>Ga0070708_100003907_pt1 | contig 11700 bp, 10 predicted proteins | sample KBSK5503metaG_FD_65469 | JGI IMG/M metagenome (GOLD analysis project Ga0070708, IMG submission 65469) | Corn, switchgrass and miscanthus rhizosphere microbial communities from Kellogg Biological Station, Michigan, USA - KBS K5-50-3 metaG | ecosystem: Host-associated > Plants > Roots >...
CTGCGCGAGTGGCGCTGGCTGTCCACGCTCCTGCCGGTCGGCCTCGGGCTGTACCTCTCCGCCTCACGCGCCGGCTGGCTGGCGGCGCTCGGAGGCTGCGTCGTCTTCGGGCTGATGGTGGCGCCGCGCCGCTGGCGGCAGCCACTGCTGGCGCTGGCGGGAATCGCGGTGGTGGCCGCCGTGCTGGTGCTCCTGCTGTCGCCCCTGCGCGGGCTCAACCAGGACACTGGAGGGGCGCGCCTGGGCGTCTGGTCGGACTCGCTGCGAATGATCGCCGCGCGCCCGCTGACGGGCTGGGGCGAGGATGCGACGGGCCTGGTCTTCGGCCGCTTTCAGACCCATGACTGGGAGCCCGGGGACACCTTTGACCGGATCCACGACCAGCCGCTCGACCTGCTGGTGGCGCAGGGAGTCCTCGGTGGTCTCGCCTTCGCCTGGCTGCTGGGCGCCCTCGGGCTGCGCGTGCTGCGAGGCTGGTCCGGCGGGGCCAGCGCAGTGGCGGGCCCGGCTGCCGCCTGCGTGGCCTACCTGGCCTGGTCCCTGCTGAACTTCGACTGGGCTCCCGCGACAGGGGCCTTCTACGCCCTGGCGGGGGTGGCGTGGGCAGCCACGACGAGGGATCCCCCTCCCCAGCGGGGAGGGTTGGGGTGGGGAAGCTGGTTGATCGCGGGCGCCGGATTAGCGGCAGCGCTAGCTCTGGCCGTCCCCCCCGTCCTCGCGGACACCGCTTACCGCGGCGGCGACCCCGCCCGGGCGGTCGCCCTCGACCCCCTCCAGGCCCGCTACCACCAGGCCCTGGGCGAGTTGCTGGGGGTCAGCAGCCCCCGGGCCCTGGCCGAGCTGCGGCGGGCCCGCGAGCTGGGCGACTACGACTATTCATTCCTGATCGAGCTCGGGGACGCGGAGCGCAAGGACGGCCACCTGGCCGAGGCGCGGCAGGCCTACCGCGCGGCCCTGGACGTGTATCCCTTCGATCCCACCGCCGCCCAGAGGCTCCGGGATCTCGGCCTGGGCTGACCTCGTCCCCACCCCAACCCTCCCCGGAGGGGAGGGGGTCTAGGTTACTCGTCCTCGCCACCCCAACCCTCCCCGGAGGGGAGGGGGTCTAAGTTACTCGTCCTCGTCGTCGTAGTCGTAGGCCGGCGCTCGCTCCGGGCGGGCCGCGTAGCCCACCGGCGCGTTGGAGAGCTGCTTCAAGCTGAGCGAGACCCGGCGCCGGGCGGTGTCGATGCCGATCACTTTGACCTGCACCACCTCGCCGACCTTGAGCACGTCCTCGGTCTTCTCCACGTGGTCCCAGGAGAGCTCCGAGATGTGGAGCAGCCCTTCGATGCCGGGCAGGACCTGGAGGAAGGCGCCGTACTTCTTGGTCTTGGTGACCGTGCCCTCGACCACCGAGCCCACGGGCATGGTGTTGACCAGCCGTTCCCAGGGGTCCTGCTGCAGCTGCCGCAGCGAGAGTGAGATCCGGTTCTGGTCGGGGTCGAGCTTGATGACCTTGACCCTCACCTGCTCGCCGAGCTGGAGCACGTCGGTGACCCTGGAGACCCGGTCCCAGGAGAGCTCGGAGATGTGGATCAGCCCGTCGGCGCCGCCGATGTCGACGAAGGCGCCATAGCTGGTGAGGCCGGAGACGGCCCCGGTGACCTCATCGCCGACGCCCAGCCGGCTGAAGAGGTCCTCGCGCTTGCGGGCGCGGTCCTCGTCCTCCGCCGCCTTCTGGCTGACGATCAGCCGGTTGCGCTTGCGGTTGACCTCCAGGATCTTGACCGGGATCCGCTGGTTGACCAGCGATTCCAGGTTGCCGGAGAACGCGCGCCCGACCTGGCTGGAGGGCAGGAACCCGCGCAGCCCGAGCACGTTGACGATCAGGCCGCCCTTGTTCTGCTCGCGGACGTCGGCCTCCATGACCTCGCCCGTCTCCTGCTTCTCGGCAGCCGTGATCCAGGTGGTCTCGGCCCGCGCCCGGCGCAGGCTGAGCACGACGTTGCCGGCGTCGTTCTCGGGCGAGAGCACGTAGACCTTGACCTCGTCGCCAGGCTGGAGGTCGGGCTCGTCACCCCGGAACCCCATCTCCTTGCTGGAGATCACGCCTTCGGCCTTGAAGCCGATATCGACCAGGATCTCGTCGGCATCGACGCGGACGACAACGCCGTCCACGATGTCGCCGGGGATCGGGGGCTTGAAGGCCTCCTCCTCGGCGAACATATAGTCTTCCATCGTCCAGTCGGCGGTCTTCTTTTCCTCGACTAGGACGGCACCGGAATCTTCAGACAACAGAAACAAACCCCCAGAGAGTATTGGTGTGGTCTTGGTCGTCAGTTAGCCGCCGCCAAAACGAAGGCCCATTGTACGCGCGCGAGATCGATTCAGACTCGGAAGGGGGTCCCCAGCGCGTGGTTGTCGATGAGCCGCGTGGTCCCGATCCGGACCGCCAGCACGGCCAGGGGCAGCCCCGGCCGGAAGCTCACGGGGTCCACCACCTCCGCGTACTCGACCGCGGCCAGAGGCTCTGAAGCCAGGGTCTCGTGGAGGACGGAGCGCAGGCGCCCCGGGTCCCGCTCGCCCCGCGTCCAGGCCGCGCCGGCCGCCCGCAGCGCGCGGCTGAGCACTGTCGCCGCCCGGCGCGCCTCGGCTGAGAGGTACGCGTTCCGGGAGCTGAGGGCGAGGCCGTCGGCCTCGCGCACGGTCGGGCAGACCACGATCTCGACGCCGGTGTCCAGGTCGCGGGCCATCCGGGTCACCACCGCCACCTGCTGGGCGTCCTTCTGGCCGAAGTAGGCGCGATCGGGCGGGCAGGCGTTGAAGAGCTTGAGCACGACCGTGGCCACGCCCTCGAAGTGGCCGGGCCGGAACTCGCCCTCCAGCGGGTCGGCGACCTCGTGGACCACGACCCGGGTGGTGGCGCCCGGCGGGTACATCGCCTCCACGGTGGGCGTGTAGACCGCGTCGGCGCCGGCCCCGGCCAGCAGCTGGAGATCGGCCTCCAGTTTGCGCGGATAGCGCTCGAAGTCCTCGCCGGGCCCGAACTGGAGAGGGTTGACGAAGACGCTGACGATCACCCTGTCGTTCTCGGCCCGCGCCCGCTCGACCAGGGACATGTGGCCCCGGTGCAGCGCGCCCATGGTGGGGACCAACCCGACCGAGAGCCCGCCCGCCCGCCAGCTCTGCGACTGGCGGCGCGCCTCGTCAGGGCTCTCTAACCGCCGTATCGCAGCTCCTCGGGGGGCTTGCTGGCGCCGTAGGAGTGCTGGGCGTCGGGGAAGGCCCCCGACTCGACCTCGGCGGCGAAGGCGCGGGCCGCCGCCATCACCTGCTCGCCGAGCTCCGCATAGCGCTTCACGAAGCGCGGCTGGCGGCCGCCGGTGCTCAGGCCCAGGAGGTCGTTGACCACCAGCACCTGGCCGTCGCAGCCGGACCCGGCGCCGATGCCGATGGTCGGGATGGCCAGGGCCCGCGTGATGCGCGCAGCCAGGTCGTCCGGAATCCCTTCCAGCACGATCGCGAAGGCGCCGGCGGCCTCCAGCAGGCGAGCCGAGTCGAACAGATCGCCGGCCGCCTGCGGCGTCCGGCCCTGGACCTTGAAGCCACCCATAGTGTTGACCGATTGCGGGGTCAGGCCGATGTGGGCCATGACCGGAATCCCGCTCTCGACCAGACGGCGCACGGTTCCCGCCATGTGCGCACCGCCCTCCAGCTTGACCGCGTGCATGCCGCCTTCCTTGAGCAGCCGAGCGGCGCTGGCGAGCGCCTGCTCCGGGCTCTCCTGGTAGGCGCCGAAGGGCAGGTCGCCGACCAGCAGCGCGGTGCGCGAGCCGCGGGCCACGGCGGCGGCGTGGTGGACCATGTCGTCGAGGGTCACGGGTACGGTGGTGGAGTAGCCGAGCACCACCATGCCCAGGGAGTCCCCGACCAGCAGGATCGGGATGCCGGCCTCGTCGAGGAGCGCGGCGGTGGTGGCGTCGTAGGCCGTGAGCATGGCGAAACGGCGGCCTTCGGCCTTGTATCGCTGGACGTCCAGCACTGTGGTCACGGACACATCTCCTCCGGTCGCTGCCGGGGCCTACCCGGTCAACGCCTCTTCGATACGTCTCGCGGACTCTTCATCGAGGCCGGCCTCGCGGGCCAGCTCGAGCGCCGCTGATCCAAGAATACGGTAGACCTCGACCGGTATTCCCCCACCCGTGGCCTTCAGCTCGCCCAGCTGCCTGGCGACGGTCTCCGGGTCGCCGCGGCGGATCGGCCCGATCAGCGCGTCGGGGAGGCCCGCGACGGCCAGGTTCTGGAGGACGCCGTTCATGAGGGGCAGCAGCGCCTCCAGGGCTTCGGGGCGTGACCAGCCCGCGCGGCCCAGAACCTCCGCGGCCTGGGCGCTGAGGGCGACCAGGTAGTTGGACGCCAGCACCGCGGCCGCGTGGTACAGGGTCCGCTCCTCGGGCGGCACCCGCCGGGGCCGGGAGCCGAGCGTTCGGGCCAGGCGGGTGAGCTCGCCCAGCAGCCTGGGGCTGGAGGCGTCGACGGCGACCAGGGCGCCTCGGAAGTGCTCCGGCTCGCGCACCACAGGGAACGACTGCAGGGGGTGGAAGGAGCCGACGTCCCGCCCCGCCTCCGCCACCGCGCCCAGTGGCGCCAGGCCGAGGGCGCCGCTCAGGTGCATGACCGCCCCGCCCTCGGGCAGCGGCAGCTCGGCCAGCTCAGCGGCCAGCGGCGCGATGGCGGGGTCGGGCACGGCCAGGAAGATGCGGGCGCCCTTCCCGAACGGCAAGCCGGCGCGCCAGTCCCGGCCCGGGACGAGGCGACCTCCGATGGCGCGCGCCAAGGACTGGCCGAGGCGGCCCCTGCCGAGGACGACCCGCTCCGGGGACGCCCTAGGAGACTTCCTTCTTGCGGGGGGTGGCCGGCTCCTGGACGGACGCCACGATCTCATCCAGCTCGGCGGCGTCGACCGTTTCGACCACCTTCAGCCGCTCCACGACCGCGTCCATCTTGGGCTTCTGCTCGATGAGCAGCTGGCGGGCCGTGTCGTAGGCCTCGTCGATGATGTTCTTGACCTCGGAGTCGATGATCGCGGCCACCTCTTCCGAGTAGGTGCGCTGCTCGCCGAGGTCGCGGCCCAGGAAGACGAGCTCCTCCTTCTGGCCCATCATGATGTTGCCCACCTTCTCGCTCATGCCCCACTGGGTGACCATGCGGCGGGCGATCTGGGTGGCGCGCTGGATGTCGTTCTCGGCGCCGCTGGTGACGTCGCCGAACACGATCTCCTCGGCGGCGCGGCCGCCCATGATGCCGGCGATCTGCTGCTTGAGCTCCTGCTTGGAGACCAGGTACTTGTCCTCCTCGGGGAGGGACATGGTCCAGCCCAAGGCCATGCCGCGGCTGATGATCGAGACCTTGTGCACGGGGTCGCACAGGGGCAGCGCCTTCATGACCAGGGCGTGCCCGACCTCGTGGTAGGCGATGATCTCCTTCTCCTTCTCGGAGATGCGGCGGCTCTTCTTCTCGGGCCCGGCGATCACCCGCGCGATCGCCTCCTCCAGCTCCTCCATCCCGATCACCTTCTTGTTGGCGCGGGCGGCCAGGATGGCGGCCTCATTGATCAGGTTGGCGAGGTCGGCGCCGCTGAAGCCCGGCGTCTGGCGGGCCAGCACGTCGAGGTCGACCGTGGTGTCGAGCGGCTTGTTGCGGGCGTGCACGTCGAGGATCTGGCGGCGGCCCCGGATGTCGGGGCGGTCGAGGGTGACGTGGCGGTCGAAGCGGCCGGGGCGGAGCAGGGCCGGGTCGAGCACGTCGGGCCGGTTGGTGGCGGCGATCACGATCACGTGGGTGTTGGTGTCGAAGCCGTCCATCTCCACCAGCAGCTGGTTGAGGGTCTGCTCGCGCTCGTCGTGGCCGCCACCCAGGCCGGCGCCGCGCTGGCGGCCGACGGCGTCGATCTCGTCGACGAAGACGATGCAGGGGGAGTTCTTCTTGGCCTGGTCGAAGAGGTCGCGGACGCGGCTGGCGCCGACGCCGACGAACATCTCCACGAACTCGGAGCCGCTGATGCTGAAGAAGGGCACTCCGGCCTCACCGGCGACGGCCTTGGAGAGCAGGGTCTTGCCGGTACCGGGAGGGCCGACCAGGAGCACGCCCTTGGGGATGCGAGCGCCCAGGGCCACGAACTTCTCGGGGTACTTGAGGAACTCCACGATCTCGGTGAGCTCCTGCTTGGCCTCCTCCACGCCGGCCACGTCGGCGAAGGTGACGGCCGGCTTGTCGCCGGCGATCAAGCGGGCCCGCGAGCGCCCGAAGGACATGGCCTGGTTGTTGCCGCTCTGGGTCTGGCGAAGGATGTAGTACATGAAGCCGCCGATCAGGAGCAGCAGGATGATGTTCGGCACCAGGACCTGCAGCCAGTAGGCGCCGCCGCCGGCGGTCTCGAAGCTGACGTTGACTCCGTCGGCGTTGAGGGTGTCGGCGACCTTGTCAGTGGTGTCGGGGAGCGTGACCCCGAACTTCAGGCCGTCGCGGGTGGTGGCGGTGGCGTCGTTGCCCTTGATCACCACCGAGGTCACCTTGCCCGGCTCCGACGCCGCCCTCAGGAGCTGCGAATAGGTCCAGCTGCCTGACTTCTGGCCCTGCTCGATCGACTGCCACGTGAAGTAGAAGACGATGCCCAGGACGACGATCAACAGGAAATAGAACAGGCTGGATCTGGGGACGCGGCTCAAATGCGGGCTCCTCGGGGGTTGGTGGTGGGACCGATCTTACCATCGGCCGGTTAGCTCTCCCTCCACCCAAACGTGACCTCACGGCGAAGTCTTACGAGTTGCCGACAACCTCGCGTGGCCGCCAGCTCGCCACCAGGGCCGGTGGTGCGGGGGCGAATTCCGGGCGCCCGTCCGGGAGCACCCTGAAGACCAGCCGGCCGGGGAGCGCCAGCTCAGCGCCGGTGCTCCGCTCCCGCAGCATCCGGTGCATCGCTTCCAGGTGCACTCGGGTCAGTCCGGGGTCGGCGCCCCCCGCGGCCCGGTAGAGCCGGCGCAGGGCCCCGATCCGGAGCGCCGGTTCCTGGGCGCTGTCGGAGGCCCCCGCCTCCACGCGGTCCCGGAGGCGCTGTGCCGCGGTCGCGATCGCGAGCAGCTTTCGGCGGTCGAGACGCGGCATCAAGAGATGGCGCACGCGCGCGCGCAGGAATCGACGATCGCGGTTGGAGGGATCGTCTCGAGCGCTGACCCCGCACTGCCCTAGGTACTCGACGACCTGCGCCCGGGTCGCCGCCAGCAGCGGCCGTACGACCCGGCCGCGCCGGTCCGGCATCCCCCTCAGCCCTGCCGGTCCGCTGCCGCGCAGCAGGTTCATGACCACGGTCTCGGCCTGGTCGTCGGCGGTGTGGGCGACCGCGATCAGGTCCCGGCCGTGGAGGTCCGCCGCGCGCTCCAGGAAGGTGTAGCGGGCGGCTCGGGCCGCGGCCTGGAGCGAGCCCGATGCGAGGGGACCCGAACGGCGCGCGGCGACCAGCCGCACGTGGAGGCGCTCGCAGAGGGCGGCGACGGCCTCGGCGTCAGTGGCCGAATCGGGCCTCAGGGCGTGGTCGAAGTGGGCGGCGACCAGGTCGCGGCCCAGCTCGTGGAGGGCGAGGAGCAGGGCGGTCGAGTCGGGCCCGCCCGAGACTGCGGCCAGCACCCGGGAACCGGGTGGGACCAGGCCGGACGCGTCGATGAGTTCGGCGATGGTGGCGCTGGTGGCGCTGGCTGGGATCGAACCAGCGACAGCACGATTATGAGTCGTGTGCTCTACCACTGAGCTACAGCGCCCCGGCGCGGCGACGATCGCCGCGGAGGCGAGTCTAAGCCGCCTTGGCCCGGGCCTTGGTTCGCTTTTTCTTGACCCGATGCTTGTGCAGGGCCACCTTCTTGCGTTTGTTCATCTGGGCCGTTCCTTCCGGGCCGGAATTATACGGGCGCGCCGCTCACGCCCCGGCCGGCGAGGGTCGTTGCGCGGGGTCAGCGAGGGATCGGAGCGGGATCGCTGGAGGAGCTCCACCCAGTCCGGGCGGGGTTGGGCCTTGGGCTTCGCGGGCTTCGCGGGCATCGCTACCACCGTTGTAGCTCAATCGGGCGTGGTTTGGTGGCCCGGCTTGCAAAAGCTTGACCAGCCGCGAGGGAAGGGTGGTTGCGGAGCTTGGATTCGAACCAAGGACCTTCGGGAGGCTGGGGGATCGAGCGGGACGGGCCGGGACAGTTCGACTGCGCCTCCTCGTATTCAGCATGGCTACCTATCGTTGCCGCTTCTCCGGCTGACCCTCGCCCATCCTCGGGCGTTTGTGAGCATTCCTGTGAGCATCCGCCTAGCCCTCCATCAGCCCCGGCCCGCCTGGGAACTTCATCTTCAGGGTTGAGGTTGCGTACTCCATGAGATGGTCGGCTGCCTCGCGGCACAGGGGTGCCGCCTGCTGCATCAGTTCAAACCGCACCGTTTCGGCCGCGGATTCAACTAACACCAGTCGGCCGTAGGCCCTGCCGAGTTCGGTAGCCAGCGCGCCCGGCATCTGACCTGAATACAGAGGGGTTAGGAGGCTGACATAGGCATCGCGACTCACCGCGAGGGTTCGGGCGCTTCCCGCTTGAAGGCACGCATCGAAGACGACGACGTTGCCCATGAGTTCAACCAGCACGGCGCGCACGGCGGCCTTGTGGTCGGCCTGCCGGCGCCGGTCGTCCCGCAAGGCGATGAACCAAGCGCCTAGAAAGCCGCCCAGGATTGCTCCGATGGCACCGACAATCGAGCCGAGGATGACCGGGTCCATCGCGGCAGGACTCTAGCGGTCACTGAACGGCTGGCGGTCTCCAAGCCGCCGCCGTCGCCCGCGAACTTCTGCGCTCGCGCACTCGACCGCCTCGCCTCGGGTCGAATGCTGGGGCTGGCAAAGGCACTCCCACTCCCAGCGCCCGTTCCTGCCAACCAACGCGCCGCGGAAGCCGTCATGCAGGACGAGGCAGCCGCCAAGATCGGACCTGTCGTCGACGGGGTCTAGGCCATTGCCCTAGACAGGGAGGCAGACGCATCCTACGGCCGGATTGCCTTGGCCTAGGTGGTGGCTATTCGTCTGCATCGCGGCCGGCGCCGTCCTTGCCGCCCTCGCAGAGTTGACCGAGCTGCTCCGCGTGGCCGGCTCGTTCGATGCGGCGCTTGACCAGCGGGCTCTGGGTTTCACGATCGTCACAGCGCTCGCGACGGCGCTTGGCGCTCTAGGGGCCGGCGCGGCTGCGATCGTCGCGGCAACTCAGCTTCGAGATCAGAGAGAAATAGCGCGTTGGGCGAGTTCGCGGGACTCCCTTTGGCGGATGAGCGACGCCTGGGAGAAGCTGCTTACAACTCGGGTGCAGGTGAGGGCCGCGCTTGAGGATGGTTCATTCGATCCGCAGGCGGAGCAACCGGGAGCTGAGGATCTACTCGATTTCCTCGAATCTCTCGCCTACCTCGCGAATCAGAAGCACATTGACGACGAGATGAGCTGGGTCTGGTTCTACGCGCCCGCACATGCCCTATGGACGGACCTGGCGCCCTATGTCAAGCGAAGGCGCGACAATGAGGCCGTCGATTGGATGGAGATCGGACGATGGCTCAAACGCCTGGACGAGATTGAAACCAAGAAGACGGAGGAGGCGAAGAGGCGCCCAGGCGGCTAGACCTTCTTCCCGCCGATGCCGCCCCTAGTTCGGTTGCGCTTCATCTCGCTCTGAATCATACCCGTCACTACTCCTTGATCAACCCCCCTCGACTTCCTTAGACCGAAGAAGATCGCGGTCTGTGAGCATTCGCCTCACAGAGACGCCGAAAGGGCCCCACCTGAAGGCCCTTTCGAGTTCAGTTCGATGGTTGCGGAGCTTGGATTCGAACCAAGGACCTTCGGGTTATGAGCCCGACGAGCTGCCGCTGCTCCACTCCGCGATTCCGATTATACCCGCGCGTTCAGGACGCCCGGGCGTGCCTCGTGAGGCCGGTCCACCAGGCCCGGAGGGCATCCAGCGCGCTGCTCGAGTGATCGTGGACCGTGGCGGGCGCCGGCGTGGGCGCCGGCGTGGGCACCGCCGCCTGGGGGGGCGGCGCGCTGACCAGGTAGAGATGCTCGTCGGGACGGGAGTAGCCGTTCTGGCGGGCAACCTCTTCGGCGGCCCCGCCTGACTGCACGGCCTGGATGTCCCGGCGGTAGTCGTTGTTCTGGGACTGGAGGGCCGCGTTGCGCCCATGGAGCGCGGCGGCCTCCGCGTTCAGGCGGCTGGCGGTCCAGGCCTCCTGCGCGAAGGCGATCACCGCCCAGGCCGCGAGCAGGGCCAGGCCCGCGCGCAGAAGCATCCGGCGCGAGGGCGCGAGCGCTCGATCGACGGTGCCCGAAGTGGCTCCTGCTCTTCTTTGACGCATGGCGGGACGTTGGCGGAGCGGCGATCCCCGGATCGCCTGATCTGGGCGACTATAGCAGCCGCCCGGGCGATCGCCCTAATCCCCGGAGCTCAGCGGGTGGCCGCCCAGGCCTCCTCCAGCTCGCCCGCCGACATCTCGCGATACGATCGGCCCGACTCCCGCAGCCGGCGGTCCATCACCTTGTAGCGCTCCATGAATCGGCGGCCCGAGACCCGCAAGGCGTCTTCCGGGTTGACCTTCAGCTTGCGGGCCAGGCTGACCACCGCGAACAGCAGGTCCCCGATCTCGTCGAAGGCCTGCGGCTCAGAGCCCGCCGCGGCCAGCTCCCGCGCCTCCTCGGCGACCGCCTCGGCGGCCGAGCGCGGGTCCTCGAAATCGAATCCCACGCGGGCGGCCCGCTTCTGCAGGCCCAGCGTCCAGGCCAGGGCCGGGAGCGAGGGCGGCACCCGGTCGAGCGGGGTCTCCTCGGTGCGCCCGGCCGCATGCGCCTCGCGCGCCTTGCGCTCCTCCCAGTGCTTCAGCACCTCCTCGGCATCGGCGACCTGGTCGCTGCCGAACACGTGCGGGTGCCGCGAGACCATTTTGACCGCGGCCTGCTCGGACACCTCGGCGGCGTCGAAGCGGCCTTCCTGCTCGGCGATCTCGGCGTGCATCGCCACCTGCAGCAGGAGGTCGCCGAGCTCCTCCTTGAGCTTGTCGTCCTCGCCGGAGTCAATCGCCTCCAGCACCTCGTAGGTCTCTTCGAGCAGATATTGGCGCAGCGACTCGTGCGTCTGCTCGCGGTCCCAGGGGCAGCCGTCCGGCGCGCGCAGGCGCTTGACCACGTCGAAGACGGCCGGCAGGCCGGGGCGGTACGGCGGTGGAGACTCAGGCACCGGCCGCGATTGTCGCAGAGGCGCTGTAGAGCTCGGCCAGGCCGTCGACCAGGTTGAGGAGGTCCTGGCGCCAGCCCTCCCCCTGCCGGCGCAGGCGCAGCTTGTTGGGGCCGACCGCCAGCTTGCCCGGGAACATCTGCTTCAGCCGGTCGACGTCCAGGTAGCGATCGGGGTCGACCCGCAGCACCACCTCGTGGGCGTCGCCCACCACCGCCCGCAGGCCCAGGCGCTGGCCGCGCAGCTTCACGCGGAGCGAGTAGACGAGGTTGTCGAGCTGGGCGGGTGGGCGGCCGTAGCGGTCGCGCAGGGAGGCCAGCGTGCCCTCCAGCTGGGCCTCGTCCTCGGCCCCCGCCAGCTGCCGGTAGGCGCCCAGGCGCAGCCGCTCGTCGCGGATGTAGGAGCGCGGGATGAAGTGGTCGAG
>Ga0070708_100003909_pt1 | contig 11699 bp, 11 predicted proteins | sample KBSK5503metaG_FD_65469 | JGI IMG/M metagenome (GOLD analysis project Ga0070708, IMG submission 65469) | Corn, switchgrass and miscanthus rhizosphere microbial communities from Kellogg Biological Station, Michigan, USA - KBS K5-50-3 metaG | ecosystem: Host-associated > Plants > Roots >...
GACCACCGGCAGGAGCAGGTGCGGGATGCCCTCGTAGACCGAGAGCTCGAGCATCTTGGGATCGACCATCAGGAAGCGCACTTCCTCCGGCGTCGCGCGAAGGAGCATGGAGACGATCATCGAGTTGACCGCCACCGACTTTCCCGAGCCGGTGGTCCCGGCGATGAGCAGGTGGGGCATCTTTCCCAGATCTGCCACGTACGGCATGCCTTCGATGTCCTTGCCCAGGCACATGGCGAGCTTGCTGTGCGACTTCTGGAACGCGTCCTGCTCGACCAGCTCGCGCAGCACCACCGTCTCCCGCTGCTTGTTCGGGATCTCGATACCCACCACGCCCTTGCCGGGGATGGGCGCGACGATGCGGACCCGCAGCGCCTCCATGGCCATCGCCAGATCGTCCGCGAGCCCGGCGATGCGGCTCACCTTGATCCCCGCCGCCGGCAGGAACTCGAACATCGTGACCACCGGTCCGGGCCGGATCTGGGTCACCTGGCCCTGGATCCCGAACGAGGCGAGCTTCTGGCGAAGCTTGTCCGCGGTGGCGGTCAGGCCTTCGCGGTCGAGGGGAGCGGCGGGCGAGGCTTCGCCGGTGAGGATGGTGATGGGCGGAGGCACGAACGCGCTGTGCCCCGGCGCCATGGTGAAGCCGCCGCTCGCCTCGGCGGTCTTCTGCTCTGCCCCCGCGCGGAGCCGGGAAGGGGGGCGCGGTTCGACGATCTGCGGAGGTGGCGCGCTGTCCAGCCGCTCCCCGGGTCGGTCCGCCGGTTCCGCCGCGATGGCCCCGTCCGGTTGCGACACGGACGGCTTCTTCTTGCGGCCCTTGTCTCCGGCGGGCAGGGGCTCGCGGGGGTCCTGCAGCGGCTCCGCCGCCGCCTCCGCGGCGAGCAGCAGCGCGGCCTCCCTGGCGGAAGGCCGGGGAGGCTCGACGATGCGGGCGTCGTCGCCGGCGTAGAGGTCGTCGTCTCCAGAGAGCGAAACGGTGCGGGCCTTGGCGAAGGCCGCGGCGGCTCCGCGGACGGCCAGCGCCCCGCTCGCGACCCCCAATCGCGCCGCGCCGCGCGCGGCGTGCAGCGCCCAGAGGTCCGTCGCCACCACCAGGGCGGCGCCGCCGACGGCGATCATGAGCACTGCCGCGCCGGGGACGGAGAGGGCGGCGCGCGCCGTTCCAGCGAGGACCTCGCCGATGGCGCCGCCAGCCGGATGGCCCTGCAGCCGCGAGTGGACGAAGAGATCGACGAGGCCCATCGCGCAGAGCGAGAACAGGATCCAGGAGCCGGCGCGGGCGAACGAGAGGCGCGGCCGGCCGGCGATCAGCGCGCTGCCGAAGGCGAGCAGGAAGACGGCCAGCGCGTATCCGCCGGCGCCGGCGACTTCGAGCAGCGCACCGGCCAGCGAGTGACCGACGGGGCCCGCCCAGTTCTCCGCCATGCCGCGCGGGCGATACGAGGACAGCGCGAGCAACGACAGCAGCGCCACTCCCGCCGTCAGGATCCCGGCGACCGGTTTGCTCCAGCTCGGGCCTTCCGGCGCCGCTCCGGTCTTCCCCTTGCGCGCCATCGACACCTCCCGCGCACACCGCCCCCTTGGGCGGACGCGCCTGCGCGCGACTCTAAGAGCCAACCCTGTTCCGTCAACATTTCGCTGCAAGGGCCTGCGGGACCGGCGCTTTACAGGACAGTAGGCGCCATCCTATAGCTCACGCCTCGCACGTCCTGGGGGAGCTGCGTCGATGGAAGTCCGCTGCGAGAAGTGCCAGGCCCGCTACCGAGTCGACGACGCGCGCATCGGACCGCAAGGTCTCACCATGCGCTGCGGCAAGTGCCAGAACACGTTCAAGGTGACGCGCGCGCCTGCCGCCGCGCCGGAGACCGCCGCGCCGAAAGCCGTGCCTTCACCTCCTGCCGATGGAAAGCCCTCCGCGCAGCAGACGATGATGTTTGCCGCGCCGGCAGCTTCCGCGCCGGTTCCGGCGGCGAAGCCCGCCCCGCCTCCCCCGCCCGCGCCGCAGCCCCCTCCGCCGGCGGCGCCCGCGACCGGAGAAGCGGCGGGGCGGACGATGATGTTCCAGACTGGCAGCTTGAAGCCGCCTGCCGTCGCCCCCAAGAAGCCGCCCGCGACGATGCCCAGCGGGACGATGGTCTTCAGCCAGCCTCCGGCGGCAACCGCGGCGCCCGTCCCAGCGGCGGCGAAGCCGGCGGCCGCCGTTGCCAGGCCCGCGGGAGCGGCGGAGATCCGATCGACGACGCCGTTCGCCGCGCCCCGCGCCGCGCAGAGCGCGCCTCCCGCGCCGGCGGTGACTCCTCCGGTCGAGACTCCTCCGCCTCCGCATGCCGCGCCGGTCCGGACGGTGGCGGACCTGAGCGAGGAGCCGGCGCCGCCCTCTCTCGAGGAAGCCTTTCCCGAGTCCCCGTTGCCGGACAGCAGCCCCGCGCCCTCGGCGGCAGCCCAGCCGCCGGCATCCGAGCGGCGGAGCGCGGAGGAGCGAGCAGCGCCAGAGCCGGGCACGTTCGACAAGGCGCCACCTCGGGCCCTGCTCATCGGGGTCGCGGCGGGGCTGGCGGCGCTCCTGCTCGTCGGCTCCGGGCTCGTCGCCTGGCGAAAGCTGGGCAAGCGACCGCCGCCCGCGGTGGCCGTCGAAGCGCTGGCGCTGGCGCAGGCCGACGCGGACAAGGACACCCTCGCCTCCATCGCCAGCGCCGAGGCGAAGGCGCGCGACGCGCTCGAGATGGCGGGACCCCGCGCGCGGTTCCCGCAGGCGACCGCGATGTTGGCCCGGATCCAGATCCAGTGGGCGGACGCGCTCGCCGACGAGGCGGCGCAGATCGGAGACAAGAACGCCGGCGATCCCCGGGTGCCGCAGCTCCAGGCGCAGGCGAAGGCGAGGCTGAAGACCGCGTTCGACCTCCTCTCCCCGGCGCTGAAGGTGAACAAGGAATCGCCCGACTTGCAGCTCGTATTCGCCGACTACTACCGGGCGCAGCGCCTGACCTCGAGCATGAATCGTTACCTGGCGAACGTGAAGGACGATCCCCGGGCCGCCCTCATCCAGGGCATGGCGTCCTCGCGCGAAGAGGAGGCCACCGTGAAAGGCATCCCGAAGCTCCAGGCGGCGGTAGCCGCCACGCCGCGGAGCGCGCGGGCACACTACCGGCTCGCCCTCGCGTATCTGATGTCGAAGGACGAGGCCTCTGCCCGCGCGGAGACCAAGGAGACCTTGCGGCTCTCCCCGCAGCACGAGCGCGCCCGCGCCCTGGCCGAGCAGCTCGGACCCGCGAGCACCTCGGGACAGAAGTAGTTACAAGGACGGCTGATGACCTTCGAGAAGAAACCGAGCAACGCCGAGGACGAGTACTTCGCACGCGAGGACGCCGAGCACCTGCGCAAGCTGCACTTCGAGGAGCTGAAGCGCATGCGGCAGAGCGAGCGCGAGGCCCTGCGCAAGCTGCACGCCGGCCGATGCGCCAACTGCGGCGCCCTGATGGTCCCCGAGCAGGCGGGCCTGGTGCGCTTCCTCCACTGCCCCGCCTGCGGAGGCGCCTTCGTCCACAAGGAACAGTGGGCGCACGTGCTGTCGCACGAGGACTCGCACAAGGTCGTCGAAGCGGTCCTCAACTGGTTCAAGGCGGCGAACAAGCCGTAAGAGGAGCTCGCGGTGCCCATCGATCGCGCCCAGGTGAGGCACGTGGCGCGCCTTGCCAGACTGGCCTTGTCACCGGAAGAGGAAGACCGTTTCGCCGCGCAGCTGGCGCACGTCCTGGAGTACATCGAGCGGCTCCAGGGCGTGGACGTCGAGGGAGTCGAGCCGCTCAGCTTCGCCGGCGATGCCAAGGCGGGTCTGCCCTTGCGCGCCGACGAGCCGGGCCCCTGTCTTCCGCGCGAGCAGGTGCTGTCGCAGGCGCCGGAGCACGACGGCGAGGCCTTCCTGGTGCCCAGGATCATCGAGTGAAAGCCGACTTGCTCCCTCTCTCCGGCATCTCCGACGCGCTGGCGGCGGGAGAGGTGTCGCCCGAAGCCTTGCTCGAGGCCTCGCTGGAACGGATCCGGGCGCTCGACGCGCGCCTGCGCGCATTCCTGCGGCTGACGGAAGCGGAAGCCCGGACCGCGGCGAAGGCGTCCTCGCAGCGCCGCAAGAGCAAGAAGCCGCTGGGCCCGCTCGACGGCGTCCCGGTGGGCCTCAAGGACATCTTCTGCATGGAGGGCGTGGAGACCACCTGTGGCTCGAAGATCCTGCGCGGCTACGTTCCGCCGTACGACGCCACCGTGGTGCGCAAGCTCAAGCAAGCGGGCGCGGTGATCGTGGGGAAGCTGAACATGGACGAGTTCGCGATGGGCTCGTCCACCGAGAACAGCGCCTTCGGCCCCACCATGAACCCCTGGGACCTTTCCCGGACTCCCGGAGGCTCCTCGGGCGGGAGCGCGGCGGCGGTGGCGGCGCGGATGGTCGCGGGCGCGCTCGGCACCGATACCGGCGGCTCGATCCGGCAGCCCGCCGCGATGGTCGGGTGCGCCGGGATGAAGCCGACGTACGGGCGCGTGTCGCGGTTCGGGGCGATCGCGTTCGCCAGCTCGCTCGACCAGGTGGGACCCTTGGCGCAGGACGTGCGCGGCGTCGCGTACCTGCTCTCCGCGATCGCCGGCCACGACCCCAACGACCAGACCTCGTCGCCGCGCCCGGTTCCGGATTACGCCGCCACGCTGGACAAGAGCGTGCGCGGGCTGCGCATCGGGGTCCCGGCCGAGTACTTCGGCGAGGGGCTCGCTCCGGAGGTGGAGAAGGCGGTGCGCGCCGGCGTCGACAAGCTCCGCGCGCAGGGATGCGAGATCCGGGAGATCTCGCTGCCCAACTCGCCGCATGCCATCGCCACGTATTACATCGTGGCCACCGCGGAGGCGTCTTCGAACCTCGCCCGCTACGACGGCGTCCGCTACGGCCACCGCGCCAAGGCGAACCAGCTCCTGGAGATGTACGAGAAGACGCGCGCGGAAGGCTTCGGGGCGGAGGTGAAGCGGCGGATCATGCTCGGCACCTACGCCCTCAGCGCCGGCTACTACGACGCGTACTACCTGCGGGCGCAGAAGGTCCGCGCGCTGATCCGGCGCGACTTCGATCAGGCCTTCGCCGCCGTGGACGCCGTGCTCTCGCCCACCAGCCCGACCACCGCGTTCCGGCTGGGCGAGAAGATGGACGATCCGCTCGCGATGTACCTCAACGACGTCTACACGGTCCCGGCGAACCTGGCGGGCCTGCCCGGGATCTCGGTGCCCGCGGGATTCGACTCCAAGAGCCTGCCCATCGGGCTGCAGCTGATCGGAAAGCCGTTCGAAGAGGAGACGCTGCTGCGCATCGCCCGCGCCGCGGAACCTGCCGCGCAAAGGGCGCCTCCCATCGTGGAGGGCCGCTAGCCATGCCGGTGTCCGACTTCGAGCCGGTGATCGGCCTGGAAGTCCACGCGCAGCTGTTGACGCGGTCGAAGATCTTCTGCGGCTGTCCCACCCGCTTCGGCGCGCCGCCCAACACGCAGGTCTGCATGGTCTGCCTCGGGCTTCCGGGCGCGCTGCCGGCGCTGAACGAGGCCGCGGTGGAGATGGCGATCAAGGCCGGCAAGGCATTCGGCTGCCGCATCGCCGAGCGCAGCATCTGGGCGCGCAAGAACTACTTCTATCCGGACCTGCCCAAGGGCTACCAGATCTCGCAGTACGAGCTGCCCATCTGCTCGGGTGGAGCGGTCCCGGTGCCCGGCCTCGGCAGCATCGGGCTGACGCGCATCCACCTCGAGGAGGACGCCGGCAAGAACATCCATACCGAGAGCGGCAGCAAGGTCGATCTGAATCGATCGGGCGTGCCGCTGATCGAGATCGTCGGCGAGCCGGAGCTCCGCTCCGCGGAGGACGCGAGCGAATACCTCAAGGCGCTGCGCCTGGCGCTGATCTATCTCGGCATCAACGACGGCAACCTGGAGGAGGGCTCGTTCCGCTGCGACGCGAACGTCAGCGTCCGCCGCAAGGGCGAGAAGAAGCTCGGCACCCGGGTCGAGCTGAAGAACATCAACTCCTTCCGCTTCGTGCGGCAGGCCATCGAGTTCGAGATCGCCCGGCAGGTGGAGGCGATCGAGAGCGGCGCGAAGGTGGTGCAGGAGACGCGCCTGTTCGACAACGAGAAGGGCGTCACCCGCTCGATGCGCAGCAAGGAAGAGGCGAACGACTACCGCTACTTTCCCGAGCCCGATCTGCCGCCGCTGCGGGTTTCGCGCGAATGGATCGACCGGGTCGCGGTGCCCCGGCTGCCCCGCCAGGTCGCCGACGAGCTGGCGGCGGCCGGCGTGTCGCAGGCGGACGCGCGCACCATCGTGGCCGATCCGCGCCTGGTGGAGGTGCATCGCCGGGTCGGAGGAGATCCGAAGCGCGCCGCGCTGTTCGTCGTGGGCGAGCTCGCGCGCGCGGTGAACGAGAACGAGGTCGACCTCGACGAGCTGAAGTTCGACCCGGCGCTGGTGCGCGAGGTGTGGAAGCTGCAGGATGCCGGGACCCTCTCCTCCACCGCCGCCAAGGACGTGCTGGCGGAGCTGATCCGGTCGGGCGAGGCGCCCCAGCGCATCGTCGAGCGCAAGGGCCTCTCGCAGGTGTCCGACGCGGGCGCGCTGGAAGCGGTCGTCGACGCCGTCATCGCCCGCAGCCCTGGGGAAGTCGAGAAGTACAAGGGCGGCAAGACGGCGCTGCTCGGCTTCTTCGTGGGACAGGCGATGAAGGATCTGAAAGGGAAGGGCAACCCGGGCGCGCTCAACGCGCTCTTCAAGAAGAAGCTCGGATAAGGCCCGTACTGTTCATTTTCGGACTCGCCCCGGGACGAGTTCCCTGTGGATAACTTCGTGCGGCTGCCTCGCCTGCCCTGCTACCTTGCGAGGGCATGCGCACAGCGATTGCCCTCGCCCTCCTGCTCGCCGCCTGCAGGTCGGCGCCGCCACCGAAGACCTCGCAAAATGGGGAAGCCGCGGCGCCTGCGGCCGCAGCCGGAAGCAATGAAGTCTTCGTCCAGGCCCTGCGCGAGGAGTACCTGGCCCTCGGGCGCATCCAGAACGTGCTGCGCTGGTACACCTCGACCCAGGGCGAGACCTCGCTGACGCAGCTGACCTACGTCGGCCACGACCGCCTCTTCCGCAAGACGGCGCTGGACGCCATCGCGCTGGCCCAGCAGAAGCCGGGGCTCGCCGCCAACGATCGGCTGGCGCTGGCGTTCCTCCGCCGCTCGCTGACCGGCGAGATCGTGGCGCTCGCCACCGCCCGCCTCGACGACGAGTACGCCGACGCCGAGGCCGCGGCCACCGTCTCCTTGCCCTGGAAGAACAGACCCATCGCGTACCGCGACCTGCAGAACCTGATCGCGCAGGAGCCCGACGCCGAGCGCCGGCAGCTCGCGTTCACGGCGGAGAACGCGGTGCGGGTGGCGAAGCTCAACCCCATCCTGGAGCGGAAGGAGCAGGCGGCGCAGAAGGCGGCGCGAGAGAGCGGGTTCGCCGACTACGTGGCGCTCTCCGAGGACCTGAGGCAGGTGAAGCTGGACGCCCTGCTCGTCTCCGGCGTCGCCTACGTCAAGGCGACCGACGCAGTGTTCCGCACCACCTTGGATCGCATCTCCCGCGAGGAGCTGGGGATCCCGCGCGAGAACCTGCGCGTGGCCGACTTCCGCCGCCTCTACAAGGCGCCCAGGCTGGCGCAGTTCTTCGACAAGGCGCTGGAGCTGAAGGTCCTGGAAGCGTTCCTCTCCGGGATCGGCCTCGATCTGCGCACGGCGGCCGGCACCGAGGTGGCCATCGACGACAGCCTCCATCCGAAGAAGCGGCCGCGGGCCTTCGTCAACGCGGTGGACGCTCCCCGCGACGTGCGCCTCTCGGTGAAACCGACCGGCGGCCTCGACGACTACGAGACGCTCTTCCACGAGGCCGGGCATGCCGTCCACTTCGCCAGCAGCACCATCGCTCCCAAGGAGCTGATCGACCTGGGCTACGGCGCTCCCACGGAGGCGTTCGGCGAGTTCTTCCGCCACGCTTTCTCCGACCCGCGCTGGCTCGTCCGGTACCGGGCGCTGCTCGCGGCGCAAGGACGGCCGCAGCCTTCCGACGCCGACCTCTCGGGGATCCTGCGGCGGCTGGCGCTGAAGGAGATGATGTACCTGCGGCGGTATGCCTTCGCGAAGATCGCCTACGAGCTGCGCCTGCACGGGCGCCCCGCGGCGGAGATCGCGCCGGCGGCCGCCTTGCTGTCGGCCCCCGACAAGGCGGCCGATCTCCGCGAGCTCTACCGGCAGCTCTTCTCGGTCGCCTATACCTTCGAGCTGAACGACCAGGAATCGCAGCTCTTCCGCACCGACGTGGACGATACCTTCTACGCGGCCGACTACTCGCGGGCCTTCGCGCTGGCCGGGATGATGCACGACGGAATCCGGAAGCGGTTCGGCGAGGACTGGTACGCGAACAAGGAGGTGGGCCGGTTCCTGCGGGAGAAGCTCTTCTCGGCAGGCACCTCGCTGAGCGCGGAAGAAGTGGCCCAGCGGATGGGCTTTCCGCCGCGGGTGGACTTCGAGGCAGCCGCCGCCCGCGCCCGCCGCCTGGTCGCCGAAGCAGACGCCCTGGAAAAGGCGAAGTAGGCTCCTGGCGTGCCCGCGGTGTTCGCCACCTTCCTCTTGCTCTCGCTGGCGTTGGCGGGGACCCTCGCGTTCTCCTCGCCGCGCGCCCGCCGCTGGCTGAAGTGGGTCCTCTTCCTCTCGCTCCTGGTCTCCTGGGCCGCGCTGGGGTTCGCGGTGAAGGACATCGTGCTGCGCACCTCGGCGACGTTGGTGACGCCGCGCGGTGTCCACCAGCCGAGTCTGGTGGAGAAAGCAGCGCGGGAAGGCGTGACGCTGCTCGCCGCGCTGGGGGGCCCGGCGCTCCTGGTCACGGCGCTCGGGTGGATGGCGATCAAAGCGACGCGGCCCAAGCCCGAGTAGAATGAATCGCATGCAGCTCGTCCGCGTGGATCGGCCCGGGCCACGTCTCGAGGAAGCGCGATCCCTCTTCCTCGAGTACTGGAGCTCCTTCGGGTTCACGCCCTGCTTCCAGGGATTCGACGGCGAGCTGGCCGCCCTGCCGGGCGCTTACGGTCCGCCGCGCGGCGCGCTGCTCCTCGCGACCGGCGAAGGCTGCGTCGGCGTCCGACCGCTGGACGCCGCGACGGCGGAGATGAAGCGCCTCTACGTGCGCCCGCAGGCGCGCGGCACGGGCCTCGGCCGCGTCCTCGCCAGAGCGGCGGTCGCCCATGCGCGCGAGGCGGGGTTTTCACGGCTCGTCCTCGATACCCTGCCGGACAAGATGGCGGAGGCGGTCGCGCTCTACCGATCGATGGGGTTCGCCGACACCGCGCCCTACCTTCCCGAGCCCACGCCCGGCGCTCTCTGCCTGGAGCTGCGCCTGCGATGAGCTTTCGCACTCTCTGGTTCGAGGACGGCGCCCTTCACCTGCTCGACCAGCGCCGGCTGCCGGCGCGGGCGGACATCGTCACCGTGCGCTCGGCCCGGGAGACCGCCGCCGCCATTCGCGACATGGTCATCCGCGGCGCGCCGGCCATCGGCTGCGCCGCCGCGTACGGGATGGCGCTGGCCTCCCGATCCGGCGAGGACTTCCAGGAGGCGCGGCAGGCGCTCCTGGATTCGCGTCCGACCGCCGTGAACCTGCGCTGGGCGGTGGAACGTCTCTCCCTTGTGGAGCCGCGCACGTTCGAGGCGCTCAAGGCCGAGGCGGATCGCGTGCTCGCCGAGGACCTCGCCGCCTGCCGCGCCATCGGCCGCAACGGCGCGGAGCTGGTCCCCGACGGAAAGGGCATCCTCACCCATTGCAACGCGGGCGGGCTGGCCACGTCCGGATACGGGACGGCCCTGGGCGTCGTCCGCGCCGCACTCGATTCGGGGAAGCGCTGCGTGGTCTTCGCGGACGAGACCCGGCCCTGGCTTCAGGGCGCGCGGCTGACCGCATGGGAGCTGCTGCAGGACGGGATCCCGGTCACGCTGCTCCCGGACGTGGCCGCCGCATCGCTCCTCGCCAGCGGAAGGATCGGCTGCGTCGTCGTCGGCGCCGACCGCATCGCGCGCAACGGCGACACCGCCAACAAGGTAGGGACGCTTCCGCTGGCGTTGGCGGCCCAGGCGGCCTCGGTGCCCTTCTTCGTCGCCGCTCCCACCAGCACCATCGATCCGCGCGCTCGCAGCGGGAGCGACATTCCCATCGAGCAGCGCTCCGCCGCCGAGGTCACCCACCTGGGCGGCTCCCGCATCGCGGCGGAAGGCGTCGAGGTGTTCAACCCGGCATTCGACGTCACGCCGGCCCGATACATCTCCGCCATCATCACCGAGCGGGGAGTCGCGCGCGCTCCGTTCGAGCGCTCGCTTCACCTGCTCCTGGACTCCTGAACTTGACTCAGCAGCCCGGACTCGCTAGATCGCCCGTTCCTTTCCGCGCCCGGCGGCGGGATTCCCCTGCCAGCCAGGCCAGTTCCAAGACGGAAAGCCGGGAGATCCTCCGATGTACGCAGTGGTCAGGACGGGCGGCAAGCAGTACCGCGTCAAGGAAGGCGATCTCCTCAAGGTGGAGAAGCTGTCGCAGGACGTCGGGGCGAAGCTGGACCTCGAAGTCCTGCTGGTCGGCGAAGGCGCGGAGGTGAAGCTCGGCGCGCCCACCGTGTCGGGCGCCCGCGTCGAGGCCGAGGTGGTCTCGCACGGCAAGCGACGCAAGCTCTGGCACTTCCGCACCCAGGAAGAGGGCTGGGACCGGATCCGCGGCCACCGTCAGCCGTACACCGAGATCCGCATCACCGGTATTTCCGGGTAGAGACAAACAAGCCATGGCGCACAAAAAAGGTCAGGGTTCTTCGCGCAACGGGCGCGACTCGCCGGGGCAGCGGCGAGGCATCAAGATCTACGGCGGCGAGGCGGTCGTGCCGGGCAACATCCTCGTCCGGCAGGTGGGCACCAAGGTGCACGCTGGCCGCAACGTCGAGATGGGCCGCGACTTCACTCTCTACGCCGTCATCCAGGGCACGGTCCGGTACCAGAAGGGCCGGGGCGACCGCGTGTACGTCCACGTGGAGCCGGCCAAGGCGCAAGCCCAGGCATGAGCGGGAGCACGGCGATCACCCTCCTGGGGGGTCCAGGGGGGAGGCGACCGCCCCCCTGGTAGAGGCGCCGGAGGCGCCGGATCTAGAGCTGGTGCCGAAGCAGAGCGGCCGCGACAGAGGTTCAGGGCACGCTCATGTTCATCGACGAAGCGGAAATTTCGGTTCGGGCCGGCGACGGCGGCGCGGGCGCGGTGGCGTTCCGCCGGGAGAAGTTCGTCCCGCGCGGCGGGCCTTCCGGCGGAGACGGCGGGGACGGCGGCGACATCATCCTCGAGACCGACGAGCGCCTGACCACGCTGCTCGACTTCCGCTTCAAGCGCGAGTACCGGGCGAAGAACGGCGAGCCCGGACGCGGGCGCGACCAGAACGGACACGCGGCGCCGGAGCTGCTTCTCAGGGTGCCGCCGGGCACGCTGGTGCGGAGCGTCGAGAGCGGAGAGATCCTCGCCGACCTGCGCGAGAACGGCCGCCGGTGGGTGCTCGCCAAGGGCGGCCGGGGCGGGTTGGGAAACATGAACTTCGCCACATCGACGCTCCAGGCCCCGCGCTTCGCGCAGCCC
>Ga0070708_100003912_pt1 | contig 11696 bp, 15 predicted proteins | sample KBSK5503metaG_FD_65469 | JGI IMG/M metagenome (GOLD analysis project Ga0070708, IMG submission 65469) | Corn, switchgrass and miscanthus rhizosphere microbial communities from Kellogg Biological Station, Michigan, USA - KBS K5-50-3 metaG | ecosystem: Host-associated > Plants > Roots >...
TCGCGCCGCGCTTCCGCCACACATCCAGCACACATTCGACGGAGGGACGTCTTGGGCGCGAACCCCACTCGCTTCGTGATCATCGGCAACGGCGCGGCTGGCACGTACGCGGCCGAGCAGCTCCGCAAGGACGACGCCGCCTGCGAGATCGCGATGATCGACGACGAGAAGTACACGCTCTACAACCGCGTCTCCCTCCCCCGCTACCTGAAGGGGGTGCTCCTCGAGCAGCGTGTGTACGTCCGCGACCAGGAGTGGCACGACAAGAACCGCATCGATCTGCGCCTCGAGACGAAGGTGACGCAGGTCGACTTCGAGCACAAAACGCTGGCCATGGACCCCGGCGGCGAGCTCTCGTACGACAAGCTCCTCATCGCGACCGGTGGCCGTCCGAATCCCTTGAAATGCGATGGGGCGCCCGACGCGGCGGCCGTCTTCAACTTCCAGTACTTCGACGAGACCAAGGCGATGGTCGCGAAGATCCCCGAGTCGAAGGTCGCCGTCATCCTGGGCGGTTCGTTCATCGGCTACGAGCTCACCGAGGCGTTCGCCTTTCGGAAGCTCGAGACGCACTGGCTCATGCGCGGTCCGTGGTTCCTGCGCCGAGCGCTCGACGAGGCCGGCGGCAAGATCGTGACGCTCCTCGCCCAAGACGCGGGCGTCCAGCTCCATTACGAGGAGGCGATCGCGAGGGTCGAAGGCTCGAACGGCACCGCACGCGTCACCGGTACGGCCGGGTTCACGGCGAACGCGGACATCGTCGGTATCGGCCTCGGCCTGACGATGAACATCGACATCTTCAACGACACCGGCCTCGAGACGAACGTCGGCGTCCGCACGAACGAGTTCCTCGAGACGAACATGCCCGACGTCTGGGCCGCCGGCGACGTCGCCGAGTTCTACGACGTCGTATCCCAGCGCCACCACCGGATGGGCACCTGGGACAACTCCCTGAATCACGGCCGCCACGTCGCGAAGAACATGCTCGGTGCGAAGCAGCCATACGTCGAGGTGCCGACGTACGCCTCGGGCATGTTCGACTCGAACATCTCGGTCATGGGCGTGACGACCGAAGAAGAGCCTGACGCGGAGGCGATCGTCGAGGTCGACTACGACGGTCGCAACTACAAGCGACTGTTCTTCCTCGGCGACAAGCTCGTCGGCGCGATGCTCATCGGCAAGATGAAGGGCCGGAAGAAGGTCCTCGAGCTCATCTCGAGCCGCACCCCGATCGAGCGGCGCGAGCTGGTGCTCGAGATGCTCGCGATGCCCGAGGTCCCCGCGAGGCCGGTGCCTCCCGTCTGATGCTCCAGCGCGTCTCCTTCCCGGTCGCGGGGACGGCGGTCGAGGGCATTCTCCATCTCCCCGGCCGGGACATCATCGGCGGCGTCGCGGTGCTCGGCGGCCGGGGTAACGACATCGAGAGCGGCGCCTTTCTCTGCGGCGCGCTCGCCGACGCGGGCCTGGCCGCGCTGCGGTTCTCGTACCGCGCCGCGAGCGATGTCTCCGGAAACCTCGCCGATGCCGCGGGCGCGGTCCGGTTGCTCCGCGCGCACCCGACCATCCCGCAACGGGTCGGCATCGCCGGTCACTCGTACGGCGGGGCGATCGCGGGGATCGCCGCGGGACGCGATTCGCGCATCCGCGCCGCGGCGCTGCTCGTGCCACCGGCGGAACGCGACTACTTCGGCAGGGTGAAGCCGATGGCCGAGCTGTCGCGGACCCGCGCCAAGGTGCTGCTCGTCGGCGCGACCGCGGATGCGATCGTGCCCCCGGACCATACCGAGCGGTACGCCGTCCTCCTCCGACAGGCGGGGGTGGCGCATCGCGTCGTGCGGATTGCGGGCGCCGACCACAACTTCACGCTGCCGGCCTATCGAGCGGCGATGCTCGAGGCGGTCACCGGCTGGTTCCGGGAGACGCTCGCCGGCTGACCGTTGCGCGTGATGCGGAACGTGCCGGCTCAACGACGTACGTTCGAACCGTGTTCGAGCGTCTCGGCGACGAGGACGTCTGCTACCTGACGACGACCGGCCGCACGAGCGGGAAGCCGCACGAGATCGAGATCTGGTTCGGGCTCCGCGACGGCACGCTCTACCTGCTGAGCGGCGGCGGCGACGCGGCGGACTGGGTGAAGAACATCAGGACGCGTCCGACCGTGACGGTGCGCATCAACTCGCAGACGGCGACGGCGAAGGCGCGGATCCTCCGACCCAACACCCGGGAGGACGCCGCTGCTCGTGAGCTGCTCGACGGCAAGTACATGGGCTGGCGCGAAGGCAGGAAGCTTTCGAGCTGGGCGCGTGACGCGCTGCCCGTCGCGGTCGACCTCAGGTGACGGTTAGGGCGCCGTGAAGCCCGCGGTCGCAGCGGTCTGCTGTCCACCGCGATTGCAGCGGACGGTATGGAGTCCGCTGCCACCGACCGAAGCGGCCTCGTACGTCCAGCTGACCTTGCCCGTCTGATCGGACACGCGCAGGGGCATCACGACCTCGGACACCCCCGACGCGCCGGAGGGAGGCACGAGCGACGCCGAGCAGCTCGCGCCCGGCGCGGTACGCGCCTCGACAAAGCCGTTTCGAGAGACCGTGATCTCGACGTCCAGCTGCGGCGCGAACTGAGCGCGGGCGTCCGGCTCGGGCAACGGCCGCGGTATCCGGTCCCGGGAGCGCGCCGACGCGACAGCCGTCGATGGTGGAGTGGCGATCGACGGGCGAGCGAGGTCGGATGCGGGCGACCCGGAGCAAGCGGCGCACGACATCAGCGCCGAGAGACCGGCGAGCACCGCAAGCGACGTGTTGCAGCGTCGGTCCGCTGCCGCCGATCGCCCTGCCATGGCACCTTCCCCGTCGGGCGCGCAGCATAGTCGGGCTCGAACCGCACGAGGGTGTGTGCGCCTCGGATCAGGTCACGGTGCGGCCGGCCAGAACACTTCGGTGCGAAGCTCGGCCGCCGGTGTTCCGGGATCGCTCAAATAGACCTCCCACGGGCCGACGCCCGCGTGCAGATCGTGCTTGGAGAGCCACGCCTCGAGCCGCGGATACTCCTGTGAGAGCGTCTCATAGCTGCCAACGTGGACGGTCTTCGCTGCCTGTCCCGCCGGCAGCTCCATGATCCGTACCTCGCCCGAAGGGATGAGCGCGCCGGTGAACGGCTGACCCGCTTCGGTGTCGAATGCCTTCGGGTCGCCGTTGTAGTAGCGCGCGAGTGGCGGGCCGGCCGCCGTCGCACCCTGCGCCACAAGCTGCGCACGGACCTGTTCGAACACCTCGTCGAAGAACGCGCCGAGGCGGCTCTGCGGCACGGTCCGGCGGATCGTCGCGACCCGCTGCTGCGGGAGCTCGACCAGCGTGATCGGTCCGGTCATTCGACCCCCGGGAAATCGCCGTGCTCGCGCAGGTAAGCGACGACGCCGCCCGCCGAGAGGATCTCCTGCGCGAATGGCGCGAGCGGGCGCACCGTCGCGTCGCCGTGCGGCGTGCGCAGAACACCCGCGGGAAGGTCGAGCGTCACCTCATCGCCGTCTCGCGCCAGTGACACGGCGTCGGCGGACTCGACGACGGGGATCCCGAGATTGATGCAGTTGCGGAAGAAGATGCGGGCGAAGTTCTTGGCCACGATGCCGCCGACGCCCAGCTTCTTCAGCGCCGCGACCGCGTATTCGCGGGAGCTCCCGCAGCCGAAGTTCTCGCCGCCGACGAGAACGTCACCCGGCTTCACCTCCTTCGCGAACCCGGGACGCGCGTCGTAGAAGGCGTAGTTCTGGAACGTGTCCTGGCCGACCATGAACGGCGCGTAGCGGCCGGGGACCATCTGGTCCGTATCGAGGTCGTCGCCGAAGACCCAGGCCCGGGCCACCCTAGTCCTGGCCGATCTCGCGGCTTCGCCGCGCAGACGCGCTCACGGCTGGCGGATTCGCTCCTCGCGGCAAGGCCGGTCGTCGCTCGATCAATCTTCCTGGTCCATGCCGACGACCCAGGGCGCGTCCGCCACGGGATGGGCCATGACCAGCTCGCGAGAGCGGTCGCCGGAGCGCTCGGAAGCGGCGCCGCGGTCGCCGCGGTCGCCCCGGCGCTTCGCGACGAGCGCATCGAAGTCGGCGTCGCTCGACGCGAGGTACGGGCGCGGGTCGTCGATGACGCCGGTGAGCGCGGCGACGGCCGCGACGTACGGCGAGCCGAGGTAGATGGACGCGTCGGGCGAGCCCATCCGGCCCTTGTAGTTGCGGTTCGCGGTCGAGAAGCAGACCTCCTCGCCGGCGAGCACCCCGCCGGTCCGGCCGAGGCACGGACCGCACCCCGAGCTGCCGATCACCGCGCCGGCGGCCGACAGGATGCCGAGGGTGCCATCGGCCATGGCATCCTCGAACTGACGCCGCGACGACGGGACGACCTCCAGCCGCACCCGCGGCGAGATCCTCCGCCCCCGGAGGACCGCCGCGGCCTGCTGCATGTCGACGAGACGGCCGTTCGTGCAGGAACCGAGGAACACGATGTCGACCGGGATCCCGACCGCGTCGCTCACGTCTGAGACCTGGTCGACCCGCGGCGGGATCGCGATCTGCGGCTCGAGCGTGGAGAGGTCCACGTGGACCCGTCGCAGGTAGCTCGCGTCCGGATCGGGCCGCAGCCACGCGGGCGCCTCGGGCGCGCCCTCGACGATGCCAGCCTTCGCGCCCATCTCGGTCGTCATTCCGGCGAGCGTGATGCGGTCACCCTGCGGTAGGCCGCCGACGCCGTGGAACTCGACGCACGCGTAGCGCGCGCCGTCGGTCCCGATCTCCCGGACGACGCGCATGATCGCGTCCTTCATCGTGACGCCGCTCCGAAGGCTCCCGGTGAACTCGACCCGGATGGACTCCGGGACGCGGAGCCAGGTACGGCCGAGGCCGAGCGCGACCGCGACGTCCGTCGCGCCCATGCCGGCGCCGAACGCGCCAACGGCGCCGTAGGAGTTGCTGTGGGAGTCGCTGCCGACGATGACCGTGCCCGGCTCGCAGTAGCCCTCTTCGACCATGATCTGGTGGCAGACCCCCTCGCCCGCGTCGTAGAAGGTCTGGATCTCCTGGGCCCGCACCCACTCGCGGAGGACACGATGCGAGTCGGCGACCACGGGGGTCGGGGCAGGCGCGGCGTGGTCGACGAAGACCGCGACCCGGCTCGGGTCCCAGACCTTCGCTTTGCCGAGGTCCTTCAGACCCGCCATCACCGCATCGATGACGGAGTCGTGCACCATCACCCGCGAGATCGGGACGATGACCAGGTCGCCCGCACGCACGTCGCGTCCCGACTGCCGGCTGAGGATGAGCTCGGCGAGCGTCTTAGGCAACGACCCATTCTCGCAGCAGGGAATCGAGCTGGTCCATGGAGAGCGGCCCGGCATCGGCGAGGGCCTTGATCTTCTTCGTGATGTCACGGAGCTCGTCCTTGCCGAACGTGAGCCCGAGCTCCTCCGCGCGCTTGCCCACCGCGTTGTGGCCCGTCAGCCGGTGGGCGATGTTCATCGTTCGGGTGAGCCCGAAATCCGCGGGGTCGAGGATCTCGTAGCTGTTCGGATTGAGGTAGATCGCCTTCGTGTGCATGCCGGCCTTGTGATGGAAGGCGTACTTGCCGGTCACGAATTCGTCGAACGGGATCTCGATCTTCACGAGCGACGCGACCAGCTCGTCGAGCTCCTTCAGCTTCGGAAGATCGTACTTCTTCTTGATCCTCGCCGGGTCGTCCGCATACATCCGCGCGACGAAGCCCCCGAGGGGTGTGATGCCGTTGCGCTCGCCGATGCCGAGCACGCTCGTGTCGATATGGGTCGCGCCACCCTCGAGGATGCTGTAGCTGTTCGCGATCGCGCAGCCGGCGTCGTTGTGGCCGTGGAACTCGATGTCGCAGCTGATGTGGTGCCGGAGCTCCACGGCGAGCGCATAGCACTGCCGCGGCGTCGCGATGCCGACGGTATCCGCGACGCCAACGCGATTCACCCCCATCTTGTCGACCGCCTGATAGACCCGCAGCAGGTCGCCCTCGGTCGAACGGAAGCTGTCCTCGCTCGAGAACCGGACCTCCTTGCCGTGATCCTTGATGAACTCGACGACCTGGCTGGCCTCGACGATGATCTCGTCGACGCTCTTCCCGTGCGAGAATTCCCGGAGGAAGGACGACGTCCCGAAGAGGATGTCGATCCCGGTGACACCGGACTCGACGGCGACGCGCGCGTCATCCATGTGGCACCGCACGTGCGTAAGTACCTTTGCATGCAGGCCGAGAGACGCGATCATGCGCAGATCCTCGCAGGACTGCGGGGACGCCACCGGCGAGGTGAGCTCGATGTACTCGACGCCGAACTCGTCCAGCAGCTTCGCGATGGCGATCTTGTCCGCGGTGGTGAAGTGCGCGTTCGAGAACTGCTCGCCCTCGCGGAGCGTGGAGTCGATGATCGCGAATCGCTCGATCGGCACGCCTTCCTCCTTCGGTCGGGCAAGAAGAGAGGCCGGTCGCGCGACGTGCGCACCAGCCTCCGATGTCGATATCGAAGCCCTGCTGCGGTCAGCGCTCCGCGGCGGAGTGCCCTCTCCGTCGCGACAGCCCGCGCCCTTCCGGAACGCGGACCAGCTGGCGAACCCGAGTCGGATCGCCCTCTCCGGCGGAACACCCCTGCTCACCGCGTCGGCGGAAGCTCGTTCCTCGACGGTGCCTACTGGTGCCCGCACCTCTGGCCGGCATCGCGTATTCAGTTGTGCGCTGAGTCTACCGAATCGCCGTCGGGAATCACATCGCCCGGACCGGATCAGACCTTCGGCGCGACCACGCGGCGCTGCGCCCAGCTCGGCTTCTTCGTGATGTCGTCGAGGCGGACATGGGTGTAGGCGTGCACCGCGAGCTCGTGCGCGGATCGCTCGGCGCTTGCGGCGAGGAGAGAATTCATCGAGCCCTGCTCGGTCACGGCGAAGCGGACATCACAGCCGCCATAGCGGCACGGGAATCCTCCGGATCGCATGCGATCACATCCTTCGGGCGGCCCTGCGCCTGTACAGGAGGACCGTAACATGCGCACCCCAGCGTTCCTCCAAACGCGCGTCGAACGACTCGAGCGCTCGCTCGACGTCAGCGGGATCGTCGCGATCCTCGCAGACCGCACCGAGAAGACCTACGAGCGCGCGCACGCGGCCAAGGCGCTCGCCGATCTCGCCGACCGGCTTGGCGATCACCGCGATGAAGCGGTCGGGGTCCTTCTCGAGGCCGCCGAGGAACGCACCGAGATTCGGAAGTGGGCGCTGCTCGCGCTCGCCGAGCTGCACGAGCCGGCGGCATTGCCGGCGTTCCATCGCGCCGCCCAGGACGGCGACTGGATGGTCCGGATCTTCGCGGCGCACGGCTTCGACCGGTTGCGGTCGCACGACTCGCTCGTCCAGGTCGTGGGTCTCCTCGCCGACGAGGAGTCGGCGGTCCGCGAGGCGGCCGCGGGCGCGCTCGCCAGCATCGGCGATCGGCGGGTGCGCCCTCTGCTCGAGCACGCGGCGGCGGCAGATCCGTACCCGTGGGTGCGGGAAGCGGCGCGGGACGCGCTGGTCGCTCTCGAGCGCTAGCTTCGGCGGCGGAGGAGCGGCTCGGTCGCGATCGGGACCAATCGTTGCCCGAGTCCGAGGAGCCGACCGTCAGGCCGCCCGAGCCACTCGCGCACGGTCGGGAGGGTCCGCCCACCGGTCGGGCGCCAGTCGTGGTCCTCGTCGTCGGTGGACCGCCCCGACGGGCAGTAGGCCCCCACGCCGGCATATTCCATGACCGGGTTGGCGACGTCCTCGGCGATCTGATGATCGACGTGCGCGCAGAGGTACTCGATGACGCGCTTCATAAGGCGATTGAACCGCGGTACGGCGGGACTGCTTCGCTCGTTCAGGGGAGGCCGTTCGGTGGCCCGAGGTCCGGCCGCCGCTCGCGGCACGACTGATACCGAATGCATCCCCGCGCGACACCGTGTCCGGGGACACGGCGGCCCGCGCAGGCGGTTTCAATGACGACGCACGAGCGGGTTAACGCTCAGGGCACGGAGGGTCGACCATGGCGAGCGTGCGACTGAAATTCATCGACGGTGAAGTGATCGAGGGCGACTCGGATGACGTGTCCTCTGCGCGCATGGGGTTCGCGATGCGCCCGTCCACCGGGAACAACAGGCTCGCCTGGGTGCCCTTCAGCGGGCTCAAGTACTGCATGTTCACCGCGACGGCTCGGAGCGCGCGGCAGGGTGATCCACGCGGCCAGGCGGGCCTGCCGAAGCTGGTCCTGCGGTTCAACGACGGCGAGGCGATGCGTGGCTACAAGGACGAGGTGTTCGCGCACGACGGCAATTGCCTCAACGTCATGCTGTGGGACGAGGTGACGCAGGCGCTCTGTCGCTTCATCGTCCCCTACTCGGCGCTGAAGGCGGTCTTCTTCGTCGACCAGTTCGACTCGCGCGCCGGCGGGGAGCAGGTCGCCTAGTTCCCTAACGCGCGCGGCCGATCCGATATCGCTGCAGCAGGGATCGAATGGTCGGTCCTTCTCCGTCGATCGCGCTGCGCCAGTCCGCCGCGATGTCGCTCGCGAGGTCAGCCTTCCGCAGGATCTCGCGCCCATCCTGGACCCTCATCTCGGGCTCTTCGGGTCGCGGATAGAGGGCTCGCACCGCGTGAGCCGCCGCGATCCACTCCGCGGTGAGGCGATCGAAGAGTTGAAACCAGGCCCGCTGTTCGCATCCCGCACGCTCCCACGGATGCGGCTGACCACGCATGTCAGGCACGACGCTGAGTGTAGAAACCGGCATGTCGGTCTACTGGGGTGAGCCGCCTCTCGTCGCCGTCTTGGCGCCTCGAGAGCCGGAGGTCCGGTGAGCGAGAAGAGCAATCGTGAGGTCGTTGAGCGATACGCGAAAGCGCACGTCGATCACGACTACGGCGTGATGGATGAGCTTCGACACGCTGACTATGTCTGCGAGTATCCGCGGTCCGGCGACCGGGGCGATGATGGGAGACGAAGATCATTGGGTCACCATGTACCCGGGCGACAGCGTTCCTTGGCACCTGGCGAACATCATCGAGCTCCGCGACGGAAAGTGGTCAAGGAGACGACGATCTTCGGCGCTGCGTTTGACGCTCCGGAGTGGCGCGCGCAATGGTCGGTACCTAGCACCCTTCACGGCTGAAGGGATGTGATTCGAGGTCCTCCCGCACCAGGCGAGTGCCGTCAGCCGTGTCCTCGAGGCGCCAGCCGCGCTCGGCGATCCGCCGCCCGCTTCTCCGCGTTGCTCGACCGAACGAGCTCCTAGAAGATCAACCCCACGATGCCCACGACCGTCGCCTTGTAGGTGACGCAGTACCCGAAAACGGCGGTGCGGTAGTGAGTCAAGGTCGCAGCCACCGTGCCGCTCCCAGTTCCACCACCGACTCCGACCTGCCCAAGTAATGCCTGCACGGCGTAGGTCTGATTGGCGCAGCCGTTGAAGCCGCCTGTTTGGCTCACAGTGCCAGCAGAGAACGTCCCACGGACGATGGCGGTGCTCCCGTCGACCGCGGTAGCCAGCGCGAACGAACCCCCCGTGATCGACGATGGGGCTGGGCCGAGCGGCGTGTGCCAGATAGACGCGGACCACGATCCTGGCAGCGACCCCGTCGCGACCCCGGCGAAGACGCCGAGCGTCGGCGTCGCGAACAGCTCCCGACCCGCCACCGCGTCGGTGTAAGAAGCGGGGCCGTCCGCGAAGGCGATCTGGGGGACGGCGCTCAGGACGAACGCGAACGCGAACCCAATGACAAGCGTCCGTACGGACATGAGATTCTCCCCTGTACCCCGACATCCATTGGGGCCCGAGCCGTTCTACACCCGACCGACTTCATCTCGCAATCGCGGTGTCAACAACGCTGATGGAACGTTCTCGGGCAGCGAAGGGATCGCGCCCGTGACGCTGCTGTCGTCAGTTGGCTCGACAACGAGCGCCGATCTCGCAACTGAGGCGTCGGCGGGAATCGGACCCTCGCGAAGAAACTGCACGTTCGCTCCCGTGAGCGGCCGCCAAGTCCCGGCAGCATGACACACGCCGCCGACGCACGAACGTCGGCGGATCCAAGGCGTACGCGAGTACCGACGTTGACTCCGGAGGTTCTAGTGCGCCGGAGCCGCCTCGCGATGCATGGCGTCCTCCGTGTTGACGAAGCCGTAGTAGCCGAAGCCGACGATGGAGGTGACCTCGAGCACGACGTTGAGAATTCCTCCGGCGGCACCGATCGTCCCGGCTGACATCGCAAGGATGGCCACGATGAGACCGAGGAGTTGGCTGGCGGCGACAACTCGAACGAGCGCGAGCTTCAGCGCGGAGCTCGGCGCGGTCGCTGCGACCCAGCTCAGGTATGCCAGCGGCAGGAGGGCCGCTCCGAAGTAGCGCCCGACGACGATCGCGGCGTCGTTCAGCGGGGCCGCGTAGGCCGAACCGAGATTCTGCGGCAGCAACAGGAACGCAATGCCGAATACGAGGTTGATGATCGCGCTGTAGTAGAAGAGGTAGCGAAGCATCTTGTCGTCACTCCATGACCGTGGCGCTGGTCGATTACCCCTGGTGAGCCACCGGCCGCGGGCCATTATCTACAGGGCCCGCAACGCTCGCCGCGAGTCGCGCCGCTCGCGACCTCGAGGCGCTCGGTCCGTTCATCCAGGGAGCGTCTCGCGGTGCGCGTCCAGGTTGTTCTGGCCCGAGGAGCCCCTCGCGGGCCGCGCCGGCGCGCCCAGATCGCTTCGGACGGAGGAGACCATCCGCGGTCCCTCCGGCCGCGCGAGTCCGCGCCCGTATCTGGACTCAGGGCGAGGTTTCCCTCCGTGCAATTCGCGCGCTCGAATGGCCTCTGTTGACGAACGCCCTCAAGCCGCTGACAACAAGGCTGGACCCACGCGGGTGATGGTCGAACCTATGTCCGTCGTGCCGCCTTCCGATCCGCAACCGATTTGGATGAGGCACTGCGCGATGCGGCTCAGGCGGATCCGGTCGGCGCGATCGTCAGGCATCGGCGCTGCGGCGTGCGGTTTCGCCTCGAGTTCAGCTACTTGTTGTCGAGCGAAGATCGCTGAGCCACCAGTTTGGGGGGCGTAGGCTGTTCGACGCGGAGGGGAAGCGGTCAAGGTGCCTAGCTATGACGCCAGCACCAGGATCGCGCGACCGGTAGGTGAGGTGTTCAAGGTCCTGAGCAACGTGGTCGTGTGGCCACGTTGGATGCCTGTCGAGTCGATGGCGCTGATCGACGCCGGGGCCGCGCGGATCGGCATGCGGGCCTCCGGGGCCGTGGCCGAAGGATCGCGGCATGCCCCGTTCTCGGTCGAGATCATCGAGTTCGAGCCGGAAAGGCGCATCGCCTTCCGGACGTTGTCCGGGCCGATCAGCTGGGAGGTTCAAGCCATCGACGCCGGCACAACCGAGGTGCGATCCGTTGGCACCATGCGGATGCTCGGGATCCGTCGTCGGGTCCTCGAGCCGCTCACGGGCGGAGAGGTGCGGCGGAACGAGGCGGCGGAGCTCGCAAAGCTGCGGGGGCTCCTCGAGGCCACAACCATGTAGCCGCGCCTCGTGCGAGACGCGGTCCCCCGAATGCGGCCGGCCGGTTCACGCTCTTCGTGCGCGGAGGGCACTGCCGAATCCAGGCGCGTGGAGAGATTCAGGCACTGGCGATCGGAAGACAAGACGGT
>Ga0070708_100003915_pt1 | contig 11689 bp, 11 predicted proteins | sample KBSK5503metaG_FD_65469 | JGI IMG/M metagenome (GOLD analysis project Ga0070708, IMG submission 65469) | Corn, switchgrass and miscanthus rhizosphere microbial communities from Kellogg Biological Station, Michigan, USA - KBS K5-50-3 metaG | ecosystem: Host-associated > Plants > Roots >...
CCGCGGAGATCCTCTGCGGCCTCGGCGCCCGGCTGCTGGCGGTCAACGACGCGGGCGGCACCATCTTCAATCCCGCCGGCATCGACGTGAACGATCTCGTCTCGTACGTCTACGACAATCCGCGCAACCTGCGCCGGACCGTGGGCGGCTACCCCAAGGCGCAGCAGATCTCCAAGACCGATCTCTGGGACGTGGACGTGGACATCTGCATCCCCGCCGCCCTGGGCGGAGAGATCACAGGGCCGGTCGCCGAGCGGCTCAAGGTCAAGCTGGTGGCGGAAGGCGCCAACGGTCCCACCACTCCCGAAGGAGACCGGGTGCTCTCCAAGCGCGGCATCGAGCTCATTCCCGACATCATCGCCAACGCCGGCGGCGTCACGGTGAGCTACTACGAGTGGATCCAGAACAAGCGCATGGAGCATTGGAGCGAGACGGAGGTGAACGGCCGTCTTGAGCAGGCCATCAAGTCGAACTACCGCATCATCCGCGACATCGCCCGCAACATGCCGCGCAGGACCGCGACCCACAACAGCTCGCGATACACCATCGGCAAGGAGGTCGACATGCGCACGGCGGCGATGGTGCTGGCGCTCAAGCGCATCGAGGCGCACTACCAGCTGGAAGGCTTCTCGCAGTAGCTCCCAGTCACCGCCTAGTCGAGACGTCCGCCAGGCGCCCGTGGCGCTCGTACAGGACCACGGTCCAGCCGCGCCACCCCGCATCGGCCGGCGCGCCCACCGCGTGGCAGATGTGCGCCCGCGCGTCCGTCGCGCTGGGCAGCGGCGGCTCGCAATCGAACCGCTGCTCGCGCATCCACCGCCGCGCTTCGTCGATCTCGCGCCCTTCGGGAATGTAGACGAGCAGCCGCGCCCGCGCGTCCTCGATGTTCCTCGGCCAGGAGAAGGGCTCCCGCCGCGGGTTGCTGCAGGAAGCGAGCGCGAGAGCGGCAAGGATCGTGCGGAGATTCACGCGGCGAAGGTAGACTAAACGAACCTGCCTTGCACTGGACCGACGAAGACCATCCCCTCTGGATCTGGCTCCTCAGCGCTTGCGCCGCGGCGACGGTGGTTCCGCTCTGGTCCACTGGCCACCTGCCGTTCACCGATCTCCCCCAGCATGTGGCGGCGATCGGAACGCTGCGCCACTGGTGGGACCCGGTGTGGAAGTCGCGCGAGTACTTCACGCTGGCGTTGGGCCAGACGCAGTACCTGCTCTACTACCTTCTCGGCGCCGCCCTCGCCTTTCCCTTGGGGACCGCGGAGCGGGCGAACCTGGTCCTGCTCTCGCTCGTCGCGGTCGCCTTTCCTTTTTCGCTGCGCGCGCTCCTCAAGGCGCTTCGCGGCGACACGCGGCTGGCGCTCTTCGCTTGCACGCTCTTCTGGAGCCAGTCCCTGCTGATCGGCTTCTTCAACTACCTCGCCGCCCTGCCGCTCACCCTCTGGGCGCTGGCGCTGGCTTTGCGCGAAGCCGAGGCGCCCTCGCGGCGGACGCTGCTCTTGCTCGCCGGGGCCGCGGTCGCCCTCTTCTACCTGCACCTCTCCGCATTCGTGTTCTTCGCGCCGGCGGCGGCCCTCGCCTCGGTGGCCATGCCCCGGCTGGCGCCGCTGCGCGAGTGGCCGCGAAGGCTGGCCTGGGCCGCGCCCGTCGCCGTGCTCGCGGTGCTCTGGCTGGTGAACAGCCCGGTGGTGCACCCGCAGTCCGTCGGCTGGAACCAGCCGATGGGCGTCTACTGGGAAGAACCAGGCGCGGCGTTGCGCAACGTGGTGGATGCGCTGCTCGACATCTGGCGTGGCCCGGAGGACGAATGGTGCCTGCTGGCGCTGCTCGCCGCCGCCGCGGTCCTGGCCTGGCCCCAGCGGCGCGATCCGGATGAGCAGTCATGGCGGCGCGGGATGGTGGCGGCTTGGGTCGTGCTGGCGGGGTTGCTCTATCTCGCCTTTCCCATCTCCATCGGATGGATGTGGCAGCTCAACGAGCGCTACGTGCTGCTGCTCGCCCTCCTCGCGCCGGCGCTCCTGCGGCCGGCGCGAGGAGCGCGCGGAGCAGCGCCACTCTTGCTCGTGGCCGCGACGGGGCTCTTCGCCGCGGCGACCGCGTTCGGCAACGCCCGCGCCTTCGATCGCGAGGTCGGTCCCTTCGACAGCGTGCTCGCCCGCGCCCAGCCGGGACGCCGCCTGATCGGGATGATGTTCGAGCAGAACTCCCGCTATGCGAAGTTCAGCGCGTTCTTGCATTTCCAGGCGTACTACCGCGCGCGCATGGGCGGCGTGGCCTCCTTCTCCTTCGCCGAGCTGCCGCAGTCGCCGCTGCGCTATCGTCCCGAGAACGCGCCGCCGCCGCATCCGGCCGGCTGGGAATGGCACGCGGGCACGTTTCGCAACGACGTGGACGGCGTCTATTACGACTACGTGCTGGTGCACGGTCTCGTCGATCCGTTCGCGAGGCCCCAGCCCGGCCCGCGCTGGAAGCTGCTCGCTCGCGAAGGACGGTGGGCGCTGTACGAGAAGGAGCCGCAGTGACACGCGGCTGCAATCTACTCAGTGGACCGAACCGCGGGCGCCCTTCTGCGGCGATTGTGGACTAACGAACTTCAGCCCGATGCCCCGCATCCCCGCCCGGGTGGAATCGGCGCGCGCGAAGTTGATGAAGCACTGGTAGCGGACCTCCCCCTCCAGCGTCATCTCGGCCCCGTGGGGGGAAGAGAACGTCACCTTGACTCGCGTGCCCAGGGGGAACGGCTCGCGCGTCTCGATGAACATGCCGGAATCGGTGATGTTTCTCCCGATGCCGCTGGCGACGCCCCGATCGCCCTCCAGGAAGACCGGAAACGCCTTGTCGAACCTCCCGACCGGCAGGGGCGCCTTGAAGTCTTGCTGTAATTTATCAGTGCGGCTGGACATGGGACCGCGGCGCTCCCGCTAGGCAGGTCGGCTGCACCCTAGGTGCGGGCTTGTCCGCCGTCAAGAAAGCGGGTAGCGGCTGGTCGCACTCAGGACGCCGTCAGCTTAGATTGGAGCCTTATGAAGGGGCATCTGGGCGCCGCACTCACATCCGGACTCGCCGTCGTGGCTCTGGCGCTCACACTCCTTCAGGCGGCGGTGGTGGCGCACGGCGTGCCGCGGCAAGCCGTGCCGACCGCTTCGCGGACCGGCGCCACCAATCGCTTCTCCGCCCCCGGCGGACGATCCCCGGTCCCCTGGGCTCCGGCGGACAGAGCGCAGAAGGAGAAGCCGCTGGTCCCCGAAGATCCCGAGGGCCGGACGCCGGAGCGCCGGCAGCAGGAGGAGCAGCATCGCACTCCTCCGCCGTCGCGCTTGCGCGGCGTGCCTCTGCGCATCGGCCCTCAGCCGGTACGCAAGGCCGCCGCATAACACCGAGCCGCCGAATCTACGGGGACACCATGAGACTTCGTCTCCTGGTCGCCTCAATGGTGTACCCTGGAATCACCCTACTTGATCCGCACCGGAACGTACTGCGTCGCTTGCCCGCGCTTGACGCGGATCAGCGCAGTGTCGCCCTTGCGAAGGGCTTTCACCGCGTTCCGGTAGTCGGCCACCGAATTCACGGGATGGCGATTCACCTCGACGACGATGTCGCCGGCCTCGAGCCCAGCGTCCCCAGCGGGCGAGTCCGACGCCACGTCGACCACGGCCACGCCCTTGGTCGAGGGATCGACCTGCGCGCGGCGCAGCAGCTGCGGCGTCGCGTCCTGGACGGAAAGCCCGAGCAGGTCGCCCTGGTCCTTGTTCTCTCCGCCGCGGTTCGGGCTGCGCCCGCCCTCTTCCCTCTCGTCGGGCCGCTCCGCCAGCTTCACGTCGACGTTGCGCTGCTTGCCGTCGCGGATGACGTCGAGCTTCACCGTGCTCTGCGGCGGGAGAACGCCCACGTCGCGCGTGAGCTGGTTGTTGTCGTTCACCGGCTTGCCGTTGATCGCCACGATCACGTCGCCGGGCTTCAGCGACGCCTTCTCGGCGGGGCTCTCCTTCACCACGTCGGCCACCAGGGCGCCCTTCGTCGACCTCAGGCCCAAGGCTTCCGCGGTGTCGGCGGTGATCGCCTGCGGCTGGACCCCGAGGAACCCGCGAACGACCTTCCCCGTGGACTTGAGCTGCGGGAGGATCTGCTTGACGACGTTGATGGGGATGGCGAAGCCGATGGTGTTCGCGCCGCTGATGATGGCCGCGTTCACGCCCACCACTTCACCCTTCATGTTGAAGAGCGGCCCGCCGGAGTTCCCCGGATTGATCGAGGCGTCGGTCTGCAGATAGTCGGCGTACGGGCCGCCGAACTGCGTCCGCTCCTTCGCGCTGATGATCCCGGAGGTGACCGTCGCCTGGAGACCGAACGGCTCGCCGATGGCGAGGACGTAATCGCCCACTTCGGTGGTGTCCGAGTCGCCCAGCGAGGCGTACTTCAGCTTGTCCGCGTCCTTGCCCTCGATCTTGACCAGGGCGATGTCCGTCTTCGGATCGCTGCCGATGACCTTGGCGGAGAACTCCCGCGCGCCCACCGGCGAGGTCTCGTCGGTGATCACTTTGATCTCGTCCATCGGGCGGTACCGGCCGGGCCGCGACTCGTCCTGGATCTCGACGACGTGGTTGTTGGTCAGGACCAGCCCTTCGCCGATCAAGAAGCCCGATCCGAGGCCGCGGCGCTCCTGCTCCTGCCCCGGGCCCGGCTGTCCGAAGAAGCGGAAGAACCGCTCCATCGGGTCCTGCGAGGAATCGTCGTCCCCGTCGTTGTCGTCGGGCTGCGGCTGTGGCTGGACGCGCGGATGACCGGGCGGGACCCGCTGCGCCAACCGCCCGGAGCGGGGCTTGATCCTCGAGTTGATGTTGACCACCACCGGACGGAGCTGCTTCACCAGCGGCGCCAGCGAGGCCGTCTGGGGGGTGAAAGCCGGCTTCACCGCTTCAGCGGCCGGCGGAGTGGGGGCGGCGGCTTGCGCATCGGCGGCGAAGAAGCCGTCCGAGGCCCGCCGCTGGCATGCGGAAACGAGCGACAGGGCGGTGACCCCGGCGATCGCGCCGGTCACCAACGCAGCAAGCAAGGAAAAGCGGCGACTCATCACACTTCCTCCAAGGAGGCGGTCGCCAGGAAGAACAGCGATTGCGCCTGTGTATTTCGACGGACGGCGCGCGAAAATCTTCGCAAGCCAGCCAGATCTAGATGCGCTGCAACGTAACGCCCCCTGCGGGGCCGTCAAGCGTGGTTCTCTTGCAGGCCCGTTTCAGTGGGATTCGGGGGTCCCCTGAAGCTCGTCCCGGGAGGAGCGCAGGTCCTCCAGCTCCACCCGCCTGCCCCGCCGGTCGAGGATCTCCACCCGCGCGGCGTGCAACGAATAGTAGAGGAGCCAGCGCTCGGCATCGGTCAGACTGCCGGGCGGCAGCGCCTCGTCGATCTCTTCCACGGTGAGGAAGCCCCGCCGGATTCCGCGCGTGAACAGCGCCTTGCGCGCTTTGTGCGACCGGCCGATCTTCAGCCCAGACATCCCCAAAAGCCTCCGGATCGGCTACGCGCTTTCGCGGTGCTCTGCTTCGGCCTCCGCGCCAGGCCCCTTCTTCTCCACCGGCAAGGCGCCGGACTCGGCGAGGATGCGGCGGAGCTCGTCACCCTCGATCACCTCGTTCTGCAGCAGCCGCGCGGCCACCCGGCCCAGTGCCTCGCGATGATGGGAGACGATGTCCCGCGCCCGCTGCATCGCCTCCTCCACCAGGCGCGAGACCTCCTCGTCGATGCGTCGCTGGGTCCGCTCGCTGTACGCCTTGTCGGTCAGACCGGCCATGCCGGCCGGGCCCTGGAGAAAGGGTGAGCGGCCCCGCTCCGAGAACGAGACCGGGCCCAGCGCGTCGCTCATCCCATACTCGGTCACCATCAGCCGCGCGATCTCCGTGGCCTGCTTGAAGTCATTCGAGGCTCCGGTGGAGATGCTGCCCACCACGATCTCCTCCGCCGCGCGGCCGCCCATCAGCCCGGCCATCTTGTCCAGGAGCTCCTCGCGCGACATGAGATAGCGGTCCTCGAGCGGGAGCTGGAGCGTGTACCCGAGCGCGGCGAGGCCGCGGGGGATGATGGAGATCTTGTGCACCGGCTCCGAGTGGGCGCAGAGGCTGGAGACCAGCGCATGCCCCGACTCGTGGTAGGCGACGATCTCTTTCTCCTTCTCGTTCATCCGGCGGTTCTTCTTCTCCAGGCCGGCGACGACGCGCTCGATGGCCTCCATGAAGTCAGCCATCACCACCTTGTCGCGATCCTTGCGGGCGGCGAGCAGCGCGGCCTCGTTCACCACGTTGGCGAGGTCCGCGCCGACGAAGCCCGGCGTGCGGGCAGCGATCAGCTTGAGATCGACGTCCGCGCCCAGCTTCACCTCGCGGGAGTGGATGCGGAGGATCTCCTCCCGGCCCTTGCGGTCCGGACGGTCGACCAGCACCTGGCGATCGAATCGGCCCGGGCGCATCAGCGCCGGGTCGAGGATCTCCGGCCGGTTGGTCGCCGCCAGCACGATGAGAGCGGTGCGCGAGTCGAAGCCGTCCATCTCCGCCAGCATCTGGTTCAGCGTCTGCTCGCGCTCGTCGTGGCCGCCGAACATCCCCGCGTTGCGGCTCTTGCCGATGGCGTCCAGCTCGTCGATGAAGATGATCGCGGGCGCTTTGGCCGCCGCCTGCTGGAAGAGGTCGCGCACGCGCGCCGCGCCCACGCCGACGAACATCTCCACGAATTCGGAACCGGAGAGGCTGAAGAAGGGAACGCCCGCCTCGCCCGCCACCGCGCGCGCCAGCAGGGTCTTGCCGGTTCCCGGCGGCCCGACCAGGAGCACGCCCCTGGGGATGCGCCCGCCCAGCCGGCGGAACTTGGAGGGCATCTTCAGGAACTCGACGATCTCCTTCAGCTCGTCCGCGGCTTCGTCGACGCCGGCGACGTCCTTGAAGGTGACGCCGGTGTTCGACTCCATGTAGACGCGCGCCTTGGTCTTGCCGAAGGACATCACTCCGGGCGGACCGCCGGGCATCCCGCCCGACATCCGCCGGGTGAGCCAGGAGACGAAGAGAAGGCCGATGCCGATGGGGACGATCAGCATCCACACCATCTCGCTCATCCCGCTTTCGGAGACGGCGTCGTACTCGATGTGCTTGTCCTGCAGCGTCTTCACCAGCGTGGTGTCGCCGGGCACCCGGACGGCGAACCAAGGCAGCTCTCCCTTGCCTTCACCGCCCCTGGGGTAGCACTTCACCCATTCGTTGCTGAGGACGACTTTCTGGCATCCGTCGCTCTGGATGCGCTCGACGAGGCGGCTATAGGGGACGCGCTGGAACCCGGCGTCCTGGAAGAGCGATCGGAGGAGGAGGAACCCGACCAGGAGCAAGAGGACGTAGACCAGGGGAGAGCCGAAGCGGGGGCCGGATCCGGGCTGCTTCTCCAGTTTCCTGCCGCGCGGATTCGGCTTTCCGATCGCCATCGAACGGTCCCCTTCCCCGGAGTGTGGTCGCAACTCCCCCCGGAGGAAGCTTAACGATCGCGGCACTATTCGGCACCCTGCGTCAGTGCGTGAGATCGAGCAGCTGGGCGACCGTCTTCTCGTCCGCTGCCGGGAACTCGTACTGGTCCATCTCCTGGGGGGAGACCCAGCGGTGGTCGTGCACTTTCTTGTGGGTGATCTCGCCGCGGATGAGCTGGCAGCGATAGACGCGGAAGTCGATGTCGTAATGCGGATAGCTGTGCTGCACGTGGATGACGCGATCGCCCACGTCCACGTCGATCTGCATCTCTTCTTTCAGCTCGCGCGCCAGCGCATCCTCGTCCGATTCGCCTTCCTCGACGCGGCCGCCGGGGAATTCCCACAAGAGCGGCAGCGTTGCCGTCGGACGCCGCTGGGTGATGAGGTATTTGCCATCCTTCTCGATCATGGCGGCAACGACGCGAATCCGATGTGGCATGACCACCGACGATAGACCCCGATGGGGCAGGCGGCAAGGCATGCGCAAGGTTACTTGCATGGCGGGAGCGCTCGCTTAACCTTGGAAGCGGAGGTCCCACATGCGCGCGCTGGTCATCGCCCTGGTGCTCGCGCATTCGCTCCCGGCGGCGGCGAAGACCAAGCCGTCCAAGGGAACGAAGGCCCCTGCCAAGCCAGCCGCGGCGCAGCCCGCCCCAGCCCCGGCGGAGCGGCCCGCGATCTGCTCCGGCGATTACGCCGATGCGCTCCCCGCGGAAAAGGCGTCGGCGATCATGGACGCGGTGAAGGACCCGTTCGTGTTCGCCATCCGCAACACCTCGACGTACGAGCATGTCTATTACGGCCGGGACGGCAAGCTGCGCCGCGCCTACCTGCGTTCGGTGGTGCACGGCACCGCGTTCGCATATCGGGTAGTGAACGGGGAAACGCAGCTCGTCACCAACGAGCACGTCGCCGACCAGCCCGACGTGACCGACGACGAGCACCCGGTGGACGGCGTCCCCACCGGGTCGAAGAAAGTGCGCGAACAGCTCAAGCTGGTGCGGGACGAGAACGACGACTACGAGCCGGGGCACGTCCCGCTGGTCAAGCTGCTCTCGGACACCCAGGCGGACATCGCCGTGCTCAAGGCGCGCAAGTCCCTGCCGGTGATGCCGTACCGCGTCGGCAGGTCGGCCGCGCTGCGGCCCGGAAACGTCGTCCAGGTGCGCGGGTTTCCGCTGGGCGCGTTCGCCGCGCTGAACACCGGCAAGGTGGTGAACCCGCTCACGCACGACAGCGAGCGCGGCTGGAACCACGCCGACTTCATGATCGACGCGCTGCTCGCTTCGGGAAACAGCGGCAGCCCCGTCTTCGCCGTCTCCTGCCAGACCGGGGAGCCCGAGCTGGTGGGCATCTACCATGCGGGTTACACCGACGCGGCCGCCCTGAACGCGGTGGTCGCCATCGATCAGCTCCGCGAGGAGCTCGATACGCTGAAGGTGCCCAAGCGCGATCTCGCCGGGCTGCACAGCGAGCTCACCGCCCAGGATCGCGACAAGCTGCTGAAGCAACTCACCTCCGAGCCTACCCGCAGCCTCACGTTTCCCTTCGGCGGCCGGTCGGTGGTGATGTCCTTGCCCGATTCCCAGACCCTTCGATTCTCGATCCTCGACGACGACTATCCACTGTCGGTGCAGGAGTCGATGGCATTGATCGACCGCGGCCACAACGGATTCGGGACCCTCGACTCCGTCGCCGTGTCCGTCGACGGCCAGGCGCTGGAGGCGCCCGCCCACGCCTTGGACGGAGAGGTGCGGGAGCATTTCGAGAAGCTGTACGAGTCGCTCTGGAGGCAGGTGCTCGGGGTGACCGACTACCGCGCCAGCCTGGCGCGAGGAAAGATGAGCGCGGACGCATTCGCCGATGCCCAGTCGGCGCGGCAGCGGCTGCGGAAGCGCACACCGGAGCAGAAGGAGCTGTTGAACATCTGCTCGTTCGAGGCGGACCGCGGCAATTTCGGCGCGGCCCGCCCGCAGATCGCCGCACCGACGCCCCCGCAGGGCGCGGCGCCGACGCCGTCCGCGGGCGGGAGCGGCCCCGTTTCCACCGCGGAGATCACGGGAAACACCCACTGAGATGGAGCTCGGCTGGCTGCTCATCGCAGTCGCGATCGCCGTCCTGGTCGCGCTCGCGCTGCAACAGCTGCGGCAATCCCGCCGCCGTCCTGCGCGGCGCCCCGTCCAGCCCCGGTTCCCGGTCGTCCTCGCCCACGGCTTCCTCGGATTCGACGAGATCGAGGTGGGCGCCAGCAAGCACCTCTACTTTCGCGGCATCGGCGCGCACCTCGAAAAGCTGGGGGCGCAGGTGTACACCCCGCGCGTGCCGCCCGCCTCTTCCATCTCCGCTCGCGCGCAGCGCCTCGCGGACCTGATTCGCGCCTTGCCCGAGCCGCGCGTGAACATCGTCGCCCACAGCATGGGCGGGCTGGACGCCCGATACGCCATCTCGCAGCTCGGGCTCGCCCCGCGCGTCGCTTCCCTGACGACCATCGGCACGCCCCACCAGGGGACGCCGCTGGCGGACGCGGGCCATGCGCTGTTCGGTACCCTCACGCGGCTCCTGCGCCGGATCATCGACTTGAGCGCGTTCGGCGACCTGACCACCGCCGGGATGGCCCGGTTCAACGCCGAGGTGCCGGACAGCCCGGAGGTCGCGTACGCCAGCGTGATCGGCCACAGCCGCAAGCGAAAGACCAACCCGCTGCTCTGGCCTTCCCACCTCTATCTCGCCGAGATGTCCGGGCCCAACGACGGCGTCGTCCCTGCCGCCTCGCAGCGGCGTGGCGACGTGATCCGCGAGATCGAGGCGGACCATTGGGCGCAGATCGGCTGGTGGCCTCGCGAATTCGACGCGGCCTCCCTGTACGAAGAGCTCCTGCGCGAGCTGCGCGGCCGCGGCTTCTGAGCGGCGCGGATGATTTCCCTGGCGCGACGGGGCTGGAGGGCTCCGCCTGATCCATCGTCCGCCCTGCAGCCCGGCGGCCCGGGGGAGGAGGGCCGAAGGGGGGTCCCTGGTCCAAAAAAAAAATTATTTTTTTTCTTGGGGTGGGGGGGGATGTCAGACCGGTGGGGGAGGATCGTCGCATGGACGAGCTCTGCGTGTCGGCGAGTGATTTTCGGGTCCACCTAAAGGACCTTGCGAACAACGTGGCTACTGGCGAGCAGCGCGTCATCATGGCACGCCACGGCTACAGACTGGTCGCGCTGGTCAGCCAGGAAGACCTGGCGTTCTTGCGCAAGCACAGACCCGGAGTGGACGCGGCCGCCCGGGAGAGGGCCGGCATCCCCCGGGTCCTGAAGCATCCGGAATCCATGCCCTTCGAGGAGGTCGAACGGCTCTATCGGGCAACGAAGGACATGACCGAAGACGACATCGAGGATTGGCGCCGAAAAGCGTCCCTCCACATCTGGCTCAAGACTGGAAAACGTCCGGAGGACTCGCCCTGCTCGGCGTTCAGACGCGAGCCCGGAGCGCCGACGACCGATCCGCCTGAGGAGGACCAGTCGATTCCCATTGCCGAGGATTGAGCGTTCAAGCGTCGCGCACGGCGGCCGCGACGGCACGCAGGAAGTCCCCTCGCGACAACCGGATGTGGCAGTGTCAGCCGGTGGCCACCTTGAAGTTCCTCGGCGCGGCGCAGACCGTCACCGGGTCGCGGCACTTGCTGACGACCTCCTCCGGCAAACGGGTGCTGATCGACGCAGGGCTGTTCCAGGGGCGCAAGGAGCTGCGCGAGCGCAACTGGGCGCCGTGGACCGCGGGCCCGCTCGACGCGGTGATCCTCACGCACGCGCACATCGACCACACCGGCTTCCTGCCCAGGCTCTGCGCGCAAGGCCTGGTGCGACGGATCCTTTGCACGGCGGGAACGCGCGATCTCTCCCAGCTGCTCTTGCCCGACAGCGGGCATCTCCAGGAAGAAGACGCGCGCTACGCGAACCGGCGGGGCTTCAGCAAGCACCATCCCGCCCTGCCGCTGTACACCGCCCGCGACGCGGAGGCAGCGGTCCGCCGCCTCGAGCCTTTTCCCTACGACGTCCCGGTGGACGTGGTCGACGGAGTGCAGGTCACCTTCCACCAGGCCGGGCACATCCTCGGCAGCGCGTTCCTGGACGCGCGCGCCGACGGCAAGCGCATCCTCTTCTCCGGCGACCTGGGCCGCTACGGCACGCCGCTCCTGGCCGATCCCGACGA
>Ga0070708_100003916_pt1 | contig 11688 bp, 10 predicted proteins | sample KBSK5503metaG_FD_65469 | JGI IMG/M metagenome (GOLD analysis project Ga0070708, IMG submission 65469) | Corn, switchgrass and miscanthus rhizosphere microbial communities from Kellogg Biological Station, Michigan, USA - KBS K5-50-3 metaG | ecosystem: Host-associated > Plants > Roots >...
CCGGCCGGGCACCTGTCCAAGCGGGGCACGCCGACCATGGGCGGCACGGTGATCATCATCGCGTCGCTGACCGGCTACCTGATCGGCCACGTGGTCACCGGCAACGCTATGTCCGCGTCCGGGCTGCTCGTGCTGTTCCTGATGACCGGCCTGGGCCTGGTCGGTTTCGCCGACGACTTCATCAAGCTGTACATGCAGCGCAGCCTGGGCCTGCGCAGCGGGGCCAAGCTGGCCGGGCAGGCCGTGGTGGGCGGGGTGTTCGCCCTGCTGGCGATCAGGTTCCCGGACGGGTACGACCTCACCCCGGCGTCCACTCACCTGTCGTTTTACGCCGACTTCGGCATCTCCATCGGGCCGGTGCTCTTCGTGGTCTGGGTCATCTTCATGGTGGCCGGGACCTCGAACGGGGTGAACCTCACCGACGGCCTGGACGGCCTGGCCACCGGCGCCGCCATCCTGGCGCTCGCCGCCTACATGATCATCGGGATCTGGCAGCTGCGGAACGACTGCACGGTCTTCCTCGCCCAGGCGTGTTACGCGGTTCGTGACCCGCAGGACCTGGCGATCGTGGCCGCTACCGTGATGGGCGCCTGCGCCGGCTTCCTGTGGTGGAACGCGCCGCCCGCCAAGATCTTCATGGGTGACACCGGGTCGCTGGCGCTCGGCGGCGCGCTCGCCGGGCTGGCCATCACCACCAAGACCGAGCTGCTGCTCCTCCTGCTCGGCGGCCTGTTCGTGATCATCACCCTGTCGGTGGTCATCCAGGTGGGATCGTTCAAGCTGACCGGCAAGCGGGTGTTCCGGATGGCCCCGCTGCAGCACCACTTCGAGCTGGCCGGCTGGGCCGAGACCACCATCGTCGTCCGCTTCTGGATCATCGCCGGCATCTGCGTGGCCCTGGGCCTCGGCATCTTCTACGTCGGGTAGGCCACCAGCTGGTCGTCCACGGGCGCGCCGTTCCGCCTCGACGTGCCGGGCTGGTTCGGTGCCTAGCCAGCGCTCGGCGAGGTTTCCGGCTAATTTCAGCCAACTTGAAGGCCCATATACCAATAGGGCTGACCTACCGGTAAGTTACTTTCCGTCCGGAAGGTCGTTCAGCGGGCGGCTGGGAGCGTGGGGTTCATGGTGCGGGCGAAGAAAATGGCGCGGTCGAGGAAAATAGCCGGGCTGGCGCTCGCCGCGGGCCTGGCCGCCGCCGGGCTCACCGCGAGCACGGCGGGCACGGCCGTCGCGACACCAGCGGCGGTCTGCGGCGGTACCGGCGCAATGACCACGACCACCGGGTCGCTACCCGACGGAGCAAAGTACCTGATCCAGTGCCCGTCGGTCGCCTGGAACGGGACGCTGTACCTGTACAGCCACGGATACGTGCGGCCCGGCGCCAGCAACCCGGCCCAGGACGTCGGCGATCCGGCCACCGGCGCCTACATGCTCGGCCAGGGCTTCGCGCTGGCGGGCTCGTCCTACGCCACGACCGGGTGGGCCATCGCCCAGGCGCTGCCCGACCAGATCAGCACGCTGGACGTCTTCGATAGCACGTACGGGCAGCCCAAGACGACGGTGGCCTGGGGCCACTCGCTGGGCGGCATCATCACCGCCGGGCTGATCCAGGACTTCCCGAGCAGGTTCAACGCCGCCCTGCCCATGTGCGGCGTGCTGTCCGGCGGCGTGGCCACCTGGAACACCGCGCTGGACGCGGCGTTCGCGTTCCAGAAGCTGATCGATCCGTCGGTCCAGATCGTCAACATCACCAACCCCCTAGCCAACCTGCAGGCGGCCGAGGCCGCGGTGACCGCGGCGCAGCAGACCCGGAAGGGCCGGGCCCGGCTCGCCCTGGTCTCGGCGCTGGCCGACACCCCCGGCTGGTTCGATCCCGCCTCGCGGGAACCCGCGGCCAACGACTACGCCGCCCAGGAGGCCAACCAGTTCCTCTGGGCCACGCAGGTGACCTTCCCGTTCGTCTTCGCCTTCCGTGCCGAACTCGAGGCCAGGGCCGGCGGTAACCCGTCCTGGAACACCGGCGTGAACTATTTCACCGACCTGGCCAAGTCCGCCGACTTCAACGAGGTCGCGGCGCTGTACCAGCGGGCCGGGCTGGGCCTGAACGTCGACGTGACCCGGCTGGACGCCTCCCCGCGGATCGCGGCCGATCCGAACGCCGAGGCCTACCTGATCAAGAACATCGTCTTCAACGGCGACATCTCGGTCCCCGTGCTTAGCATGCACACCACCGGTGACGGCCTGGTGGTGCCAGAGAACGAGCAGGCCTACCTCAGCGCCGTCGACCGGGCCGGCCACGGCAACCTGCTCCGCCAGGTCTTCGTGCACCGCGCCGGGCACTGCACCTTCACCCCGGCCGAGACCATCACCGCCGTCCAGACGCTGGAGAACCGGCTGTCCACCGGGCAGTGGAACGTGCCGAGCCCGTCCGCGATGAACACCGAGGCGCTCGCGCTCGGCTCCGCCTTCAACGTGGCTCCGCCGGCCTTCGTCAGCTTCCGCCCGGCCCAGTACCTGCGGCCCTTCGACCTGGCTCCTAGCTTCCCCTGACCGCCCCGGCCCGGCTGGCCCGCCAGGCGGCCTCGGCCTCTCCCATGCGGGTGCACGGCGGCCCCTGGACGAACGGCCAGATCTCCTCGGCGACGCCGCGCCAGTCCGCGGTGGCGGACAGTTCGCCGAGGAGCGCGAACAGGCCCAGGTTGATGCGCTGCAGGATCACGTAGGACCTGGGGATCTGCACGTAGGCGGCCAGCGGGCTGCGGAAGTCGAAGAAGCGCCTGATGACCTCCGAGGCGTAAGCCCCGGTCATGGTCCGCGGGCCGCGCTCGCGCACCGTGTCGTAGAAGACCGCCATGTGCTCGACGATCATGTCGGTGGGCAGCGGGGTGTCCGGCATGAGGAACCCGGCGTCTTCCATGGCCCGGCGGAAACCCTCGGGATCGTCGTCGACGCACAGGTGCCTGACCATCGCCACCAGCGGCCCGAGTTCCTCGGCGGTGAAGTGCTTGACCAGGCCGAAATCCAGGAAGGTGACCCGGCCGCCGCCGTGGAACAGGTAGTTGCCCGGGTGCGGGTCCCCGTTGAAGGCGTGCGCCTGGTACAGGCTGCGGAACACGAACCGGTAGATCGTCTCCGCCGCCAGGTCGCGCTCGGCCTGCGACCAGCCGGCGAGCTCGGCGAACCGCGCGCCGTCGGCCAGGTCGCTGGTCACCACCCGCCGGGTGGACAGCCCGGCGACGATCCCGGGAACGTGTATGGTCGGGTGGCCCGCGTAGAACCGGGCGAACATCTGCTGATTGCGGGCCTCCCGGCGGTAGTCGAGCTCCTCGGTGACCCGTTCCCTCAGCTCCGCGAGCAGCGCGTCGACGTCCTGCCTCGGCGCGGTGATCTTCAGCATCCGGCGCAGCAGCGCCACGTTGCCCAGGTCGGCCTCGATGGTCTCGGCGATGCCCGGGTACTGCACCTTCACCGCGACCGCGCGCCCGTCGTGGGTGATCGCGCGGTGCACCTGCCCGATCGACGCGGCGGCGATGGGCTCGGGGTCCCAGGTCGCGAACGCCCGTTCGGGCGGCTGGCCGAGCTCTTCCGTGATCACCTGCGCGGCCAGTTCCTGGCTCATCGGCGGCACGCTGTCCTGCAGCCGGCTCAGCGTCCTGCGGGCGGCGGGGGACAGGCCGTCGTTGACGTAGCTGGCCATCTGGCCCAGCTTCATCAGCACGCCCTTCATCGTGCCCAGGGTGGCGGCGACGTCCTCGGCGGTCTGCAGCGCCAGGTCGTTCCGCAGCGCCTCCCGGTGCTCGCCCGCGCTGGCGAACAGCCGCGGCGCGCTGGTCGCGTACCGCGCGCCCCCGCGCGCCGCCAGCCGCAGCGCCGCCATGCCGCGCTCGACCCGCAGCTTCCGGCCGCCTGCTACCCCGGTCTTCCGTGCCCGGCCGCGCAGCAGCGTCAGCGCCGCGATCGATACGCCGACCGGCCCGAGGACCGCCGCGAGCCTTTTCGTCCCTGCTTTCACTTCTTCCCCGCCGAACGCATCCGCACGGCGAGCCGCTGCCGAGCCTCGAGCACGCCGGGCTCGCCGAGGAAGACCGCGTCGAGGACGCCGAGGGCCTGCCGGATCTCGGTCCGGCGCCCGGCCGTCAGCGGCGGCGGCGCGGGGTAGCCGTACATGTCCCTGGCCCAGTCCGGCAACGCGGTGACCACGGCGTCCCTGATGTCCTGCCACAGTTCCGCGATGTCCTCGTCCAGGCCGGGCGGGTCGAGCAGGTAACCCATGGACTGCACGGCCGCGGGGGTGCAGTCCAGGTCGGGGAGCACCGCGGCGAAATAGCGCTTCAGCGCGGCCACGCTGTCCGGGATCATCTCGCGCGGAACCCCGAGCAGTTCGGCCGCGACGGTCATCTCGGCCACGTAGGCGTCGGCGTCCGCGGCCGTCAGCGGCGTGCCGAACAGGGCGCTCGCGGCCAGCCCAGAATCCACCAGGCCGGCGTGCACCCACAGCAGCAGCGCGGGGTCGCCGGCCGCGTACGGCAGGCCGGTCACCGTGTCCACGCCGCGGACGCGCTCGTGGATGGCTTTCACCCGCGCCGCGACCCTCCGGGCGCTGGCCCGGTCCCCGAACGTGACCGTGACCTCGTAGGCGGAGGTGGCGGCGAGCCTGCCGACCGGATCGGTCCGCCAGTCGCTGTGCTGGTCGACGCCCGCCATCGCCAGCGGGTGCAGCGCCTGGACCATCAGCGCGCGCAGGCCGGCGACCGGTGCCGACAGGTCCGCGCTCACCCGCCAGGTCACGCTGGCGGGCCCGAAGAACCCGTCATCCTGCGGCGTGACGGGCACGGCGGCGGCGTAGGCCGCGGCCGACCGCTCGACCAACCCCGCTGTGTTTTCCCAGCTCGCCTCCGGGCCGCTTTCGAGGCGCCTCCTTCCCTCGTCGCTCCTGCGTCGCCCCTGGGGTGGGTCTGCGGGGACAAACGCGGTCCAGTCGGCGCCGCGGCCCTTCGGCTCGCCGGGAGTCCAGTCGGCGGCGAACGGCTCGGCGCCGCGCCCGTTCAGCTCGGTCACGACCGCAGCCCGGCGAACAGGTCGTCCTCCGGCAGCGGGGCGCCGGTGGTGTCGCTGACCCGGATGAAGTGCTCGCGGCCGAAGGCGGCTTCGGCGATATCCTGCGGGATCTTGCTGAACCACGACTCGCCGCCGATCTGGCTGCCGTGCGCGAACAAGGCATCGCGTTTGCGCGGAAGGACATCCCTGATGTCGACGGTGGTGGTGATGCGCTGCTCCGACGCGAACGCCGCCCGCTCGGAGTCGGGGTCCTCGAAGTCGGGCACCTCGGCGCCGAGCTCGCGCAGCGCCTCCCAGATCTTGCGCCAGTCGCTGCCGCGCATCGCGCTGAGGTAGAGCTTGGCCAGGCCGTCGCCGTCGGCCGCTTTTCTGCTGGCCGCGAACGCGGCCTGCGCCGAACGGCTCGCGTGCACGTGATCCGGGTGCTGGTACGGGCCCTGGTCGTCGTACGTGATCAGCACCTGCGGCCGGTACCGGTCGATGAGCCGACAGATGCGCGCCGCCACGTCGGCCTCGGGCACGTTGCAGAACGCGTCAGGCCGGTCCTTATAGTCCCAATCCGGCATGCCGGAATCGTGGTAGCCGAGTAGTTCCAGGTTGGTCACGCCCAGGATCGCGCACGATTCGCGCAGCTCAGCCAGGCGCTGGCGGGCTACCGCCTGCTCGTCGTGTCCATTCTGCCCGGGCTTGACCCCGCCAGGCGCGTCCCCGAACTCGCCGTTGGTGCACGTCACGACCACGGTCCTGATGCCCTGGGCGGAGTAGGCCGCCAGCACGCCGCCCGTGCTCGACGCTTCGTCGTCGGGATGTGCGTGTACGGCCATCATCGTCAGCGTTTCTGCCATGATTCCAGACTGCCTGACGAGCCGCCATTCTCCCAACCGGGGTGTGCCCCCAACCTCCTCATTGGGTTCGGAACATACCTAATCGCGCGCTGATCGCGGCGAGCACGGCCAGCATGAACGTGGTCAGGGCGCCGAAGCCGTGAATCACAGGGATGAGCGGAACCAATTTGAACCGGGGCCGCCGCGCCGGGGAGGGCTCGGCGAGGAAGCTGGCGATCATCTCGTCGGTCACATCGAAGGAGTCGGCAGGGGGAGTCGCATCGGGGGCAGCCGCGGGAGTCGGGGCCGGGGGGACGACCACGGGGAACGGCGTCCACAGGGTGACCGTGCAGACGCCGAGGGAGATCGCCGCGGCGATCAGCGCGACGCCGAGCCAGGCCAGCGGATCCCAGTCGGTCTTGACGAAGACGATCCAGATCACCAGACCGGTGAGGGCGGCGCTGGCGTGGCCGAACACCACCGCCGGAGGCACCCCGACCCCGGTGGCGCGCTGCCGCCGCAGGCCGCCGCGGGCCACCCAGGTGCGCAGCATGTACACGCCGATGCTGGCGGTGAGCACCCAGGCGGTCACCGCCGCGATGGCCAGCGGCCGGCCCGAAGTGACCATGGCCGGAGCGTACCGGGCGGGTTTGCGCCGCGGTAGGCCCGTTCAGCGCTGGTTGTCCGGGGTGCCGGCGAGGGCTTCCGGGTGCATCCGGCTGTAGTGCTGGGTCAGCACCGCGCTGGCCTGGCCGGGCCGGTAGGCCAGGGTGCGCCCGCACACCTCGCAGCGGGTCACCGGAAGCCGGGAAACCGTCACCGGGAAACGAGAAGATTCTGACTTGCTCATTGGGTCACAATCATGCCAGATAAGCGGGCCCGACTTCACCGGGGCGCCGGCACCGGCGAAATCTGGGCGACACGCGCCGGATGTCCGGGTCTTGCCGCGGGCCGGCCAACAGACTTGGAGGATGCACTCCGATCTCGCCGAGCGTGACCTGCCGGAGCAGGGGGAAGGGCCAGGGGGAACGGGGGGCGGGAGCCCCCCGTGCAAAGAAGAGGTGGGTGGGGCGCTGCGGTTGCCCGGCCTGGGCGGCGTCAGGGAACGGATCGGCGTATGGCGCGCGCTGCTCGACCGGCCGCTCACGTCCTACTACCTCGTGCTGGGCATCACCGTCCTGCTGCTCGTGCTCGGCCTGGTCATGGTGCAGTCCACCGCGTCGGTGGTCGACCTGACCGCGGGGCTGTCGCCGTATTCCGACTTCAAGAAGCAGCTCCTGGGCGCCGCCGTCGGCCTGCCGCTGATGTGGGTGGCCGCCCGCTCGTCGCCGCGCCTGTTCCGTGCCCTGGCCTACCCGCTGCTCGCGGTCTCGGTGGTCGGGCTCTGCCTCACGCTCATCCACGGCGTCGGGGTCTCGCAGAACGGCGCGGCCCGCTGGATCGCCATCGGCGGGCAGCAGGTCCAGCCGTCCGAGATCGCCAAGCTCGCCCTGGCGGTGTGGGGCGCCGACCTGCTGGCCCGGAAGGAGCGGCTGGGCCAGCTGGCCGACTGGCGGCACATGCTCGTGCCGCTCATGCCCGGCACCGGCGTGCTCTGCCTGCTCGTGATGACGGGCGACGACCTGGGCACCACCTTCATCCTGCTGATCATCTTCCTCGCCCTGCTCTGGGTCATCGGCACGCCGGGCCGGGTGTTCGCCGGCCTGCTCATCCTGATGGCCCTGGCCATGCTCCTCATGATCGTCTCGGCCAAGTACCGCTTCGAGCGCATGGTCGGCTACCTCGATCAGCAGAGCAACGCCAGCGGGGCGAACTGGCAGGGCACCCACGGCAGGTACGCGGTCGGCGAGGGCGGCATCTTCGGCGTGGGTCTCGGCAACGGCCGGGAGAAGTGGGGCTACGTGCCGGAGTCCACCAGCGACTTCATCTTCGCCATCATCGGCGAGGAACTCGGGCTCGTCGGGACGCTGTGCGTGACCGCCCTGTACGGCGGGCTCGCCTTCGCCGGGCTGCGGATCGCCCGGCGCGTGCCCGACATGTTCTGCCGCCTGGGCGCGACCGCCGTCACGGCCTGGGTCGTCATGCAGGCCGTCGTCAACATCGGCGCGGTGATCAGCGTCCTGCCCATCACCGGGGTGCCGCTGCCGCTCGTCTCCGCGGGCCTGTCATCCTTGCTGGTGACGCTGACCGGGCTCGGCATGCTGATGGCGTTCGCCCGGCTCGAGCCCGGCGCGCGCGAGGCTTTGGCCGCACGTGGCCCCGCCTGGCCGCTGCGCGTTCTAAGCTGGCTCGGTCTATCAAAACGCCGACGATAAGGCGTGCAGTCCAGGGACGTGGCATGAGGGTAATCCTTGCCGGCGGCGGGTCCGCCGGTCATATCGAACCGGCGCTGGCGGTGGCCGACGCCTTGCGCCGGATCGACTCCGGCACGGAAGTGACCTGCCTGGGCACGGAGCGCGGCCTGGAGACCCGGCTGATCCCGCTGCGCGGGTACCCGCTGGAGCTCATCCCCGCGGTGCCGATGCCCAGGTCCGTGACGCCCAAGCTGCTCACGGTGCCCGGCAGGCTGGCCGGCGCGGTCAGCGCGGCCGCCGCCGCGATCGACAGGACCAGAGCCCAGGTGCTCGTCGGGTTCGGCGGCTACGTCGCCACGCCGGCCTACCTCGCGGCCAGACGGCGCAAGATCCCGATCGTGGTGCACGAGGCGAACCCCAAGCCGGGCCTGGCCAACCGGCTCGGCGCCAGGTTCACCACGCACGTCTTCACCGGCCACCCCGACGCCCAGCTCAGGAACGGCAAGTACCTGGGCATCCCGATCAGGCGCGAGATCGCCGAGCTTGACCGGCTGGGGCTCGGCGACAAGGCGCGCACGCACTTCGGCCTGCGCCCCGACCTGCCTGTGCTGCTTGTGACCGGCGGCTCCCAGGGGGCGCGCTCGCTGAACGCCGCGGTGTTCGGGGCCGCCGAGTGGCTTCGCGACGCCGGGGTCCAGGTGCTGCACATCATCGGCCCGCGTAACGGCGCCGACGCCCCGGCCAGCTCGGCGGGTGTGCCCTACGTGGCCACGACGTACATCGACCGGATGGACCTGGCCTACGCGGCGGCGGACTTCGCGCTGTGCCGGGCCGGCGCGATGACCTGCGCCGAGCTCACCGCCGTCGGCCTGCCCGCCGCCTACGTGCCGCTCCCCATCGGCAACGGCGAGCAGCGCCTGAACGCGCTGCCGATCGTGCGGCACGGCGGCGGCATGCTGGTGGCCGACGCCGAGCTGACCCCGGAGTGGATCCGGGACACGCTGCTGCCCGTGCTGGTCAACATCGACCAGGTGGCGGACATGTCGGAGGCGGCCGCGTCGCTCGGCCGAGGCGACGCGGACCGCTGGCTGGCCGAGGCGATATTCGAGATCGTGGAGGGCACGGGTGACGATCAGAAGCCTGATCACTCTGGCTGACCCGGTGCCCGCCGCCCGGCTCGGCGGGGTGCACTTCACCGGCATCGGCGGGGCGGGCATGTCCGGCGTCGCGCGGATCATGCTGGCCCGGGGCATCGCCGTGTCCGGCAGCGACTCCAGGGATTCGGCGCTGCTCGGTGAGCTGCAGGCGCGCGGCGCCAGCGTCTACGTCGGGCACGCGGCGGGCAACCTGGGCCGCCTGGGCCCCGGTGACACGCTAGTGGTGTCAAGTGCGATCCGCGCGGACAACCCGGAACTGGCCGAGGCGACCCGGCGCGGGATGCGGGTGCTGCACCGCGCGGCCGCGCTGGCGTCGGTCATGGCCGGCCGCCGGGTGATCGCGGTCGCCGGGACGCACGGCAAGACCACCACCACCTCCATGCTCACCACGGTACTCCGCGAGTGCGGCGCCGACCCCGGCTACGTGATCGGCGGCATCCTCACCGAGACCGGGCTTGGCGCGGAGGACGGGGCCGGCCTGGACTTCGTCGCCGAGGCGGACGAGAGCGACGGGTCGTTCCTGCTGCTGTCGCCCGACGTCGCGGTCATCACCAACGTGGAGGCCGACCACCTGGACAACTACGCCAGCCTGGCGGACATCGAGGCGGCGTTCACCACGTTCGGCCAGCGGGTCAGCGCACTGGTGCTGACCTGCGCGGACGACCCGGGCGCCGAGGCGGTCGCGGCACGCCTCGATCCCGCGCGCGTCCGCCGCTACGGCGAATCGCCGCACGCCGACTACCGCCTCCTCGACGTGACGTCCCGGGGGATGGCGATCGCCTTCACGGTCGCGGCTGACCAAGGCCCGTTCGGTGAAATCTTCTCCCAGATGACCGTCGACGTTCCTGGCCGCCACAACGCGCTGAACGCGACCGCGGCCTTCGCCGCGGCGGTCGAGCTCGGATTCGCCCCGCCCCGGGTGGCGGCGGCCATCGCGGGCTACCGGGGGGCACGGCGTCGGATGGAGCTCAAGGGCGAGGCCCGCGGGGTCCGGGTGCTGGACAGCTACGCGCACCATCCGACCGAGCTCGCCGCGGACCTGCGGGCGGCCAGGGACATTACGGACGCGGCCGGCCAGGGCCGGGTCATCGCGATCTTCCAGCCGCACCTGTTCAGCCGGACCAGGATCTTCGCCGGCGAGTTCGGCGCCGCGCTCGGGCTGGCCGACGAGGCCATCGTGCTCGACGTGTACGCGGCCAGGGAGGACCCGGAACCCGGCGTCACCGGCCAGCTCATCGTGGGCGCCGTGCCCGGCGGGCACGCGCGGTTCGTGCCGGAACCGGCGCGGGTCGCCGCGCTGGTCGAGGCGATCGCCGAGCCGGGCGACCTGGTGCTGACCATGGGAGCCGGGGACATCACCGCGCTCGGCCCGCGGCTGGTCGATACCCTCCGGGGGTCGCGAGGTTGACAGAGCGTTGACAGAGCCCAGCGGCACCATCAGGGAGAGCGAGGCCTCCCACGATGAAGCCGCTGGTGACAGTCCGACTTCTCGCGCTAATGCGGGACAACGACGCGGGCCTTTCCTGGCCTACCGCGCGGCGTTCTTCGTCCTCCTGGCCGCGGGCGTGGCCGGGGCTGTGGCCTGGGCGCTATTCGTCTCGCCGCTACTCGCCGTCAGGTCGGTGACGGTCACCGGGACCCATGTGGTCCCGCCGGCCGAGGTCCTCGCCGCGGCGGGCGTCCAGCCGGGCACGCCGCTGATCCGCGTGAACACCGCCCAGGTCGCGGCGCGGGTCGACACGATCAGCCAGGTGAGCGACGCGCTCGTCCGGAGGTCCTGGCCGAACCGGCTGGTCATCGTGATCAGGGAGCGGACGCCGGCGCTGGCCGTGATGGCGCCAGGCGGGGGATACGACCTGGTGGACGCCGACGGGGTGGTGGTGCGATGGACGGCCAGCCGCCCGGGCCTGCCGCTGTACTCCACCGCGGCCGCCGCCCCCGTCGCCTCGCTGCGCGGCGACCCCGCCCTGGCCTCGGCCGCCGCCGTCCTCGGCGAACTGCCCGCCGGGGTGCGGCATTCCGTGGTCTCGGTCACCGCGACCGACCCGGACCAGGTGACCGTGCGGCTGGCCGGCGGGATAACGGTGCTCTGGGGCGGCACCGACCGGGCCGGCGCCAAGGCCGCCGAACTCGCCGTGCTCATGCGGGCCCATGACCACTATTACGACGTGAGCGCACCGGGGTCAGTAACGGCCAGGTGAGGGCCCCAGGTGATGTGCACTGATGCCCGCGACCCGCCGATCGGCGACACGCTGACCGGTTCGTGCGTGGTTAGTTGACCCGGGTGCCGTCCGACCCTACTGTCCGTATCAATCGTGCGGACGGTAAAAACTCTAAATCTTAACCTGAAGGTGA
>Ga0070708_100003918_pt1 | contig 11687 bp, 13 predicted proteins | sample KBSK5503metaG_FD_65469 | JGI IMG/M metagenome (GOLD analysis project Ga0070708, IMG submission 65469) | Corn, switchgrass and miscanthus rhizosphere microbial communities from Kellogg Biological Station, Michigan, USA - KBS K5-50-3 metaG | ecosystem: Host-associated > Plants > Roots >...
AGTCTAATAGACTCATTCCCGCTATCGCCTGTAGACGAGAGGCGCTATCGTTAGCGGGATGAGCAGGCCGACCGATCAGAGCTCTTGGGCGGAGGCGACGACCGCCTCGCTTCGCTCCCGCGGTCACCGAAGCGGCGGCGCCCGGCGCGCGGTGATCGAGCTGCTCGGACGCCAGCGTTGCTGCCTGACCGCCCAGGAGATCTTCGACCAGCTGCGCACAGAGGGCCGCCGGGTCGGCATCGCGAGCGTCTACCGGACACTCGAACAGCTCATCCGAGACGGCTTCGTCCAGCGGATCGACATCGGCGCCGCCACCTCACGCTTCGAACCGATCCACAGAAACGGCGAACACCACCATCACCTCGTCTGCGACGACTGCGGCAAGGTGGAGGCGTTCGCAGACGACGAACTCGAGCGGACGCTACGCAAAGTCGAAAGACGAACCGGCTACAGCGTCGCCGGACATGACGTCGTCCTCCGCGGCGCGTGCCACGACTGCGCAGCGCCTGCTCGCTCGTCCCGAGCTTCCTGACGCGACCCGACGAGCTCCGTGGCCGGACCCAGCAGCTGCAGTAGTCCCGCGAAGCGGAACGCTGATCTCGACGTCAAGTTCCAGATCGCCGCTGGTGCTCGTGAGGCAGTGACTCGAATCCGCCGCCGCCTTAGTCGCGTAGGACAGGCGAAAGGAGTGTGAGATGAAGACTGATCGGCACAGTGGGGCCGAGGTTGCCCGGCAGGCAGTTGACTTGCGTTTGGCAGTCGTTCTGGTCTTGGCCGCGTCCCTGGGGACGGCGGGCTTCTTGTTCGCCAGCATGAATGCACAAGGGGCTGTCCATTCGACCGCGAGCGTCTCGCTTCGAAGCACGAAGCTTGGGGCGATTCTCGTGAACTCGAAGGGACACACCCTCTATCTGTTCGCCAAGGACACGAACGGCCGAAGTTCGTGCGCAGCGGCATGTGCGGCGAACTGGCCGGCTGCGATCGTGGGGGCGAAGCCGACTGCCGGGCCGGGTGTCAAGGCTGCTCTGCTTGGAACGACGATGCGGAGTGACGGGCGTCGACAGGTGACGTACAACCACCATCCGCTCTACAGCTTCGTCTTCGACAAGCAGGCCGGGCAGACAAACGGTGAAGGCGTTACGGCGTTCGGTGCGCGCTGGTGGGGGGTCTCTGCCAAGGGAGCCGCGGTGAAGAAGGTCTCATCCGCGACGACCACCGGTACCACGACGACCGGGACGACGACCACGACGCCCTACGGCTACCCGCCGTAAAGACACGCGCGCCGGCACCACCCTGACGACAGCCCCAGACGGGGCCGTCCGATGCTCACGGTTCGGGAATGAAGCCCGAGGCGGCGAGCCTGGGCGCAGGCCTCCCGTCGGGGACGACTATGCCGACGTTGAACGTCCTTACCAGAGTGCTTGGACAGCCGTGCCGTCGTGCAGCGTCGCCACCGTGCCCTTGGCGCTCCACGCCACCGCGGCCGCCATGTCCGACCAGTTGTCTGCCGCGTCCTGCCAGTGCCGGGCGATCCCGGCCGGTGACGCGTAGTACTCATCGATTACGAAGATCGTCTTGCCAGTCGGCTCCGAACTCGGATCCATCGGGTTCGACAGTTCCAGACCCTTGGAGATGCTGTACTCCAGCAACGCTTCATCGCCCTCGCGCGTGTGCCCCTTCATCCATTCGCCGTGGCTCGCGAAGATGCGATCTCCTTCGGCCACGTCATCAGGGCCCACCGTAAACAGGACGACGAGGTGCGACTTTCCCATGTGCGACATGCTGACTCCCTTTTGACTCTAGGCGCGTGTGGGGCGGAAAACCGCCGCTGGCGGATCATCTCACGCATGAGCAGTTAGACGCTCGTCGGGTGACTGTCGTCGCAGTCGGGTGCGCCGGCGTTGCGGAATGTCCCCTGGGGGTAGGCCGGGTTGGCCACATCCGCGCGGACACGACGCTGCGCCTGTCTTCAACCCGTTAACGTCCGGCTGTCCGAGCTGCGCGACCAGGGGGAGGCCATGACGACACTCGAGAACCGCCCGAACGCTGCACTTCTCGTGATCGACGTGCAGAACGGCGTCGTGGGGGGCGCCTACGAGCGGGACACCGTCGTCGCGAACGTCGGCACCGTCGTCGAGAAAGCTCGCGCGGCGGAGGTTCCAGTCGTCTGGGTGCAGCACTCGAGCGACAACCTCGCGCAGGGAAGCGAGCAATGGAAGATCGTCCCGGAGTTGAGCCCGGACGAGAGCGAGCCGCTCGTCCAGAAGCGGTATCCGGACTCGTTCGAGGAGACGACGCTCGAATCCGTACTCGGCGACCTCGCCGTTGGGCGCCTCGTCGTCGTCGGCGCGCAAACGGACGAATGCGTGCGCTCGACGCTGCACGGCGCACTCGTTCGCGGCTATGACGCGACGCTCGTCAGCGATGCGCACACGACCGAGGATCTCTCGCCCTGGGGCGCGCCGCCGCCGGAGCTCGTCATCGCGCACACGAATCTCTACTGGGGCAACCATGAAGCTCCGGGGCGGACGGCCGGCACGGTCGAGGCGAAGGACGTCGACTTCGCAGCGTCCTGACGACGCCGGGGGCCCGCGCTGAGAGTAGCCGCTGCCATGGGCCAGTGATGCTGGACCGTCCCCTGAGGACACTTCTCAGCTTCCCGCCTCGCCGGACGTGAAGGCTCTCGACTCGGATCGCCGATTGGGCGTCGGCGCTCATCGACGGCGAACATAATCACGGACGTGCTTCACGACCCCGCGCTGCACGAGCCCTTGACCGACGAGCCGTGGGACGAGGGCCGCGTGCGCGACGGCATCCGCGCGATCGTGGCGGACGCCGACGCGGCCTTCGATCCCGTCGAGCTCTGGCCGGCCGAGGAGTGGGACGGCTGGGAGGCGCCGCACCCGATGAAGGATCTCTACGTCGGTGCCTCCGGCGTGCTCTGGGCGCTCGACGTCCTGCGCAGGCGCGGCTTCGCAGAGACCGGGATCGACCTCGCCGCTGCGTCGCGGCGCACGCTCGAGCTCTGGAACGAGGCGCCCGACTACTCCCAGTGGGGGGAGAGCGAGGACTTTCCTGTTCCTCAGCGGTCCGCGTCCGCGCTCCTCCTCGGCGAGAGCGGCCCGCTACTCGTCGCCTGGCGGCTCGAGCCGAGCGACGAGCTCGCGGACCGGCTCCACGCGCGCGTGCGCGAGAACGTCGGCAACGAGGCGATTGAGATCATGTGGGGTGAGCCCGGGACGATGCTCGCAGCGCAGGCGATGCTCGACTGGACCGGGGAGGAGCGCTGGCAGGCGGCGTGGCAGGAGAGCGCCGACTCGCTGTGGGCGACGCGGGAGGAGGACGGCCTCTGGACGAACCGGCTCTACGGCGAGACGTTCCGCAGCCTCACGCCCCTGCACGGCCTCGTCGGCAACGTCCTCGCACTCAGGCCCGACCCGCGGCGCGAGCAGCTCGAGCGCGAGACGGCGGAGGTTCTCGCGCGGCTCGTCGTGCGCGACGACGGGCTCGCGAACTGGCCCTCTCGCAGCGACACGCTCAGGCTCCAGTGGTGCTCGGGCGCGCCCGGGATTCTCACGGCTGCCTGTTCCTACCTCGACGAGGAGCTCGTCATCGCCAGCGCCGAGCTGATCTGGCAGGCGGGCCCCTCGGGGATGGAGAAGGGCTCGGGCATCTGCCACGGGACGGCCGGCAACGGGTACGCGTTCCTGAAGGCGTTCGAGCGGACCGGCGACGAGCTCTGGCTCGAGCGGGCGCGACGCTTCGCAGTGCACGCGCTCGGCCAGATCGAGCGCCGCGGGCACGGCCGCTACTCCCTGTGGACCGGCGACGCCGGGGTCGCGCTCTTCGCCGTCGACTGTCTCGACGGGCGCGCCGCCTACCCGGTGCTCGACAGCTGGGACTAGGGGCGCCTGGGCTCCCGAGCCGTGCCGAGGGTTGTTGTGGACGCGATTCAGGCATAGAGTCGCTTCCCTCTCGGGAGCGGAGGACACAGGCATGGGTGGATGGGAGCGGGCTCACGCGCCACGTGCTGTGGTCATTGCGGGGGCTTCGGCCGTCGCCGCGACCGTTCTCCTGAGTGGCGGACTGGCTTCCGCGTCGACGAGTACGGTGCCGCATTCGATGGTGGGGTGCTGGCATCGTCGCGTTCCTGCGCTGCCCGTAGGGACGTCTGCCGGTGTCTGGCTGATGAAGATCAGGAGCGGCGGAGAACTCTTGGCGTTCAGGCCCGGCACGAAGAGTTGCAACGCAGGGCCTGACTTCACGGCAACCATTTCTGTGACTGGCAGCCACCTGACTATCGGGCCGGTACCGCTGTGTAGCACGAAGGGCGTCTACACCTGGAAGGCCGCAGCGAACTCGCTGGCGCTGCAAGCAACCGCCGACAAAAGCTGTCTGCCCCGGAGGCTCCTCTTCACCGGAGTGTGGAGGGAGACGGCGCCGAAGAAGGAGCCCGTTCCGCCGGTGGTCAGCAACACGATTCATGTCGTCGTGCCGCCTGGCCAGCCGATCCAGATCGCGTTTGCTCTCGATTCAGGATTCAGCGGTACGCCGAGTCTGGCGCACGCGATTCAGATGGCCGTGGATGACCATGGAGGCGTGCTGGGCTTCCCGATTCGGATCAACGGCGTCAACGCGCCCACCTGTAGCGACCCACCGAACGCGGTGACCGCAGCGACGACCGCCGCCTACAGGATCACGGCCAACCTGCAGAACGTGGCCGTGCTGGGGCAAGTCTGCTCGCATGGGTTCGCCCAAGCGCTTGCGATCTACCAGAAGGCCAACATGGTGGTGGTCAGCGGTAGCGCGACCAACACCGCCTTGCCTGCGGCTGGGCCAACCGTCTTCAACCGGACGATCGTCGATGACAACGACGTTGACGCCTGGTATCCGGTGATCTCGCAGCTTCCGGTCGATCTCGCCTGGCGCCTTGACTACACGACCAAGTTCGGAGCCCCGCCGTCCGACTTCGCCGACCTCTACTACGACGCGGCCAACATCGTCCTGGGCGACATCGCAGGAGCCTCCCTAGTCGACGCGAAGGGCAACCTGATCGTGGATCGGGTAGCGCTCGCGACCGCCGTCCGCCATACCTCCGGCTACCCGGGGGTCACCTGCTCGGTGACGATCGACAGCAGCGGCAACCGCGTTGACGACGGCCAGGCGATCACTACCTGCGCAGGCTGAAGGACGGCAGACCCTGGACCAGCTCCTCGCGCGAGGCGCTGTCGATCTGCTGCGGTCGCTCCGACGTCCAGGGACAACTCGAGTGGGCCCCAGACGGGACAGCTCACACACTCACAGTTCGCGAATGTCCCCTGACGAGCAGAGGTCTGACCCCAGTGCCGTTCTTCCGGACTTGGTCGTTACTTCAGTCGGATGCGATAGCGGACTTCAAGGACAGGGATGTCGAAGGACTCGACTGGCTTCTCGGCACTGTCGGGACACCAGCCCCCGAGCTATTAGAACCTCCGTGCGCCAGATTGTTCGCATGAACCCAGAGAATCGCCTCGGCAAAGCCGGCCGGGTCTAGGCGAGATGACGAACGAGGAAGTCGGCGGATCGATCCGCTATGGGGTCGGGATCGACGCCGAAGAACACGTGATCGGCTCCTTCGATCCACTCCACCTCGCTGGTAGCACCGACTGTCTGCAGCGCCTCGTGCATCAGTGCGCTCTGTTCAGGCGGTAGGAGGCCGTCCTCGAGGCCGTGTACCAGCAGGATCGGCGCTGCGCCCGGGTGAACGTGTGTGACGGGACTCGCAAACGCGGCATCCTCGCGGCGATCCCGGGTAGGGCCACCGATCAGGAGTGCTTCCGGCGACGTCGGATCGGGCGAACCCGTCCGGTCCGACCCCGGCCCCAAGGCCAAGAAGTCGGTGTCCGGGTACCAAGCCACACCGGCCACGACGTCCGACGAGCAGCCCGTGACGCCAACCGTGCCGTCGAGCCGTTCGTCGTTGCCGTTGAGGGCGATGAAGGCCGCGAGGTGACCTCCCGCGGACTCACCCCATACACCGATGGCTTCACCGTTCACGCCTATGTGCTCACCGAATTGACGCAGCCACCGGACGGAGGCCTTGACGTCATGAAGGCACGCTGGGAAGAGGGCTTCGCCGCTGAAGCGGTATTCCACCAGAGCAACAGCGACGCCTCGCTCGATCAAGGCCCGACAGGCCGGCTCGGTCACCGCGCCGTGGAGTCGCGAGCCGAAGAGAAAGGCGCCGCCGTGGATCCACACCACCACCGGTACCGGGCCGCTGGGGGCCGGTGGCAGCAGGAGGTCCATTCGGAGTGGCCGGAAGCCCATCACCCTCGCGTACTCAATGTCGGCGTAACGGGTGCCGCCGGTTGAGACGTCCGGCCTGGGCGGGGCTATTTCGTCCGGCGCGGCATACGGACCCGGGGGACCTGGTCGCTCCTTGAGCTGCATGCCTGAAAACGTATCGCTCGTCGTTGCCGGGAGATCGGCGATCAGCGATTCGCGACGTAACGACTCTCGGCATCGACTCGCGATCTTCGGCGACCGAATACTGGAGACACCGTCTCTTGTCCCTTACCCATCTCCGTAGCGGCTTGGTTCGACGCGCGCGGATTTGGCCTCGTGTTGTCTCAGGAGGGCGCGGTTTGGTGGGCGCGGCTCACACCGAAGGCAAATCCAGAGTCAGTCATCGACCGTTACGGCAAGGGAGACACGCCGGTCGCGGGCGCGCGAACAGTACAAGCACGAGAAGTAGTCGCATGCGCCAGGGTTCCCGAACGACGTCAGAGCCACGTTTCCGTCTGCGGCGGTCATAGGCTCTACCTGAGATGGCTGTGGTGTTGCGCCGAGCAGACTCGGGAGCGCGGGACCTCCTTCGTCGACTCCTAGCGGAATATCTCTTCGAATTCGATGGGCAGACCGCGCCTTATCGGTACTTCGATGACTACTGGGCCGAGCCTGATCGCCTGCCGTTCTTGATCGAAGCGGACGGTGAGGTCGTCGGGTTCTGCCTGATTCGGCTCCGTGGTCGCGACTGGACGGTCGCCGAGTTCACCGTCATTCCCGAGAAACGTCGGCAAGGAGTCGGTCGTGAAGCCGTTGTGGCTGTCCTCGAGGAAGCAGGACTGACTGGAGCGAGCTATGTCGAAGCGGCGGTTCATGCTGAGAAGGCGGAAGCGCTTGCCTTCTGGCTTGCCTGTGGGTTTCGCGTCGTTGACGAGCGCGACGTGACGATCACCCGCCGCGATCTGTAGCACGCAGGGCTGCGCGAGCGTCCTTACACCTGAGTCTGTCGAGGAAGTCGCCCGGATCGCGCAGATCGACGACCGCGACTCGATCGCCCACGCCGCGTTCGACCTCGGCTACGCGGCCCTGAGCGCCGATGACCTCGAGGGGGCTCGGGCCGAGTTCGAAGTCGCCCTGGCGAACGCCGGCGGGGAGGAGGACGCGGCCCACGCGGGCAGGAACATCACTGCGCGCTCGCTGGCCGCGCTCGGGTCGGTCGCGTTACGCGACGGGCGCCCTGCGGACTCGGCCGAGTTTCTGCGACGCAGCCTCCGGATCTCGACCGGGCTCGGAGAGCGCGACAGACTGTCGCGTGGGCGCTCGAGCTCCTCGGCTCTGCCCTCGGCGACGCACACCCCGAGCGGGCCACACGGATGCTCGGGTCAGCCCAAGCGCTGCGCGAAGAACTCGGGGCGCGGCTGGAAGGAATCGAGCTCGAGCTGCACGGGAGGACGGTCGACGAGCTGACGGCGGCGCTCGGCGCGGACGCGCTCGCCGAACTGTGGGAGCAAGGCCGTCGCCTGACGTTCGAGGATGCGATCCGCGAAGCGATCGCGTAGACGTCAATCAAACGAGCACGAGCCGGTCGCGATGGACGACTTCGACGTCGAGCGGTCGCGTCTCGATGTCTCGTGCGTCGACCGAGCTGATCCCGCGCGCGATGAGCGTCTGCGCGGGGTGGCAGATCTCGAGCCCGTCGCCGGCCTGGAAGTGCCGGGTCCAGGAGACGACGCCGACGGCGAGCAGGCTGCGGCCGGCCTCGCAGATCGCCCGCGCGGCTCCCGCGTCGATTTCGAGGGTCGAGGCGGCCGGCTTGCCGTAGCGAAGCCAGAGCTTGAATCCGGAGTCTGCCGTCGGCGAAGGGGCGAAGCGTGTTCCGCGGGGCTCTCCGCGCAGCAGGAGACCGAGCGAGCTCGGGGAGCCGATCACGGTCTCGACGCCGCCTGCGGCTGCGAGCTGGGCGGCGCGGATCTTGCTCTCGATCCCGCCCGCACCGAGGGCGGAAGGACCGCCGAGCACGGCGCCCTCGATATCGCGTCCGTCGGCGATCACGGTCGCGTGAGCTGTTCCCGGGGGGTGGCTGAGCACGCCGTCTGCCGTGGTGAGCAGGATCAGCGTTGCCGCTCGGATCAGAACGGCGACCTGGGCGGCGAGAATGTCGTTGTCGCCGAAGCTGATCTCGTCGGTCGAGGTCGCGTCGTTCTCGTTGAGGATCGGGACGGCCCGGATCTCGAAGAGCGCCTGGAGCGCGTTTCTGACGTTGACGTAGGTGCGGCGCTCGGCGATCTCGGCGCCCGTCAGCAGCACCTGGGCGACGTGCAGGCCCGAAGGCGCGAAGGCCTCGTGCCATGCTCGCTGCAGTTCGGCCTGGCCGAGCGCCGAGGCCGCCTGCAGTCGCGCGAGCCGTTTACGGCTCTTCGGCAGGCCGCCGAGGGCGGCTCCCAGCGCGATCGCGCCGGACGAGACTACGGCGACCGGCGTGCCGCCCGCAACGAGTGCGCCGAGCTCGGTTGCAACCTGTCTGAGTGTCTCGTGTTCGGGGCGTCCATCGGGCCGGACGACGAGGTTGGAGCCGAGCTTGACGACCAGCGGCGGGTTCATCGGTGCTGCGTCCCGTCGCCGACGACTCGGAATTGGCGCAGCCAGAGGTCGCGGTAGGTGACCGGTCCGCGGGGGCCCGGCGTCCAGTCGACGTTGATCCCCGTTTCCGGTGCACCGGTCAGCGCGAAGCCGTCGGTGAAGCGGGTCGGCGCATGCCAGAACGCCGCGGTTCCGCGGTAGAGGTCGAGGAACATCAACGCCGCTTCTGCGTCTTCGGTGACGATGCCGGCCGCGAGTCCCGATGTCTCGTCGTTGGCGATCGCAACGGCTTCGGGCAGCGAAGCAACAGTGTCGATCGAAACAGTCGCGACCCGCTCGGCGTCGCTCGCCCATTCATGGCCGAGCGGCCGGTCGAGCGGAAGCATCGGCGCGTGGGCCCGCGCGCGCGCGGTTCCGCGCACCTCGATGCCGCGCTCCTGGAGGAGCTCGAGGAAGCCACTCGCCCAGTGCGCGACGCCCTCGTGCAGGAGCAGCAGGTTGAGCCGGTTGCAGACGCCGAGGCGATCCAGGCTCGCGGCGATCAGCTTGCAGGCGCGCTCGCGGTCGGCGGCGACATCGACGTAGAGCAGCCCTCCTCCTTCTGCGTGCGCCAATGTCTTGACGCCGTTCGCGGCCGCGGCGCGGGCGAGGGCGCTCGTGGTCGGGCCGCTGCCGCGCAGGATGACCAGGGGAAGCTCATCGGGGAGGGAGACGAGGGCGAAGGCGCCCGCCCGTTCGCTCGCCCGGACAAGACCGACGGCCGAAGCCGGGAGGCCGACCTGCTCGAGCGCCGGCCGCAACACATCGTCGACGAGAACGGTCACGGTGCCAAGCGCCGCGCCCCCGGTTCGCAGGACACACGCGTTGAGGCTCTTCAGCAGCTGAGAGGCGACGTCGACGGCGACGTTCGGACGGGCCTCGAAGTTGGCGCCGACGGCGCCGATCGGAATGCGCCGCGTCGAGACGGTCAGGCCGTTGCCGAGCGTCCAACTCTCGATCTCGCGGACGAGCGGGGGCAGCTCCGCCATCGTGCGCAACTGGGCGGCGATGCCGTCAATGCGTTCGTCGTCCAGCGCCAACCGGTCGAGCGACCCAGGGTCGAGCCGTCCCGCCGCGGCGGCGACGTCCGAGGCGTTGGCCGCGAGGACTCGCCCGCGCTCGAGCTCGAGCAAGGAGGCGGCCGTCCGCAGCGCCTCGTCGACCGCCCGGTCGTCGAGCAGCCTCGCGGCGGCACGTGCCTCTCGGGCTTCGCCTCGAACCAGCTCGAGAAGCGCCTGTTCGTCTAGCGCGATCCCGGTCACCTCCGATCCGCTTGTCTACCTATCAGCTTTACAAAATGAAGTAACCCACGGTAGTCTCGCGCCCACGCGGGTGGCGAAGGTGCCGCACGCGGAGGACACTCGGCGGGGCATGATCAGTCGACCATGAGCGCGGCGCGTCTGCTCGTCAGCTGCCCCGACCGACCGGGGATCGTGGCCGCGATCTCGTCGTTTCTCTTCGAGAGCGGCGCGAACATCATCGATTCGGCGCAGCACTCGACCGATCCGGAGGGCGGCCGCTTCTTCCTGCGGATGGAGTTTCAGCTCGACGAGTTCGACGCTCAGCGCACGCAACTGGAGGCAGCCTTCGAGCAGCGCGTGGCGCGTCGGTTCGCGATGGAGTGGCGGTTCGCCAGCGGCCAGAAGACGTGCGCGATCCTCGTCTCCAGGCAGGCTCACTGCCTGCTCGATCTCATCTGGCGGTGGCGGTCGAACGAGCTGGGAGCTGACATCGCCGGCGTCATCTCGAACCACCGTGACCTCGCCGCCGACGTCACGGCACTCGGCGTTCCGTTCACGCACGTTCCGGTCGAGACCGCGCGCAAGGACGACGCAGAGGCCAAGCTGCTCTCGCTCCTGGCCGGCCGCGTCGACTTCCTCGTGCTTGCGCGCTACATGCAGATCCTCTCGCCGCACTTCCTCGAGCAGATCGGCGTGCCGGTCATCAACATCCACCATTCGTTCCTGCCTGCGTTCGTCGGCGCGAACCCATACCGGCGGGCCTACGAGCGCGGCGTCAAGCTCATCGGCGCGACCGCCCACTACGTGACCGAAGAGCTCGACGAGGGACCGATCATCGAACAGGACGTCGAACGGGTCTCCCACCGCCTCGGCGTCGCCGAGCTCGAACGCGTCGGACGCGACATCGAGCGGACGGTTCTCTCGCGCGCGGTGCGGTGGCACAGCGAAGATCGAGTGATCGTCGACGGCCGCAAGACATTCGTCTTCGACTGACTGCGGGCGTCGTTGGGTTCGGTTGCTCACGATGTGGAGTAACAGCTGAGGCCGCGCTAGCTGCGGTTTGCCCGAGGCCGTTCAAGGGCAGGGGACGAGGAGTCGTGGGCCCCGTCTCTGTCGGGTTGGTTTCGCCGGGCGAACCGTGCCCCGGAACCGATCCGCGAGGCGCGCTGCCACATGGTGCGAGGGCTCCGCCGCCGCCGAAGCCGAAGCCACCGCGATTGACGTCCGCGTCCACGGGCGGACACACCACACGGAAGGAAGCGTTATGCCACACGTCACCGTCGGCCAGGAGAACTCCGCGCCGATCAAGCTCCATTACGAGGATGCCGGCTCAGGCCGGCCGATCGTGCTCATCCACGGCTTCCCGCTCAGCGGCCGCTCGTGGGAGAAGCAGGTTCCCGCTTTGCTGCAGGCCGGATACCGGGTCATCACCTACGACCGCCGCGGATTCGGCGACTCGAGCCAGCCTTCGTTCGGCTACGAGTACGACACCTTCGCCCAGGATCTGCATCAGCTGATCATCGAGCTCGACCTGCACGACGTCGTGCTCGCCGGCATGTC
>Ga0070708_100003921_pt1 | contig 11685 bp, 6 predicted proteins | sample KBSK5503metaG_FD_65469 | JGI IMG/M metagenome (GOLD analysis project Ga0070708, IMG submission 65469) | Corn, switchgrass and miscanthus rhizosphere microbial communities from Kellogg Biological Station, Michigan, USA - KBS K5-50-3 metaG | ecosystem: Host-associated > Plants > Roots >...
CTGCCGCAGAATTTGCCCAGCCCGCCCTCGTATCAAAAGGTCAATCCAGCCGACCAGCCGATTCTTTACTTGTCGCTGAGTTCGCCGACGCTGCGGCTTTCTGATGTGGATGAATACGCCGAGACTCTGATGGCGCAGCGCATCTCGATGGTGAGCGGCGTGGCTCAGGTGAGCGTATACGGGGCGCAGAAGTATGCAGTTCATGCCAGGCTCGATCCCAAAGCGCTGGCCAGCCGGCAGATTGGCATTGATGAAGTTTCCAACGCAATCCAGAACGGCAATGTGAACCTGCCTACGGGGATTCTGTACGGCACGCACCAGGCATATACCGTCCAAGTGAACGGCCAGCTCAACAAGGCTGCGGATTATGGCCCCCTCGTCGTGGCCTACCGGAACGGTGCGCCCGTCCGCCTGAAGGACCTGGGGCAGGTGGTGGATGGGGTCGAGAACGACAAGACGGCAAGCTGGTATTTCGACGCCAAAGGTCTGCGGCGCGGCATCATTTTGGCGATTCAGCGGCAACCCGGAACTAACACGGTTGAAGTTGTGGACTCCATCAATCACTTGATGCCCAGCTTTCGCGCGGTGATGCCGCCCACGGTCTATATCGACAGCCTTTACGACCGGTCGGTCTCGATCCGGTCCTCGGTGGACGATGTGAAGTTCACCTTATTCCTGGCGCTGGTGCTGGTGATTCTGGTTATCTTCCTGTTCCTGCGGAATCTTTCAGCCACGGCCATCCCCAGCCTGGCGCTCCCGATGTCGATCGTGGGGACCTTCGCGGTGATGTACGTGCTCGGCTACTCGCTGGACAATCTTTCGCTCATGGCGTTGACGCTATCGGTCGGGTTTGTGGTGGATGACGCCATCGTGATGCTAGAGAACATTGTGCGGCACATGGAGCTAGGCGAGCGCCCGATGGAGGCGGCTTTTCGCGGCGCGCGCGAGATCGGATTCACTATCGTTTCCATGACCTTGTCGCTGGCGGCGGTTTTTATCCCCGTTCTTTTCATGAGCGGCATTCTGGGACGCCTGCTGCACGAATTTGCGGTAACCATCAGTGTGGCTATTCTGGTTTCCGGTCTGGTATCCCTCAGTCTCACGCCCATGCTGTGCAGCCGCTTCCTGCGCGCGTCCAAGGAAACGCAGCATGGCCGGCTGTGGACGCTCTTTGAGCGCTTCTTCGATGGGCTGCTGCGTATTTACGATCGCACCTTGCAGGTAACCCTCCGCCATAAATTTGCCACCATGACGGTTTCTGTCGCCGTGCTGGTGGCGACTGTTTACCTGTTCATGGCGATCCCTAAAGGTTTCTTGCCGGATGAAGATCAAGGGCAAATTTTCATCTTTACCGAAGGACCGCAAGGAATTTCCTTCGACAACATGGTCGCGCACCAAATGGCGCTGAACAAAGTTGTGATGGCGCAACCTTATATCGATTCCTTCATGTCCACGGCTGCGGGTGGCAACGCGGGGCGTATCTTTGCCCGGCTGAAGCCGCGCAAGGAACGTAAATCGGCGCAGGAAATCATCCAGGCATTGCGGGGCAGGCTGGCGGCAGTTCCCGGCATTAATGCGTTTCCACAGATGCTGCCAACCATCCGAATCGGCGGGCAGCTTACCAAGAGCCAGTATCAGTTCACGCTGCAATCGCCCGACACGAACGAGCTCTATCAGGATGCTCCCCGGTTGGAAGTCAAGCTGCGCACCGATCCCGAGTTCCAAAAACTCGTGCAGGATGTCACCAGCGATCTGCAGATTACCAACCCGCAGGTTAACGTGGGCATCGACCGGGACAAAGCATCGGCCCTCGGCGTTACCGCCAGTCAAGTGGAAGACGCGCTCTATACTGCCTACGGCCAGCGGCAGATTTCCACGATCTACGCTCCCAATAACGCGTATCGCGTCATCACGGAGCTGGAGAATCAGTACCAGCTCGACCCTTCAGCGCTTGCTCTGCTGTATGTGCGCTCTTCGACTGGGCAACTGGTTCCGCTCAACGCGGTGGCCAAGCTTACGCGGTCTCTGGGGCCACTCACCATTAATCACCTGGGGCAGTTGCCGTCGGTGACGGTCTCGTTCAATTTACGGCCGGGAGTTTCGCTGGGCGACGCGGTGGACGCGGTCGGCAGGGCCGCACGCGAAATGCTGCCGGCAACCGTCAGCACCAGCTTCCAGGGCACGGCACAAGCTTTCGAGTCGTCGGTTAGCGGCTTGGGGCTGCTGTTGTTGATGGCTATTCTGGTCATCTATCTGGTGCTTGGAATCTTGTACGAGAGCTTTATCCATCCGCTGACGATTCTTTCCGGTTTACCCTCGGCGGGTTTTGGCGCGCTGATTACATTGATGATCTTTCACCTCGAGCTCAACCTCTACGGCTTCGTGGGCGTGATCATGCTGGTGGGCATCGTGAAGAAGAACGCCATCATGATGATCGACGTGGCGCTGGAAAAGCAGCGCGACAGCCACCAGCCCGCGGCGGAAGCGATTTATCAGGGAGCCTTGCTGCGCTTCCGTCCCATCATGATGACCACCATGGCTGCGTTGATGGGCACGTTGCCCATTGCCCTGGGCTTCGGGGCTGGGGCTGAGTCGCGCCGTCCGTTGGGACTGGCGGTGGTAGGCGGTCTGGTGTTTTCTCAGCTGCTGACCTTGTACATCACTCCGGTTTATTACATCTACATGGAATCCTTCCAGAAATGGTTCCGATCAAGGCCGAAATACCCACGGGCAGAAACCGAATTCGAGAGCGAAGCGATGCTGGCGGGAAGGCCGGGCAAGTAGGGGAACGCGTAACTTCTTCTTTGGGTGTTGTCGTTGGATTACTCTGGCAGGAGCGGGTGCGGCTGCGTACTGGGCCGTCGCCGTTGAAACGCCTTATCGCAAGAACATTTAGGGAAGGACTTCTTCCTTCCTTCCTTCCTCCCCTCGCCTGTCTGGTAAAGGGGAAGGTCGCGCCTTTGTCGAAACCATGCGCGGGGCCAGGCAAATCTCCCACAATCAATCGGCTGTGAGCCTTGGAGGTGTGCCCAGCTCAAATCCTAGCCTATTCGACGGCTTCGATTGCCGCTCCATCGGGTAACATGTCCGTTAGGTGCGAGCATACGTTGGATTCGCAAGGTGCGCAGATCGAAACCAGTTCCGACAACAGCCTCACCAGGCCACCGCAGGCCGTCGCGCCGCCCGCATGGTTGCGACTACTCCTTCCTTCCGTCGCTGATCTAATCTTCATCATCCTGCTGGCGGCCATGACTGGCGGGATACTCGCCCCGCGCCTGCTGGGCGATGCGAGCATCGGATGGCATATCCGCAATGGCGAGCTGATGCTGCGCTCGCACTCGATCACTCGGGTGGATCCATTTTCGGTCACGATGAACGGGAAGGCGTGGTATGCGTGGGAATGGCTCTATGACGGGGCGTTTGCCGGCATCCACCGTTGGTTTGGACTGAATGGAGTCGTCTTTTTCACGGCTGTGATCATTGCCGCGACCTTTGGGTTAACCCTGCGCCTGAGCTTGCGGCGCGGCGCAGACCTGCCTGTAGCCGCAGTTCTGCTGGCGTTCTCTCTGGGTGCGTCCATGATTCATTTGTTCGCACGGCCGCATGTTCTGAGCTGGTTGTTTACCATAGTCTGGTTCCAGCTTTTGGATAGCTCAGAGAGCGTGGACGGCTCGGACCGCGGCCGACGGTTGTGGTGTCTGCCCGTGCTGATGCTTCTCTGGGCAAACCTGCACGGAGGGTTTGTTGTGGGCTTCGTGCTGCTTGGCCTTTATTTGGCGAGTTATTTGATCCGATGCTTCCGGTGCGGGCAGGAACAGATGCGCCGGAACATTGCAAGGCGGTTGCAACAGCTGGGGGTCGTGACCGTGGTTTCGCTGGCGGCAAGTCTGGTGAATCCATACGGCTTCCGGCTGCATATTCATATTTACCAGTATCTTTCCAGCCCCTGGCTGATGAACCATATTGACGAGTTTCTCTCGCCTAATTTCCATGGCGTCGCTCAGCAATGCTTCGTTTTAATCCTTCTAATTACAGTCGTCGCATTGGCGGTGGGCAGGAAGCCGTCGCTGGCGCACGTGTTGGTGCTCCTTTTTGCGGCCTATAGCGGTTTGTATGCCTCACGCAGCCTTCCGGTATCGTCGCTTCTGCTTACTCTGGTGGTCGCGCCTCTGCTGACGCAAGCGGTCGGCGAAGGCGGCACGAATCCACAACTCTCATCGAGGCTGCGAGCGTCCTTTTCCCGATGGGAAGCGTTTGGGTTGCGTATGGCAAGCATGGAACTGAATCTCCGCGGACATATATGGCCACTCGCTGCGGTGATTCTTGGCCTGCTGGTGTGCGCTCAGCAAGGCAAACTGGGTTCGTACAAGTGGATGGATGCGCATTTTGACGTCAAAAGCTTCCCTGTGCAAGCCAGCGAAGTGATTGCCCAGCGGGGCATTCGCGAGCCGATTTTCTCTCCCGACTCATGGGGCGGATACCTCATCTACCGGCTTTATCCTCAGAATACGGTTTTCGTGGACGACCGCCATGACCTCTATGGGGAAGAATTCTTAAAGGATTATTTGAAGTCAGTACGGCTCGCGCCCGACTGGGACAGCTTTCTGAATGACAAACGAGTGCACTGGGTGCTGGCGCCGGCAGAGTCTTCGCTGGCCAACATGCTGGAGCAGACGTCACAGTGGAATGTGGTTTACCGGGATGGAACGGCGGTGTTATTCGAACGAAAGACAAAATGGTCAGGGACGCCTCAGGAACCCCACTCTTCCGGGGGAAGGGTGGGGTTTGAGAGGGCGCCTAAGACAATGGGTCGCAAACCATCTACTGGCCAGCACCTGTGAAGGAGCCAGGCGTCGCGGCCGGAATGGCGCTCAAGTATTCGTAGATCGCCCGCAGGTCGCGGTCGGTCATACTCTGAAAAACGGGTCAAGGCATAACTTGAAGCAAAGGGCCAAACGCAGGGTGCGCGTGATCGAGATCGATGCCAGTTCGCAACATCAGCTTGAACTGGTCGAAGGTGAGGCCGGCGGAAGTCGGTTCTGCTCCGGGGTGAGGTTGCGTGAGGTAAAGGGTCCGAAGGAAACGCCGCCGGCGAGGTAGTTTTCGCAGTTGAATTGCTTGGGCTGCCGCAGATATGCATTTCCTCCCGCCGCATACGATGGACAGCTGTGGCAGTCATTACAACCGGCTTGGGCGTTGATGATATAACTGCCCAGCCCCACCAAGTCGCGGTTTTTTCGCGCGAGATTGAGGATGGACCGGGGCAGTGGCCAGACCAATTCGGACTCTGCTCTCATCATTGGAGTCTGATTGACCCCGCTGCCCGCTGGACCCGGCGACCAGTACGAGTGTGCATGCGAGGACAAGCAAGCAAACAAAAACCACCGAAGGGGCCTTCACACTGCATCTCCTTAGAAAATTCGAAGTCAAGCATAGCCGGGCTATGCGGGCGGGTTGTGGATGGTCAACGGAGGAATAGACGGCAACGCTCCGTCGATACATGTTTAGGGTGGGTCTATTAGAACTGGTCGTCGGTGTTGATATTGAATCCGAGGATGACGCTGACTTCGATCGGTTGGTCTCCCCGCAGAGCGGGACTGAACTTCCAACTATTTAGCGCAGCCAGGACTTTGCTGGTCATGACCGCCGAGGCGGGTTCGAGCACGCGCGGTCTTCGCAGCAGTCCCGAGCGGTCGAGCACGCATTCAATCACGAGACGTGTCCTGGGCAGTCCCGCGGGCAGGTCCGAACGCATCGCCTGCGGGGCGGTGAGATCTTCCGCGTAGCCATGGGCTGCGGATGCGGGATCGGCGTACGACATCACGGTCGGCAACGCGGTCGCGATGTAGATGGTGTAAACCTTGTCACCCTTGAGCCGGCCGTAGAAATTGAATGCGCCGCCGGAGCGCGAAGTGGCCACGACAGTGATGTCCGGCCCTCTGTTTCCGGCACCTGTCTGCGAACGAGCGGGTGCGCCAGACTGGCTTGCGCCCGAGCCAAAACTGGGCAAGGTCACGATGTTGCTGCTGCCGCCTTTTACCGAAACTCCAGGCATAGCAGGGCTGCCGTTGGTTCCGGTGCCCGCACCGCCAGAGCCGGGATAGGGAGAAATTCCGCCGTGAGCTTTGGGATCGGATCCGGGGCCGGCGCCTTCTTTGCCAGCACCTGAACCTGGGCCAGCGAACCCGCTGCCGGGTCCATCGCCGTGACCGATTCCAGCGCCGCCGCCGGCACCGCCGAGTCCGGGCTTGTCGCCTCCAGCAGGCGACATCGCCAAAGCGCCGCTGCCGCCATTTCCGGGCATGCCTACTTTCGATCCAGGTTGATTGGAGACCACCACGCCCGAGGTGCTTCCGCCACTGTTACTGCTGGGCGGTGCCGTAGCCAGGCCCGCGTCGAGCGCTCCGCCGAATCCGGTGCCGCGGTTTCCTCTGCCCGGGCCGGTGATTGAACCTCCTGCCGCGAACGACGGAGCCGGGGGCACCACAGCCGTACCGGAACCCATTCCACCGGCCATGGAACGTTGCCCAAAGCCTGCGCCCAGTTGGACGGTCGGAGGCACGACGAATGTGCTGCCCAAACCGCTGACGGTACGATGTTCAGCGGAAGTGCCCAACTGCACCGTAGGCGGAACAATCTGCTTCTGCAGTTGGTCGGCGCCGAAGCCGGGACCCATGGGCGTGACCTCGCGGGTAATCGTGGGTGCGGGGGCAATCACACTTGGAGCTGGCAATGCCAGCGTCGGATTCAGCTTGGTCATTTGTTCTGGCGCTGAAACCGGCGGGGGAACCACCTGCACCGCTTGAGATCCGGGCAGGTGAAGCGCCACCAGTTCGCGCTGCGGCGCAGCGGCGCTGGGTGGAACCACGCCGGGGTTGAGGATTGGCGCGGTCCGCAATTGGTCGAGCACCTGGGGAGCCGGCGCCACGGCCAGTTGTGCCAACGTCGGGGCGCGCTGGGAAGATCGCATTCCTTCCGCGGGGGCGGGCCCGGGGAGCGCATTCAGGGCGAGCAGGTTGGCGACGGCGGAATGGGAGACCGGAAGGTTCAGCTTGGGGGCATCGGCGACCGTTTCACGCACCGTGCTGCCGCGTGCCACCCGGATGGTTTGCGTTGGGTGATAGGCTTCGCGCCCGCCGGCCCGGCCGGAATGTCCGGCTTGCGCGCCGCCTACGTCTTCGGTTTTTGGCAGCTCGTTGCCGGAATAGTAGATGATGTCGTACTTGGGTTTGGGCGCTGGCTCATAAGGCTGCATGATGGCTAGCTTTGCGGGAATCACAATGATGGCAACCAGCAAGGCCAGCTCAAACCCCCAGGAAATCAGGATTCCCCAGAAGGGGAAGAGTCCGGTCTGGGCTTCGCCAGCCAGCCGCTGGGGCGACCGTCCCAGCGCGGGACGAATGGCGGAGAGGAATTCCTCCCGTCGTGAGGACCACTCCACCAGAAGTCTGGGAGCATCGTTCACGAGCGGGTGGCCTCCCCGAGAGCGATCTCGATCTCGTCCCCAATGGCCGTGCGCGTCGAGATCAGAGTGTGGCCCGGTAACTCAAGCACCGAAGCCGCACGTATACGAACTGGGGCGACACGCCAAGGTTTCAGATTCTCTTCCAGGTGGACCACGACTCTGTCGCCATCAAGGTAGAGCACATCGATGGAGAAGCGCATGGCAAAAGTGTGCACTCCGTGACAGGGGACAATCCATAGACCTTCGCCCGCGGGGAAGCGGGTCGCATCGGTGGCCATCAGGCCACGGAAGCGGGACCAATGGGTTGCAGCGAGGCGTACATGGGTAGCCAGATAAGCATTGCGCGTTCGATTGAGTGCATAACCCTGGGGACCCGTTACAGACATCACAACTCCTAGGCTCGGCAACTGGGGCTCGAAATTTATTTCAATGCGCTCCCTGCGGCATCAGGATCCGAAACAGCTCGATGATGGCCGGGCCCAGAGTCACGAAGATGATGGAGGGAAGAACAAACACGACCAGGGGAATGATCATCTTGATGGTGGTTTTGGCAGCCTGTTCCTCGGCTCGCTGGCGACGCTCGGTACGTAGCGAATCGGAATGAATACGCAGCGCCTGGCTGACGCTGGTCCCGAAACGATCGGTTTGTATCAAGGTGGCAACCAGGGCCCGCACATCGTCTACGCCGGTCCGATCCACCAGGTTTCTCAGGGCTTCGGCCCGGGGCTTGCCCGCTCGCATTTCCAGGTTCACCAGATGGAATTCATCGCTCAAGTCGGGATGGGCGTGGCGCAGATCTTCGCCCACTCGCATCAGGGCCTGATCCAGCGCCAGGCCGACTTCGACGCAGATCACGGTAAGGTCGAGCGCGTCCGGCAACGCCAGAGTGATGCGGCGCTGCCGGTCGCGGATCATGCGCTTGAGCACAAACCTGGGTATAAAGAAGCCAAATGCCCCCACTCCGATCATCAGCAGCAGATCGAAACTGCCCTGGACCGCGATCACCACGGCCATCCCCAGCAAGGCCAGCAACATGCGCGATCCAACATAAATCGTAAGGTGACGCGCCTCGCGATAGCCCGCCTGAATCAGCCATTTCCGTGTCCGCGACACATCGCTCGGCGAGAGCGGGAGAGCCTTGCTCAGAGGGTCGAGGGCCTGTTCCAGGCGCTCGTTGAACGCCGGCTTTTCCTTAAGCTCGGTGCGCTGCCAGCCCAAAGCCCGCAGACGCGAACCCAGCACCGAAGATGGGGCATAGGCGGCCGCCCCGAAGGAAAATACGACCAGGACGATGGTCAGAAACAATACGATTGCCAGCACTAAAACCATGGATCAAACCTAAATTGCATCAAGTCTCAAACCTGAATCTGGATCACTCTACGGATCACGAAATAACCTACCGTCTGCAGCGTGATTCCCACTACCAGCAGGATGTGCCCGATGGGATCGTCAAACAGCGGCCGGATGAAACTTGGATTCATCACTTGCATGGTGACGATGATGATGGGCGGCAATCCCATCAGCAGCATCATGGTCATCCGTCCCTGCGCCGTGTGCACCCGCACCTGTCGCATGATTTTGAAGCGTTCCCGGATTACATAAGATAGGTTGTCGAGAATTTCCGCAAGATTACCGCCGGTTTCGCGCTGCAGCATGACGGCCGTGACGAAGAACTTAACGTCCACCAGGGGCACGCGCTCGGTCAGATTGATCAGCGCGTCACGTACCGGCATGCCGAACTTCTGCTCTTCAAACAGCTTGCGAAACTCGGAGGCGACCGGATCGGCGATTTCGCTGGCAATCAGCTCCAGCGCGGTGGTGAAGGCGTGGCCGGCGCGGACGGCCCGGGCCAGGGTGTCAATCGCCTCCGGGAAAAGCTCTTCAAACTTCTGGAAGCGCTTGTTCCTTTTGTAATTCGCGTACGAGTAGGGCAGGAACATGCCGAGTAACACGCCCACCCAGGCGAATTGGGGGAAGCCGAACAGCAGAACCAGGAGTCCCAGCGCGGCTCCGCTGACCACGCCCAGGAGCACGACATTGCCAGCCCGGCTCTTCAAATCGGCTTGCTCGAGCAACGTCTGGAGGCTCGAAATGCGGCTGGAACGGCGCAGCAGGCTATCGAGGGCAGGAATCTTGCTCAATACTTCATCCCGCAGCAGCGCCAGATTCTCTCCGGCTTCGCGTTCCGGAGTTTTTTGCACCGTGGAGAGCCGCTCGCGCAGCAGACGCGCTTTGGAACTGCGCTCGTCGAGTAGGGAAGCGATGACAAACACTCCCAGCGCGACGACCACAAACACGGCGATGGCGATCAGGATGAACATACGATCAGTGAAGCAGTTCGTCGTAGAGATGTAGCTAGCTACGTCTCCTGTCACGGACCCAGACGCAGCAAGCTACGTCTTTACAGAATCTGTTCGCGGCTGCTAGACTTCCATCCGCGAATCGAACAGCGCGGGCCGCAAGCGGCACCCCGCCGTAGCCAGGCGATCGGCAAACTTTGGCCGAATCCCGGTGGCGCGAAACGCGCCCCGCACTTTTCCGTTTTCATCAATCCCCACCCGCTCGAACACGAAAATGTCCTGCATGCAGATCACATCGCCCTCCATGCCAGTCACTTCCGCGATGGTCATTATCTTACGGGTGCCGTCAGAGAGGCGCGCGATCTGGACCACGGCGTGAATCGCGGCCGAGATCTGTTGTCGCATCGCCCTTTCGGGGATATTGAGATTGGCCATGGAACACATGTTCTCGATGCGGCCCAGCGCGTCCCGCTGGGTGTTGGCATGCACCGTGGTCATGGAACCCTCGTGGCCGGTGTTCATGGCCTGCAGCATGTCAAAAGCTTCTTCGCCGCGAACCTCGCCCACCACGATGCGGTCGGGACGCATACGCAGGCTGTTGATGACCAGTTGCCGCTGGCGGACGGCGCCCTTGCCCTCGATGTTAGGCGGACGCGTTTCCAGCCGCACGACGTGTTCCTGGTGCATCTGCAATTCCGCCGCGTCTTCGATAGTGACGATGCGGTCGGAATTGGGAATGTAGCCGGAGAGGACATTCAGCAGTGTGGTCTTGCCAGCGCCGGTTCCGCCGGAGATCAGAAAATTCAACCGCCCTTTGACCATGGCCGACAACAGTTCCAGCATAGGCTCGGTCAGGGTCTTGTTCTCAATCATGTTACGAGCCGTGACCGGGTCGCGGCCGAAGCGGCGAATGGACAAGCAGGGGCCGTCGATGGCCAGCGGGGGAATAATGGCGTTCACGCGGGATCCGTCGGCCAGGCGGGCATCCACCATCGGAGAAGATTCGTCCACCCGCCTTCCGACGCGCGAGACGATGCGGTCGATGATCTGCATCAGGTGGGCGTCGTCCTTGAAGCTCAGGCCGGTGGGCTCGAGCTTGCCGGCGCGTTCCACATAAACCTTGTTGTAGCGGTTGACCAGGATATCGGAGATGGTCGGGTCTTTGAGCAGAGGTTCCAGCGGACCCAGGCCGAAGATTTCATCGAGAATTTCGCGGGCCAGGCGCTCCCGTTCGGCGAAGCTAAGCGGGACGGCCTCACTGTTCACCGTGTTGCGTATCAGCAGCAAAACTTCTTCGCGAGCCGCGGCGCTGGGGGTGCGTCCCAGTTTTTCCAGGTCCAGACGGTCGAGAATCTTGCGGTGAAGGTCGGCTTTGACCTGCTGGTACTCGGCTCTTTCGAAGGTCTGCAAATTCGCCATAGTTCGTAGCCTAAATAGACCAGTTCGTGATGGTCAACCTGCCCGTCACGGAAACTCTGACTGTCGTAACCGGGTTGCCTGGTTTCACCCAGGATCAGCGGTAAAGCCAGCCCCTGGGATACTGCTTTCACCCGGACCCTTTAAACCGTCTTGAACAGCGACCAGGCTTTCCGTTTCACCTCGATGTCGTTCTCGGTCAAGACGGCTGCGAGGCCGGCAAAAGATCTGGCAATCTCGCTATAGCTCTGCTGCATGAGCGGAACTCCGCGATCAATGGCGGCGGAGACGGCAAAATAGTGATTGGGAATCTTCCATAGAAGTTTCACACCGGCCGCAGCCTCGGCGTCGGCTTCGGTGAAGCCGGCAATCTTGCGGAAGCGGTTCAGCACCAACCGGACTCGCTCCCGCGCTCCGCTCTCGCCCAGATATTGCTGGATTCGAGTTGCACTCCACAGCGAGGCGACATCCGCATGGGCCACCAGCAGCACGGTTTCGGAGAGG
>Ga0070708_100003925_pt1 | contig 11673 bp, 15 predicted proteins | sample KBSK5503metaG_FD_65469 | JGI IMG/M metagenome (GOLD analysis project Ga0070708, IMG submission 65469) | Corn, switchgrass and miscanthus rhizosphere microbial communities from Kellogg Biological Station, Michigan, USA - KBS K5-50-3 metaG | ecosystem: Host-associated > Plants > Roots >...
CCGCCTCCGGCCCCGACACCGTCCCGGATCTCTACGGTATTGGCGACCACACCTACGTCTCCGGCACCGGAGTCGGATCCAGCATCTGGCTGCGCCAGCGCAAGCGCGGTGAGACGGGCCTGTACCTCGGTATCGTGTGCGACACCAACGACGCCGTTGATGCCGCCTACGCCGCCGCGATCAGCGCCGGTGGCATTGACGAGGGCAAGCCAGCCGACCGCACGTATTTCGCCCCCGGCTACTACGCCGCCAACGTCGCCGACTTCGACGGCAACCGCCTAGAGTTCGTGCGCAAGGCCTGGCAGCCCTCGCGCCAGATGAGTAAGTCCTAACTCGGGACGGTGCGCAGAGACGGGAGAAGGGCGTTCGGGTCCGTTTGTGTCGGCAGGCCTGAACGCCCTTCTATCTGGCGGCTTGAGTCACTGGCTGAGCCAGTTGACTCATGCCACGGCGCCATGCTCGCCCGCAGCATGGGTGGAGGGCAGCTTCCTCTCGCGACCAGAGGGGCACGAGCATGACGAACCAGCCGATCTCGATGGCCGGCCGGCCGGGGAGCGGCGGCATGAGTGAGCCAGTCGCCCGCCCGGCGGTCCTGCGCGCGGGCTAGTGCAGGAGGTACCGCGCGGGACGGCGTGATGCTGTCCGACGCGCCCCGGCCCTCGGCCAACCTGCGGCGTGCCGTAAACGAGGTTGTCGCGGCCGAGGGGGAGACCGGCACGGTGAGCCACATCGTCCGCACGCCAACCATTTCGACCACGTCGGCAGCCACGCCGATCACCCAGATCGGCGCATGCGCTCATTGAGCGTCGCGCAGCTTGTCCACTAGCTCCGTCATCAGGCTCTGCGGCTCGCGGAGGACCTCCGTCGCCCGGTTCATGAGCGCCTGCTCGACCAACTCCGCAAGGCGGTCGGGGAAAACGACTGTCGCCTCTGCCTCCAGCCCGTCCAGCGATCGCTCGGCGACCTCCTCGGGCGTCGCTTTCGGGTAGGGGATCCGCTCGGCCATGCCCGTGTCGACGAACCCGGGATGCGACGTGGTTACGACGACCCCGTCGCCACGTAGCTCCTGGCGCACGCCGAGCACAAGCATCCTCGCCGCGGCCTTGCTCGCCCCGTAGACCGGCGAGCTTCGCGAGACCACCAGACCGGTCAGCGAGTTGATGAACAGCACGCCGCCGCGTCGCTCGCGCAGTACCGGCGCCAGCTGACGCAACAGCGCCAGCGGCCCGAACACGTTGACCTCGAAGGTCTCCCGGCACGTGGCCTCGTCGGTGCCGAGCACAGGGCCCGCCGGCGCCAGCCCGGCGTTGCTGACCAGGATGTCCAGGTCGCGGCAGCGCGCCGCCGCCGCCCGCCGGTCGTCGTCGCTGGTAACGTCCAGCCGCACCGGGACGATGCGCTCACCGTGGCGCCGCTGCGCCTCGGCCAGCGACGCGGGGTCGCGGGCGCCGGCGTACACCTTCGCCGTATCCCGGGCTAGCAGCGCGTCGACCAGTGCGGCGCCGATGCCGCGGTTGGCCCCTGTGACCAACGCGACCCGGCCGGCCAGCTTCATCCGCGCCTGCCTCTCTTCATGTGCCTTGTTTACCGGCGTTGGCCCGCGTATCCTGCGGCAGGCGCTCCCAGCGCACCGAGTCGGTGATCCACCGGCCGGACACCATGGCAACTCCCTCCTACCCGTCAAGCTGGCCAATCCCAGTATCAGGCGAATTGCCAGGGCCTGCCCCCTCGCGGGGAACTCAGTACGCGGCGGTCCCGCCGTCGACGTTGTATGCGGCGCCCGTGATGCCGGCCGCGACGTCCGATGCGAGCAAGACGGCGACCGCGGCGACCTCCTCGACGGTGCTGATCCGCTTGAGCGCGGTCTCCTGAGCGAACTGGTCCACCATCTGCTCGAACGTCAGGCCCATCTCCCTGGCGCTGTCCGGCCCGCTCGCCACGAGGACCTCGGTCCACACCAGTCCGGGGCAGATCGCGTTGCAGGTGACGCCGGACGTGCCGGTCTCTTTCGCAATTGCCTTCGTCAGGCCGATCAACGCGTGCTTGCAGGTCACGTAGGCGGGGATCGCGGGCTTGCCGTGCTTGCCCTCGACCGAGGAGATGTTGATGATCCGCCCGGATTTCTGCGGGAGCATGTAGCCCAGTGCCTTGCGACTGGCCCAGAACGCCGAATACAGGTTCCACTTGACGGCGTAGTCCCAGTCCTCGTCAGCCAGGTTCGCCACCGGCGCGGTCTTGATCAGGCCACCGGCGTTGTTGACGAGGATGTCGATCCGGCCGAACTTCTCGACGGCACCGTCCACGACCGCGTCGATGTCCTCGCGGACGGTGACGTCCCCCCTGACGAAGTGGCCCCGCTCGCCGGCGTTGATCTCCTTCAGGGCCCGCGCACCCTTCTCGACGTCCCGGCCGTTGATGACGACCATGGCGCCCTCCGCGAGAAAGGCCTCCGCGATACCCCGCCCTATCCCGGTGCTCCCGCTGGTGATTACCGCTACCTTGCCGTCGAGTTTTCCCATGCTCGCCCTCCTTTGGACGGGGCAATGTTTACACGGACTTCAGTATCGGGTCAATGACGCCTGAGCACCCGTCAGGCGGTCTCCCCGCCGTCCACCGGCAGCAGCGCGCCGGTGATGAAGCTTGCCTCGTCGGAAAGCAGGAAGCAGACCGGCGCGGCGATCTCCTCCGGCTCGGCCACCCGCTTCTGCAGGTTGCCCTGGCCGAAAATTTCCGACCCTACCGCGACGTTGCCGCCCCGCGCGATCATCAGCGGTTCGGTCATGCCCGTGCGCGTGCGCCCCGGCGCGATGGTGTTGACCCGGATCTCCGGCGCGACGTCGCGCGCCAGCTGGCGGGAGAAGGCGAGGATCGCGCCCTTGGCGGCGCCGTACGGCGCGTTGCCGGACTGAGCCTTCAGCGCGGCGACGGACGCGACGTTCACGATGGCGCCGCCGCCCCGCTTCCGCATGATGGGCAGCACCTGGCGGCAGAACAGGAACGTGCCGCCCACGTGCACCGTCATGATGCGCTGCCAGCGCTCGAACGACCATTCCTCGATCGGCCCGAACTCCGCGTGGCCGGCCGCGTTGAACAGGCAGTCGATGGACCCGAAGTGCTGCGCCGCCGCCTCGACGCTGCGGCCCACCGCGTCCTCGGCGGCGACGTCGACGCCCATCGCGATCGCGCCGTCGAGCTCACCGGCCACCGCCTGCGCCTTCTCCTCGTCGCGGTCGACGACCGCTACCCGGCCGCCGTCCGCCGTGAACCGGCGCCCGACCGCAGCGCCGAGCCCCGACGCGCCGCCGGTCACGAGCAGAACCTTTCCGTCGAACCTCATCGCCTAGCTCCTTCATCAGCGGACACCGCATCGATGGGCTCAGGCAGTGACCTGTCTGCCCGTTCGCTTACTTTCTGGCATGCTATTACAAAAACTCCCTCGCAGCTTAGGTCGGGAGCAAGGCGTGACCGATGACACCGCGGTGTACCTGCACGTGACGATCCAGCTCGTCCGCGGCAAGCACCGGATCTTCTCATCCGCGATGGCGGAGATGGCACCCGTGCTCGAGAGTCATGGCTGGCGGCTCATCGGCGCCTTCACCCCGGGCATCGGACGGCTCGGTGCCGTCTACCACGTGTGGCGCGTCCCGTCCGCGGACGGCGTGCAGGAGGCGCTGGCGAAGGTGCGGGCGCACCCCGACGCCGTACGCTGGCACGATGCGTTCGCCGAGTCCGTCGCCGACGAGGCGTTGCAGCTGGTGCGGCCGATGCCTTATTCGCGCACGCCGTGACGGTGCTTTTTCACAAGTTCACGGTCAGCGGCCGACGACCACGTAGCTGGCCATCACCTGCTTCTCGGTCGCGATCCGGTGACGCAGCAGGTCTCGCGCCTGCGCGATGAGATCCGCTGCCCCGGCTTCCTGCGCCGCCGCCAGCGCCTTCTCGAAAGCCTGCCCGGCCCGTTCATAGCGGCCGGTGACGTCGGCGAGGTGCAGGCTTTCCGGAGGTTCGGCCTCGACCGCGGCCATCGCGGCATGCAGCGGCTCGCTGCCGTGCCGGGCCGCCACCTCCGCGGCGTAGGCCATCAGGGCGGCCGTCTCCTCACGCATCCAGGCGATCTCGTGCGCGGCGCGTACCGCGGCGTTGCGCAGGACCGTCTCGGTCATGACGAGCCGCAGCCGGAGAGTCTCGTCGGTGAGCGCGGGCAGGATCGCGTCCGTCAGCTCCTGGCAGCAGTCACCGATGAGCGCGTCGGTTGTCGGTCGGGTGATCATTCCAGGCGCCCCTTAGCTCAGCCGGTCGCAGATGGCCAGGAACATGTCATGCTGATGGGAGATGGCGTTGATGAGATACGGCGCCAGGATGCCTGGCCGCTCGGGTGCTCCGATGGCAGCGGCGGCTGCGAGCAGCTGCTCCAGCAGGGCCGTCATCCCGATGATGAGGAAGTAGTCGACCGTCTGCGGGTTGACCTGCTCCTCGGTAAGTCCGGTGGCGGCTCGGTAGCGGCGCAGGAAGCGCTCGGGATCGACCCAGTACACGTTCGGCTCGAGCGGAATCTGGGTGTAGTAACCGAGGTCCTCGCGCGGGTCGCCGATATGCGCGAACTCCCAGTCGATGACCAGCGGCGGGCCGGACGGGCCCACCAGGACGTTGGACGGCTGGCAGTCTCCGTGTACGAGCCCGAGTGGCGCTGGCGGTGGCTGGTGCGTCCGGGCCCACCAGGTGACGTACCGGAAGACGGGCGCGCTGCTCGGGTACTCCTGCGCCATGCGGTCGTAATGGGCCAGTACGCCGTCGAGGTATGCCGGCCAGTCCGGCGGGCGAAGCATCCGGGCGGGCAGCCGGTCGAGCCGGGTCCCGTGGACGGCCGCGAAGGTGTCGACGAAAAGGTCGGTCAGGGAGCCAGCGTCGCCGGCCCGCGCCATCTCGTCCTGCAATGATCGCGCCGGTGCGCAGTCCATCACGATGGCCTTCGAGCCGAGGTACTCGCCGGAGCCGTCATACCAGCGCACTGCCGGGGTCGACACCGGCGTCGCGGTCGGCAGGACCGAAAGCAGCTCCCACTCGGCGTCTCGGTCGCTGGCGAAGACGCCGCTGCCGGGCGGGGGGTCGCCGCGCAGGATGAAGGTCTCCTCCAGGCCGTCGCGCCATTGCACCCGGGCCCTGGCGCTGATCCGGCTGTACCCGCCGGTGATGGCCTCACAGGCGACGACCCGGCCCTCGCGGGCCGGCTCGACGACCGCGAGGAACCGCTCGAATCGGGGACCCAATGCGTCCATGGAACCAGTGCCGATCTCTAGAAAGTGACCAATGCGGGGTCGACGGTCTGCAGATGGTGCAGCTCGTTGAGAGTGTGGATGACCCGCCTGCCGTCACCGGCCAGGACGCGGCTCACCGAGGCGTGCGCAGGCCGGAAGAACATGTCCTGGCGCAGGCCAAGCAGATGACCGATGTACGCGTTGATGACGCCTCCGTGGCATACGATCGCGAGCTGCCTGCCCTTGTGCAGCGCCAGGATGCCCTCGACGACGGTGACCACCCGGTGCCGGAACTCCTCGCTGCTCTCCGAGAACGGCGACACATCCCACCGGAGTTCGCGGTTGAACCGTTCGTGGACGCCGTGCCACATCACCGGGGGCAAGACGTCCTCCAAGCGTACGCCGTCGGGAACGTCGCGGTAGGTCTCGACCTCGCGCAGTTCGGGATAGACGACGGGCTCCAGGCCGTGCGGAGCCGCCACCTCGCGGGCGGTTTCCGCGGCGCGGACGAGGTGGCTGCACAGCACCGCATCGACCGGCTTGCCGGCCAGCGCCGCGCCGACCGCGGCCGCCTGCCGCTTTCCCACCTCGGACAGCGGCGGATCCGTCCATTGCGCGGGCGTGAACGAACCTGACGGCATCTCCTGCTTGCCGTGCCGGACGAAGGTCAGCGTGACCACGTCGGGTTGCCCGGTAAGGAACGGCCGGTCGAGCGACGTCGGCGAGGGAGCAAGGGCCGGGGGCCGCCGCGGGGGCGACGGGGTGGAAGGGGAAGCCGGAAGCGGATGCGGCTGCATATCACGATGGTATGGGACCGCGCCGCGCCGCGTCTGGCCGGATCGTTCTGGCTTGGGGGTGTTGCCCCGTGAGGCATGCCACATGAATAATCCAAAGCAGGCCAGTTAGTTTCACCAGACTCGTTCCGCTAACTAGGAGACCACATGGTCTACGTCCCGCACCGTGGAGATCTGCCCGCCAGGATCGGTCCGGGCGTGCCGCTGATTCCCGATATCGGCCCCTCTGAGCTGGACTCGGCGGTGTACACCGACCCGGCTCGGTTCGAGGCCGAACGCCGGAAGGTGCTCAACCGAAGCTGGCAGATCATCTGCCGGTCCAGCGAGGTCCCGAAAACCGGCGATCACGTGGTCTGGGAGGGCCAGGGCGAGACCATCGTCGTCAGCCGCCGGCGGGACGGTGGCGTCAGCGGCTTCCACAATGTCTGCCAGCATCGTGGCGCCCGCATCGTTCCGAAGTCGGGCCAGGGCGCCCGCCGCTTCACCTGCCGCTGGCACAGCTGGAGCTACGACCTGCAGGGCACGCTCGTCGGCGTGCCGGACCGCGAGGACTTCGATGAGCGGCAGCTCAAGGACGCGTGTGCTCCGCCGGTCGAGTGCGCCGAATGGGGCGGCTGGGTCTGGGCGGTGCTGGCCGGACCGGGCGTCGCGCCGCCGCTCGCGGACTGGATCGGCGAGGAGATCCTGGGCGACCTCGGCGCCTACCGCATGGAAGACATGGTGCTGCACGACAAGCTGACGTGGGACCTCCCGGCGAACTGGAAGGTCGTCATCGACGGCTTCAACGAGAACTACCACGCGGCTCACCTGCACACGATCTCGCCGCAGGACGTCAAGGACGGCCGGTTCAGCACCTACTTCGTGTTCGGCCGCAACGGGATGATGGTCATCCCCTACAAGGGCGTGCTCCCCGAGCTGATGAAGACCGCGGACCACCAGAGCCTGGCGATCTGCCATTACACGATCTTCCCGACCTCGGTGTTCAACAACAACCCGAACCATCTCCAGCTGTTCCGCTCGGTCCCGGTCGAGGTCGATCGCACCCGGTTCGAGACGTGGGAACTCTGGTACCCCGATGGCGGCGACGAGTACCTCGAGAAGGTCGGCGCCCACTGGGAGCGGCTCAAGGGCGTGGTGGCCGAGGACGTGGAGATCTACCAGGAGTGGGGGGCCGCCCGCCGGTCCAGCGCCTACACGCGGAACGTCTTCAACAACCGCGAATGCAAGATCACCCATTTCCACCGCGTCGTGCAGGACATGCTCGACGCCAGCGACTGACGGGCGTGCTAAATGACTGCTCCACACTACGTAGCGGGAATCGATTTCAACCCGGCCGTGCGTCAGGACGCGTTCGACGTCATGGCGCGGCTCATCGAGCACTACCGCAACAAGTCGACGGACCAGGCGCCGGACCAGTGGCGGGAACCGGTCCGCAACTACCGCGATCCGGATCTGTGGCAACGCGAGATCCAGGGCGTATTCCGCATGGTGCCGCTCCCGCTCGCCATGTCCTGCGAGCTGCCCGAGCCCGGCACCCACAAGGCGATCGATGTGGCCGGCACGCCGGTCCTGATCACCCGCGATCCGGCCGGCGCCATCCGCGCGATGATCAACGTCTGCCGGCACCGGGGCGCCGAGCTGGTGCCCGAGGGCACCGGCCGCGCGCACCGGCTGACCTGCCCCTACCACGCGTGGAGCTATGACCTGAAGGGCTGCCTGCTCGGCGTGTACGGCGAAGAGACCTTCGGCGGCGTCGACCGCGACCGGATGAGCCTGGTCGCGCTGCCCGCCGCGGAGCGCGCCGGGCTGGTCTTCGTCTCGCTGGACCCGAACGCCACGATCGACCTGGACGACTGGCTCGGTCCGCAGTTGATCACGCTGCTCGAGGCGATGGCGCTCGACAGGACCTTCCATTACTCGACGCGGACCCTGGACGGGCCGAACTGGAAGGTCGTCATCGACGGCTACCTGGAGGGTTACCACTTCGCGTCCCTGCACCGCACCACCGTCTTCCGGACCAACCTGTCCAACATGGCCGCCTTCGACAGCTGGGGACCGCACCAGCGCAACTCGTTCGCCCTGCGGCCGATCGCCCACGCCGTCGACCTGCCGCGCGAGCAGTGGAATCCCGCCCTCTGCGTCGGCGCGATCTACTGGCTGTTCCCCGGCCTGGCCGTCGCCGGGGGGTGGCGCTCGCAGGTCGTCGTGTCGCTCGTCCTGCCCGGAACCACCTGGGACACCTCGCACACGCAGCAGATCCTGGCGCTGCGTCACCAGCCTCAGGACGACGACGAGCGCAAGGCGGCCGAGCACACTCGCGACTGGTTCCACGACGTCGTCATGGACGAGGACTACGCGACCGGCTACGGCGTCCAGCGCGGCCTGCAGGCCCTCGACGGCAAAGATTTCACCTTCGGCCGTAACGAGCCGGGTGTCCAACACTTCCATCGTGTCCTGAAGGAGATGATGCTGCCATGAGCGGTGGCGGAGCGACAGATATCGAAGAAGAAGAACTGGCCATGACCGAGACCGGGGGGACGCCGCTCTTGGACAAGAGAGTGGCCGTGATCACCGGCGGCACGCGCGGCATCGGCCGCGGCATCGCCGAGGCGTTCCTCGCTCAGGGTGCCGCCGTGGTGCTGGGCGGCAGGTCACCGGAGAAGGGCGAGCAGGCTGTCGACGAGATGGGCGTCGGCGATCGCGCCATGTTCGTGCAGTGTGACGTACGCCGCCGCGAGGACGTCGAAAACCTGATCGACCAGGCCGCCCAGCGGTACGGCAGTGCAGACATCATGGTGAACAACGCCGGCGGCAGCGACCGGTTCGCGCTGGTGCACGAGATGACCGACGAGGCATGGCAGAACGCGCTCGACTTCAACCTGAACGCGGCGTTCTGGGGCACCCGCCGCGCGCTACGGTACATGCTCGAGCGCCGCTGGGGGCGGATCATCAATATCTCCTCCGTCGAGGGCAAGCAGGGCAACAAGCCCGCGGTCAGCCACTACATCACCAACAAGCACGCCATTAACGGCCTTACCAAGGCCGTGGCGTACGAGTACGGGACCCAGGGCATCACCTGCAACGCGATCTGCCCGGGCGCCATCGAGACGGACACGATGAGGGAGCTCGGACCGCAGGCAGCCGCGGGTGCGGGCATCACGTACCAGCAGTTTCTCGATAACTACGCGCAGGAGTCCGCCATCAAGCGGCTGAACACGGTCGAGGAAGTGGCCGCCATGGCCACCCTGCTCGCCAGCGAGGTCGGCGGCGGCATCACCGGCGCGCTCATCAACGTCGACGGCGGCACCTCGCAGTGGTGAGCTCTGCGGCCGCGCTGCCCGACCGCTGGCTCACCGACTGGCAGCGCAGCGAACGCATGCCCTTCTACACCCGCGCCAACGCCGGCGAGGTGCTGCCCGACCCGGCCAGCCCGCTCGGCTGGACGCTGGTCTTCGAGAAAGGGCTGCTGCCCGGGTGGCTGCGCGGGCTGGTCGAGTTCGGCATCTATCGCGAGGGAGAGCTGCCGATGGAGCGCCCGCCCGTCGCGGGGCTGTTCGGCGGCTACTTCTACATCGACCTCTCGCACTGCCGCGTGGTGGCGATCCGGATGGGGATGACGGTCGAGGCGTTCGACGCGGCCCTGCTCGGCAACGCGGCGGCCGCGCCGCCGTACCAGCCGCACCCGGACGACCCATGCCAGGAGTGCTCGGCCAAGGTCGCGCAGACGATCGGCGAGATCCTCGCCGCATCGCAGTTCCCGCAGATCGACGCCGACCTGGAGCGGGTCCTCGCGAAGCGGCGCGGCCGTCCGGACCTCGCCGCGCTGTCGGACGCCGGCCTGGTCGCGCACGCCCGGTCGTTCCTGCCCGAGCTCGACAACGCGTTCGCCCGGCACGACTACTCGACGTTCGGCTCCGCGGTCGGGCCCGCGATGCTCGCGGAGGCCTGCGCCGGAGCCGGCGAGCCCGAGGCGCTGCTCGACCTGCTCTCGGGCTTCGGCGAGGTGCCGTCCGCGTCGCCGTCGTGGGGCCTGTGGCGGCTGTCCCGACTCGCCAATGCGTCGTCCCAGGTCAGCGCGCTGTTCGACCAGGGCGTAGCTGCGGTCGCGAAGGCGTTGCCCACCGCGTCGGCGGCATCGGTGGTGCAGTTCGCCGAAGCCCTCGACGGCTTTCTCGCCGACTTCGGACAGCGCGGCCCCAATGAGTGGGACATCCGCGCCGTGTCGTGGGAGGCCGGGCCGGACCAGGTGCTCGCGCTCGTGGACAGCATGCGGCACATGCCCGACGAGAACTCGCCGGACGCGCGCCACGAGCGCCTGGAGGCCACCCGCAAGTCCACCGCCGAGCGCATCCGCGCCACCCTCCCAGACGACGCAAGCCGGCCGAGCTTCGACACCGCCATGGCGTCCGCGGCCCGGATGATCCCGTTGCGCGAGAAGACGAAGCTGATCGCCGTCACCACCATCAACGAGGTGCGGATGGCGATGCGCGAGCTCGGCCGGCGAGGCGCGGCGGCCGGCTACTTCGCGGCGCCCGAGGACGTGATGATGCTGCTGGAGTCCGAGCTCGACGAGTACGTCGCGGACCCGGCGCGCTTCGTCCCGGTGATCGCCGGGCGGCTGGCCCAGTACCGGGCGTTGTTCGAGCTCGAGCCGCCGTTCATCATCGACGCCGACCCCGCGCCACTGTCAAGCTGGCCCCGGCGGGCCCGGCCCCGGCCAGAGCCGGGCCAGGCGGGCGACGTCCTCACGGGAATCGGCGGCAGCGCCGGGCAGTACGAAGGCAAAGCCCGCGTCGGCATGGACCTGCACGCGGCGATGGCCCTCGAGCCGGGCGAGGTCCTCATCGCGCCGATCACCGACGCCGCCTGGACGCCGCTGTTCCTGGTGGCGGGCGCGGTCGTGGTGGACGTCGGCGCCCTGAACAGCCATGCCGTCGTCGTGTCCCGTGAACTCGGGATTCCCTGTGTGCTCTCCGTCGAGGACGGCACGGCGCGGCTCCGTGACGGCATGGTGCTCGCGGTGGACGGAACGGCCGGCACCGTCACCGTGGTTTCCGCCTAGCTCACGAATCGGAAGGTTGACCGTGTCTGACCTCGAGGCGCTCCAGGACAAGCAGGAGATCACCGAGCTCTGCTACCGCTACGGCCTGGCCCTCGACAGTCGTGACTGGGCGGAGCTGGCCGCCCTGTTCACGCCGGACGCCGACGCCTTTTACCTGGACATGCCGCCGGCCCACGGGTACCAGGCGATCGAGGACACCTGCCGCGCGGCGCTGACCCCGCTGTCGGCCACGCAGCACCTGATCTCCAACGTCATCGTCCGGCTGGACGGCGACCTGGCCTCCAGCAGCTGCTACCTGCAGGCCCAGCACGTCAAGACCGGGACGCCGGGCGGCGACCAGTTCATCATCGCCGGCCGGTACGACGACCGGCTGGTCCGCACGCCGGATGGATGGCGCATCCGCGAACGGACCCTGGCCATCATGTGGACCGACGGCAACCCCGCCGTCATCGGCGGCTGACTCACCCGCCGGGCGCGTGAAGGCTCATTCCCGCCGGGCCGCGTCGGGTGTGTCGCGCCACATCTGCGTGCTGTCGAACCCGATCCGGCCCTCCGGCACGAT
>Ga0070708_100003926_pt1 | contig 11672 bp, 10 predicted proteins | sample KBSK5503metaG_FD_65469 | JGI IMG/M metagenome (GOLD analysis project Ga0070708, IMG submission 65469) | Corn, switchgrass and miscanthus rhizosphere microbial communities from Kellogg Biological Station, Michigan, USA - KBS K5-50-3 metaG | ecosystem: Host-associated > Plants > Roots >...
GAAGTAAACTGTCATACGGGAAACCCTAACATCATCTATCTGATGAGTAGATAGCAAAGAAAAAGAACCGGTAGAGTCAACATGAGCGCTCTTTTTTAGAACAGATATGCTAAGTAGCCAGCACAGTGGCAATTTCACTTCGCTGGATAACCTACGCGACCAGATCCTAGCCTTTATCGTCTATTACAATCGCACGATGGCTAAACCCATCAAGTGGACCTACACGGGGCTCGTCTAATCATGGAGCCTTTTATGTCTCATTGTACCAGCCAGTGAGGGGACGAGACCGCATTGCTGCAGGAGACACTGAGCAGGTCAATCTCGTCCCACTATTTCATCACCCTGCCGCTGATCATGGCAAGGAGAGCGAAGCTTTTAGCTATTGTTGCTGTGCCAGGACCACTTGCGGCAGCGGGCAAGTAGTCTCGCCTGGAAAGCAAGAGAAGCTACCCGTTGATGATGTTGTCGTCGAGATCGTGTCGTCTGTATAGATGATCGCTGCCTTACCGTTCTGAGGATCGATGGCAACCTGGAAGAGGTCGAGGAGATTGCGTGTCCCCGCTGTACAACTGGTCCCTCCGTAGCAGATCACGCCAACATGGTTGGGGTGGTTGCTCACCAAGCTCTGGGTGAAGGTGGCTCCGCCATCTGTCGTCTGAGCCAGGTAGACATTCCACACCGCGCTCGAGGTGTCGGAGGTATCGGTGGCATAGTACACCAAATCGATCGTGCCGTGGTAGGCAGCCAGCCAGGGGAAGACAGCCGTGTTGGCAGGAGCAGTGTTCACCGTGACGGCGGCTGACCAGTGTGTCCCCTGGTCGCTCGACATGGAGAAAGAAACGCTGTGCCCATCTGACCAGGCCGCATAGAGCTTCCCGTTTGTGGGATCAACCGCCAGGGTCGGAAAGATTTGAGCCAGGCTGGTGCCCGCCGGGGCCTGGTAAACGAGATTGGCAGTCCAGGTCTTTCCCAGGTCAGTGCTGCGGGACACGATGATGTGGTTGGGTGTGAAAGTCGTTCCCTTTAGGAGGCCTGTTTCACCTGAGGCATAGATATCGTACACATCGTGCGTGAAAGCATCGGCCTCGAGGTTCCCCTGGATGTTATTGAAGGTGGCATCGGCCGTTGCCCCGTCCTGGCCGGCAATTGGGTCGCCTACTTTCTGCCAGGTGAAGCCGTCATCGTCAGAGCGCTGCACGTGAATGAGTGCGGCTTGGAACGGATCGTGGTACGAGATGTAGACGTGAGCGCCCTCGGAGGTGATCCAGGGCCGGTCGCTGTTGGTCGTGCCGATGATCTGCCGCGTGCAGCTGCTGATGCTGAAAGTGCTGGATGAAGCGTTGGGACAGGTAATGGCCGTGACACCCAACTGGGCTCTGGTGAAGGCGGGATTGACCAGGGCGATCAACGTCGTGATGTGGAGTGTCCCGGTCGAGCCCATATCCACGTCCGCATCCTCGCTGCCAACTACGTGCTTGCTACTCTGCTGGAGGCTCGCATCGACCAGTCCTCGGAAGGTAGGCGTGGACCCGAATGGTCCCGTCCAGAGGTGGGTGCCGAAATTGGCCAAAGAGCCAGTAAAGAGCCACTGAAGACCGACGATTCCCATCGTTCCCGAGGGACCGATCGAGATTTCGGGTTCGCTCCCGCCTTCAGGCTGAATCAACGGCGTATTGGTAAAGGTAAAACTCCCAAGAGAGGGGCCGGTGCTTGCAAAGGCTGTCGAAAAAGCGATCACGAGTGCTACGATGATGGCGACAAAAACGAAAAGGTGTTTGGCTGACGGGACATGGTCTTTCATGATGAATTCCTCCTAATGGTTGCAAAATGCGAGAAACCACACTGCGTTGCTCTGAAAACAACAACATGTTCGGAGAATGGAAGTACTTAGTTAGTTTACCTGAGAAATACAATAAATACAATATAGGAGATACTATCTCAAGAGGAATGCTTTATCGGTTAGGAAAGGGTTGAGAAATCATTATGAGTAGTTCATGCTAGTTGAGGATTTTTACTTGCTCCGCTAGTAAGCAAGCTGAAGGTGAGAGATGCCTCCTTCTAGGTATGCATCTGGGGATTGCCTGATGGTAATTGGGCTCAATGTTCGAACACAAATACTGGGCTGAGAGCTATTGCGTCGAACATTGAGCCCAAAAAATTTGGGGTGAAAGTTCTACACGTCTTCCACTTTTCTTCCTCATTTCCTAATAATAGAGTATTCTCCGTGTGAAAGGAGCAATACAAGTTTACCAGGGTTTCACGCCACGCTCGTTTCCTGCGCATCTAAAACAAGAATGCGGACCCAATACACCTTCAGGCCAGGGAGTGAGCCTTTTGCAAGACTGCACATCTAGAGTGAGATTCAGCCCGTTCGCGCTAGCGGGCCGTTCAAGGCATGAGTATGAAGCCGCTCCCCGACAGTTACTACTAACCGTCTGCCGTCAGGTAAATTCGCCCCACTGGAGTTGACGTTGCGACACACTTCCTCTAAATCACGCCTCAATGCCCGGTTGTTAAAAGCACACACGTCGAGTTGCACCTCACTCGCTGTCGTGGTGATCCACCCGCCCAGTTGGAAAAAGGGTAACAAACGCTGCCACCCACAGTGCTGGTAGCTCTTGCCAAAATAGTGATCCCGCACCCACATCCCCAGGTTGGCCAGTCCTACCTTCAATAATGTCATGATTTGGTCCTTTGAGTGATCGAGTTCGTACATGTCTCGCGCTTGAGCCTGGAGGTCTTCTTGCCGCCTGAGCACTTGCCGCAGTTCTCGACAATACTCCTCACATTTGTCCATCTGGCTTTGGCGACGGGTGGCATTCTTTTCCAGTTTGGCCTGGCGTCGACGCACTTCCCAATCGGCGGCTAAGTGTCGCGCTTTGACAGGAAAGTAGTCTCGCTCCTCCGTTCGCCCCGTTTCCTCGAAGTGGGTGACTTGGATGAACAACTCATCTCGACGCTGCTGATGCGCCCTCGTCTGCTCTTCAAGACTTTGAGCCTGTGCCAACAATTGCGTTAACCGCACCCGGCTGGCTTGAGCCCATTGTTCCAGATGTTGCACACGCTCTCCTGCCGCGGCTTGTCGTTTGGCCACTTCTGAGTTCACGACCTGCTCCTTGGCATATCCATGATTGATGTCCAGATTGAGCGGAATTAACCAGTCACGAATGGCATTCTCCTGACAGTTCCAACGCCTGAAGTAGGTTTGGGCTAACTCCACCGCTTCCATCCCATGACCCGTCGTAATTACCGGGATCAGTTTGGGGGTGGTCGCAGCAGCAGGTGCAGGCACTGCCTGCCATCCTTCTTCCCAGAAGCGCGTTGGGGAACCGGTGCGGTCAGCCAACCAGTTGCCCTCATCCGTTCCGTCAACCACAAGCAACTTACGCCAGTCGCGAATCAAGGCCACCTCGACCTCCACAGCAGGATCGGATGGATCCGGTCGTCTCAAGGCAAAGCGAGCCGAAGCCACTTCACAGATCAGCTGACCCTGTCGGTTGTACCGCCAAGGCTGCCATGCTCCCACCTGCTCAAACGACTCCTCCGCTTCGTATTGATCGGCTCTGAGCAGCGTGACCACTTGTCGCCCTTCTTGCTGGAGTTGCGCCAGGAATTCAGCCGCCACTCCTTCCCGATCCACCACCACCCGTTGCATAGGGACCTGGCCTGTTGCTTGCTCGTAGCGTTGGAGCAGGGACGGAAGTCCAATCGTCAAATGTTGATCACCCCGATGGGTCGTCGCCAAGAGCGGATGGCCGTGGGCATCATGTAACACCACCAATTCGCGGCAGCCCAGGATTTTCCCGCCCAGTTTGCCCACCGGCCCCCTCGGAACGAGCACATCACTGTAAACGGCCTTGCGATGGCCGTCCACGTAGAATACATCAGGAGGACCAGCCTGGTCAGCGCATGGTTGATCCTCGTGCCACAGCGACCAGGTCCACTTCGCTATCACCTCTGTCAGGCATTCCGCCGCTCTCGCATGAGCCAAGCATGCGAGAAATCGCTCGGTGTAGCGCTGACTGTAGGCCCGCTCGCGGCCTGTCACCACGGCCAACATCGTCCCCGTATAGCTGCGCAAATCCCAGGTGCGGGACAGGCCCGCTACTGGCAGAAACAGCAACGTGAGGACCAGACGGGCTACAACCGCTGGATTGGGCGGACTCAATCCCGGGATCCTCGGATCAGCCACTCTCATGATGGCTGCGACGAGCGCGTTGAGGAGTCCAGTTTGCTGAACTGCTGCCAGACGGAGTAGGCTGCCAATGCCCTCTTGCCAGACGGGTTGCGGCTCAGTCAGTTTTTTTTTAACTGGAGTCTGGGCTTGACCACGCTTTTGCCTGGTCACTCCCTGTTGCGCCCGCACATGGTTGATGTGACCGACACTGACTTGGATGCCAAAGTCAGTCTTCAACTCTGCTTGGATCCGGCTGGAAGGAATCTGTGGGTCTTTGAGGCACACTTCCACGAGCCACGCTTGCACTGGCTCGGTCAACTTGTACGGATGACCATGGCGATCATCCAGGAAAGCCAATCCAGCTTTCTCCTCGTTACGAGCAAATTGGACGAGCCGGTAGGCAGTCGAGCGAGAGATCTTCAACTGGCTCTGGGCAGCAGCGCTCTGCCACGAGTGGCCAGCAAACATCGACTCGATGAGCTGTAAGCGCGCGGCACGATCAGGGCGATCTTTCATCCCTTTCATCCATCCTTTTCAGGGCGCTTCAGCACCCTTCTGGGCCGCATTGTACCATCTGGGTTTATCCCAGTCTAGATATGTAGTTCTGCTAAAGGCTCACTCCCTGTTGACTCCCTGTACCACTTGATGTTGTCCTAGTCTAGCTGCGTCAATTATCAGAAAAGGCAAACTCCCTGGTCACGGATACTCACTTTTACTTTTAATGCGTCTTCTTCCAAATTGGCTGAAACCCTGTTTATGGTTTATCAATAAGATTGAAACGATGCAGCCGGGCATCAGAGCACGAACGACCGGCTGCATCAATCGTGGTAATGCTCGGCTACGGCTATAACTCTATGTGCAGCAGCGAACGGACATTCTCAAACTGGTTGATGATGGTTGCAGACGCCGAACCCGCAAAGAGCAGACCGACAGCCTTGTTATCATCTACATTCAGCGCCAGTGAGCCAGAGTCACCACCAGCAGCCATGTTCGTGGTGATAATCTGGTCTTTGAAGCGCGCTGACGTACCGCTACCATAGTCGACATCAATTGTCGCGGCAACCGCTAGGATGCGACCGAGCGTGATGTTGGTGGTGCGTCCGGTCTTTTTCACCGCCATCCCAACTTTTACATCACTCTTTCTATACCAACCATGCACATGTCCGTTCCAGTAAATGGAGCGATCCAACTCCTCGAAGCGCCCTTGGGCAATGGCTACATCCACGAGGTTATTGTGTTGTGCTAAAGGGACTTGCGGCGCAAATTGAATAGGGACGAAGCGGCTCAGCGAGGCGATCTTATCTGCCGGGTTGGTGCCGCCATCATAGGGGCTGGGTTGCAGAATGGGATCGCCAAGATGCGCGTTATTCCTATTCGCCAGCACGTGGTTAGTGCTGAGAATGTAAAACTGTGGTGGGATACCAACACCATAGGCAGGAGGATCGACACTTGCACCGGGCAAGAGATCATAAACGCAGGTGGCAATCGTACCCGCTGTAATCTGGTAGTGACCTACACTCCATCCCCCCTGTGCCGGGCGGATACGCCTGGCAAGCTGCTTGATCTCCACTTGCATCTGCATTTCCACAGGCAGACGCGCTTCTGCTGGGAGAGGAGGAGCCATCCTAGCAGCAGGTGCAGCCGCCATCCTGGCACCATCATGGATCGTCATGAATACTTCTTCTCGCGTCGTTCGTCCCTCAGTAAGAGGAAGCATGGCGATCAAGGCTTGCGGAAACCCTACTTCGATGACATCGGTTTTTACATCTTCCACCATCTCAGGCACCTTGTCTTCGCTGCTAAGTTCCGTGTCCGCCACCTTTTGTGTCACCAACACCATAAGTGCCGGTTCTCCTGTCAGCTGTGCTTCTTTTATCTTGCCTCCAACACCCAAGCCGATCACGTTTGGCTTGCGTTCCTCTTCCAATAGCTTGTGGGTAACTCTATCCCGCACTCTCAGCGGGTCCTTGAGTTGCTCCAGGGAAAACGTTTTGATCTCACTCATTGTTACTACTCCTTTTCGAGTGTTAACCCCCCTAAGAACATGGAGAGTTACAATACAGTAACAGGACCAATTTCTTCAACATTCGTCCTCAAACCCATCCAAAGTCTTTGGAACGATCTCCTGTGGCTGTAACGAGAATTCAGGCACCTTGTGCGTCACAAAGACCTTGATGACTGGCTTGCCTGCCTTATCGCCAATGGCAACGCCATTCACATTGGGCAGGCGCAGCAAATCGTTTTCGTACTTCTGTCTCACGTCCGCAATATCCATGGTTTCCTCCTCCTCTAGCTGCCTGCTTCTCCTAGGCTACTAACGACGAGAGATTGACGGTGCCACTGTTATCAGACCCATCGGCAACCCTTTTTGGTATCATTACTTGGCACCGATGGTTGGTGCCTATGTGTATCAAAAACAAGGCTCAACCCATGTTGCCGTGAATTGTTTGCGCTACTCGGAAAATTGAACGTTTGCTGTCATTCAAATGCGATCTCGCACGCCTTGTGCCCCTTCCAGGCTGGCGCAATTGGCGCAACAGTACATAGCTGCCTGAACTTCTACTCCATGACCAATGATCCTGCATCCACAGTGTTGACAGGTAGGAGCAAGGGCTACGATCGCACATTCAAAGCTATCGAATACATGCGACTTTCCAGCCATGACCACGTCAAAGGTCTTATCGTATTCATTACCACATACTTCACATTGTGCCATGCTCAGCACTCCTTTCTTGTCGCGCTTTCATCCTCCTTTTCCCCTCACCATGGTCAATACGATACATGGCTCATCCCGGTTTTTGGTGAAGTATTGAAAACGACGGATCTATCTGCTATGCTCCTGCCAAAAATGTTGTAGGAGGTGGCACAGAATGCCGACAACGCCCCTGTTTCCCTTGCCAGAAGTTTTAACCATAGGACTGAATGACAACGTAGAGGCACAGGTGCTCATCTGTGCCTCTACAAAATGGTAGCGTGTATCCCTCATGGTTACTCCTGCGTTTGCGGACCTGGTTCTCCTTTGAACTTCTGAAGGTGCATCTCGGCTGCTTGAGCCCGCAACCGCCAGGTGAGTACCTCATCTTGTTGCCCGAGCCAACGTTCTCGCTACTCGGAAAGCTGGCGCTCGACAGCAATCAGACGCTCAACTAACGCCTCCTTGCCCATGCGTAGATAGCGCTGGCGCACCCGCTGCTCGTCCCGGCCAGGCTTAACCTTCCCCGGTGAAGCGGGCGGGATGCTGGCAAAGGATTTTGCTCGCTTTCTCGGCGTGCCTCGCCAGCTTCGATACTGTTCGTAATACGCCCTGGCCTCCTGATTGTCGAGAATGGCGCTCTCGGAGACGCCTCGGTGCTCTGGGTCGAGTTCCTTTGACTTAGAGCCTATCCCAATAGGCCAGCAGCGCGGTACGTAATCCAAGTACAAGCCAGATGGAGCAGGGCCAAATAATTCTCAACCTTTTTGTCCCAGCGGATGAGTACAGCGCGAAAGCGATTCATCCAACTGTGCGTGCGCTCGACGACCCAACGTCTGGCCTTGTAGCCAACGTGGCGTTTGAAGGCTTGCGCCTCTTCCTTTCTCGCCCGAATATGCAAGGTGTAACCAAATTCCTTGCCCAATTCCCGGACTTCGTCGTAGTCATACCCTTTATCCAGGCAGAGATTCTGTCGTTGCTCTTCGGTTGGCTCTGGTCGGGCAATGGGGATACTTTCCAGCGTTCTACGTGTCATCTTGAAATCATTGCGGTTGGCTCCTTCGACAGCGAGACCGATAGGGAGTCCATGACCTTCCACAAGCAGACTTCGTTTCACACCCCGTTTCGCTCGATCCGTGGGGTTAGGTCCGGTCTGTTCTTGACCCAGTGGCGCTTTCGTCATAGCTCCGTCCATTGCTTGCCATTCCCAATCGAGACCTTTGAGTTCATCGTAATCAAGCAAGCCTTGCGCCCACAACTGCTTGAAGACACCTGCTTGCGTCCATTCCTGAAAACGTCGATGCGCACTGCTACTAGAGCAGATTCCTGTGGCATCCAGCGCTTTCCATTGGCATCCTGTTCGCAAACGGTAGAAAATGGCATCTATCGCCTTGCGGTCATCCACTCGGGGCCGGTGGCACCCCAACGGGTGCGGTTTGCTGGGCGGCAATAGCGGTTGTACTTTGGCCCATAATTCATCGGGGATTCGCCAACAGTGGCTGGCATTCGAGAGACTCATCTTTCCTTTTCTCCTCTTCTTTGTTTGTGTCAGAGATCACGTGAGGATCGGCGTATGGAATGGTGAACAGAATGTGGCCCCTGAGGAAGAACAGCGCGACTCGTGCTGTTCTTCCTCAGGGGCCGAAAACCGAGGAGTTCTCTCGCGGAGATGCAGACGAGCGTCTCTTGTCCCCTCTCCCGATCCGACGGATTGGTGCTCAGCTCTGACTGATAACCACTTTGCCAAAATGTGACTGCTCCCCGAAGTATTGGTGGGCAGCTCTGGCGTCCTCGAAGGAAAACACGCGGTCAATTACCGGCTTGAGCCGATTCACGGCGATAGCGTGGTTCATAGCAAGAAAGTGGGCGCGGTTGCCCAGAGCAATGCGCCGCAGCGTGAAGAAGTTCCCGGTGAGGGCGCTGACATTGATCGTCGAGGCCGTATTGGCCAGCCACCCGACCAGGCTGATCTGTCCCTCCACGGCAGTCGCCTTGATCGATTGCTCAAGCGTGCCCGCGCCGCCAACCTCGATGACGCGATCGACGCCTTGACCGTCCGTCAGTTCGCGCACCGCTTCATGCCAGGAAGGGGTCGTCCGATAATTGATCACATCATCAGCTCCCAGAGCCTTCAGCCGTTCTGCTTTCTCGTCGCTCGACGTGGTAGCAATGACGCGTGCGCCAAAGAGTTTGGAGAACTGAAGGGCAAAGAGAGAAACCCCTCCTGATCCCAGGGTGAGTACCGTCTCACCGGCCTGCAACGGTCGCCCCCAGGTCACCGCATTCCAGGCGGTGACAGCGGCGCAGGGCAGTGTCGCCGCTTCTTCAAAGGAGAGATGGTCGGGAATGGGGACGATCCCCTCTTCAGGCAACAGGGCATATTCCGTCAACATGCCATCAACAGAGCCGCCAAGTTGTTTGGAATAGTCCCACCTGAAAGGGCCATCCGTCCAGTAGGGGAAAACCGCGCCTGCCACCCTCTCACCGGGCTGTGTTCGGGTGACGTCCGGACCGATGGTGACGACCGAGCCAGCCCCGTCCGACACCGGAATAACGTCCGGGCGGATAGGCCAGGGATACGTGCCTTGCAGGACCATGAGTTCTCGCTGATTGAGCGAGTTGGCCCACACGCGAACCAGCACTTCGCGTGGGCCGGGCACCGGTACGTCGTGTTCCTTTAACGTTAGGCCGACCAGGCCTGCGCCTTTGTTCACATGATAGCTTTTCATGAAGTATTTCCTTTCTCGGTCTCTCGAAGACGAGCTTGTGTCTTTCTCAACGTGCCAACTCTCTCTATGAGCGTCGTCCTTTCTTTCCCTGGTAGGTCCTCGATGAGCGCATCGCGGCTGCCGGAACCTGTCGCGCTTACCCGAAGACTCAGCAAGAGCAGGAGCAGGCCCAGCAGCGCGAAGCTTGCGCCCACCCAGCCAAGCTGGGTGACTGGAAGCACGTGCAGTGCCACTCCGCCTAGCATAGCTCCCCCAGCCGCGCCCAGGTAGAGTGCGGCGTTATTGAGAGCCAGAATCACATTCACATGTGCTGGTGCTAGGCTCAGCAAGCGGTGCTGCTGTGGCGTGAAGATACTGGCGGCTGCCCCTCCCCACAGAAAGAGCGCTGGCAGTCCTGTGAGCAGGCCAGTGGTCGCCCATGAGAAAATGGCGAGTATGATCGAAAGCCCCAACAGGCTGACCACCAGCGAACGCGTGGTCCCGAAACGGTCAGCCACACTACCGCTGATCCAGCTCCCTACCACGGAGCCCAGACCAGAGGCGATGAGCAGCTCACTGATATCGCTGATGTGCATTGTCTGCCCAAGCAAAGGAGCAATATAGGTATAGACCAGGTAGAATCCCAGACTCGACAGCAAGGTCGGGCAGAGAGCCAACAGCAGCCGAGGTTCTCTGACCGGAGCCAGACGCGTTTGCAGTGACAACGAGGGCTGTGCGGCAGCTCTGGGCAACCGACTGGCTAGCAGCGCCACACAGGCAATGCCAGCCAGTGCCGCCACCAGGGCGAAGGACAGGCGCCAGCCCGCGTGTTCACCCACCCATGTGCCCAACGGAGAGCCGAGCACGGTAGCCAGCGTGAACCCGCTCACCACCAAGGCCAGGGCTTGCCCCCGCTTCTCTGGTGGGGAGAGCTGCGTGCTGGTCGCATAGGCCAGCGGGGAATGCGTCGCGGCGCAACCGCCAGCCAGTATACGCGTCAGCACTAAGAGGGGAAATGTGGGGGCGAGCGCTGATCCCACATTGGCAAGGCAAAAACCAAAGAGCGCGATCACCAGGACACGGGTGCGCGACCAGCGATTGGTCAGCGCCGCCAGCACTGGTGCTCCCAGTCCATAGGTCAGGGTGAAGGCCGTCACTAATTGTCCGGCAAGGCTTTCCGAGACCATCGTCGCATGGGCAATCTCAGGCAGCACCCCGGCCACGACAAGAGCATCAGTGCCCAGCGCAAACATGCCCAGAGCCAGCAAAAGGATGCGCGGATCAATCTTGCTTGCCCGTGCTGATCGAGGGACATCCTGTAGGGCCTTTGACATGGATGAAGACATCCTTTCTTTCATGCGTCTCTCCCATCCCTGGCCCGTTCTCATGGAAGAGAGCATTGTGGACACAGTAGTGGCCAGTTCCAGCTCGCTAACAGAGGCAAAGCACAGCCATCATGGGAAACAGCTCTCCTGGCAGATCGTACTTCTGCCACCGACTCGATCTTCCACCAGGCTGACGACGACATGGCGCATCGTTGTCAGCTGATGCAGTTAGAACTGGTAGTCGAAGCAAATGCGCCCGTCGTCGCTCAGAAGAAGGAAGATGGTGCCAGTTGCTGCCACTTCGCCGCCACCGGCTGGCACCATCTCCCAATTGAACTTCAGAGCGTTGTGGTGTCCCTCAACGTCGCTCGAGAGCCTGAAGACAAAACCTCCTGTTTGCACAAACTCTTCGTGCGCAGCTTCGACCCGCTCTTCCAGAGCTTTGTACCCACGAATCGCGCGTGATCTGGTGAATTGGACGCCATCCTCCACCCACAGTTGGGCGATCCTCTTGCGGCGAAGTTCGGCGTCCGGTTCGTGCCAGACCGCGATGTACCAGTCCACCAATTCGTTCAGCTCACTGCTCTCTCGTTGACTCATAGCTGAGTGACTCCTTTCTGCCAGCGCGGATGTATCGTCTACGTTCTTGAGTGTACCCTGAAAAGGTGATAGAATCGTTCCTAATTGAGGATGCTTTCAAGCAGGAGAAAGAAAGTGGTCTATCGCCCGACTGCCCGTGTGCTGACCGTCTTAGAACTGCTGCAATCACA
>Ga0070708_100003927_pt1 | contig 11670 bp, 8 predicted proteins | sample KBSK5503metaG_FD_65469 | JGI IMG/M metagenome (GOLD analysis project Ga0070708, IMG submission 65469) | Corn, switchgrass and miscanthus rhizosphere microbial communities from Kellogg Biological Station, Michigan, USA - KBS K5-50-3 metaG | ecosystem: Host-associated > Plants > Roots >...
GCAGCCCTTCGAGCGAATGGATCTGGCGGTCGTCGCAGGCGACGGCGAGCATCAGGCAGGCGCGCGCCGGCATGCCGTCGACAAGCACCGTGCAGGCGCCGCATACGCCGTGCTCGCATCCGACGTGCGTGCCGGTCAGATCGAGGCCGTCGCGGAGAAAGTCGGCCAGGCTCGTGCGCGCCTCGACCGTGCCCTCGTAGGACTGCCCGTTGACGTGCAGGCGGATCGTCCGCGTCATGCCGCGAGGTCCTTCGCGCGACCCACGGCGTCGGCGAGCGCGCGCGTCATCAGCGTCGCCGCGACCGTCCGCCGATACTCCGCGGTCGCGTGGACGTCGGCCGCGGTGTCGAGCGCCCGCGTCGCGCTCTCGGCCGTCGCGCGCAGCGTCGCGGCCGCCGGCGGCTGACCCAGCAGCGCGCGCTCGAGCGCAGCGAGGCGCACCGGCGTGGGCCCCGCGCCGAAGAGCGCCGCGCGAACGCGCTCGACGCGGCCCGCGCGCAGTCCCACGATGGCGATGGCGCCGACGAGCGCGAAGTCGCCGTGCCGTCGGGCCATCTCGTGAAATCCCCAGCCGTCCGTCGCCGCCGGCAGCGTGAAGCGCGTTTCGGTGGCGATCTCGTCCGGGCCGAGGCTGGTCGTGAGCGGTCCCTGGAAGAGCTCGGCGGCGGCGATCTCACGCTCGCCGCGCGGCGAGCGCGCGACGACGGCGCCGTCCAGGGCGAGCAGGAGCGCGGGCAGCTCGGCGGCGGGATCGGCATGGACGACGCTGCCCGTGACCGTTCCGCGGTTGCGGATGGCGGAGTGGCCGATGTGGGCCATCGCCGCGGCGAGCAGGGCCGCGCGTCCGGCCGCCCAGCGCTCGAGCCGCCGCTGTCGCACGAGCGCGCCGACGCGCAGCGTGCCGTCCGACTCCGTCAACGCGTCCAGGCCGGGCACGCGGTTGATGTCGACGACGACGCGCGGTCGAGCGAGCCGGAAGTTCAGCATCGGCACCAGGCTCTGGCCGCCGGCGAGCACCTTGCCGTCGTCGCCGTGGTGCGCGAGCTCGGCCACCGCCTCGTCGAGCGCGCGCGGCGCCGCGTACTCGAAGGGCGCGGGCTTCACGCCGGCGTCTGGATGAGCGCGAGCAGGCGCGACGGGCTCACCGGGGTCTCCGTGATCTTCACGCCGAAGGGCTGGAGCGCGTCCTCGACGGCGTTGGCGATGGCCGCCGGCGGCGAGATGGCGCCCCCCTCGCCGAGCCCCTTGATGCCGAGCGGGTTGCGCGGCGACGGGTACTCGAGGTGCACGGTGTCGATCGGCGGCAGGTCCGTCGCGCTCGGCACGAGATAATCCATGAGGCTGCCGGTGAGCAGCTGGCCGGCCTCGTCGTAGACCATCTCCTCGTAGAGCGCGCCGCCGACGCCCTGGGCGACGCCGCCGTGCACCTGGCCCTCCACGATGATCGGATTGATCACCTTGCCGCAGTCGTGCGCGACGAGGTAGCCGAGCAGCCGCACGTGCCCGGTGCCGACGTCGACCTCCACCTTCGCCACGTGGACGGCGCTCGCGTACGTCACCGTCGGCACGTGGTGGTAGGCGCTGGCCTCGAAGTCCGGCGTCGCGACGCCCGGCCGCGCGAAGGTCGGGATCGACGCCTGCACCACGCGGGCGAGCGGCACCGCCGAGGCCGGCGCACCGCGCACGAACACCTGGCCGTCCTCGATCTCGACGTCGGCCGCCGAGGCTTCCAGCAGTGTGGCGGCGGCGCCGATCAGCTTGTCCTTCACCAGCCGGCAGGCGTCGACGATGGAGCTGCCCGCGGTGACCGCGCTGCGGCTCGCGAACGTGCCCACGCCGAACGGCACGGCGCCGGTGTCGCCGCCGATCACGGTCACCCAGTCGATCGGGATGCCGAGCGCGTCGGCCGCCACCTGCGCGAAGCTGGTCTCGTGTCCCTGACCGGAGTTCACGGCCCCCGTGGCGACGACGGCGCGGCCGGCGAGATCGAGCTTCACCGTCACGCCCTCGTAGGGGCCGATCGCCGTGCCCTCGACGTAGCCGGACAGCCCGATGCCGCGATGCACGCCTTCCGCGCGCAGGCGCGCCTGCTCGCGCCGGAACTCGGCGTAGCCGGCGGCCTCGAGCGCCGCCTCCAGCGTGGCGGGGAAGTCGCCGCTGTCGTAGACGAGCGGGTTGCCGTCGCGGTACGGCATGCCGAAGTCGTACGGCATCTCGTCCGCCCGGATGTAGTTGCGCCGGCGGAGCTCGGCGGGATCCATGCCGAGCTCGCGCGCGAGCCGGTCGACCGCACGGTCCATGGCGAATACGGCCTCCGGACGTCCGGCCCCGCGGTACGGCGCGTTCGGCGTCTTCGGGGTCACCGCCGCCTCCACGTCGACGCGCATGTTGCGGATGCGGTGGGGGCCGATGAGATGCGCGACCGTGTTGTAGGGCAGCACGATGCCCCACGTGTTGTAGGCGCCGAGGTCAAGCCAGATGTGATCACGCAGGCCGAGGATCGTGCCGTCGCGGCAGGCGGCCAGGCTGATCGCGTGGATCTGATGGCGGGCGTGGGTCGCGCCCATCATGTGCTCGCGGCGGTCCTCGATCCACTTCACAGGACGCCCAAGCGCGACGGCGGCGATGGGGATCAGCGCGTCCTCGGCGTAGCCGGAGGCCTTGGTGCCGAAGCCGCCGCCGAGGTCGGGGGCGATGACCCGGATCTTGTGGGGCGGCAGGTCGAGGGCGACGGTCAGGCCCTGCTGCACGAAGTGCGAGACCTGGGTGCTGTTCCACGTCGTCAGCGTGCCGTCGCGGCGATCCCACGCGGCCACCGCGCCGCGCGTCTCGATGGGCATGCCGACGTAGCGCTGGATGTGGAAGGTCTCGCTGATCCGCACGTCCGCGGCGGCGAACGCGGCGTCCGCGTCGCCGATGCCGTGCGAGAAGGCGATGGCCACGTTCGTGCCCCATTCCGGATGGAGCAGCGGCGCTCCCGGCTCCGTCGCCGCGCGCATGTCGACGGCGGCGGGCAGGGGCTCCCAGTCGACCTCGATGCGCTCGGCGGCGTCCTCGGCGCGCGCCCGGCTGTCGGCGACGACCATGGCGACGATCTCGCCGACGTGTCGTGCGCGGTCCTTGCAGAGCGCGTACTGCGCGGCCTGCCGGATGTCGAAGCGGATGGCCGCAGCCAGCCCCGGTGGGGCCGCACCGAACAGCGGCAGCGGCTTCATCCAGCGCTCGAGATCCGCGAAGGTGAACACGCGCACGACGCCCGGCAGCGCCGCCGCAGCGTCCGTGCGCAGGCCGACGATCCGGGCGTGGGCGTGGGGTGAGCGCAGGAACGCCGCGTGCAGCATCCCCGCCAGCTTCACGTCATCGATGTAGCGCGCCTCGCCGCGCAGGAAACGGGGATCCTCGCGCCGCTTCACCGCGGCGCCGAAATACTTCGCGCCCATTAGAGTTGCCGTCGGGGCGCCTGCGCAGGGCTCCGGCGCCGCGACGGTCGGGAACGCATCAGCTCTGCTTTTTTTCCGCGGGAATGATCCGGTCGAGCCAGGGGGAGGCGGCGGCCAGGAAGAGCCCGGGGATGGCGACGCCGGCGATCGTGGCCACGATGCCGAGGAAGACGAGGGAGATGAGGACGATGAGGACGTCGAGCACGAAGTTCATGACACCTCCGAGGTCGGTGCAGTCGATTTCTCGATGTCTAGCAGGGCCGGCAGGTTGCCCTCGGACGGAATCGTCTCCACCCGGGTGATGCGGCGCATGCGGAGCACGATGTCGCGGATCCTCCGCACGCCGCCCAGCGCCTGGTCGACCCAGCGCATCTCCTGCGTGTCGGGCTTCAGCCGTTGGGCGAGCAGGTCGAGCGAGCCCATGACGACGGTGAGCGGGTTGTTGATCTGGTGGGCCGCGCCGGCGGCGAGCAGCGTGACGGCCTTGAGCTGCGCGGCGTCGCGCTCGGACGCCTCGCGCGCCTCGCGGTCCGCCGACTCGCGGTAGATGACGATCTCGTAGCGGTGGCCGCCGTGCTCCACGATGCGCAGCATGGTGTCGATCGTGATGACCTCGCCGGAGCGCCGGCGGTAGGGTTGACCGAAGGCGCGGGCGATGCCGTTGGCCCGGACCTCGGCGAGCGTGGCCTCGCGGCGCGCGCGCAGCGCGGGATCCTCGGGCCAGAAATCGTGAACGTCCCGTCCGATCAGCTCGTGGCGGGGATACCCGGAGATCTGTGAGTCGCGCCGGTTGCAGTCGAGGATACGGAGCGTGGCCGGGTCGACGATGCGGACCGCGTCGGTGGCCTCGTCGAGGACGGCGCGGAAGCGCTGCTGCTCGGCGACCAGCCGCGCCTGGTCGAGGACGTCGTGGAACAGGCGGGCGATGAACCCGATGCCGAGCACGCACGTCAGCAGCATCTGCGGCCACGAGCGGGCGAGCAGGCCGGAGGCGTGGGAGCCCGCGAGCGGAAACGTCGCCGCGGTCGCGAGGAAGACCGCGCCGGAGAGCGACAGAGCGTGCGCGGGGCCGACCCCGCCGTCACGCCGCGCCCAGAGGTGAGCGGCCCCGCCGAGCAGCGCCGTGGCCGCCAGCCCGAGGACGCCGGCCCAGGCTCCCGAGCCGCCCTGCGAGAGGCGATACGCTGCGGGGATCGCCGCGGCCACGAGCCCGGTGGGCCAGCCCTCGAAGAGCGCGATGAGCGCGATGGGCACGTGCCGGGCATCGACGAAGAGGTCCTCGCCGACACGGATCCGCGCGACCATCAACACGACGGCGAGCACGCCGAAGACGGCGCCGTTGACCGCGACCCGCCAGCGGCGCGAGCCGCGACGCTCGACCACGAACCATTGGGTGCTGTACGAGTAGCACAGCACGCCCAGCACGCCGACGCCGGCGGCCTCGAGGACGTGATGCAGGTCGATGCTATTCGACCTCGAGGATCATCTCGATCTCGACCGGGATGCCCATCGGAAGCTCGGCCATCCCCACGGCCGAGCGGGCGTGCTTGCCGATGGCCTCGCCGAAGACCTCGACCATGAGATCGGAGAAGCCGTTGATGACCTTGGGCTGATCGCCGAATCCCTCGGCGGAGGCGACCATGCCCAGCACCTTGATGATCCGCTTGACCTTGTCGAGGCTGCCGAGGTTCGCGCGCACCGTCGCGAGCAGGTTCAATCCGACGTTGCGGGCGACCCGGTAGCCCTCTTCGAGCGAGAGCTCACGGCCGAGCTTGCCGCGGGCCATCGGCCTGCCGTCCTCTCGGAAGGGGCCGTGCCCGGCGAGGAAGAGGAGCGAGCCGACGCGGACGGCGCCGACGTAGTTGGCGAGCGGCGTCGCCGGAGACGGCAGCGTGAGATTGCGTTCCTTCAGGCGAGCCTCCGCACCCATGTGGCAGGTTTCCTCCTGGAAGTTGCGAGAATCGTGTCACACTCGTCGGGTGTCCGTCAAACCAACGCCCGTGACGCCGGCGCCGGCGGCGACGCTCGTGCTGCTCCGCGAGGGCGCCGGCGCCGGTCCCGAGATCCTCCTGATCCAGCGGCATCGCGCCAGCAAGTTCGCCGCGGGCGACCATGTCTTCCCGGGCGGCAAGATCGAGCCCGACGACCATCCTGACGACGCCGCCGATTGGTGCGCGGGGCCCGGCGCAGAACGGGCCGCGCGCGTGCTCGGCGATGGGTCGGCGGACAACGGGGCGCTCGGGTACTGGATCGGCGCGATCCGCGAGGCGTTCGAGGAGGTCGGGGTGTTGCTCGCGAGCGACGCCGCGGGACGGCCGCCGCGGATCGATGCCGCCCGGCTCGCCGACTACCGGCGCGCTTGCCAGAAGGACCATCGCGTGTTCTGGGATCTCGTGCGCGGCGAGCGGCTGAGGCTCGCCACCGACCGCCTCATGTACTTCGCGCACTGGATCACGCCCGAAGAGAACCCGCTGCGCTTCGACACGCGCTTCTTCGCCGCGCCGATGCCGGAGGGCCAGCAGCCGCTGGCCGATGAGCACGAGATCGTGGGCGTGCGATGGTTGTCGCCCCGCGACGCGTTCGAGGCGCAGCGGCGCGGCGAAATCTCGCTCCGCCGCCCGACCATCGCGAACCTGAAACTCTTCGACGGCGCCGTCTCCGTCGCCGACGCGCTCGGGCGGCTGGCCGGCCGGCCCATTGTCGCCATCCGTCCCAGGGTCGTCACCGACCCCGATGGCACGAGCCGCGCCCTCCTTCCCGGCGACCCCGGCTGGTACTGAGTGGCCTTCGCTCCCCTTGCGGGATGGGTCAGGGGTGGGGGGACGGCTGCTCGGACGAGAGGCCGACGACGGGGCCGAAGCGGACGGTGAACTCGGCTTCGCTGAGGTTGGCGGCCTTGGCGAGCGTGGAGAGGGACTCGGGGCTCGCGAAGTCGTCGCGCTCCAGCCGGATCATGTACGCGTGCAGCGTCTGGTACATCTCGGACTCGACGTCGACGTAGCGCACGCGGATCTTGCCCGTCTTCGGATCCATCATCAGCGCGAACGGAATGGGGACGAGACGGCCCGCCTGGATGGTGACCATCGCGTTGCTGCCGCCCTCGATGAGGAAGCGCGTCGCCCAGTACCCGAGGCTCCGACAGTACTGGATGTCGTAGGCCCCCGGCGGCGCGCAGCGGAGCTCGTAGCCCAGATCCTTGCTGACGATGGTCACGTCGAGGCCGCGCGCGCGGAGGCTCGACGTCACGCGGTCCTTGGCTAGCCGCCCCAGATCGAGCTCGGTCAGGCGGACGTTGCCGTAGGCGTCGCGCTCCACCGGCGGAAACGTCGAGGGATCGAGCTTCTCGCCGAGCCCCTCGGACAGCATGGCGACGCCGTGATTGCGCCCCATGGCGCGCCGCTTGATGATCGCGCCCTCCAGCACGTCGACGAGCCGGCCGAGACCGATCATCGGCTCGGGAAACTCCTCGGCGATGACGGTGAGCGTCGCGGCGGCCGCGCCGCCGATCCCGAGCGCCAGGTGGCCCGCGTGCCGGCCCATGACCGTCACGAAGAACCACCGCTCCGTGGTCGCGGCGTCCTGCATGAGGTTGCGCACGAGCTCCGTCCCCAGGTTGCACGCGGTGGTGAAGCCGAACGTGACGATCTCGCCGGGCAGCGGCAGGTCGTTGTCGATCGTCTTCGGCACGTGGGCGACGGTGAGCCCCGGCATGGCCTTGGCCAGAAGCGAGGCGGTGAACGCCGTGTCGTCACCGCCGATGGTGATCAGGTGGTTCACGCCGAGGCGGCCCAGCGCCGCGGCCACGCGCGGGATTCCGTCCGGGGTTCGCGTGGGGTTCGTGCGTGAGGTGCGGAGGATGGAGCCGCCATCGAAGTGGACGCGGGTGAGGTCGTTGATGCTGAGGTCGACGACGTGGTTGGTGTCGCCCTGGACCAGCCAGCGGAAGCCGTCGTAACAGCCGAGCACGCGTAGGCCGTGATTGCGCGCCTCGATCGTCGCCGCCGAGATCACCGCGTTGATCCCGGGAGCGGGCCCGCCGCCTACGAGAATCGCCAGTATCCGCTCGTCGCTCATGGGTGGACGCGCCCTGCCGTCGTCGCGCCTATTCCTTAATCGTACGCACTCCGTCAATGGTCGCGGCGCGGTCGACCAGCTCCGCGACGGCGTCCACGAGATCGGCAGGATCGATGGGCTTGGTGAGATGGCGCTGATAGCCGGCGGCGAGCGCGCGCTCGCGGTCTTCGGCCGACGCGTAGGCGGTGAGAGCGACCGCCGGGATCCGGCCGCCGTCCTCGGCGCGGCGGCTGCGCAGCGTGCGCAGGAGCTCGTAGCCGTCGATGCGCGGCATCCCGATGTCGCTCACCAGCACGTCCGGCCGCAGGCGGGACACGACGGCGAGCGCCTCGGCGGCCGAGCCGACGGCCGTCACCTGGGCCTTGCATTCCTCGAGCACGCGGGCCACGAACCATCGCGCGTCGGGCTCGTCGTCGACGACCATGACCCGCAGGCCCTCGAGCACCGGTTGGCAGTCGAAGGTCGCGCGGCCGTCGTCGGTCTGCGGCGCCGGCACCGGCGCCGTCCTTCCCGGCTCGACCGACGCGGCGAGCGGCAGCTCGAAGCTGAAGGTCGCCCCGCGCCCGGGACCGTCGCTCTCCGCGCGGACGATGCCGCCGTGGAGCGCGACGAGGTGGCGGACGATGGCCAGCCCGAGGCCGAGCCCGCCGTGCTGCTTGGTGTGGCTGCTGTCGGCCTGACGGAACCGGTCGAACACGTGGGGCAGCACGTCGGCCGCGATGCCGAGACCGGTGTCCTGCACCACGATGCGGGCGCGGTCGGCCGCACACTCCAGCCGCAGGTCGACGTGACCACCGGCCGACGTGAACTTGATCGCGTTGGAGAGCAGGTTCAGGACGACCTGCTGCAGGCGATGCGGATCGCCGTCGACGATGCCGCTCGCCGAGTCGAGGACGATGCGGAGCGCGACGCCCTTGCCGTCGGCAACCGACCGCAGCGACTGCGCGGCCGCCTCGATCACTGCGGCCAGCTCCACCGGCTGCCGTTCGACCTGGAGCTTGCCGGAGATGATGCGTGACACGTCGAGGAGGTCCTCGATGAGCTGGGTCTGCAGCCGCGTGTTGCGCTCGATGGTCGACAGCGCCGTGGCCTGCGTGCCGGCGTCGAGCCGACCGCTGCGGAGCATGCGCGTCCAGCCGAGGATCGCCGTCAGCGGCGTGCGTAGCTCGTGCGAGAGCGTGGCCAGGAACTGGTCCTTCGCGCGGTCGGCGGTCTCGCGCTCGACGAGCAGCCGCGCGTTCTCGAGCGCGATGGCCGCGCTGGCCGCGAGGCCTTCGAGCAGCACCACGTCGTCCTCGTCGAACGGGCGATCCCCGCGCTTGTCGTGGACCTGGAAGCAGCCGAGCACGCGGCCGTCACGACGGAAGATGGGGACGGTGACCAGCGTGCGGAAGCCCAGCCGGCCCTGCATCTCGCGGGCGACCATCGGATCGGCGGCGGCGTCGTTGGTGATGTACGGCCGGGCGGTCCGCACGACGTGGCCGGCGACGCCGTGCCCGGAGGGGATCACGAGCTCGAGCGGGCGGACGCGCTGGCCGTCGTGATGCTCGTTGAAGACGACGTGCCCGTCGATCACGAGCCCGGCCATGCCGCCCGAGGCGTCGACGAGCTCCATGGCCGAGTTCACCAGGGTGCGCATGACGGTGGTGATCTCGAGCACGCTGTTCACGCGATGGGCCGCGCGGGAGAGCACTTGCAGCTGCTCGCCGCGCCGGCGCAGCGCCTCCTCCGCGCGCTTGCGCGCGGTGATGTCGGCGTGAATCACCACCACGGCGTCGGGGTCGTCGTCCGAGCCGAGCGGGGCCACCCACATGGAGACGTCGATGGTGGAGCCGTCCTTGCGCACGCGCTGGCTCTCGAGGCCGGGGCCGACCTCACCCTCGAGGCGCGCCCGCAGCATCCGCGCGAAGTCCTCGCGCTCGGTCTCGCGGACGGCCGGATAGGCGCGGCCGCGGACCTCCTCGGCCGTCCAGCCCAGCATGCGCTCGGCCGCGGGGCTCCACAGCTCGACGTTGAGCCGTCCATCGAGGATGACGATGGCCAGCGGCGAGGCGTGGATCAGCGCCTGCAGCGTCCGGTTCGTGGTGACGATGTCCCGCTCGCTGCGCTTGCGCTCCGTGATGTCGCGGACGACGGCGCCGATGCCGACGGGCCGGCCGTCGGGACCGGGAATCGGGTAGTAGCTGCCGAGCCAGTCGCGCCGCTCGCCGGGGGCCAGCGGCGTCTCGCCGCTGAGATCGACGTCGAGCACGGGCTCGCCGGTGACGAGGATCCGCTCGAACATTGGCTCCAGCGCCGGCGCGAGATCGGGCACGACCTGGCGCGGCGTGCGCCCGATGTGATCAGCGAGCGGGACGCCGTCCATGGCGGCGAACGACTGATTCACGTTCGTGAAGCGCAGGGCGCGATCCATGAACGCGAGGCCGACCGGGGCGTTGGCCATGAGCGTGTCCACGAGGGCGAGGGACTCGGCGCGACGCCGGACCGCCTCCTCCGCCTCCGCGAGCAGGTGCTCGCGCTCCTCGGACTGGCGGAGCATGGTCTGCCGCGCGCTCTCCAGGGAAGCGGCGAGGTCGTCGATCTCGCGCAGCGGCGAGGACGGCACCTCGAAGCGGCGGCCCTCGGCGAGCACGGCGGGCGCGGCCGCGGACAGCGCCGCGATCGAGCCGGCGATGCGCGCGCCGACCAGGGTGGCCAGCCCGATGCCGAGCAGGATGGCGAGCAGACCGCCGCCGCCGACGGCCCACAGCGACCGCCAGAGCGTCGCGTCGAAGCTCGCCACCGGCTCCGTCAGCAGGACGGTCCAGCCCGCCATCTTCGAGCGCGAGAACGCGATGTAGGAACGATCGCCGTCGGCCACCGTCCGCTCTCGCACCCAGCCCTCGGGGCCCGAGGCGATGGCGGCCACGAGCCTGGCCGGCGCGGAGGTGCCGACAAGCGTCTCGGGCTCCAACGTGCGGGTGATGACGACACCGTGACGGTCGTAGACCGCTCCGATCACTTGCGGCGAGAGCTTCTGCTCGAGCAAGATCTGCTTGAGCGCCTCGGGCTCGATCGCCATGCTCAGCACGTAGCGGACGCGCCGGCCCTCGAACACGGGCACGCTGACGGTGACGATCGGTCGCGTGGCGACGCTGCCGCGGATGAGATCGGACACCACGGGCTGTCCCGTCGCCCCGACCTGTCGCAGTACGTCCGCCTCGTCCCGCCGTGGCAGCGCCGTGCCGGGAGGGCTCAGCGTGTTGAGCAGCTGCCGACCCGACGGCTCGGAGAGGATGATCCACGTCCCGCGCAGGCTCAGGGCATCCACGCACTGTCGGTGGAAGGCCTCGAGATCGGCGGAGCGCAGGATAGGGGAGTTGGCGAGGAGCAGGAGCGTGGCCCGCATGCTGGCCAGCTCGCGGTCGACGGCCAGCGACAGCGCGCGCGCCGTCTCGCGCATACCTTGCTCCGACGTGGCGCGCTCGTAGCGCGCCAGGCGCGCCACGGCGATCGTGGCGAAGGCCACGACCGGAAGGAGCGCCGCGAGAACGAGGACGACGAGGTACGAGCGAACTCTCAATCGCGATCGCACAACGCGGCGATCATAGTCAAACGACTAAAACAAAAACAAGCAATTAAGTCATATTCCTTGATGTAAAACCTTCACCGATCGTTGTGCGTCTTACACCCGAAGGACGATCTTACCGAACTGCTTGCCTTCAGCGAGGCGTCGCTGGGCCGCCGCGCCCTCGGCGAGGGGGACAACCTCGTCCACGATGGCGCGGAGCCGGCCAGCGAAGAACAGGCGCATGACGTCGTGGAATTCCGCGTCGTTGGCCATGGTGGAGCCCACGATGGCGATCTGCTTCCAGAACACGACGCGAATGTCCGTCTCACCGATGGGGCCGGAGGTCGCCCCGCACGTCACCACGCGCCCGCCCTTGCGCACGGCGCGAAGCGACTCGCGCCACGTCGAGGCCCCCACGTTTTCGATCACGAGGTCGACGCCGCGCCGGTCGGTCTGCTCGAAGACGGCCTTGGGCCAGTCCTCGCGCGCGTAGTTGATGCAGACGTCGGCCCCGAACGCCCGCGCACGCTCGAGCTTGGCGTCGCTGGACGAGGTGACGAGCACGCGCGCGCCGCAGAGCTTGGCGATCTGCACCGCGGTCGACGA
>Ga0070708_100003928_pt1 | contig 11665 bp, 8 predicted proteins | sample KBSK5503metaG_FD_65469 | JGI IMG/M metagenome (GOLD analysis project Ga0070708, IMG submission 65469) | Corn, switchgrass and miscanthus rhizosphere microbial communities from Kellogg Biological Station, Michigan, USA - KBS K5-50-3 metaG | ecosystem: Host-associated > Plants > Roots >...
CGCACGATCGTCGTCGAGCGCTTCCGCGACGAGATCGGCGACTGGCGGCTGTGCATCCTCTCGCCGTTCGGCGGCCGCGTCCACGCCCCGTGGGCGATGGCGATCGCCGCCCGCCTGCGCGAGTCCCACGGCATCGAGGCGCAGTCGATCTGGTCGGATGACGGGATCGCGCTCCACTTCCCCGAGGCCGATGCGCCTCCGTCGGTCGAGGAGCTGCAGATCGATCCGGAGGACGTCGAGGATCTGGTCGTCGGCGAGCTCGGCGAGAGCGCCCTGTTCGGGGCACGCTTCCGCGAGAACGCTGCCCGCGCCCTTCTCATCCCGCGCCGTCGGCCGGGTGAGCGGACGCCGCTCTGGCAGCAGCGCCTGAAGGCGCAGTCGCTGCTCCAGGTCGCGCGCAAGTACGGCAGCTTCCCGGTGATCCTCGAGACGTACCGCGAGTGCCTCCAGGACGTCTTCGACCTTCCCGCCCTGCGGACGCTCCTGCACGGGCTGAAGACGCGCGAGCTCGACCTGGTCGAGGTGGAGACCCAGAGCGCGTCGCCGTACTCGGCGTCACTCCTGTTCGACTACATCGCGACCTACATGTACGAGGACGACACGCCGCCCGCGGAACGCCGGGCGCAAGCGTTGTCGCTCGACCGCGACCTGCTGCGCGAGCTGCTCGGGCAGGAGGAGCTGCGGGACCTGCTCGACCGCGATGCCGTCGAGGAGGTCGAACGGCAGCTTCGCGGCGCGCCCGCGACGTCCGACCACCTCCACGACCAGCTCCGGCTGCGCGGCGACCTGCGGGAGGGCGAGTACGACGCCGGTCTGGCGGCCCCGCTGCTCGACGAGCGCCGGGCGGTGCTCGTGCGCGTCGCAGGCGAGGAGCGGCTGATCGCCGCCGAGGATGCGGGCCGGTACCGCGACGCGCTCGGTGCGATGCCACCGTCCGGCCTCCCGGACTCGTTCCTCGAAGGTGGTCCCGAGTCGCTGCGGCAGCTCGTGCTCCGCTTCGCCCGCGGCCGCGGGCCGTTCACGACCGCGGAGGCGAACGAGCGCTTCGGCCGCGACGTGGGCGACATACTCGTCAACCTCGAGCATGACGAGCTGCTCGTGCGCGGCGAGCTGCGGCCCGGAGGCAGCGAGCGTGAGTGGTGCGATCCCGACGTGCTGCGGCGTCTCAGGCGTGCGTCGCTGGCGGCGCTGCGCCGCGAGGTGGAGCCGGTCGACCAGGAGGCGCTCGCCCGTTTCATGCCGGGCTGGCAGGGGATCGATCGGAGGGCTTCGCTGCGCGAAGCCCTGGTACCCCTCCAGGCTCTCCCTTTGCCCGTTTCGCTCTGGGAGGCGGAGGTTCTCCCTCGACGTGTGCCCGACTACCGGCCTGAGCATCTCGACTCGCTGGCGGCGAGCGGCGAGGTCGTCTGGGTGGGTGCCGGGCTCGACCGCGTCGCGCTGTACTTCCGCGAGGATGCCGCCGCACTGGGTCGGGTCGCAGCTGCGCCGCGACCCGACCTTGAAGTGCACGAGAGGCTTCGCAAAGCGCTCAGCGCCGCGATGTTCTGGGACGAGCTGCTCGAGGAGTCGCAACTAGAGAGCGGGGAGGCACTCCCCCCTCTCTGGGATCTCGTGTGGGCGGGTGAGGTGACCAACGACGCGTGGACGCCGCTGCGCGCTGCGCGTCGCTTTGGACAGCCGAAGGCGGAGCGGCGGCCGCGCCGCTTCTCCCGGCGCCGCTCGCAGGGAGCGACCGCGACCGCCGGGCGCTGGTCGAAGACCGAGCGCCTCTTCGCCGGCACGCCCGACCGGCGGGCCCTCGCCGAGCTGCTGCTGGAGCGGCAGGGCATCGTGACGCGCGACGGGGTGCGGGCGGAGGGAATTCCCGGCGGCTACGGCGCGGTCTACGCGGAGTTGCGCGCCCTCGAGACGCTAGGCCTTTGCCGCCGCGGCTACTTCGCCGAGGGACTTGGCGGCGCGCAATTCGCACTCGGCGGCGCCGTCGAGCGGCTGCGCGAGCTGCGTGACCGCGACGAGGAGCCCGAGGCGCTGGTTCTCGCCGCCGCCGACCCCGCACAGCCGTACGGTGCAGCGCTGCCGTGGCCGCGCCGCGCCGGCACGCGCGCGGCGCGCGTCGCGGGCGCCTACGTCGTCTCCCTCGGGGGCGAACCCGTGCTCTACGTCGAGCGGGGCGGCCGCTCGCTCGCGCCGCTGCGCGACCCCGACGACGCCTGGCTGCGTCCGGCCCTGGCCGCGCTTGCGGCGCATGTCCGAGCAGGGCGCGGGCGGCGGCTCGCGGTCGAGCGCTTCGACGGCGAGCCCGTCGTCGATTCCGACGTGCTGCCGCTGCTCGTCGAGGCCGGCTTCCTCGCCGGTCCTCGGCGCGCCGTCCTACGTGCCTGAAGGCGACACCGTCCACCGCATCGCAGCCCGGTTGCAGGTGCTCGTCGGCGAGCGGCTCGAGGCCGAGTCGCCTCATCCTCGGGCGCAGGCCGAGCGCATCGCCGAGCGGATCGACGGCAGGCGTCTCGAGTCCGCCCGCGCCCAGGGCAAGAACCTCGTCCTGCGCTTCGACGGCGGCGTCGTTCTCCGCTCGCATTTGCGCATGTCCGGCCGTTGGGTCGTGCGGCCGCGCGGCGGGACGCTGAGCGGCGCGCCGTGGCTCGTCCTCCGCGGTGAGCGTGCCGAGGCGATCCAGTGGAACGGCCCCGTGCTCGAGCTCCATGCGCGCGCTCTCGCGCGGCTCGGGCCCGACATCCTCGAGCGGCCCCCTCGGATCGACGCGATGCTCGTGCGACTGCGTGCGAGCGACGGCTCGCGCTGGCTCGGCGAGGCGCTTCTCGACCAGAGCCTCGTCGCCGGGATCGGCAACAAGTGGCTCGCGGAGGCGCTGTGGGAGGCCGAGCTCTCGCCGTGGCGGTGCCTCGCCGACGCCGGTGACGACGATCGGCGCCGTGCGCTCGAGACAGCCGCTGCGCTGATGCGCGACTCGGTCGACGGCATCGCGCGCCGGAACCGCGTCTACCGGCTCGTCGGGCGGCCCTGTCCGCGGTGCGGGACCCCGATCGGGTCGTACGGCCAGGGCGATGCCAATCGCAGGACGTACTGGTGCCCCGTCTGCCAGGTAGGAACAGACCCCCGCGGCGCGTAACTGACTGCGTGAGCTCGCTTCGCGCACCGCACCTCTACGAGTCGCTGCGCGCGTTCTGCCTCGCCGCCTTCGCGGCCGAGCGCGGCGCGCAGCTCCCGTTCGCCTTCGAGGAGCACCCGACACGCGGCGGCCCGTCGCTGTACGAATACCGGCCGCTGGTGCGCGGGTTCGTCGAGGAGCAGGCGCCGACGCTGCGGCGGCTCCCTGATGCGCGCAACGCGATCGACGACCTCAAGCGCGAGCCTGCAGCCGCGATCTTCGCGCGGGCCCACGCCGGCTTCGCCGAGACGGGGGACGACGCGCTGTTCCGGTCGATCCTCATGCCGATGCTGACCTGGACTGCCGAGCGGTGCGGCGGCTTCGACTGGCACGACGACGCCTTCGATGCGGCGTACGCGGATCTCGAGCGGTCGCTCTTCGGCACGGCGCGGACCTATGTCGCACTCGCTCCCGTGATCGGCCTTTCGTCGGGAACCGACGCCGAGCTCGGCCCGGAGATCACCCTGCGGCCCGTCGTCGCCGGGGAGATCTCGCGGCTCTGGCCCGAGGCGCAGGGGCTGATGCCGCCCGAGTTCGGGCGCGACACGGATCGCATGCTCGTGCTCGAGCTGCGGCGCGAGCTGGCGCCGGAGGAAGAGGAGCCGCCGGACGCGGCAGCAGAGCTCGCCGATGCCGTGACCGCTCTCCGCCTGGCGACCGCAGCGGCCGTCGCCGCAGGGCCCGTCGTCTTCGAGCGGCTCGACTACCGGCCGTTGAGAATCGCGCCGCTGCTGCCGATCGCCGCCACCCGGCCGCGGGGCGACGCGACGCGGCTCGACAAGGTGCGGGCCAAGCTGGCCGCCGATCTGCGCGAGCGGCTCGTTCTCGCCGACGAGGACCGCGAGCTCGGCGAGTCGCTCGACCGCTGGGAGCTGTCGCTCTTCTCCGAGGAGCCGTTCCGCTCGGCCCAGGTGCGCGAGGCGCTCGCCTGCCTGCTCGGCGGCGAGGGCGGGGCGTGGGCCGCGTCGTTGCGCGCGGCCGTGCTGCTCGCCGAGAAGGGCTCCGAGCGCGAAGAGGTGCTCGAGGCGCTGCGCGGCGAGCACCTCGGCAGCGAGGCGCGAGACGCCGTCAGGCGGGTGCTCGTCGAGACCTTGCTGCACGGCTCGCGGGCCGAGCTCGTCGCCGCCGTCGACGAGACGCTGATCGGCCTGCGGCCGCGGCCCTCCAGCGTGCTTCGCGTCGCCTGAGGATCAAGCATCTACTCGAACTCCCAATCGGTGCGATGTGCTTCCGCAGACTTCGCGGACAGCCAGAAGGAATGCGGTAGCGAGGACAGAACTGCGCTTCAGATGGGTCTCGCGCGCCTCCTTCCGCGTCCCAACGTTCGCCCTGCGAGCGCAGCGGCGGCTGCCGACACGCACGTGATCGCATTTGCCAACCAGAAGGGCGGAGTCGCCAAGACCACGACCACCCTCAATCTCGGCGTCGCCTTCGCGGAGAGTGGTTACAAGGTGCTGCTCATCGACCTGGACCCGCAGGGGAACCTGACCATGTCCCAGGGACTGAACCCCGACGCGATCCAGCAGTCGATGTTCGACGTGCTCGTGCACCGGCTGCCGATCGACCAGGTGATCGAGCAGCGTGAGGTTGCGATCGCCGTCTCTTCGATCGATCTGGCCGGCGCCGACATGGCCCTCTCCAGCCAGATTGGGCGCGAGCGCGCGCTCGAGAAGGCCCTGGCGCCGATCAAGGATCGCTACGACTACATCCTGATCGACACGCCGCCCTCGCTCGGGCTCTTGACGATCAATGCGTTTGTCGCGGCGACGGGCGTCGTCGTCCCCGTCCAGACCGAGTATCTGTCGCTGCGCGGGCTCGTCCAGCTCGAGAACACGCTGGCGATGGTCCGCGAGAACCTCAACCCGGTCGTCGAGATCATCGGCATCGTTCCGACCATGTACGACCGGCGGGTGACGCACTCGCGAGAGGCCGACGAGATCCTGCGGGAGAACTTCGGCGACCTTGTCTACAACACACGGATCCGCAAGACGATCAGGTTCGCCGAGGCACCCGTGAAGGGAACGTCCGTGCTCGCCTACGAGCCGGACGGCGAAGCCGCGAACATGTATCGCGACCTTGCGAAGGAGGTGCTCAGTGGCCAGAAATCGCGCCAGCATGCGTGAGGGCCCGCTGGCCGAGCTCTTCCGCGCGACGGAAGCGGCTCAGAGGGCGAAGGGCGATACGAACAAGAAGGACGATTCGCAGCAGCAGCTGCCAACTGAGCCCGAGCCGACGCCGATCCGTGCGGTCGTCCCGGCCACGGATCCCGAGCCGGAGGAACGCCGCGAGCGAGCGGCCGCCCGCTGGCTCGACCCGCTCCCCGAGCAGCCCGCGCGGCTCGAGCGCGCGCGCGACAACGCGTCGTATCTCGCCGTGCTGCGCGTCGTCGGCGTCGGCGGCGCCGGCCTGAATGCGGTCGACCGCATGATCGACGCGGGGATCAACCAGGTCGACTTCGTCGCGGTCAACACGGACATCCAGCAGCTCCAGATGTGCGACGCGGCGACGAAGATCCACATCGGCAGCGAGCTCACCGAGGGGCTCGGCTCAGGGGCTGATCCCGAGATCGGCCGGAAGGCCGCCGAGGACGCCTACGACTCGATCAAGCGTGCCCTCCGGGGCTCGGACATGGTTTTCGTCACCGCGGGCGAGGGCGGCGGCACCGGCTCAGGAGCGGCGCCGGTCGTAGCGAAGATCGCACGTGAGCTCGGTGCGCTGACGGTCGGCATCGTGACGACGCCGTTCAAGTTCGAGGGCAGCCGGCGCGCCAAGCAGGCCGAGTCCGGCGTGCAGGGAATGCGCGAGGCATGCGACACGCTGATCGTGATCCCGAACGACCGCCTGCTCGAGGTGCTCGACAAGTCGACGTCGATGTTGGAGGCGTTCCGGATCGCCGACGACGTGCTCCGGCACGGGGTTCAGGGCATCTGCGACCTGATCACGAATCCCGGTCTGATCAACCTCGACTTCGCCGACGTGCGGACCGTGATGAAGGACTCCGGTTCCGCGCTGATGGGGATCGGCTACGCGACCGGCGAGAACCGCGCCAAGGACGCCGCCGAGCGTGCACTGCGGAGCCCGCTGATCGAGACCGAAATCACCGGAGCGCGCGGCATCCTGCTCTCCATCGCCGGCGGCGACGACCTCACCCTTTACGAGGTCAACGAGGCCGCCGAGGCGGTGCGGGAAGCGGCGACCGACGACACCAACATCATCTTCGGCGCGACGATCGACGACCGGTTGAACGGCCAGATGTGGATCACGGTCGTGGCGACCGGCATCGGCGGCCGCCAGCCTGGCCGGCGGGGGACGTTCGTGACGGCTGCGTCCGGCGGGAGCGGCGAAGTGCTCGAGCCGCCGTCGTTCCTGCGGTCCTAACTAGAGGACGTCGAGCACGGCCGCGCCGAGCAGCGCCGCGGCCGACGCGGCTGCGCCGACGAACGCCACGCGCATGCTCCAGCGCCGGGCGGCAGTGCCGGGCCCGGCGAGGTAAAGCGCGCCGGCCGAGCCCGCGCCGATCGCGACGGCGGTCTCGAGCGCCTGGATCGCGATCCCGACGCCGAGTGCCTGCGAGGCGCCGATCCCGCGCCCCGCGAGAGCGACGGCGACGGCGCCCGAACCGACGCCCATGCCGCCCGGAGTGACCGGGAAGGCTGCCGCGACGTCGAGCGCCGGCAGGATCAGCAGGGCCGCGAGGAACGGGTGAGGAAGCTGGATCGCTGCCGCGACGGCAACCGTCGCCGACAGGCGCATCAGCACCATCGCCGCCGTCCAGCCGAGCACGGACGCGACCGCACGGGGCGAGCGCTCGAGCGCGGCGAGCGCCCCGAGCAGGTGTGCGATCCGCGGGTGATTGCGCAGCCGGCCCGAGAAGGCTGCGGCGCAGCCGATCACCGCGACGAGCGAGCAGAGGACGAACACCGGCCAGAGGGGAAGGGCGCCCGTCGCCGACGCGACCACGAGCAGCGCCGCCAGACAGAGCGAGCGGGCTGCAGCGAGCGCCGCGTAGACGCCGCCGGTCGTCCAGAGCCGGTCCGGCCCCTCGACGGCGCGAGCGCAGAGGGCGATCTTGACCGCGTCGCCGAGCTTGGCCGGCGCGAAGGCGTTGACGAGCGAGCCGATCCCGAGCCGCGCCGAGGCCTGTTTCGCGCAGATCGAGCCGCCGGCGGCCGAGAGGGCAGAGCGCCAGGCGCCGACCGTGCAGCAGAAGCCCCCGATGAAGCCGACGGCGCCGAGAGTCAGCCACCCGGGGTCGGCGCCGCGCAGCGCGACCAGCGCGCCGGAGACCCGTCCGCCGAGAAGTTGTGGCGTGAAGACGAGCACCAGCAGCGTGGCGGCGGCGCCACCGCAGAGCGCAATCCTGGAGCGTGAGAGGGTCATGCGAAGGGTGTCTCTTGCAAAGACGCTGGAACGGTACGGCGGGTTGGTACAGAAACCGTGAAGATTTGAAGAACGATGTGCATTCCCGTTCCTCTATCGGCGTCTGAGGTGCCCGGGTGAAGGGCGCAATTGCCGCCGGGCATCCGCTGACGGCCGAGGCCGGAGCGCGTGTTCTCGCCGAGGGCGGGAACGCCGTCGACGCCTGCGTCGCAGCTGCGTTCGCGGCGTGGGTGGCCGAGAGCCCGCTCACGGGACCCGGAGCGGGCGGGTTCGCTCTCGTGCGGCCTGCCGACGGTCGCCCGGCCCGGGTGGCCGACTTTTTCGTCGCGACGCCCGGCCGCGGAAGCGCCACTCGCGAGGCCGCGGAGATGGAGGCGATCGACGTGGGCTTCGGGGACAGCGAGACGACTCAGGTGTTCCGGATCGGCGAGGCTTCGTGCGCCGTCCCGGGCGCGGCCGCGGGGCTCGCCGCAGTCCACGACGCCTACGGGCAACTGCCGTGGGTGGAGCTGCTGCAACCGGCGATCGAGCTCGCGCGGGACGGAGTCGAGCTCACCAGGCCGCAGGCTCACCTGCACGCCATTCTCGACCTGATCCTGCGCCACGCCGACGAGGGCCGCCGCCTCTACAGCAGGCCGGACGGCTCGCGTCTGCAGCCCGGCGACACACTCGCGCTGCCCGACCTCGCGGAGACGCTCGAGCGCATCGCCGCAGAAGGCGCGGATGCCATCTATCGCGGTGAGCTCGCCGCCGCCATCGCCGAGACGGCCGGGGAGGGCGGTGGGACGCTCACGGTGCAAGACCTCGAGGAGTACGAGGTCGCCTGGCGCGAGCCGGTGCACGTCCGCTACCACGATCACGAGGTCATCTCCAACCCGCCGCCCTCGTCGGGCGGGCTCCTCATCGCATACGGCCTCGGACTCCTCGAGCGCGTCGGTCGGGGAGCCGCCGGCAGCGCCGAGCACATCGCGTCGCTCGCGGAGGTCATGCGCGAGCAGACGCGCGCGCGCGGCGGCACGTTCGTTGAGGATCTCTACGGCCACGAGCTGCCCGGTCGTCTCCTCTCGCCGAGCGCGCTCGCGCAGGGTGCGGCTCGTGTCGTCGAATCGCTGCCGGGTGAGGCGGAGCGGGCGGCACCGGGCGGAACGACCCACGTCTCGGCCGTCGACGCGCAGGGCAACGCGGCCTCGCTCTCGTCGTCGACGGGCTCGGGGTCGGGTGTGATCGTCGCCGGCACCGGCATCCACCTCAACAACATGCTGGGTGAGTACGACCTGGTCGCCGGCGGCCCGGCCGAGCCCGGGAAGCGGCTGACGAGCATGATGGCGCCGACGATCGTCCTCTCCGAGGCCGGCCCGCGACTCGTCGTCGGGAGCGCCGGCTCCGTGCGGCTGCGCGGTGCGATCATGCAGGTGATCGTGAACGTCGTCGGGCACGGGCTCGGCGTCGCCGACGCGATCGACGCACCGCGTGTCCACGTCGAAGAGCCGCACCTCCACTGCGAGGGCGGCTTCGCGGAGTCGGAGCTCGACCGCCTCGGGGCGATGGGCTACGACCTCGTGCGCTGGCGGCGGCGCAACCTCTACTTCGGCGGTACGAACGGTGTCGAGGTGCTCTCGGGCGGGACGCTTGCAGCGGCAGGCGACGCTCGCCGGGGCGGAGCCGGGATCGTCGTCGGGGCCTGACGGCCAAATGGTCTGTCCCGAGTGCTTCGAGCGCTATCGGGTTACTTCGAATGGAGAGTCGAGCGCGCCTAAGCCGTTCTAGCCGTCGCGCTCGCCGGGGAGCTCGAGCGGCGTGACCTTCCCGTTCTGGCCGGCGCGCTCGCGGAGCGCCTTCTCGATCTTGACTGCCTGCAGTGCGACTTCGAGCAGCTCGATCAGACGCGACATCCGTGCGCCCGGAGACGTGGACGAGAGAAGCTCCTGCTTCGCGTCCGGCGCGAAGTCCACCCGCGCGGCCAGCTCGAAGTCGAGGAGCGGCGAGTCCGGATCCGGGAGATCGACGTCGCTCTCGGCCTCCGCAGCCAGGGAGGAGAAGAGGTCGACCGCCCGCGCGACATCCAATGCGGAAGCAGGCTCGTCGTCGTCATCCACGTCCTCGACGATGCCGGTCGTGAAGGAGCGCCCGGTTGTCAGCTCGAGAAGCCTGAACCGCTCGCCTCCCTCGACGACCACGTTCAGCCGGCCGTCGTCGAGCCGCTCCAGCACCTGCGCGATCGACGCGCGCGTCCCGATCTCGTGCACTGCGCCTTCGCCGTCGGTGAGGACGAGCCCGAAGTCCCCGTCCGACTCGATGCACTCCTCGATCAGCTCGCGGTACCGCGGCTCGAAGATGTGGAGCGGGATGCGCTCCGTCGGCAGCAGCACGATCGGCAGGGGGAAGAGGCCCAGCTCAGGCATCCCGGGAGCGTACGTCCGTCGGTAGGGTCAGCGCGTGCACGACGTTGCGGATTCCTTCTTCCGGCCCGCAGTCGGCGCGCTGACCCCGTACCAGCCCGGGAAACCGGTGGAGGACGTCCAGCGCGAGCTCGGCCTCGAGCGGGTCGTCAAGCTCGCCTCGAACGAGGGCCCGTTCGGCCCGTTTCCCGCGGCCCGCGCGGCGCTCGAGGCGGCGGCGTCCGAGCTCAACCGCTATCCCGACGGCGGCTCCTACCGGCTCCACCGGGTGCTTGCCGAGCGCCACGGCGTCGAGCCGGCCGAGATCGCGGTCGGAGCCGGCGCCGACGGCTGCATCGACATGCTCAGCCAGGCGATCCTCGATCCGGGCGACGAGGTCGTCTGCGGCTGGCCCTCCTTCCCGAGCTACGTCATCTACGCGGCGAAGCAGGGCGCGGCCGTGAACACGGTCCCGCTCCAGGAACACCGCTACGACCTCGACGCCCTGCTGTCGGCGGTCACGCCGCGCACGAAGCTCGTCTACATCTGCCTCCCCAACAACCCGACCGGCACGATGAACACGGTCGACGAGCTCGACGGCTACTTCGAGCGCGTACCCGACCACATCCTCACCGTCGTCGACCAGGCGTACTTCGAGTACATCGACCGCCCCGACTACCCCGACGCGGTCGAGCGCTACCTGAAGCCGGGAAAGCGGGTCGCCGTGCTGCGAACGTTCTCGAAGATCTACGGCCTCGCCGGGCTGCGCGTCGGCTACGCGGTTGCACCGCGTGCCGTCTGTGCGTCCCTCGCGAAGGTACGACGGCCCTTCGACATCACGACGCCGGCCCAGGTGGCCGCGCTCGCATCGATTGGCGAGGAGACGGAGCTGGCCCGCCGCCGGAGCGTGAACGCCGACGGCCTCGCGAAGCTCGATGCCGTCCTGCGCGAGCACGGCTTCGACCCTGTGCCGTCGGTCGGCAACTTCGTGTTCGCCGACACCGGCGGCGACGCGAACGCGTTGTTCGAGCGGCTGCTGCACGAGGGCGTCATCGTCAGGCCGCTGGCCGGGTTCGGCTCTTCGACGGCGATCCGCGTCTCGGTCGGCACGCCGGAAGAGCTGGACGTCTTCGCCGCCGCGCTGGGCCGCGTGTTGCAAATCGCCTAGTCTGGCGTCGTTGCCGTCGCCCCTTCGTCGTCAACTCGCGCTGCTCCGGCGCGCCGGTAGCTTCCGGCTGCTCTTCGTCGCCGCGCTCGGCTCGGGAGTCGGCACGTGGATGGCGACGATCGCCCTGGCGCAGGACGTCAAGGACCGGACCGGCTCGACGTGGTGGGTCAGCGCGCTCTTCATCGTCACGTTCCTTCCGTCGATCGTCGTCGGTCTCGCCGCGGGGCCGCTGATCGACCGCCTCTCCCGGAAGCGCCTGGTGATCGCAGCGGACCTCGCGCGGATGGCGGTCTTCGGTGCGCTGCCGTTCGTCGGCAGCGCTGCGGGAATTCTCGGGCTCGCGGCCGTAGCGGGAGTTGCCAACTCGTTCTTCCGGCCGGCCGTGCTCGCGGGCGTCCCGAACCTGCTCGCCGAGGACGATCTCGCGCACGGGACGGCCCTACTTCAGGCCACCGACTGGGCGGCGGCCACGCTTGGCTCGGTCGTCGGCGGAGAGCTCACCAGCGCGTTCGGTCCGCACGTCGTGTACTGGATCAATGCCGGGACGTTCGTCTTCTCCGCGCTGCTCCT
>Ga0070708_100003929_pt1 | contig 11665 bp, 12 predicted proteins | sample KBSK5503metaG_FD_65469 | JGI IMG/M metagenome (GOLD analysis project Ga0070708, IMG submission 65469) | Corn, switchgrass and miscanthus rhizosphere microbial communities from Kellogg Biological Station, Michigan, USA - KBS K5-50-3 metaG | ecosystem: Host-associated > Plants > Roots >...
CGCGCGGCTCGCCGCGCGGCTGGAACGGTGGCTGGAAGCGGAGGGCGAGGAGCCCGTCCTGGCGGTCGCCACATGATGCTTCGCGTGCAAGGTTTGCAAAAGTCGTTCGGCGCGCGCCCCGTGCTCCGCGGGGTCGACGCCCAGGTCGGGCGGGGAGAGACCATCGCGCTGGTGGGTCCGTCGGGCGGCGGCAAGACGACGTTCCTGCGCTGCCTGAACGGTCTGGAGTCGTTCGATGCCGGGAGCGTGGAGATCGCCGGCCTCGCGCTTCTGCCGCGCACGCCGAAGGACGCCGCCGTGCTCCGGCCGCTGCGCGCCCGGGTGGGAATGGTGTTCCAGGGCTTCCACCTCTTCCCGCACCTGACCGCGCTGGAGAACGTTTCCCTGGCGGCGGTGCACGTGCGCCACGAGGCGCCGGATGCGGCGGCGCAGCGGGCGCGGATGCTGCTGAACCGGGTGGGGCTCGGAGACCGCGCCGCGGCGAAGCCCCGGCAGCTGTCCGGCGGACAGCAGCAGCGGGTCGCCATCGCGCGCGCGCTGGCCATGGAGCCGGAGGTCCTGCTGCTGGACGAGCCGACCAGCGCGCTGGACCCGGAGATGCGCGGCGAAGTGCTCGCGGTGCTGCGCGATCTGGCGGGCACCTGCACGATGCTCGTGGTCACGCACGAGATGTCCTTCGCCTGCAACGTCGCCACGCGCATCTGGGTCTTCGACGAAGGACGCCTGGTCGAGGACGGGCCGCCATCCCAGGTCACCGAGAGCCCGCGGAGCGAACGGGCCCGGGCCTTCTTCAGGGCTGCCCGCTGAAGCGGATCTTCCACACCATCCAGAGCGCTTCCAGGACGATGGCGCGGCTCATCTTGCTCTTGCCGACGCGCCGGTCCACGAAGGTGATCGGCACCTCCACCACCTTGAAACCGCGCCGGATGGCCCGGTACGTCAGCTCGATCTGGAACGCGTAGCCGTTGGAGCGCACCGACCCGAGGTCGAGCGCCTCCAGGACCCGCCTGCGGAAGCACTTGAACCCGCCGGTGAGGTCGCGGACGGGCACTCCCAGGATGGTTCGCGCATAGAAGCTCCCGCCGCGGCTCAGCAGGCGCCGCCCCAGTCCCCAGTGGACGGTCCCGCCTCCCGGCACGTAGCGGCTGCCGAGCACGACGTCCGCGTCGGTCTCCAAGAGAGCCGGAAGCCGCGCCGGGTCGTGCGAGAAGTCGGCGTCCATCTCGAGGATGTGGCCATATCCGGCGGCGAGCGCCTCGGCGAAGCCGGCCAGGTAGGCGCGCCCGAGCCCCTCTTTCCGCTTCCGATGGAGGACCCGCACGCGCCGATCTCGCGCGGCCAGCTCGTCGGCGAGCCTGCCGGTGCCGTCCGCAGAGTTGTCGTCGACGAGCAGCACGTCCAGGCTGGGCGATGCGGCCAGGATGGCCGGAACGATCTGCGGGACGTTCTCCCGCTCGTTGTAGGTCGGCACGACGACGCAGGCGCGATGCTCGTTCACCGCCGGCTCCCGTCCAGCAGCTCGAGCACCTCTTCCGCCGCGCGCCGGGCCGCGCCCCGCGACCCTTCCGGCGCCAGCTGCCGGCGGATGGCGCGCAGCGCCTCGAGCTGCGCGGCGCGCTCCGGCGATGCGGAGAGCAAAGGCTCGACGGCCGCCGCGATCCCCTCTGGAGTGCACTTCGCTTGCAGGAGCTCCGGCACGACGGCGCGGCCGGCGAGGAGATTGACGAGCGAGATGAACTTCAACCGCACGAGCAATCGGCCGATCCACCAGGTCAACCAGCTGGTCTTGTACACCACCACCAGCGGCGTGAGGGCGAGCGCCGCTTCCAGCGTCGCCGTGCCGCTGGCGACGACGGCGGCCTCCGCCTGCGCCAGCAGCTCCGGCGCGCCGCCGTCGACGAGCTCCACGTCGCCCGCCTCGCCGAGGAGCGACCGATCGATGGTCGGCGCGACGGGGACCACCAGTCGCAGCTCAGGATGACGCGCCTTCAGCCTGCGCGCCGCCTCCAGCATCGGCGGCCAGATCCGCCCGATCTCCTGGGCCCGGGAGCCAGGGAGCAGCGCCAGGATCCCGCTGCGCGCCCGCGCGGATGGCGTGGAGGCCCCACGCAAGCCGTCGGCGAGGGGATTGCCGACGTACACCGCGGGCACCCGATGCATCCGGTAGAAGCGCGCCTCGAAGGGAAGGATGACCAACATCCGCGCCACGTCGCGGGCGATCTGCCGCACCCGGTACCTGCGCCACGCCCAGACGCTCGGGCCGATGAAGTATGCCACCGGAACGCGCAGATCGTGGAGCCGCCGCGCCAGCCGGAGGTTGAAGTCGGGGCTGTCGATCAGCAGCGCCGCCCGCGGGCGGCGGTCGCGCGCCGCGTCGCTCAATGCGTCCATGGCGTCCAGGATGCGCGGAAGCGCCGGCATCACCTCGGCGATCCCCATCACCGACACGTCCTCGGCCCGGACCAGCGCCTCGAACCCGTCCGCCCGCATCCGGGGACCGCCGGCGCCGAAGGCGCGCAGCTCCGGCCGCAGCGCCTTCAGCTCGCGCAACACGGCCGCTCCGTGCAGGTCGGCGGACGCCTCGAGCGCGACGACGAGCAGTCCGGGGGCGCTCACGCGACCTGCTCGAAGTCGAGCTTCGGGCCGTCCTTCTCCAGGGCCTCGCGCACCAGCTCCACCAATCGGAGCGCGTCCTGCGGCGGCTGCCCCCGCGAGCGGATCACGATGCGGACGTCCCCCGCCTGGACGTACGGGTACAGCTCGCGCATCTTCCCGTCGAGGACGAAGCTGGCGTACGCGTTCAGCTTCTCCTGCAGCAGCCAGGCAGCGCGGGGAAGCAGCCACTCGCCGCGGTCGATGTCGAGATAGAGGCGGAGCTCGCGCTGGCCCGCCTCCTTGCGGATCTCGTCGACCTCCGCCGTGGCCGCCAGCATCTCAGATCCCTTCCACGGCGATTCCCGCCCGGTCGGCCTTGTCGATCAACTCGGCGCGATCCAGCACGAGCGTAACGCCGGCCTCGATGGCCAGCGCGGAGCATCCGGCCGCGCTGCAAGCCTCCACCGTGCGCGGGCCGACGGCGGGGACGTCGAAGCGGTCGTCCTGCTGCGGCTTGCGCGCCTTCACCACCACCGCGCCGCGGCCCAGCGCGCCTCCCCGCGCGATGCAGGCGTCCGTTCCTTCCACCGCTTCCACCGCGAGGACGATGCCGCGCTTCACCACCACCGTCTGGCCGATGTCGGCCTGGCCGAGGGCGCGCGCGGCCGAAAGGCCGGTGGCCGCATCCGCTCGCTGCTCGTCGGTCAGCCTGCGCTTCCCGAGCGGACCTTCGCGCACCAGCAGCTCCGGGACCAGCGGAAGCGGCGAGACGATGCGGATTCCCTGCTCCTCCAAGGCGGCGGCGATCCCGCGCAAGGCGGCGTCGTCTCCGAAGCTGCGCAAGCGGGCGAGGACTTTCAAGGCGAGCCAGTCCGGGCGCACGTCGAAGAAGCGCGGCTTGCGGATGCCGCCGCAGAGCACGGCTTCGTCCACCCCTGCCTCGCGCAAGACCTCCGCGATCCGGCCGAGCTGTCCCAGCTTGACCCAGGCCCTGGCGCGCAGCCCCGGATCCGTCTCGCCCTCGTGCCCGACGGCGACGACGCTGCGGCCGGCGCGCTCCGCGGCTTCGGCGAACAAGAGAGGCAGGCGCCCCGATCCGGCGATGAGCCCGATCGGCGCGCCGCTCACCGCGCGATGCCCCGCTCGGTGCCTTCGAGGAAGGCGACGAAGTGGTCGATCTCCGGATGGCCGCCGTACTCGGCCTTGACGTGGGCGACGCCTTCGCGAAGCCCCATCTTGCTGCGAAAGATGATCTTGTAGGCGCCTTTCACCCGGGCCAGCGCATGCTCGTCGAAGTGCGCCCGCGTCAGGCCCACGGTGTTGATCCCCACCACCTCGGCCCGGTCGCCCTGCACGGTCACGTAGGGAGGGATGTCCTGGGTGACCATGGCGCCGCCGCTCACGAACGCCAGCCGGCCGATCCGCGTGAACTGGTGCACCGCGGCCAGCCCGCCGAAGATGACGTGGTCCTCGACCACCACGTGGCCGGCGAGCGCCGCGGAGTTGGCGAGGATGCAACCGTCGGCGAGTTGCACGTCGTGGGCGATGTGGCTGTTCGCCATCAAGAGGCAGCCGTTGTGGATGCGAGTGACCCCGCCACCCCCGGCGGTGCCGATGTGGACCGTGGCGAACTCGCGGATCTGGTTGGAGTTGCCGATCACCAGCCGCGTCGGCTCGCCGGCGTATTTGAGGTCCTGGGGAATGGCCCCCAGGGCGGCGAACTGGAAGATGACGTTCCCCTCGCCGATGGTCGTGTCGCCTTCGATGACCGCGTGCGGCCCGACGCGGGTGCGGGCGCCGATCTTCACCTTGGGCCCGATGACCGCGAAGGGGCCGATCTCGGCGCTGGAGTCGATCTCGGCATGGCGGTCGACGACCGCGGTGGGATGGATGGCCACGCTCAGTCCTTTCGATCCAGGATCATCGCCATCATCTGCGCTTCGCTCGCCGGCTGTCCCTCCACCTTCGCCTCGCCGGCCAGCTTCCAGATGGCGCCCTTCTGGCGCTCGATGCGGACGTACAGGTCCAGCCGATCGCCGGGCACCACGGGGCGCCGGAACTTCACCGCGTCGAACGACATGAGGTAGATGACCTTCTGCGCGGGATCGAACGGGGATCCTTCATAGGCGAGCAGCGCGCCGGCCTGGGCCAGCGCCTCGAGCTGGAGCACTCCGGGCATCACCGGCTTGCCGGGGAAGTGGCCCTGGAAGAACTCCTCGTTGAAGGTCACGTTCTTGTAGGCGTGGATCCGGTCGCCTTTCACCACCTCGACGACGCGGTCCACGAGCAGGAACGGATAGCGGTGCGGCAGCGCGGAGAGGATCTTCTGGATATCGATCACTTGGCCTTCTCCTTCTCCAGCTGCTCGACCCGCTGCTGCAGCTTGCGCACCTCCCGCAACAGCTCCGGCACCCGGGGAAGCGCTGCGCTCATGCGCAGCCATTGACGGTGGGCCATGGCTGGGTAGCCGGTCACCGTCTCGCCGTCGGCGACGTCGTGCGCCACCCCGGCCTGGGCCCCGGCGCGCGCCCCGTCGCCGATCCGCAGATGGCCGACCACGCCGACCTGCCCGGCGAGGACGACGCCCTGGCCCAGCTCGGTGGAGCCGCTGATCCCGCACTGCGCCACCAGCAGGCAGAGAGGGCCGACGCGGACGTTGTGGCCGACCTGCACCAGGTTGTCGATCTTCGTCCCGCGCCCGATCACCGTCTCGCCCAGGGTGGCGCGGTCCACGCAGCTACAGGCCCCCAGCTCGACGTCGTCTTCGATGCGCGCGATGCCCGCCTGCGGGACCTTGCGGTGGATGGGTCCGCTGCCATCGCCTTCCAGATCGAACGCGAAGCCGAAGCCGTCGCTGCCCACCACCGAGTTGGGCTGCAGGATGACCCGATTGCCGACGATGCACTGCTCGCGCACCACGGCGCCCGGCCAGAGCACGCAGTCGTCGCCAACTCGCGCCCGGTCCAACACGCGCGCGCCGGCGTGCAAGGTGGTCCGCGCGCCGATCCGGGCGCCCGGTCCGACGTACGCGCCTGGAGCGATGGCGGCCGTGCGATCGACCTCCGCCGTCCGGTCGACCACCGCTCCCGGCTGGATGCCAGCCTCGAGCAGAAGGTCCTCGTGAAACAGCGCGCTCGCCTTGGCGAAGGCGACGTAGGGCTGCGCCGCGACCAGCCGCGCCGACCCCGCGGGCACGTGCGCGGCATCCTCGTCGGAGACGATCACCGCGGCGGCGCGAGTGGCGGAGAGGTCCTTGCGGTACCGCGGGTTGGCGTAGAAGGCGATCTGCGAGGGCCCGGCGAGATCCAGCGGCGCCACGCCGGAGACGTTCCCGCTTCCGCCCCCGCGCAGCTCGGCGCCGATGCGGCGCGCGAGCTCCTGCATGGACAGCAGCGTCTGCGGCGCGGCCACGAGGCGAGCTTACTTCTTCGGCGGCGGGGCGGCCTTTCCCGCCGGGGGCGCCGCCGCTGCCTTCTTCGCCGCCTGACCCGCGCCGAATCGCTCGTTGTAGCGGCGAACCACCTCGTTGGTGATGTCGGAGGCGGCGGGCGCGTACAGCAGGGCGGCCTTGTCGAGGACGAAGGTGAAGTTCTCGCGATCGCTCACCTCGGCCACGACCTGGAGCAGCCGCTTGGAGATGCTCTGCATCGCCTCCTGCTCCTTGCCCGACAGCTCCTCCTGCATCTGCCCGGCCGCGTTCTGCGCCTCCATGAAGGCCTTCTGCAGCTGCTCCTGCCGCTGCCGCTTGGCGTCGTCGGAAAGCACGGGCGCCTGCTTGTCGTAGTCCGCCTTCATCTTCTCCAGGTCGGCACGCTTCTTGTCGAGGTCGGTTCGCTTCTGCGTCAGCTCCGCCTGCAGGCGGGACCGCGCCGCCTTTCCCTCCTCGACTTCCTGAACGGCTCGCTGCACGTCGACGTACCCGATCTTCATGGCCTGCGCAGAGGCAGCCCGGGCGGCGAGTGCGATGGTGAGAGCAAGCAAAAAACGGCGCATCTGTTGTCCTTCTCTCCGGTTTTTGGGACCGGCGCACCCTAATGGCATGGGCCCCTTGGGTCAAGCGCCTAGCCGCAGCCAGCGAAGGTGGCTGAGCGCCTGCGCTTCTGCTGGATCACTCCCGAGCGGGTGATGAGGGGAGACGTGTTCTAGCCCCCGCCCCCGTGTCCGTGGCCGCCGTCATGGTCCCCGTGGTCGTCACCGCCGTCGTGGTGGCCGTGATCATCGCCCCCGTGATCGTCGCCGCCGTCGCCGTCCTCGCCGCCATGGCGGCCCTTCAGCCGGACTTCGACGACGATGGGGGCGCTGCTGGCCAGCACGTTGCCGTGGTCGTCGATGAGTTGGACGACGAGTTGATGGGAACCGGAAGGCTTCCTGCAGCTTCCGAAGAGGCCCTGGAATCGGGGCGACGAGGATCGAGCGTTGGGAGCGCCGCAAGCGGTCCCGTCGATGAAGAACACGAGATGACCGCAGGCAGTCAGGGTTCCGCATTGGCCGGGCTCGGCCAGGACGGCCCCTTCCACATGGACCTCGACCTGCACGCGATCGTCGCCGTGATGGTCGTCGTCTTCGTTCTCGAACTCGATCTCCGCGAACGACGCGGGCGAAACGATCGCCACGCTCGGCGCCACGGGCGGACCCGACGACGGCGAGCCGCCATCGGGCGCCATGCTCCCGTCGTCGACGGTCTCGCCACAGGCGAGAAACGCGAGGGCGGTCACCGCGCCCATCCAGGACTTCCGCATGGGACCTCCTCGCCCCCGATCTGGGAATTGCCTGTGTAAATTGGCAAGTGAATTCAGGATGTTCGGCTTGCCGCTCGACCTGGCGTGCGTTCGCCTTCGCGGCCGGAGGGCTCGACGCGGCCGGCGGGTTGCGTATCGTGTCTTCCATCGCTCTTCCGCTGACCAGCCTTCTTGCAACCGCCGCGATCGCGGCTGCTCTCGACGCGGGCTCGCCAGCGGCTGAGATGCCGCTGCCGCTGGAGGAGGCGACGGTCGCCGGGCTGCAAGAGGCGATGGCGTCGGGGAGGACCTCTGCCCGGCGCCTGGTCGAGGAGTATCTCGGCCGCATCGAGGCCATCGATCGGGGCGGCCCTGCTCTCCATGCGGTGATCGAGATCAATCCCGAAGCGCTGGAGATCGCCGACAGGCTCGACGCGGAGCGCAGGAGCAAGGGACCTCGCGGTCCGCTCCATGGGATCCCGGTCCTGCTCAAGGACAACATCGACACGGCGGATCGGATGGCGACCTCCGCCGGCTCGCTCGCGCTCGCGCGGTCGATCGCCAAAGAGGACGCGTTCCTGGTGAAGCGCTTGCGAGAGGCGGGGGCGGTGATCCTGGGCAAGACCAATCTCAGCGAGTGGGCCAACTTCCGCTCGACGCGCTCCTCCAGCGGATGGAGCGCGCGCGGCGGCCAGACGCGCAACCCTTATGTCCTCGACCGCAATCCCTGCGGCTCGAGCTCCGGAACCGGCGCGGCCATCGCCGCCAACCTCGCCGTGGTGGGCGTGGGGACGGAGACGGACGGCTCGATCACCTGTCCGGCGGCGATGATGGCGCTGGTCGGCATCAAGCCGACGCTCGGGCTGGTGAGCCGCTCCGGGATCATCCCGATCTCGCACAGCCAGGACACGGCCGGCCCCATGGCCCGGACGGTCGCGGACGCGGCCATCCTGCTCGGCGTCCTCGCCGGAATGGATCCGCAGGACGAATCGACGCGGGCCCGCCCGGCCGTGAGCATTGACTCGAGGTCGCTGGTCGCCGACGGATTGCGCGGTGCGAGGATCGGCGTCGCCCGGAAGGGGTTCATCGGCAAGAGCCCGGCGGCGGACGAGGTGGTGGAGCAGGCCATCCGCGATCTCGCCCGGCTGGGCGCGGTGGTGGTCGATCCGGCGGACATTCCCAACGCAGGCAAGTACGACGACGACGAGCTGGTCGTCCTGGAGTACGAGTTCAAGGCCGATCTCAATCGCTATCTCGGCCGGCTGGGGCCCGAGGCGCCCGTCCATTCGCTCGCGGACTTGATCGCCTTCAACGAGCAGAACGCGCCGGCGGAATTGCCGTTCTTCGGCCAGGAGATCTTCATCTCCGCGCAGAAGCGCGGGACTCTCGCCGACGAACGGTACAAGAAGGCGCACCGCCGGATCCTGCGGCTCGCGCGCGAAGAAGGGATCGATGCCGCCCTGCGCAAGCACAGGCTCGATGCGCTGGTGACGCTCACCTCGAACCCGGCGTGGCCGACGGACCTCGTCAACGGGGACCACTTCGTGGTGGCGAGCACGACCGCGCCGGCGGTGGCGGGATATCCGCACATCACGGTGCCGGCGGGATTCGTGCAGGGATTGCCGGTGGGGATCTCGTTCATCGGCCCGAAGTACAGCGAGGCGATGCTGATCCGGTTTGCGTATGCGTACGAGCAGGGGACGCGGCGGCGGGCGCCGCCGGGGTTCTTGCGGACCGTCGAGGTGCCGTGACCTCTTTGGTGAAGAGCAATAGGCGCTCAGCCACCTTCGGCGGCCGCGCCTAGCGTGCCGAGGCGGTCTTCGGTCGCGCCGGCGGGCCGAGCTGCTCCTCGAGGAAATGCGCCGACCGGGCCAGGAACTGGACCAGGTTCTCGTTGCGAGCGAGCGAGTGCCCTTCGTTGTCCGCGACCATGTACTCGACCGGCACTCTCCGCTCGCGAAGCGCGCGCACGATCATGTCGGACTCGCTGCGGGGGACCCGCGGGTCGTTCGCTCCGGCATAGACGAACAGCGGCGCGACGATCTTGTCCGCGTCGTTCAGGGGAGAGATCGATTCCAGGAACGCCGCGTCCTTCTCGGCGTCTCCAAACTCGAGGACGAAGAACTCCCGGATCAGCCCGGTGGTGGTGGTGAGGGCCGTGCGCACGTTCGCGACGCCCACCAGATCGATCCCGGCGCGCCACAGGTCGGGCATGCGGGTCAGACCGATGAGGACCGTGTATCCGCCGTAGCTGCCTCCATAGACGATGACGCGCCTGGAATCCGCCCACGGCTGCGAAGCGACCCAGCGGCCGGTGTTCTCGATGTCCTTGAATGCGTCGAGCCGCTTGGGGCCGTTGTCGGCCTCTTCGAAGGCGCGGCCGAATCCGGTGGAGCCGCGCACGTTGGGCTCCGCCACCGCGTATCCCTGGGAGATGAAGAAGGCGGTCGTCGCCGACCAGCGGATCCGGGAGCTGGAGGCGGGGCCGCCGTGGTACGAGACGATCACCGGCAGCTTCCCGGAGCGGGCCTTCGGCAGGAGCACGTTCACGGGCAGGCTCAAGCCATCGTGCGCCTTCACCTCGGCGATGCTCACTTCCATCTCGGGTACGTCCTTCAGCATCCGGCGCGCTTCCTTGCGCAGCGGGCTCGACTTCCCGGTGCGGGCATCGACGGACCAGGCGTCGGTCGGCGAGGTCGGCGTCGACCATCGCACGACGACGCGCTTGCCGTCCTCGGAGAAACCGGAGAGAGAGCCCTGCCCGAGCGGCATGTCCACCCGCGCGCGGGGTCGCAAGCTGGCTGCGTCGAGCAGCCGCAGCTCCGTCCGGTTTCCAGCGTCGATCAAGAGCGCGAGCGCGCCGCCTCTCTTCGCGACGGCGACGGAATCGATGGTGGCGATGGCCGGGTGCGTCTCCACGTAGCGGCCCTTCTCCTTCCCGGACTCCGCGTCGAGCGCGAGGAGCCAGGCGTTTTCGCCTCCCCCGTCGGTGGCGACGTACACGGTGCGTCCGTCCGGCGAGAAGCGGGGGGCGTAGATCGCGACCTTGCCGCTCTGCGGATAGAGGGTGCGGGTTGCGCCGGAGGCGAGATCGACGCTGAGAAGATGGTTCTCCGAAGCGCTGGGGAAGCGGAGGAAGAGAGCGCGCTTCCCGTCGCGGCTGACGTCGGCGAGGGAGCCGGGCTTGGCGTCCCGGTACACTTCGCGAGCCGCTCCGGGCGAGGCGACGGGAGCGGCATACAGCGCGGAGCTCGCCTCGCTGATGCGCCGCGCGGTGAAGTACATCGTTTCGGGCGCCAGGTCGGGAACGTGCGCGCTCTCCCGCTGCATCGGCTCGCCCGGGGTGAGCTCGACCGCGCCCGAGCCGTCGAGGTTGACCTTCCAGATCGACCATTTCTCGTCCGCGCCGTGGTCCGTGCGGAACAGCACCGCCTTGCCGTCGGGCGTCGTGGCGTCCAGCGTCACCCGCTCGGTCGTCTCCAGCAGGCGCCTCGCGGGCGATTCCGGCCGCGTCGCATCCGCTACGTACAGCTGAGGAAGTTCGTCGCGATTGGAGACCAGGATCACCTGCTTTCCATCGCGGCTGAGGAGCGCTTCCGAGTTGAGGAAGGCGTCGACCAGCGGCTGGGCCTTGCCGGCGAGCTCGGCGACGCGAGCGGACGAGGCGGGGGAGACGGTGTCCGGAGCGACCGCGGTCGGCCGCTGCTGCGGAGACTCGGCCGGCTTTGCGGCGGCTGCGGGCGGCTGGGTCGTGGTGACGGGCGACGCGTCGCGCGGGGCGGATCGCTCCGGGGTCGCGCAGGCGAGGAGGAGAGCAACCAACGGGAGTCGCGGGCAGCATTGGGCGCTCATGGGCGGCGCAGCGTACTCCTGCGTCCCGCGGATTGCATGCCAGCGGTCGCGGTGAAGGCCGCTGAAGCAATGACGGCGCTAAAAGCAAAAGAGCAATAGGCCCTAAGCCGCCTTCGGCGGCCGGGCCTAGAAGAAGTTCCCGATGGTGAACTCGAACAGGTACGGGTCGTCGATCGACCGTCGCGTGAGCGGGAAGCCGACCTCGAACCGCAGCGGCCCCAGAGGCGAGAACCAGCGGATGCCGAAGCCGACGCTGTGGAACAGGCCGAGGGGGAGATTGCCTCCGCGCTGCGAGCTCTGGAAGAGGTTCTCCTTCTCGGAGAAGACGTTGCCGGCGTCGTAGAAGCCGACGCCGCGGAGCCCGGCGGAGCCGATCAACGGGAACTCGACCTCCCAGTTCGTGATCAGCTCCTTGTTGCCTCCCACGGGGAAGTCGATGATCGGCGCGTTGGGCTCGCGGGTCGCGGCGATCTTCAGCGTCGGCGAGATGCTGCGCAGCG
>Ga0070708_100003936_pt1 | contig 11657 bp, 9 predicted proteins | sample KBSK5503metaG_FD_65469 | JGI IMG/M metagenome (GOLD analysis project Ga0070708, IMG submission 65469) | Corn, switchgrass and miscanthus rhizosphere microbial communities from Kellogg Biological Station, Michigan, USA - KBS K5-50-3 metaG | ecosystem: Host-associated > Plants > Roots >...
ACCCTCCCGAAGGCAGCGGCCGGCTGACAACGGAGAGGAATTCGACGATGGCCTGATGCGGCAGCCGGATGCTGTCTTCCAGGATCCCCTTCCGAAGCAGAGCCGCGGCAATTCGGCGCTTCTCCGGGAAGCGGGCATCCACCGAATAGACGAGGATGTTCGTGTCAATAAGGGCGGGCACGCTCGTAGAGGTCCTCGCGAGTCCAGCCCCGATCCTTGGGCGTCTCCCCCTTCCAACGCCGCCTCCGGATGCGCCGAGTGGCCTCGTCGAAGAGCCTCAATCGCTCCTCGATGGAGAGCGGCTTGCGTTTGCCGGCCGGCTCGATCCGGATGGAATCGCCTGCCGCCTGGAATTCGATCTCGTCTCCGGGGCGGATGCCGAATCGATCTGCAATCGCCTTAGGCACCGTTACCTGGAGCTTGCTCGTGACCTTTGCCATATCCTTACTTTAGCAAGGATGGTATCCTTGTTCAAGCCTGTCCCGACATGGGATAATTTCGCGCCCACGGGGCGTAGCGCAGCGGTAGCGTATCTGCTTTGGGAGCAGATGGTCGCCGGTTCGATCCCGGCCGCCCCGACCATTATTTCGAAGGGTTTAGAATCTTTATACCGATCCTGTTTTCCCCGGCGAGTTCGAAAAAGAGTTCAATTGCCTTCTGGACCTCACCCGCTCGAAGCTTGCCCTCTTGGATGAGAAGTGCTAGAGCGGCCTGAGCTTGCTGACCGGACAGATCTAGGGATGACCTGCGACGTCTTGCCATGTCGCTCCTTTCGAGGCTGACTCACTAAGGGCGCGACTCCGCCAGAAGCCGTGCCTCTATCTTGCTCAGCCGCGCCTTGAGTCCCTCAATCGTGACATTTTGCTGCTCGATTTCCGCCTGCTGATTCTCGATCGTCCGGCGTTGCTTCTGAACTTCATTCAGGAGCAGGGGCGGGATGAGGTGGTAGCGCACGCCCTCCGGTTTGCCCTCTCGATCGGAGGTGATCAGATCCGGAAAGACCTCGGCAACCTCCTCGGCGATCAGGCCGTACTGCGTAAGCCCCGACGGGTCTGTCTCCGGCTTGTACTTGAAAGCCACCGGGCGAAGCCTCATGAGGCCATCACTCGCTTCGGCGATGTCCCGGATGTCCTGCTTGAAGCGCCGGGAGGAGGATGTGGAAGTGCCCATCCTCCCGCCTCCATTGACATAGACGGGAGCACCTCCGATGGTGGTTAACCCGCTGATCCCGGTAATGATTGTTCCTCCGTCCTGAAAGGAGACGTCACCGATCCGGATCGTGTTTGACTCGCCATTAACACCGGTGTTTCCTATGTAAATGTCGTGGCTTCCGGTCTGCTGATTAGAACCAGCGGAATCGCCGATCCCAATGTTGTTACTGCCCGTGCTAAATTCGAGCGCCCCGTAGCCGATGGCGGTGTTGTCGTTGCCCGACGAGTTGGATAAGAGCGCCAAGACGCCGATGGCGGTGTTAGAGCTGCCCGACGTATTGAAGTCGAGCGCATCTCCCCCGATGGCGGTGTTAGAGCCGCCCGACGTGTTTGAGGAGAGTGCCCCTACCCCGACGGCCGTGTTAAGGGGGCCCGACGCGTTGCTTCGGAACGCGACGTAGCCGATGGCGGTGTTGTTGTCGCCGGTCATCGTGAAGTTGCCCGCGTTCAAACCCAGAAACGTATTGTGGGCGCCGACCCCAGCCGGGGCGTAGTACCCGTTGACGTCGATGATGAGGTCCGAACCGGAGACGCCGGCGATGACCGTGACCCCGCCGCCGGTTCCCAGCGGTACGACCGCCGCGTTCGCGATCGTCTCGTTGGCCACGTAGTTCAACGTCGAAACCGTCGGCTGCGAGCTTCCTTGCGGGTAGATCAGGATGAAGCCGGGTCCTTGCGTGTTCGTGACGGTCACGTTCAAGGAAACCGCCGCAGCCGACAAAGGAATGCCGCACTGCCCGGTCAGGGTGAAGGTTCGGGGCACCCCGCCGGTCAATGCGGGAGCGCCATACGGACCCGGCGCGTTGCGCGTGTCCGCGATCCGGCACGGGGTCAGACCGATGAACGGAAACGGGCTGGTGATGCTGGCCATCGTCGAAACACCCCGGCTCGCGCTGTGAGGCGACCAGGTCGCCGGAGCGGGCCAATTAGGGATCGGCTCTGCAACCGGCTCCTGCGCGCCAGCGATTGCCACCCCAAAGACACCGACCAGAAATAGGACCGGAAAAGTGTGACGGGTCTTCACGGAATACCTCCTTTGAGTGTCCGAGACAAGGCTTGAAGAGAAGCAGAAAACCGGGGCACTTGGCGCGGAGTCTATCCCGGCTGGTTCCGACTGTCCGTCGGATTGGGAATCCAACGTGCCAGGTGAAGTCCTGCCCGGACTATGAGTTGCGATGCTCTGTCCGCTTCCTGTCCGCGTCTTGAGGCTATTCCGCAGAGGCCGAGCCATGCTGGGGTAGCTGGGGGAGTGCCGGTATCGAACCCGAGGCGGTATCACGGCGGTCTCGCCGCTCGTCTTTCACCAACGGGGAAAACCGCTTCGGGACTTCCGCAAGTCGTGGGCCGCGGCGTGTGAGAAGGCGAAGGTTCCTGGGAGGCTCTTCCATGACCTCCGCCGAACGGCGGTTCGAAACATGATCCGGGCAGGCGTTCCGCAGTCAGTTGCGATGAGCATTACCGGCCACGAAACAGACTCCGTTTTTCGGCGCTACGACATCGTTTCCCAGGACGACAAGATTCAGGCTCTCCGCCGAACGCAAGTCCACCTCGCGGCCACGACGGAGGAAAGCAACATCTGCGAGTTTCCCGGCAGAGAACACGGACAAAACGCGGACAATTCAGGAGCTACTGGGTAGAGCGATGGAAACGACGGCCCTGCAAACCGCTTTCGGATTCCCTTCATCTGCTGAGAGTTATTGGCGGAGGAGGAGGGATTCGAACCCCCGGTACCATCACTGGTACAGCGGTTTTCAAGACCGCCGCCTTAAACCACTCGGCCACTCCTCCGGGAGAATCAGTTTATCCGACCGGCGTCGTGCGAATCATTTCTCGGGGCCGCTTCTCCTCTTCTGGATCCGTCCGGCCACGGATGTGGTGAGGCGGCGCGGGGAGAAGCGGACGGTCTCCTTCAAGATCTTGTTGCCGAGGCCGGGGATGACGACTCGCTTGCCTCGTCTCACTCCCGCCCAGCCGGCCTTCGCGACTGTCCGCGCATCCATGACGAGGGGACCGCGGAAGAGCCACGTGTCTTCGATGCCGGCCGCCTCCTGGAACTCTGTGATCGTGGGTCCGGGGCAAAGGGCCGTGACGGTGACACCCGTGCCTGACAGTTCTTCCGCGAGCGCTTCGGAGAAAGAGAGCACGAAGGACTTGGTCGCGTAGTAGACGGCCATGTAGGGGCCCGGCTGGAACGCGGCCGTCGAGGCGAGGTTCAAGATCCTGCCTCTCGCACGCGACACCATGCCGGGAAGCAGGCGCCCGGTCAGCTCGGTCAGGGCGACAACGTTCACCTCGAGGACCTCCATCTGCCGGTCGATCTCGGTCTCCCAGAACCTCCCGTAGACTCCGAATCCGGCGCTGTTGACCAGGACGTCCACCTCGAGCCGTTCCCGCTCGAGCTCTTCGACGATTTCCTGCGCCGAGAGAGGTGAGGCAAGATCCCTGGCGAGGACGTGCGCCGACACGCCGTGGGCGACGGACAGCTCTCTGGCCAGATCCTCGAGCCGATCGCTTCGCCGCGCGACGAGAACGAGATCGAGGCCTTCCTCGGCAAGAAGCCGCGCCAGCTCCCGGCCGATTCCGCTCGACGCTCCCGTGACCAGGGCCATCTTGAGCGAGTGGCGAGGTTTCACATCGCAAGGTTACATGGCGGAGACGCCGGGATTTAGCGCCGGCGGACCCGGAGCTGCCTAATGCCGTGGGTCTTCCTCTGGTGGTCGGCTCGAACCTGGGCTGCCGCTCGACGCGACAAGAATGGCGGAGAGGCCGGGATTTGAACCCGGGGTAGGGTTATTAGCCCTACGGCGGTTTAGCAAACCGCTGGTTTAAGCCACTCACCCACCTCTCCGTGAATGGTCGGATAGGCGGATGTTAGATGATGGCGTTCTAGTTGCCAACCAGCGGTCGTGGCCTTCGGCCACCCGCTGGGTGAGCGCCGGCAGAGCCGGCGCTGTCTCCGGCCGGCTTCGCCGGCCTCCGACTCAGACTTTCGGCCGCAGCGTTCGCTTCGCGAACAGGCGGCCGAGAGATTCTAGCCAGACAGGAGCGCCACGGGAGCGGTGATTGGCGAACACCGCACACCGCGTCGTGCGATCATTCTTCGATGGCTTCGGGATTCTGGGCACGGTTGCGGCGGTATTACCTTGCGGGGCTGCTCGTCTTTGCGCCGACGGCGCTGACACTCTGGGTCGCCTGGAGGTTCTTCACGTTCTTCGACGGGATCCTCGGGGACGAGCTGCGCGCGCGAGGGGTCTCGGTCTTCGGCCTGGGCTTCGTCCTCTTGAACGTCCTGCTCCTCCTGCTCGGCTTCCTGACGACTAATTTCGTGGGGCGGCGGCTCTTCCATCTGTGGGACGCCTTGATGCACCGCGTCCCGCTCGTCAACAAGGTCTATTCGACGCTGCGGCAGATCGCGGAGATCCTCCTGGGCGCCCGCGCGGACGCCGCCTTCCGACGCGTCGCGCTCGTCGAGTATGGGTCGCCCGGCACGCACATGGTCGGCTTCGTCACGTCTCTCTCCGCGGGCGAAGCGGCGCAGAAGCTCGGCGCGAAGGTCTGCCACGTTTTCGTGCCGAGCGCCGTGAACCCGACGACCGGGTTTCTTCTGGTCGTGCCCGAGCAGAAGGTGCGCTACCTCGAAATGACGCCCGAGCAGGCCATGCGGATGATCGTCTCCGCGGGCTCGATCGTACCGCCGGGACCTACGACCTCGTCCTGATCTCGGCGGCGCCGAAGTACGGACGCAGCGCCTCCGGAATCTCGATCGAGCCGTCTTCGCGCTGCCCATTCTCGAGGACCGCGACGAGTGTGCGCCCGATCGCCAGCCCCGACCCGTTCAACGTGTGCACGAACTCGGGCTTCTCCCCCTCGGCCCGGCGGAATCGGATCGAGCCGCGTCGTGCCTGGAAGTCTTCGAAGTTCGAACAGGAGGAGATCTCCCGGAAGGCCTGCTGTCCGGGAAGCCACACCTCGAGGTCGTAGGTCCGGGCGGCGGCGAAACCCAGGTCCCCGGTGGAGAGCGACACGACGCGGTAGGGGAGCTCGAGCCGTTTCAACACTTCCTCGGCGTGTCCCGTAAGACGCTCGAGATGGTCGTAGGACTCCTCCGGGCGCGTGAACGTCATGATCTCGACCTTGTCGAACTGGTGCTGGCGGATCATCCCGCGCGTATCCCGTCCCGCCGCTCCCGCCTCCGCGCGGAAACAGGGGGTGTGAGCCGCATAGAGGATCGGAAGGGCCTCGGCCGGCAGGATCTCGCCGCGGTGCATGTTGGTCAGCGGGACTTCCGCGGTCGGAATCAGGTAATACCCCTCGCGCGTTCGAAAAAGGTCCTCTTCGAGCTTCGGGAGCTGCCCGGTCGCAAACAGCGAGTCGCTGTTGGCGAGGACAGGAGGGAGGATCTCCGTGTAGCCGTGCTCGCGGGTGTGGAGGTCGAGCATGAAGGCCGCCAGCGCGCGGGACAGGCGCGCGCCGGCCCCGGCGAGCACGGTGAAGCGGGCTCCGGCCAGCCGGACGCCACGGTCGAAATCGAGGATGCCCAGGGCGGGCCCCAGGTCCCAGTGGGCCTTCGGCGGGAAGGAGAAGGATCGCGGCTCGCCCCAGGCCCTCTCCACGCGGTTGGCCGTCTCGTCCTTGCCGCGCGGGACCGAGGCGTGCGGGACGTTGGGAATCCGCATCTCGGCGGCGGAGAGGTCGAGACTCGTGCGCTCCGCCTCCGCCTCGAGCCGCCGGATCTCTTCCTTGAGCGCTTTCATCTCGGCCAGCACTTCCGGCGAGGGCCTGCCCCGCACGGAGGCGAGCTCGTTCCGGACGCGGCGCTTCTCCTCCAGCCGGGTGACCGTTTCGCGGCGGAGACGGTCGAGCTCCGTGAACTGCTCGATGCCCGAGCCGGCGAAACGCTCGGGCATTTCGGAGAGAAGCCGCGCGGCGTTCTCTCTCAAGAACTCGCGTGATAGCATAAACGCTGCGATTTATATCGCGTCCGTGGGCGAGTCAATCCTTTGAGCCCTCCGTTCCAGCTGCCGGACGTGGACTGCGTCGTGGTCAATCACGACGGAGGAGACGCCTTCTTCACGGCGCTTTCTTCCGTCCGCTCCCTGTCCGGCGTGGACGCCTCGATCTTCGTCGTGGACAACGCCTCCGACCCGGCCGAGCGGGAGAAGCTGACCAGGGACTTTCCCGAGGTGCGGCTGGTCGCCTTCTCGCGAAACCTGGGCTTCGCGGAGGCCGCGGACGAAGGGATCGCGCGCGGGCGCTCTTCGTTCGTCCTTCTCGTCAATAACGACGCGGTCCTCTCTCCGGATTACGCGGCGCGGCTGGCGGCGCGGCTCGCGCTCGACGACCGGCTCGCCGCCGCGCAGGGCCTCGTCCTGACCGAGGACGGAGGGCGGGTGGACACGGCCGGGCTGTCATGGAACCGCCGCGGCGAGGCGATCCCGGTCCTCGGAGGGATCCCGCGGGACGAGGCGCCGACCGATGTCTTCGAGGTCTCCGGAGTCTCGGCGACCGCCACGCTCTACCGCCGCGCGGCGCTTCAGAGCGTCGCCCCGCACGGAGAGGTCTTCGACCGCTCCTTCTTCGCATACTACGAGGACGTCGACCTCTCGCTGCGGCTGGCGCGAGCGGGTTGGCAATTCGCCTGCGATCCGGCGGCCGTTTGCCGGCATGAGGGGTCCCGCACCGGCCGTCGCACCCCCGCCCGCCGCGCGCTCTGGACCGCGCGCAACCGCTGGCGCACGCTTTTTCGCAACTTTGACACCCGCCTGCTCGCGCGGAGTTTCTTCGCGCTGCTCCGCGCGGACCTCGCGCACGTCAAGCAGCTCGGCTGGAGAGGGGCGCTCCTGCCCGTGCTGGTCTGGCCGCGGCTGCCGGTCCTCGCCTGGCGCGCCCGGCAACAGAGCGCCCTGCTCTCCGACTGGCCCGGCCGTTCCAGTCCTTAGTCCGTAGTCCTTGGTCCTTGGTCTTCTAAGATGCCATCAACATTGATACGGATGACTAAGGACCAAGCACCAAGGACCAGGGACTCCCGGGCTCCAGTTCAGGAAATTTCGGTGATCCTGGTGTCGTGGAACGACGAGGAGAACCTGCGCGCGGCCGTCTCCTCGCTGGCGCTCGCGCGGGCACGGGTTCCCGGCGGCGGGCCGCGGACCTCTCTTCTCGTCGTGGACAACGGCGGGGGTCTCCGAGACCGCGCCGGGGTCTTCGCCCCATGGCCGGACGCCGTCCTCTTCGTCAACGAGTCGAACAGGGGCTTCGGTCCCGCGGCCAACCAGGCGGCCGAGACGGCGCGGGGCGACGTCCTCCTCTTCGTCAACCCGGACGCGCGCGCGGAGGGCGAGGTCTTTTCGGAAATCGCGAAGGCGTTCGACGCCCATTCGGAAGCGGCCGCTGTGGCGCCGAAACTCCTCGATTTCGACGAGCCTGGATCTCAATCCAAAACCCAAAATCCAAAATCCAAACCTCCCCCGTCCCTTTCTCCTCCGGACCGCGAAGACCAGTTCACGTTCCAGCTGCGCCGTCTCCCCTCGCTCGCGAGCGACGCGCGGGAGCTCCTGCTTCTCGATCATGTCGCCCCCGACAATCCGGGGCGGCGCCGTTTCCGGTACGCCGACCGCGACCGCGGGGAGCCTTTCGAGATCGAACAGGCGGCGGCGGCGGCCCTGGCCGTCCGCCGGGATGTCTTCCGGCTGTTGGGCGGTTTCGATCGGAGGTTCGTGCCCGCGTGGTTCGAGGACGTGGATTTCTGCGCGCGTCTCTCGCGCCGGGGAAAGATTCTCTACTGGCCTTCGGCGCGGTTTCGGCACCGCGGGGGGCTGTCCTCGCGAGCCCTCGGGTATCCGCGCTTCCTCCCGATCTATTACCGAAACGCTCTCCTCTACCGCCGGCTTCACTACGGGCCTCTGGCTCGGTTCCTTTACCGGCCTCTTCTGGTGGCCGGAATGCTCCTGCGCCTCGCGGCCCTGCCGTTTCGCCCACGCGTCCCGCGGCCGCGGCGCGAGTCCGCCCGCGCCTATCTCGCGACCCTCGCCCTGGCCCTCGGCTTCTCCTCGACGCGCAACTCACAGATCACAACTCACAACTCGCATGATTGACGTTTCCATCATCGTCGTCGCCCACAACGACGAGCGGGACCTCCCGGTCTCGGTCGCCTCGGCCCTGACGCAAGGGGGGGTCGTGGCCGAGACGCTCGTCGTGGACAACGACTCGCGCGACGGCTCGCGCCGGGCGGCGCAAGGCGCGGGGAGTGGAAAGGTCCGCGTCCTCGAGCTTCCGGAGAACGTCGGATTCGCGGCCGCCATGAACCTCGGGATCCGCGAGTCGAGCGGCCGATACATCCTCGCCCTGAATCCCGACTGCCGGCTCGAGCCGGATTTCGCTGCCATTCTCGCCAGCCGTATGGACCGGAGGCCCGACGCGGGCTCCGCCTCGGGCCGGCTGCTGCGGGCGCAAGGGCCGGACCTGGCACCGACCGGGCGGATCGACTCGGCAGGCATCTATCGAACCGCGACCGGCCGGCACTTCGACCGTGGCTCGGGGGAGGCCGCAAACGGAAGATATCTGGCGGAGGAGGAGATCTTCGGGCCGAGCGGAGCGGCCGGGCTCTACCGGCGCGAAGCGCTGGAGTCCGCGAAGATCGCGACGGGCTTCTTCGATTCCGACTTCTTCCTCTACCGGGAGGACGCCGACCTCGCCTGGAGGCTTCGGAATCTCGGATGGAAGTGCCTCTACGTGCCGTCGGCCGTGGCGTACCACCGCCGCAGAAACCTCCCCGAGCGCCGACGCCGGATGTCGCCCCTCGTCAACTATCACTCGGTGAAGAACCGATTCCTCCTACGCATCAACAACCAGTCCGCCTCCGACGTCGCCGCGACGTTCGTGCCGACGGTGGCGCGCGACCTCGTCGTCCTCGGCGCCTGCCTCACGGTCGAGCGCTCCTCCCTCCCCGCCTTCTCCTGGCTCTGGAAGAACCGCAAGCGCCTCTGGGCCAAACGCAAGGAGATCCAGGAGAAGATTCGGAGATCCTCGCGGAGCTGATAGCGTCTTCCCCGTGCGCCTGGCGATACTCGGAACGCGCGGGATTCCCGCGCGCTACGGCGGCTTCGAGACGCTGGCGGAGGAGCTCTCGGCGCGCCTGGCCGCCCGCGGCCACGACGTCACCGTCTACACGCGGACGCGCTACGCGCAGCGCGGCCTCGTGAGGTACCGCGGGGCAAGGATCCGCGTGCTGCCGACGATCCCGACCAAGTACCTCGACACCGTTGTGCACGGCGTGCTGTCGGGCTTCGACGCGGCGCTCGCGCGGTACGAAGCGGTCCTCTTCTGCAACGCCATCAACGCGGCTTTCGCTTTTCTCCCGAGGCTCACGGGCCGGACCCGGGTCGTCCTCAACGTGGACGGGCTCGAACGCAACCGCCGAAAATGGAACGCGGTCGGCCGTTTGGCGTATCGCGTCTCCGAGAGGCTCTCGACTCTGGTTCCGGACGCCATCGTCTCCGATGCGCGAGTAATCCAAGACTACTACCGGGCGCGCTACAGCTTCCCCTCCGTCTTCATCCCCTACGGGGGAGACCTGCCGCAGCCGCGGGGGACTGCGACGATCGAGAGGCTCGGGCTCAAACCCGAGAAATACGTGCTCTACGTTTCGAGACTCGAGCCGGAGAACAACGCGGACGCGGTCGTGCGCGCTTATCGGGACGTCCCGGGAGAGGCCCCCCTGGTCGTCGTCGGCGACGCCCCCTACGCGCGCGACTACATCGCGGAGCTTCGCAGGCAGGCCGACAGGCGCGTGCGCTTTCCCGGTGCGGTCTACGGGGACGGGTATCGAGAGCTGCTGGCCCGCGCGGCCGTGTACGTCCAGGCGACGGAAGTCGGAGGGACCCACCCGGCCCTGGTGGAGGCCCTGGGCTTCGGGCGCGTCGTCTGCTACAACGGCTCGCCGGAGAACGAGGAGGTCGCGGGGGGGGCGGCGTTGCCTTTCGACGTCCGGCGGCCGGAGACGCTCTCGACCCTGCTGGCGGCCATTTTGGACGATCCGGCGGCCTATTCCGTATGGAAGGATCGTGCGAGGGCGCGCGTGGCGGAGCGGTATCGCTGGGACGACGTGGCCGACCGGTATGAAGCCGTTCTTGAAGGACGGCCCGACATCCAATAACATCCGGTCGGCCTTGCGGCCTCCCGGGCTCTGCGGGACCCCATGCTGAAAGAGAAGTCGCGCGCGATCGCCCTCGGCGTAATGATGTCGGACCTCGTCCTGACGGCGATGTCCCTGCCGGTGGCCTACGTGGTCCGGTTCGTCGTTCTCCCCCGTCTCTACCCGGCCTTCTTCCGCGCGCCCCTCTCCCCGATCAAGGAGTATCTGTTCCTGCTCTTCCTCATCCTTCCACTCTGGGGCCTGCTCCTCTACGGGGCGGGCTTCTACCGCAGCCACCGCACCACGCCGCTCGTCCAGGAGATCTGGGGAGCGATCAAGGTCGCCTTCGGTGGCACGGCGATCCTGGCCCTTCTGGTCTACGGATTGCGGATGGAGTTCGTCAGCCGCTTCTTCCTCGCCGTGTTCGGGCTCGTCAACTTCGCGTTCCTCGCGACGGAGAAGGTCGCCTTGCGTCTGCTCTCGCACTTCGTCCGCGTGCGCGGGCTGAACTTCCGCACGGTCCTGCTCGTCGGGACGGGGCACAAGTCGGCGCAGCTCGGAGATTTCGTCGAGGCCCACCCGCACTGGGGATTCCGCGTCATCGGCTATCTGGACGACGACAACGGCGGCGAGATCCGCCGGGCCGGCCGCTGGCCTTGCCTGGGCAAGATCACGGACCTGGAGGCCGTGTTGATGCGCGACGTCGTGGACGAGCTGATCTTCGTGATCGAGAAGGGAAGGCTCGGGGAGTACGAGAACGCGTTGATGGTGGCCGAGCGCCACGGCGTGCGCGCGCACGTCTCACTCGACATCTTCCCGCATGTCCTGGCGCGCCCGGTCCTGGAGGAGTTGGACGGCATCGCGTTGCTGTCGTTCACGACGACTCCCGCCAAGCCCTTGGAGCTGGTCGCCAAGAGGGGGATCGACCTGGCTCTCGCCGCGGGATTCTTCCTGGTCACGCTTCCGGTCCAGGCGATCGCGGCCCTCCTGATCAGGCTCACGTCCCCCGGGTCGGTCTTCTTCCGCCAGGTCCGCTGCGGGCTGAATGGCCGGCACTTCACGCTGCTGAAGTTCCGCACGATGTCGGCCGGTGCGGAGGAGCGCCTCCACGAGGTCTCCCATTTGAACGAGATGTCCCCGCCGGTCTTCAAGGTCTCTAAGGACCCCCGTTTGACGCCCGTCGGGCGGCTGCTGCGCCGGCTTTCGATCGATGAGCTGCCGCAGCTCTGGAACGTGATCCTGGGCGACATGAGCCTCGTCGGTCCCCGGCCGCCCTTGCCGGAAGAGGTCGCGCGCTACGAGCCCTGGCAGAGGCG
>Ga0070708_100003938_pt1 | contig 11653 bp, 4 predicted proteins | sample KBSK5503metaG_FD_65469 | JGI IMG/M metagenome (GOLD analysis project Ga0070708, IMG submission 65469) | Corn, switchgrass and miscanthus rhizosphere microbial communities from Kellogg Biological Station, Michigan, USA - KBS K5-50-3 metaG | ecosystem: Host-associated > Plants > Roots >...
GTCTGGAAACTGAAGTTGGGAGGTGTGGCCAGGAAGAAGCCGATGGTATTGATGACGGGCGCCGAGTAGGCGCATCCGAGGCGCGCCGCCCCGCCATCGACGTCGTAGATGTCCGAGGGACGCAGGCTGATGACCGGGTTCCCGCCCGCGAGGATCGTGCTCCACACGGCTGTAGCCCGCTGCGCGTCCACTTTCTTCCACACCGACGATGGAATGACCTTGTCGGTGCGGGGGTAGCTGACCGCCACGTCGAAGATCGGGGGCACCGGGGCTGCGGTGCGCACCGTGCTCAGCCTCGTCTCGACTGCTTGCAGCGCCTGCTGGGCGGCGGTCGCGAGATCGACGATTCCGCTCGACGGTGTGATGTTCGTGAGGTTGTCGATCAGCTGCCGCTCGGCCGTGGTGAAGCTGGTGAGCGTTTCCGGATAGCGGATGTTGATGACCGGGGCGAGCCAGTCGTTCGCCATCTCCATCAGCTCCTGCACCTGGCTGCGGAGCTGCGTTCCGTCGAGGTCGCGGAGGAGCCAGCCTTGCGCTAGCGAGATGAGGCGGGCCTGGCTCCCGGCGATGCGCAGGTCGTCGTCAATGGCGCGCTGGTCCATCTCGGTCAGCCGGATGGTGCGCTGGATGTTGACCATCTCCACCTCGCGCTCGATGTGGACGATCTCCTTCGCGACCCAGGTGTCGAAGAGGTTCCGCAGGCTTTCCGGGTACCCGGAGAGGCTGGTGCAGGTTCCGCACTGGTCGAACACCTTCTGGTACGCGCTCGTGCGCAGTTGCGTCGCCTGGTCCGGGAGCATCCGCCCCTGGGCGATGATGTCGGGCGCCGCCGTGGCGAGCGCCGCGGCCGCGTTGGCCATGCCCGTCGCGATCTGCTGGGAGGCCGCCGCCACCGGCGTCAGCCGCGTGAGCTGGACCGTCAAGCTCGACCCGCTCGGCGCCGGGCAGCTGGCCGATTTCATGTCGTTCACGACCAGGTAGACGTCCGCGTCGTTGGCGATCAGCACCGACGTGGTCGGCGCCCGGACCACGCGGACGTCGAGCGCCGCGGCTCGCGTCGCCGCATTCCGCGGAACCTGGACCACGAGGAGGCTGCCCACCGGTTCGCCCGGGAACGGTGCGAACGGGGACCGGATCCCTTCCGCGAAGGAGAAGCTCGAGCGATTCTCTCGACCGGAAGAGTTCGTGTCGGTCGTCGAGCTGGTCATTTGGTAGGCGACCGAATTGTTGAGGCACGATTCGGTCTTGATGTACGCGGTGACGTCGGGTCCTCCGATGAAGCTCACGAATCCGGGGGTCCCGAAGCTGATGTTGATGCCCATGCACACGCTGTTGTTTGCGCCGGTACTCCCCGTCCAGGAGTGACCGTCGGCGGTGGAGACGCCCTGGGCAGTGAAGGAGCCGTTGCTGTAGGAGATGATGAAGCCTTCCGGCCCGGCGATCGCTCCCGTCACGTTCAAGGTTCCATTGGCCATCGTCGTCTTGCTGAGCGCGCAAGTTGGCGACCAGGAACCGCTGGTCTGGATGTTGAGCTGCTCACCGGCAACGCCCTGAACCGGGTTCCACGTGGGACCGGTGCTCGGTTGGGGGATGTTGACGGCCATGTCGGCGAGCAAGAACGAGCCGGGATTCGCGAACACGGCGTCGGCTGCCGACAGGTTCAAAGTGACCGAGGAAGTGTGCACGAGCTCGCCCGACGCGTTCAGGGCCGGCAATAGCAGTTGGAAGCCCTGCATGAAATCGCCAAACCGGACTTCGTCGTCGGCGGCCGTCATCCGCAGGCCTGAGAGATCGCTGGTGGCGAACGCGATTTTTTGCAGCTTTTGTTCCGCCTGATTCTTCAGATCCGTCTGGGTGCCCTGGTTGGCGAGGTTGGAGATGACGTTGCCGACCAGCGCCGCTCGCTGGGTCTTGTAATTCGAAAGGGTCGTCTGCAGTTGCTGCGTCACGGCGGCGAGCTGGTTCTGGATCGCGGTCTCGTGTGCATTGTCGAGACCGACCTTGAGCGCGGAGGGGTCGGGGACGAAGAATCCCGACGCCTGGTACGAGTCCGAGCGCGCTCGAGCGTCGCGGATCAGCTGCGAAAGTGCGACCATGGGTGGAGGCAGCGACGAGAGCGCCTGCGAGAGCAGGAGGGACGGATCGTACGGAGTCGTCGAGGGCAAGCCCTGCGCATCGTTGACGGCCTGCTCGAGGGCCGAGTGGTTGGTCTGCATGAACCCGAACGCCGTGGACCAGGCGGAATCGACCTGCGTCGCACCCGGCAGGACGGCCTTGAGGGAGGCTGAATCCGCCAGCGAGGCCAGGACACCCCAGAGCTGGCTGACCTGCGTGGACGCGGCGCCCTTCTGGCACGACTTGAAATGGCAACCGAGGTCGTGGAAGGCGCCGACGTCCTGCAAACGGGTGTACAGGCCTCGCAGTCCGTCGTTCGTCAGGAGGAGTAGAGGGCCGCCAGAGAGCGGAGGGCTGGTGGTGCCCGGAGCCGGAGAGAACGCCGCCTGCAGCACCTCGCTATCCGCCCGCAGGCCGAACTCACTGACCTGGGCATCGGTGACGGTCGAGGTGGCCGCGGCGAGACCCGCTTCCTGGTTGAGCACGGCGGCGCGCCAGAATCCGTCCAGGATCGTGCTCACCCCCTTGAGCACCGGCTCGGGAATGGCGCCGGACGAGGCCGACCGCACACCGCTGTACCAGGCGTTGATGTTCGCGAGCTTTCCCTGCAGCTCCGGGACACGGCCGACATCGCCGGACTTCGTGGTCAGATCGGCCATCTCCTTGGCGAGGAAGGGCGAGGTCACGTCGAGGTAGGATTGTAGATATGCGTCCTTCGCGCAGTCGGTCGGCGAGAGCGCCTTGATGGGATCGATCGACCGGCACTGCGAGAGCATCAGAGAGGCAACAGCTGCGGAGACGTGCGGCCGCAGCATCTCGCTGCACATGCGAAGATTGGAGTTGATCGGATCGGTGGTGGTCGCCGGGCAGCTCGCGGTTACCGTCGGAGGCGTCCAGGCGTTGCCGCAGTCGAACGCACTGGAAGGATCGGAGCTGTAGAGCCCGATGGCTTGGCTCTCCTGATCCGGGCGCAGGGAGGTTCCCGCCAGCTCGAACAGCAACTTGATGTTCTGCACGAGCTTGGCGCGCAGCCCCGGGTCGGCGCTGATCTGGCTGTCGAGGCGCGCAGCCAGACGGTCATGCTTGCCTTGGGCCTGCGCCGCCGTGGAGAACGGGTTGGGCTCGTCGGTGGTGCACTTCGCACCGGGAGCCAGCTCGACCCCGACCGCGGAGGCGAGCTGCGTCGTGCTCAGGTTGGGCGCGGAATACAGCAGGCCCGGCTGCGGTGGTCCGCATTCCCCCTGGTTCGTGGCGAGCCCGTGCGCGGCGGTGCGGCACGAGGCATAGATCGGCTGCGAAGGATCCGTTCCGCAGATGGTCGCGTCCGTCGCCGCCTTGAAATTGTTCCTGGTGAAGTTGACGTAGCAGGTTCCCGCCGTCGGATAGGAGAACCCCGCGTTCCCGGTGATCGTGTAGCCGGTGTACTCGTACGGATAAGGAGTGGGGCGCGCCGCGTTCCACGAGGCGATCTGCTGTTGCGCCGGAGTATCGCAGTCGGGAACGTTCTGCGGAGGAATTTGACACTTCCACGAGCAGATGTCGCCCGGCTCGTAGCACGTGCGATGGTCCGCGCTCCACTGCAGGCAGTTGCACACCCACTTGCAGTTCTGGCCAGGAGTGGTTTTCCAGGCGCCGCCAACGGTCGCGCTTTGCGTGACCGTCTCCAGCACGCCGAATTGGGGGGCGGCGCAAGTTCTTGCCTGATAGCCCTGGATGGGGCAATCGGACGCCTGCTGGAGCGCGTAGCAGGGGGAGTAGATCTGGTACTCCCAAGGACCCGCGCACGCCGAAGTCGTCGAATTCGGGTCGCTCCAGGCCAGCATGGACCCGGAGCAAGTGGCGGCCACGACGTCTTTCCCGCGTGCATCGAGCACACCTCGCTCTGCGTCGCCCGAACTCCCACCGCAAGCAGCCAAGATTGAAACCCATCCAGCCAGGATCGCTCTCTCAAGGCGGCGCATGTATTCCCTCCCTGACGCCGCTCCATTCCAAGAGTCGTGCCAGCGTGCGGTCGTTTTCCCGCTTGGTGGCCGGCTGCGCTTTCGGGTACTCCTTGCGATCGGGAAGGGGGGAGCGTGGGTCGCCAATCCGGAACAGCAATCGCGCCAGTGGTGCTGGTGGTCGACGACGATGAGGCCGTGCGAGCGATCGCGGCATCGGATCTGGAAGAGGCCGGCTATTGCGCGGAAACCGCGGACAGCGTCGAAGCCGCGCTCGCAGTCGGCCTCCGCCGGCAGGTGGACGTCGTCCTCCTCGACATCGTGCTCCCTCGCAAGAGCGGCGAGGCCACCATGCCTCGAGGCGGCATCGAGGCCATCGCAGATCTGCGAGTCTCCTTTCCGGGGGCCGAGATCGTCATGATCAGCGCGCATGACTGCGCGCAGGCAGGCATGGACGCCGTGCGCTGCGGCGCGAGCGACTTCATCGTGAAACCTTACAACCCGGCGGAGCAGCTCATCGGCGCAGTATCGCGGGCGCTGGAGCGCGGGCGCATGCGTCGCGAGGTGAGCTATCTGCGTGAGGAGGTCGACGCGCTCAAGGGAAGGTTCGTCGCAGGGGCATCACCTTCGATGCGCCAGGTGATGCAGGCGGTCGCCGCCATTGCTCCGACGGATGCGACCGTCCTGGTGACCGGCGAAACCGGAACCGGGAAGGAGCTCGTCGCACGCGCCATTCACGCAGGAAGCCTCCGCAAGGACGGTCCATTCGTCGCCGTCAACGTCGCCGCCTTGCCGGAGACACTGGTGGAGAGCACGCTCTTCGGCCACGAGCGCGGCGCGTTCACCGGAGCGGTGCAGAGCCGGCCGGGGCGATTCGAGACGGCGCGTGGCGGCACGCTCCTTCTCGACGAGATCGGCGAGCTCGACCTGTCTCTCCAGGCCAAGCTGCTGCGCGTCTTGCAGGAACAGGAGTTCGAGCGCGTGGGAGGCACCCGCAGCATCCACTCCGACGCCCGGGTGATCGCGGCGACGAACCGCGATCTGCGCAAGGAGATCGCAGCTCGACGTTTCCGGGAAGACTTGTACTTCCGCCTCGCCGTCGTTCCCATCGCGCTGCCGCCGTTGCGGGATCGCATCGAGGATCTCTCCAGCCTGGTCGATCTCTTCCTGGAGAGGTATGCGCGCAAGTACGGCAAGACGGTTCCTGAGATCGAGGTAGCCGTGCTCGAGGCGCTGGGCCGCTACGACTGGCCGGGGAACATCCGCGAGCTCGAGCACCTGGTGCAGCGGCTGATCGTGCTCAACCGTCCCGGTGCGCCCATCGTCGAGAGCGACCTCCCCATCGAGTACCGGTGCGGCGCGGCCCTCCGGGAAGGACGCGGTCGAGAGAGCGACACCGCGCTGCGCGACTCCGTCTTCGCCTCCGAGCGCGATCTCATCTTGCGCACGCTGGAACGCTGCGGTGGCAACCGTCACAAGGCGGCGGCAATCCTCGGCATCCACCCGGCGACCATCTTTCGCAAGCTCAACCGCCTCGGCATCCACGGTCCCGGCGGCCTGCGGCGCCGTGGCACCGCCTGAAGCCGATCGTCGCACGCATGCGAGGGTGCAGTCGCACGGATGCGAGGGTCACCGCCGGCGCAACCTGCCTCGCTCGATCCATTCGCGCACCTTGACCAGGAGCAGCTTCTCGTCCACCGGCTTCGCCAGGTAGTCGTCGCACCCACTCTGCAGCGCGCGGTCCTCGACGCCCGCCATCGCGTGCGCGGTGACGGCCACGATGGGAATCCAGGCAGTTCGCGGGTCGCGCCGGAGACGCCGCGTCGCCTCCCACCCGTCGATCCCCGGAAGCCAGAGGTCGATGAGGATGATGTCGGGCTGATCGTCCCGCGCGATGCAGAAGCCGGTGAGCCCGTCGGAGGCCTCCAGCATTTCGTACTGGTCCTCGAGGTTCTGGACGAGGACCTCGCGATTGTAGGTGGAGTCGTCGATGACTAGGACGCGAGGCCGATCTTGCATGTCGGTCATGGCCCTCCTGTCGTGCTAGGACGATGCCATCATGCGATCGGGTGAGCAGAGCGTTTTTGGAGGGCGTTTTCGAGCCACGCGACTCCTCAAGGAGGGACTGGGCATCGAGACGATGCTCGGAACCGACCTGGCCGCTTCTGGAGAAGTCATCATCAAGCTGGCGCGGGCCGGAGAGGTCTCTCCCGGCGCGCAGCAACGGCTCGAGCACGAGGCGGCGGTGCTTCGCGATGTGCGCAGCCCCTGGCTCACGCCGCTCTTGCAGTTCGGCCGCCAGGAGACCGGAACCTTCCTCGTCACGCCGTTCGTCCAGGGCAGCACGTTGGAGGTTCGGCTCACACGCGGACCGCTTTCAGTCGACGAGACGCTTGCCCTCGGTCGTTGCCTGTTCGCGGCGTTGCGCGAGGCCCACGACCGCGGCGTACTCCACCGGGACGTCAAAACTTCCAATCTCATCGTCGACGAGTCGCCCCCGCTCCGCCGCGCCACGCTGATCGATTTCGGGCTCGCCCGGAGCTCGCGCCTGCAGAGCTCGATCCGCGACCAGCCAGTGGGGACGGTCCGGTACATGTCGCCGGAGCAGGCGGGCGTCTTGCGACACGATGTCGGGCCCCGCTCGGACCTGTATTCGGCCGGGGTCGTCCTGTTCGAATGCATCGCGGGACGTCCGCCCTTCCTCGGGGACAACGTCTCGAACCTGCTCCGGCAGCACCTCGCTGCTCGGCCTCCCGAGCTGCGCTCGCTGGGGGTCGCCGTCCCCCGCGCCCTCGACGAGCTCATCAAGCGTCTTCTGCGCAAGGATCCCGCAGAGCGCTATCAATCGGCGGAAGCAGTGCTCGCCGATCTCGAGGAGATCGGCGCCGCCCTCTCTCGCGGTGTGGCCGAGCCGGAGCTGGTCCTCGGCCTTCGCGATCGGCGGCGCACCATCTCAGAGCCGGCATTCGTGGGCCGCCGGGCGGAGCTCGAGGTCTTCGACGCGACCTTCGAGACCGCGCGCGGGGGGCGGGGTGGGCTGATCGTGGTGGAAGCCGAGTCCGGGGGAGGCAAGTCGCGCCTTCTCGACGAATTCGCCCTGCATGCGGCGCAACGCGGCGCGTGGATCCTGCGTGGACAAAGCCTCGACCAGAAGGCGCGGCGGCCGCTCGAGGCGCTCGCGGGCGTCGTTGGGGAGTTGGTCGCCGCCGCGAAAGGGGAGCCAGGGTTCGGGACCCTCGTGGGAGAGCGGCTCGGCGAGTCCGCGCCGGCGGCGATGACTGCCCTCCCGGAATTGGCGGCAGTCCTGGGCGAGCAGCCGGCCATCTCGCTCGGCCCGGAAGCGCATGGTGAGGCGCGCACGCTGGCTGCGCTGGTCGCGCTCGTGGAGGCCGTGGGCTCGCGAACACGGCCTGCGGTGATCCTCCTCGACGATTGCCAATGGGCGGACGAGCTGACGCTCAAGGTGCTCGCGGAGCGCCAGATCCGGGGCTGGGAAAGCTACACCCTGGTCGTGGTCGCGTTCCGCTCCGAAGAAGTGCCCGAGGCGCACCTTCTCCGGAACCTGGCCGCCTCCGTTTCTCTCCCGCTCTCGCCTCTCGGCCTCGCGGAGCTGCGCCGCCTGCTGGAGTCGATGGCCGGGCCGCTGCCGGAAGATGTCGTCGCCTTCGTGTCCCAGCTGGCCGAGGGCAGCCCGTTCCTCGCCGCCGCGGTGCTCGAAGGGCTCATCGAGACCGGCGCGCTGCGTCCTTCCACGGACGGCTGGTCCGTCGAGCCGCAGGCGTTGGCCGACGCCCATTCCTCGCGGCGCGCGGCCGCCGTGCTCGCCCGCCGGCTCGAGCGGCTTCCGCTGGAAACCAGGAAGCTTCTCAGTGCGGGCGCCGTCCTGGGGCGCAAGTTCGATCTCGACGATGCACGATCGCTCAGCGGCGAGTCCGTGGCCGCGACGATGGAGGCTGCCGCGGAGGCCCGCCGCCGCCGCCTGGTGTGGGCGAGCGGCGACGGGACGCAGTTCACCTTCATCCACGACAAGATCCGCGACGCGTTGCTGGCGCAGCTTCCAGCCGAGCAGCGCCGCAACCTGCACCGCCTTGCCGCCACACGTCTCGAAGCAGAAGGCCGCGACCGGACGTTCGAGCTCGCGTACCACTATGACGCGGCGGGAGAATCCGCGAGCGCGTTCCCTCATGCGCTGCGCGCCGCCCTTCAAGCCCGTTCGCAGCATGCGCTGGAGGCGGCCGAGCTCCATTACCGGATCGCCCGCCGCGGCGCGGAAGCGGCGGAGGGCGAAACGCGGCGCCGGATCGCGCAGGGTCTCGGTGAGGTGCTGATGCTCCGCGGCGTCTACGATGACGCCGCGCAGTACCTGCAGGAGGCGCGCGACCTGGCGCCGACCGATCTGGCCCGCGCCCACGCGGAAGCCAAGATCGGCGAGCTCGTGTTCAAGCGCGGCGAGGTGGTGGGCTCGGCCCCCATCTTCGAGCGCGCGCTTCATCTGATCGGGCGGCGGCCGCCGACGCATGCTTTCGCCCTGGTGATGATGGCTCTCCGGGAGCTGGTGGTCCAGGTGCTCCACACCGCGTTTCCCAAGCTCTTCATCGGCAGGCGCAGCCTCGACGGCGCCGAGCGGGACCTGCTCGAAGTCCGCCTCTATGGCCGGCTGGGCTACTGCAACTACATCGGGCGGGGCAGTCTCTGGACGGTGGCCGAGCATCTGCGCCAGCTGAATCTCGCCGAGCGATATCCTCCCACGCCCGAGCTCGCACAGGCCTATTCCACTCACGCGGTGGTGGCGCAGAACTTCTGCCTTCACCGCCGGGCCGTCGCTTACGGAAGGAAATCCCTCGAGCTCCGCAAGATGCAGGGCGACATCTGGGGTCAGGGCCAGTCGCTGCATTTCCTTGGGATCGCGTATCTGGGCGCCGCCAGATTCCGCGAGTCCATCCAGAGCTGTCGCGAGGCGATTCGCCTTCTCGAGCGCGCGGGCGATCGGTGGGAGGAGAATACGGCGCGGTTCAACATGGCCATGAGCCAATTCCACGTCGGAGAGCTTGCCGCGGCGCGCGAGGAAAGCCGCCGGAACTACGAGTTGTGCGGCGAGATCGGCGACTTCACGATGATGGCCTCGTCGCTGAAACCCTGGTCGCTCGCTGCCGGAGGCGACGTTCCCGAGCAATTCCTCCGGGCGGAGATGGAACGGCCGAACCAGGCCGTACAGACGTTCAACCTGGTTGCTGTGGCGGAAGCAGTGCGCTTGTTTCGCGTGGGCCAGGTGGCGGATGCGGTCGGGGTGCTCGAGGGCGCTCAGCGCCGGTTGTGGGCGCACCGACTGCTGACCTTCCATGTTTCAGACGTCGTTCCCTGGATGGCGACGGCGCGGCGGCTTCTCCTGCAAAAAGCGCAGTCGACGCCGGAGCGAGCGCCCAGGGTATTGCTCAAGCGCGCGACGCGGGCTGCCTGGCTGGCGGTCTTGGTCTGCCGCATCTGGCGCAGCGACCTCCCACATGCGCTCCGCGAAGCGGGGCTGGTCGCCGCAATCCGGGGCCGCGAGCGACGAGCGCATCGTCTCCTGGAGCGCAGTCTCGCCGAGGCGGAGCGAACCGGCGCGCGCTGCGAGCGGGCGCAGACCCTTCTCGCCCTCGGGCGGGTGGGACTGACGTTTGGTTGGCCGGGCGCGGGCCACCGAGCCGCAGCGGCGCTCGCGGAATTGCACGCGGCGGGGCTAGGGTTGGCGTTGGGCGAGCCCCTGCCAGACGATACTCGCGGGGAGCCCACGCTATCCCTGGCGGATCGTTTCGCGACGTTGCTCGAGTCCGGCCGCAAGATCGCTTCGGCTCTCACCCGGGAAGCGATCTTCAAGTCCATCCGCGAGTCTGCGCTTGCGCTCTTGCGCGGCGAACGCTGCGTCCTTGTCGACGTCGGCGACGGCGAGGAGCTCTCCTCCAGCGCGGGCGACTCCGAGGAGCCGTTCAGCCGCACGCTGGTGAAGCGAGCGTTGGCCGCGGGGGGCCCGGTTGTCCTCTACGAACGCGCTCCCCAGAGCGCCGGCGACAGCGCGATCCTCGCCGGAGTCCGATCGGCGCTTTGCGCGCCCATCTTCACACGCGGGCGCGCGCGCCTCTGCCTCTACACGACCCATGCCCAGGTGGGGGGCCTCTTCGGAGACGACGACACGCGGCTCGCGGGGTTCATCGCGGCCATCGCCGGCGCAGCGCTGGAGAACGCGGAAGGGTTCGCCGAGGTGCAAGAGCTGACGCGCACGCTGGAGAAACGCGTTCGGGAGCGCACCGCGCAGCTGTCGGAGGCGAACCGCGAGCTCGCCAGCAAGAAGGTGGAGCTGGAGAGGCAGAATGCCGAGATCCAGCGCGCGACCGAGCACAAGTCCGCTTTCCTCGCCAGCATGTCGCACGAGCTTCGCACCCCGCTCAACGCCATCCTCGGCTTCACCAGGCTTGCGCTGAAGAAATCGGGCGACGCGCTTCCGCCGGTGCAGCGTGAAAATCTCAAGAAGGTGGAGAAATCGGCGGTGGACCTGGTCGGCATCGTCAACGACGTCCTCGACCTCTCGAAGGTGGAGGCGGGAAAACTGACCGTGCGTGCAGAGCAGTTTGCGCTCGGTGACCTGCTGGACGAAATGCTCGCCTCGGCTGCGCCGCTGGTCGGAGACAAGCCGCTGAAGCTCCAGAAGCGCCTGCTCTCGCCGCCCCCGGAGATGCTCAGCGACCGCATCCGGCTCAGGCAGATCGTGCTCAACCTCGTCTTCAACGCCATCAAGTTCACGCCGTCAGGTACGGTGACGGTCGAGGTCGATCATGACCGCGCGCTGGATCGCGTGCGCCTCGCCGTGATCGATACCGGTGTGGGCATCGCCGAGGCGGATCGCGACCGCGTCTTCGAGCCTTTCGACCAGGCCGACAGCGCGTCCGCGCGCGCGACTGGTGGAACCGGTCTGGGTCTGGCAATCGTCCGGCGCCTGTGTGAGCTGCTGGGGGGCAAGGTCGCGCTCGACTCGACGGTCGGGAGCGGGTCCCGCTTCACGATCGAGGTCCCTCGCGTTTTGGACGTGCGTGTCGATCTCCCCCCGCTTCGTTCGTCGTCACGGTAGGAGACAGGACGCCGTACGGGTCGGAACCGTGCGGAAACCCTCCCCAACCAAGGAGATCCGTCATGCGATTCATGGTGATCGTGAAGGCCAACAAGGACTCGGAGGCGGGCGTTCTTCCAGACGCCAAGATCCTCACCGCCATGGGGAAGTTCAACGAGGAGCTGGTGAAGGCCGGAGTGATGCTGGCGGGCGAGGGGCTGCAGGCGAGCTCCAAGGGCGCCCGGGTCCGGTTCTCCGGCGGCAAGAAGACCGTGATCGACGGGCCCTTCGCGGAGACGAAGGAGCTGGTCGCCGGCTTCTGGCTCTGGCAGGTCAAGTCGAAGCAGGAGGCGATCGAGTGGCTCAAGCGCGCTCCCTTCGAGGACACGGAAGTGGAGATCCGGCAGGTCTTCGAGACGGCTGACTTCGCCGCCAGCGACCCCACCGGGGAGATCCGCAAGAAGGAGGACGATCTGCGCAAGACCATCGAGTCGCGCAAGCGGTAGATTTCGGTTGC
>Ga0070708_100003939_pt1 | contig 11653 bp, 14 predicted proteins | sample KBSK5503metaG_FD_65469 | JGI IMG/M metagenome (GOLD analysis project Ga0070708, IMG submission 65469) | Corn, switchgrass and miscanthus rhizosphere microbial communities from Kellogg Biological Station, Michigan, USA - KBS K5-50-3 metaG | ecosystem: Host-associated > Plants > Roots >...
GCGCGACGTAAACGATGCCGCGTCGGTGTCCTCGCTCACGCTCGAGCACTATCCAGGCATGACCGAAAAAGCGCTGGAGGCCATCGTGGCCGAAGCGCGCGGGCGCTTCGACATCCTCGACGCACTCGTCGTACACCGCGTCGGCGCGCTGGCGCCCACGGACCAGATCGTGCTCGTCGTGGTGACCGGTGCGCATCGCGGCCAGGCTTTCGATGCCTGCCGCTTTCTCATGGATTACCTCAAGACGCGCGCGCCGTTCTGGAAAAAGGAAACGACGCCGCAGGGCGCGCGCTGGGTCGATGCGCGGGCCAGCGACGACGAGGCCGCTGCGCGCTGGGAGCCTTCGTCGAATTCACGCTGACACGCGTTGCAATTCGGCCGGCCGCTTGACCGGTCCGGCGCTGCTCCTTACCATCCGCTTGTTCCTGCCGAGGCTTGATGTCGGCGCAGTGGTTCGCCTTTTTTCGCGCTTTGATTGCGCGCTCCGAATCGTTCAATCCGACTCCATGCCCGCCACGGCGCTCATCGCGATCGACTGGGGAAGCACATCGGCGCGCGCGTACTGCCTGGGCACGAACGGGCAAATCGTCGCGAAGCGCGCCGTGCCGCTCGGCGTCCTGCAGGTTCAGGACGGATGCTTTGCGCAAGCGCTCGAAACGCTGCTCGGCGACTGGCACGACGTCGCCGCGCCGCGCCTGGCATGCGGGATGATCGGCAGCCGACAGGGCTGGCGCGAGGCGCCGTACGTCACATGCCCAGCGCCGCTCGCGACGCTGGCGGAGGGAATCGTTCGCGTGGAAGGCGATGCGCTCGCGATCGTGCCCGGCGTAAGCACGCGCGACGCCAACGGCATTCCGGACGTCATGCGCGGCGAGGAGACGCAGCTCGCCGGCGCGATCGACGAGAGCGAGGAGCGCGTACTCGCCGTGCTGCCCGGCACCCACTGCAAATGGGCGGTCGTCGAGAACGGACGGCTCGTGGATTTTGCGACGTTCATGACCGGGGAGATGTACGACGTCCTGCTGAATCACAGCATCCTGGGCCGCCTCGCGAAGCCCGCAACGACGGAGGCAGGCCCGGCTTTCGCGCGCGGCGTGGCGCGGGGCCTGGGCGCGGGTGGATTGAGCCATGACCTCTTCGGCGCGCGGACGCTGGTGTTGACCGGAGAAATGGCGCCGCATGAAGTTCCCGATTGGCTCTCGGGCCTGCTCATTGGCCGCGAAGTGCGCAATGCGCGAGGGTGGGCGCAAAGCCAGGGCTGCGACGGTGCGCGCGTCCGCCTGGTCGGCGCCGACGCGCTTCTGGCGCGCTATGCTTCCGCGCTGACACAAGCGGGGCTTGAAGTGGAGCGTGCCCCGGCCGAAGCGGCTGCACTCGGCCTCTGGCGGATCGCGCAGCACGCCCACCTGATGCCCGCGTCCATTCATTGACCTGTCGCGACACTGCATGAATCCGCTGCTCCCCTATCTCGATCCGCTGCCTCTGATCGCGGTGTTGCGCGGGATCACGCCCGAAGAGGTTTCCGCGATTTCCGGAGCGTTGATGGGCGAAGGTTTTCGCGTCCTCGAAGTGCCGCTCAATTCGCCGCGCCCGTTCGAATCGATCCGCCTTTTGGCCGACGCATGCGGCGATCAGTGCCTGATCGGCGCCGGTACCGTGCTCGATGTGGCGGACGTCAGGCGCGTGCGCGAGGCGGGAGGGAAGGTGGTGGTCATGCCGCACGCCGACATCGCGGTCATCCGTGAAGCCAAAACACAGGGGCTTGTCTGCGTTCCGGGTGTGGCGACGCCGACGGAGGCCTTTGCGGCGCTTGCGGCCGGTGCGGACGGGCTCAAGATGTTTCCCGCCGAAGCGCTTCCGCCGGGCGCGCTCAAGGCGTGGCGCGCGGTGCTGCCTCGCGATGCGCTGGTGTTCGCGGTGGGCGGCATCCGGCCCGATAACATGGGAGCCTATTGGAGCGCGGGCGCATCGGGCTTCGGCACCGGGTCGAATCTGTATGCGCCGGGTGCGCGTGCCGAAGATGTGAGACGCGCGGCCGCGGCGTACGCGGCGGCATTCCGCGCCCTTCCGGTGAGATAGCCGGTATTTTTGCGATGTCATCCCATTTCAATCGCGGCTGATCCCTTGTCCGGCCCCGCAACAACTCTCGACATCGTCGCGCTGGGTGAACCGCTGATCGAGTTCAACCAGGCGCAGGCGGCGGACCCGCACGCTTACCTGCAAGGCTTCGGCGGCGATACGTCGAACATGGCCATCGCCGCGGCGCGGCTGGGCGCGCGCGTCGGCTACGTCACGCGCCTGGGCGGGGACACCTTCGGGCGACTCTTCCGCGACCTGTGGACAACCGAAGGCGTCGATGCGCGAGGCGTTGCGACCGACGCCGACGCAGCCACCGGAATTTATTTCGTCACCCACGGCGAACACGGCCACGAGTTTTCCTATCTGCGCGCAGGTTCGGCGGCAAGCCGGATGCGCCCTGAGACGCTTCCCCGCGACGTGATTCGTTCGGCGCGGCTGCTGCACGTGTCCGGCATCAGTCAGGCCATTTCCGCCACGGCGTGCGATTCGGTATTCGCCGCCATCGACGAGGCGCGCGCCGCTGGGGCGCTCGTCACCTACGACCCCAATCTGCGGCTCAAGCTCTGGCCGTTGGCGCGTGCGCGCGCGACGATCCTGGCAACGATGGAGCGTTGCAGCTGGTGCCTGCCGAGCCAGGACGATACACGGGTGCTATTCGAAGGCGGCGACGCCGCAGCCGTCGTTGCGGCGTGCCATCGCGCGGGTGCGCCTGGCGTGGTTCTCAAACTCGGCGCCGAAGGTTGTGTCGTGTCCGATGGCAAGCGCCAGGAACACGTTCCCGCGCATCGCGTCACGCCCGTCGATGCCACCGGTGCGGGCGATTGTTTCGATGGCGCCTTCGCGGCACGGCTCCTCGCCGGCGACGATCCGTTTACCGCCGCAGGCTACGCCAATGTCGCCGCGGCGCTCGCGACCCGGGGATTTGGCGCCGTCGCGCCGCTGCCGCGCGACGCCGACGTGCGCGCCGTCTACCGAAAGGCGGCCGCGTGATGGCGGCGACCTTCCACCCCGATTTGTACTCGGGCAAGGTGGCGCTCGTCATCGGCGGCACGAGCGGCATCGGCGCCGCCGTTGCCGATGCCTTTGCGGATTTGGGCGCGGTGGTCACGGTGACCGGCGCGACCCGCGCCGAATGCGACAGCGCGCGGGCATCGCCCGATTTCCGCTGTCGCGATGCCGTCGTGGTCGATGTGCGCGACGAGGCGGAGGTGGCCGCGCTGGTCGCGGCCCTTCCCAGGCTCGACGCTCTCGTGAATTGCGCCGGGATCATCCGCCGCGGCGACGAACACGACGTCGCCGTCTTTGCCGACGTTGTCGCGACGAATCTCACCGGCACGATGCGCTGTTGCACGCTGGCGCGCGAAAAATTGAAGACGGCGCGCGGGGCCATCGTCAACACGGCGTCGATGCTGTCGTTCTTCGGAGGCGGCGTCGTGCCCGCGTACAGCGCGAGCAAGGGCGGCGTCGCGCAGCTGACCAAGTCGTTGGCGATCGCCTATGCCTCCGATGGGATTCGCGTCAACGCCGTCGCGCCCGGATGGGTCGCCACGCCATTGACGCGCACGCTGCAAGACGATCCGCAACGCAGCGCCGCCATTGTCGCGCGCACGCCGCTCGGGCGCTGGGGCGAGCCCGACGACATCGCCGGCGCGGCCGTTTTTCTGTGTTCGCCTGCCGCTCGATTCATCACCGGCGCCATCCTGCCGGTCGACGGCGGGTACATTGTCATGTAGGGGGGAAAAATGCCGATTGGAACCGCGGTCCGTTATCTCAAGAAGCACGATTGGCAAAAAGCGCATGCGATCGTCCAGGACGATCCGTCGCCGCTCGCGTGCTGGGCGCACGGCATCGTTCACATGCAGGAAGGCGACATCTCCAACGCGCGTTACTGGTATCGAAAGGCGCATCGCGTCTTTCCCAAGGATTTCGACGAAGCCGCCGAAATCGCCGCGCTGGCACGCGCGATCAAGGAAGAGGCCGCGTGAATGGACCGCTGATCCTGCCTGCGTCCGGCATCCGCGCGGACATCGCCGTGGCGGCCGTTCCGGACGACGAACGCGTCTGGGTTCCGCAGGCGAAGGATGTCTGGTTCCGGCCGCTGCTGTTCAACACCGTGACCGGCGGCTGGTGCAACCTGTTGCGCGTGCGCAAGAGCGGCATCCTGTCGCGGCACCGCCATCCGATGCTCGTCGTCGGCTACGTGATCAAGGGTCGCTGGAAGTACCTGGAGCACGACTGGACGGCGGAGGAGGGGAGCTTCGTCTACGAGCCGCCGGGCGAGATCCATACGTTGACGGTGCCGGAGGACTGCCCGGAAATGATCACGTTCTTCAACATCAGCGGGGCGATGATCTACGTCGATGCCGAAGGCCGGCAGAACGGCTACGAGGACGTCTTCAGCAAGATCGAGATGTGCAGAGCGCACTACGCCGGCGCCGGGCTCGGCGCGAATTACGTCGAACAGTTCATCCGCTGATCGCGCGCAAGGAATTTTTCCATGCCTTGGGGCGGTATCGTTTCCGTGGGTGCGGGCGCCGCCATCGGCGCCTGGTTGCGCTGGTGGCTGGGCATCGTGCTCAATCCATTGTTCCCGACGCTGCCACTGGGAACGCTGACGGCCAACTTGGTTGGCGGGCTGCTCATGGGTGTCGCGATGGAGCTCCTGACGCGCCACACGTTCGTTTCGCCCGAGGCGCGGCTCCTGATCACGACGGGATTCTTGGGCGGCCTCACGACGTTCTCGACGTTTTCCGGCGAAGTCGTCACGCTGCTCTTGCGCCGCGAATATCTTTGGGGCGCGCTCACGATTGCCGGCCACGTCGTCGGTTCGCTCGCGATGACCATTCTCGGCATCCTGTTGATCCGCGCGCTCTTTGTCTGGGGAACGTCATGACCGGTACGCTGCTGCGCTTTTACGTGCACGAAGATCGCAAGCACCATCACATCGCCCTGTACGAGTGGCTGCTCGAACAGGCGAAAGCTTTGGGAATTCACGGCGGCTCCGCGTTTCGCGCCATCGCCGGATACGGACGGCACGGCATCCTCCACGAGGAGCATTTCTTCGAGCTCGCCGCGGCGATGACGGTCGAGGTCGAGTTCGTGGTCACCGACGAGGAGGCGGAAAAGCTGCTATCGCTCGTGAAGCGCGAGGGCGTCAGCGTGTTCTATGCGCGCACTCCCGCCGAATTCGGAACGATCGAGGGTGGACAATGAGGTGGACAATGAGCGCAATGAAGCCGGAGTCGAAATTTTGCGCAAGCCCGCGTATATTGGCCGTCCGCAATGAAAACTTGAGACCCTGACACCACATGCCCCAAGCGATCCGCGTTCAAGTTCCCGGCGGTCCCGACGCCATGAAGCTCGAGGAAGTCGCCGTCGGCGCCCCCGGTCCCGGCGAAGCTCGCGTGCGCCACACGGCGATCGGCGTCAATTTCATCGACACCTACCATCGCACCGGCCAATACAAGCTGCCGCTGCCCTGCGGTATCGGGCTCGAGGCCGCGGGTGTCGTCGAGGCCGTGGGCCCCGGCGTCAACGATGTGAAGGCAGGAGATCGCGTCGCTTACTGCGGCGGCGCGCCCGGCTCGTACAGCACCGAACGGGTGATGCCGGCGGACAAGCTTGTCCCCATTCCAGCGGGGATCGACGACGTGACCGCCGCAACGCTGATGCTCAAGGGGCTCACCGTGCAGTACCTGTTCCGGCAGACGTTTCCGCTGAAGGGTGGCGAGACGATCCTGTTCCACGCAGCCGCGGGCGGCGTGGGATTGGTGGCCTGCCAATGGGCGCGAGCGCTCGGCGTGACGATGATCGGCACCGTCGGATCCGACGAAAAAGCCGCGCTCGCCAAGGCGAACGGCTGCGCGCACACGATCGTCTACACACGAGAGGATTTCGTCGCGCGCACGAAGGAACTCACCGGCGGCAAGGGCGTGCCGGTCGTGTACGACGCGATCGGCAAGGACACTTTCCCCAAGTCGCTCGATGTCCTCAGCCCGCGGGGACTGTTCGTGAGCTTCGGCTCCTCGTCGGGGCCGGTCCCCGCGTTCGAGATCATGCTTCTCGCGCAGAAGGGGTCGCTGTACGCGACGCGGCCGACGCTCTTCACCTACGCATCGACGCGTCCTGCACTCCTGTCCATGGCGGAGGACATGTTCAAGCTCGTCCTCGCCGGCAAGATCAAATCAGAAGCGCGGCAGCGGTTCGCATTGAAGGACGCGACGGCGGCGCATCGTGCGCTCGAATCGCGCGCGACGACGGGCGCGACGGTCCTGATTCCTTAGGCCCTAGCTCGTTCGTCCAGCCGCATTGAGCAACGCGCGCGCGGCATCCGGAAGATCCGACGCGGTGAGGCCCAACGGGCCGCTACCTTGGGCCACCAAGGCATCGGCCGTGGCGCCGTGCAGGCACACGGCAAAGCGCAACGCGGTCTTCGCGTCCATTCCTTGCGCCAGCAACGCACCCAGCAAGCCCGACAGCACATCGCCGCTGCCGGCCGTTGCCAGGGCGGGACCGCCGCTGGCGTTGATGTCCCACGTGCCATTGGGATGCGCCAGCACGCTGCCCGCGCCTTTGAGCACGACGTTCGCGTTGAGCTCCTGCACGAGCCGCTGCGCGGCCTGCAGCCGGTCGTTCTGGATTGCGGCGACGTCGACGTTCAGCAATCGCGCCGCCTCGCCGGGATGGGGCGTGGCCAGAGTGGGCGCGGTGCGGGTTGCGGTGGCAGCGCGCAATGCCGGATCCTTGGCGATCAGATTGAGCGCGTCCGCGTCGAGAGCGATCGGAATGGGCAGGGGAAGCGCGCGTGCGAGCAACGAACGCGCGGCATCGCTCGTTCCGAGACCGGGACCGACGACCAGCGCGTCCGGCTGCGCGTCGAGCACAGGCCCCGCGTGGCGCAGCATCAATTCCGGCATGCTCGCATCGAACTTCGGCGCATCGGCCATCAGGAAGCCCAGCCAGACCTTGCCCGCGCCGCTACGCATCGCGGCCCGGCCGGCAAGGATCAGCGCGCCGCCCATGCCTTCCGTTCCGCCCAGAATTCCGAGTGTTCCGAACGTGCCCTTGTTCACGTTGCGCGTCTTGCGTCCGAGCGTGGCCGGCAGCGACGCGGCAAGCGGGGACCAGTCGAGGCGATGCCCTCGCGCCGCTGCATTGCCGTCGGTGTCCAGTGGATGGACGGAGACTGCGCCGCAATAATCGGGACCGTCGCCGGTCAGGAGTCCCGGCTTCAGTGCGATGAACGTCGCCGTGGCCGCGGCGCGAATCGTCGGCATCGTCGCGACGCCGGTATCCGCGTCGAGGCCGGTCGGGATGTCCAGCGCGAGGACAGGCGCGCCGGTCGTGTTGGCCCACTCGACCAGCGCCGCGTATTCCGCCGCGAGCGGCCGCGCAAGGCCGATGCCGAACAGTCCGTCGATGACGAGGACGGGGCGCTCGTTGTCCGGAGCGGCCACCGTCGTGCCGCCTGCCGCAACGAATGCGCGATATGCGGTGGCGGCGTCCCGCGGCAATTTTGTGGCGTCACCGGGAAACACGACCGCGATGTCGAAAAAAAAGCTGCGCAGCCAGCGGGCAACGACGAACGCGTCCCCGCCGTTGTTGCCCGGCCCGGCCAAGACGACGATGCGACCGCCGCGTTCCCCTGCCATCGTCCGTGCGACATCGGCGGCCGCGCGCCCCGCCAGCTCCATGAGCGCTGACTCACCGTGCGCGGCTTCGAGTTCGCGTAATTCGGCGACGCGAAGGATGGGTTCGAGATTCGCGTCCATGTCTCGATTATAGGCAAATGGACAAACCTGCCGGGCCGCCGCTACACTACGCTCCGAAGTGCCTCCAGGGAGGCGCCGATCTGCGCATCCCCAAACGTCACCTAAGCTTGCCACCGCGGCGGCATTCGCCACAGGAGAGACCAATGAAGTTGCTACCGAAGGCCGGATTCGTTCTGCTGGCAGCCACGTTCGCGTTGGCCGCCCACGCCCAGGAATTGACCGGCACGCTGAAGAAGATCAAGGATAGCGGCGCCATCACGCTCGGCGCACGCGAGTCGTCCGGCGCGCTGGCCTACACGCTGGGTGACGGCAAGTACGTCGGCTTCCACACGGAGATGGGCGAGAAGATCGCGGCCGACATCCAGAAGCAGCTCAAGATGGCCAAGCTCGACATCAAGTTCCAGCCCGTGACGTCGCAGAACCGGATACCGCTGGTGCAAAACGGCACGGTGGACCTGGAATGCGGCTCGACGACCAACAACGCGGCGCGCCAGAAGGACGTGGCGTTCGCGATGACGACCTACGTCGAGGAAGGGCGCATCGTTGTCAGAGCCAATTCGAATATCAAGGGTATCGCGGACTTGAACGGGAAAACGGTTGCGACGACCACCGGGACGACGTCCGTGCAGACGCTGCGCAAGAACAAGCGCGCAGCGAACATGGACTTCAAGGAAGTCTTCGGAAAGGACCACTCCGACAGCTTCCTGCTGCTCGAATCCGGGCGCGCCGACGCGTTCGTGATGGATGGGCAGATTGTCGCCGGCCTGGTCTCGAAGTCGAAGAACCCGGCCGACTACAAGATCCTCAGCGAAACGCTCAGCGTGGAGCCCATCGCGTGCATGATGCGCAAGGACGACCCTGCTTTCAAGAAAGCCGTGGACGACAGCATCAAGGCGATGGTCAAGAGCGGAGACCTGGCCAAGATGTACGACAAGTGGTTCGTCCAGGCCATTCCGCCGTCCAACACCAAGGTCGGATTGCCGTTGTCCGAAGCGACCAAGAACGCGTGGAACAATCCCAACGACAAGCCGATGGAAGACTACGCGGCGCAATAGCGACGAGATGGCGGGCGCCGGCGTCACCGCTGTCGCCTGCCCGTGGTATGGAAGCGCGGCGACGGTGCATCCGCGTCGCGCTTTTTTCTGACCAGTGACCGTAGCGAGGGGACGGGTCGATGAGCTGGGATTGGCAGGTTTTCTTCCAGGATACGGGCGGCGGCCAGACCTATTTCCATTGGATGATGTCGGCGTGGGGCTGGACGCTCCTCGTCTCCGGATGTTCGCTGGTCGTCGCACTGACCGTTGGCTCGCTGATGGGCATCCTGCGCACCACGCCGGTGAAGGCATTCGTGTGGATCGGCAATGCGTGGACCGAGCTTTTCCGCAACATCCCGCTGCTGGTGCAGATCTTCCTCTGGTACCACGTCATACCGTCGATCTGGAAAACGCTCCAGGGCGTGCCTGATTTCATCGCGGTCGTCATCGCATTGGGCTTCTTCACATCGGCTCGCATCGCCGAGCAAGTGAAGGCCGGCATCCAGGCGCTGCCGAAAGGCCAGCGCTACGCGGGCCTCGCCATGGGACTGACGCTGCCGCAGACCTACCGGTACGTCATCCTGCCGATGGCGTTCCGTATCGTCATTCCGCCGCTGACGAGCGAATCGATGAACATCATCAAGAACTCGTCGGTCGCGTTTGCGGTGAGCATCTCGGAGCTGACGTTCTTCGCGATGCAGGCGCAGGAGGAAACGTCGCGCGGCATTGAGATCTACCTCGTCGTCACCGGCTTGTATTTCGTCTCGGCGTTCGCCGTCAATCGCGTGGCGGCGTTCATCGAAAAGCGCGTGCAGGTGCCTGGCATGATTGGAAGCACCAGATGAGCCCCCACGCTCGCAAGACTGCCTCGCTCGCTGCCCCCCGAGGGACTGAGCAATGAACCTGGGCTTCCAGTTCCTCGACTGGAACTTGGTTTCCAGTTTCATTCTCAAGGGTTTCTATTTTTCGGTCCAGTTGACGCTGTTCGCGATGGTCGGCGGCATTATCCTGGGCACGCTGATTGCGCTGATGCGCCTCTCGGGCCATAAATGGCTCGTCCTGCCGGCCGCGTTTTACGTGAATACGCTGCGCTCGATTCCACTGGTCATGGTGATCCTGTGGTTCTTTCTGCTCATTCCGCTTTTGATCGGGCGGCCGCTGGGCGCTGGCCTCTCGGCGATCATCACGTTCACCGTGTTCGAAGCCGCGTACTACTCCGAGATCATGCGCGCGGGCATCCAGTCGGTGCCGCGGGGACAGGTCTCCGCGGGCTATGCCGTCGGAATGACCTACGCTCAGTGCATGAAGCTCATCGTGCTGCCGCAGGCGTTTCGCAACATGTTGCCGGTGCTGCTCACACAAACGATCATCCTGTTCCAGGACACGTCGCTCGTGTATGCGGTCGGCGCCTACGATCTGCTGAAAGGCTTCGAGGTGGCGGGCAAGAACTTCAACCGGCCGGTCGAGATGTACCTGCTCGCGGCCGCCACCTACTTCGTCATCTGCTTCAGCCTGTCGATGCTCGTGCGGCGGCTGCAGAAGAAGATCGCCATCATCCGCTGAATCCGAAGGAAGAAAGCGCGCCATGATCGACATCAAGGACATCTCCAAGTGGTACGGCAGCTTCCAGGTGCTCACCAATTGCACGACGAGCATCCAGAAAGGGGAAGTCGTCGTGGTATGCGGACCCTCGGGGTCGGGCAAGTCCACGCTCATCAAGTGCGTCAATGCGCTGGAGCCGTTCCAGAAGGGCGATGTGGTCGTCGATGGCATCTCGATCGCCGATCCGAAGACCAATCTGCCGAAGCTGCGCGCGCGCGTCGGCATGGTTTTTCAGCATTTCGAACTGTTCCCGCACCTGAGCGTGACCGAGAACCTGACCATTGCGCAGGTCAAGGTGCTGGGCCGCTCCGTCGATGACTCGTTGAAGCGCGGCCTCAAGATGCTCGATCGCGTGGGCCTCATGGTGCAAAAGGACAAGTTTCCTGGGCAACTCTCCGGCGGCCAGCAGCAACGCGTGGCCATCGCCCGCGCGCTGTCGATGGACCCCATCGTGATGCTGTTCGACGAGCCCACATCCGCGCTCGACCCGGAGATGGTGGGCGAAGTGCTCGACGTAATGGTGCTGCTCGCGAAAGAGGGCATGACGATGATGGTCGTCACGCACGAAATGGGCTTCGCGCGCAAGGTCAGTCACCGCGTCATCTTCATGGACCGCGGCGAGATCGTCGAAGACGCGAGCAAGGACGACTTCTTCGGCAAACCTCGTTCGGAGCGTGCTCAGCAGTTCCTCGCTAAAATATTGCAGCACTAAAGTGACGAGCGAAAGCTTCGGTCGCTTCGCTCCCACGATACTTTCGCTCGAAGTAGCTTCCACGAAAGGCTCGGGAGCGGCCCTTCGCCTTTCGTGCGGCAACGGCGGAAGCGCGCGGATCGCCGTCGCTTCGCGACTGGCTCAGTAGCGCGCATGAACCGAGAGTGAAATGAAGCGCATCGCCAAGGTCGGACTCGGTATTCTTGCTAGCTGGTTTTTTTCTGTTTCAGCGGCGGATTTTCCCGACCACGCTATCACGATGATCGTACCGTTCCCGCCGGGCGGGCTGGCCGACACAGTTGCCCGGCCTGTCGCCGACGCGATGAGCCGCAACCTCGCGCAGCCGGTGGTCATCGAGAACAAGCCAGGCGCGGGTGGTGGCATCGGCATGGCGCAGGCGGCGAAAGCAAAACCGGATGGCTACACGGTGCTCTTGTCGCTGTCGTCGTACACGG
>Ga0070708_100003940_pt1 | contig 11652 bp, 12 predicted proteins | sample KBSK5503metaG_FD_65469 | JGI IMG/M metagenome (GOLD analysis project Ga0070708, IMG submission 65469) | Corn, switchgrass and miscanthus rhizosphere microbial communities from Kellogg Biological Station, Michigan, USA - KBS K5-50-3 metaG | ecosystem: Host-associated > Plants > Roots >...
TCGTCCCAGCATTTTTGCGACTGCAACGGCATCTACGAGGTCTTCCTGTGGGGTGCCTTCGCGAATTCCAAGTGCTTGGATCATTTTCGGCAGTTTTTCTTCGACCTTTTGACCGACTATTCGATCAATCTCGGTCATGAGATTTGTGACAATGTTTTCTATTGCAGTCATGTAAGTTTTGTCGCCGCGAAGGTTTTGTCTTGCGGTCGGCGCCTTTCTGGTCTTGAGGTCTTGAGGACAAGGGCAATGGCCGGAGTAAAACGCCGGCAACATGGGCTGAAAGCACGTGTTGTGCCGTTAACAGTTAACCGCTTTTCATTTGGTTTTCGCGAGTTTTGAATGCGTCTACGTGGGATCGTTGACTTTAGGTCAACGGTTATAGGTGTGGGACTACGGGACGGTTAGCGAAAGCGAATGGGACAATTTCTTGTTTACATTAGCGGGTTGGCTATTCTTATTGACGGTAAGGAGGTGAGCAGTAGTAGTACGGTCACTGAAACAGCCTTGCCTCAGAAGCATCGCTTGCCTCAAAAGGAGACCGTCTGCCCCAAAAAGCAAATTCTACGCGCCCAATAGTTCGCGTGCTTTCTGTGTCACTGACTTGCCCGTTAGTGATAGGCTTGGGCCACAGCGAATTCTTCACTTGACTGGAGACAAAATGAATACCGAACCGAATATCAAGAACGTATTCGTGCTGATGCTGGAGAACCACTCCTTCGATAATATTTTTGCGATGTCAGGCATTCAGTGCATCAACGCCGCAACTGTTCAGGACTGGAATTCTTATCATGGAGAAAAATATCACGTGCAGGACGGTGCACCCCCGTTTATGACGACTGATCCCGGTCATGAATTCAAAGACGTGCTGGAACAACTCTGCGGTGCAGACGCCGCCTGCAAATATAAAGGTGGAGCTTATCCGTCGGTGGACAATTCAGGCTTCGCGAGTAGTTATGCCACTTCTGTTACCGAAGATACCGGGACGCCCACTCTGGATCACATCGGCGACATCATGGCTTGCTTTGATACCAGCAACAAATTGCCTGTGATCTACCAGCTGGCTTGCGAGTTTGCGATCTGTGACAACTGGTATTCCTCGCTGCCCGGCCCAACCTGGCCCAATCGGTTTTTCGTTCATGGCGCTTCCTCGGCAGGCTGGACCGATAGCCCGCACTTACTGGACGAGGTCACCTGGGAATTGATTCGTGGATTCAGGTATTGCAACGGATCTATTTTTCAGGCTTTGTGCAACGCGGGACATCAGTGGCGGCTCTATAACGACGATTACAACCAGTTTAGCGACGACCCTTCGGGGCCGGAATACGGCGGCTGGATTTCGCAGGTCGCTTCGCTGCACGGCATCAGCCAGCTGGACCTTCACTCGATCGATCGCTTCGCCTCCGATCTAAAGGAGAAGACCGCTGAAGGTCTCCCCGCTTATAACTATCCCTACACCTTCATTGAACCAAACTTTGGACGGAGTTTCTTTTCACGTCAAGTACCTCACAAGAAGGGTTCCATCTACAAGGGACCCACGTACAAGGGCGGCTCGTCACAACATCCTGAAGATGATCCCTCCGGCGGGGAAGGTTTGATCAAAGCAGTGTACGAGGCGATCCGGTGTTCGCCGATCTGGAACACGAGTTTGCTGGTGATTGTTTATGACGAACACGGTGGGTTTTACGATCATGTGAAACCCGGATGCGCCATTCCCCCCGGCGATGGGATTCCCGAGGGACAGGTAACACGGAACGCCCTGGGGTTTGACTTCACTCAATACGGAGTGCGCGTACCTGCTGTCATAGTATCCCCGCTCATCCCCAGGGGCACCGTCGACCATACGCTCTATGACCATTCCTCTATCTTAGCCACTTTGGAAAGACTGTTGGGAATGAATCCGCTAACGAACCGCGATGGGTGCGCAAACGATCTTCGGCACTTGCTTACGAATTCTGCGCCACGTGAAGATTGTCCCCTAACGCTGGTTTCCCCGGCGGCCGCATCCGGCCATCGAGGAATCTTTGAGAAAGAGGTGATTGAAGGAATAACTGCTCTCAATCATTTGGTAGAAGACGTAGTGGATAAAGTAGAGACAGTGATTGACGATGTGTTGGGGACCGTTGCTGACGAGCCTCTTCCCGACTCCGGAAACATCATCGGCTTCCTCCGGATCCTGGTGAAAACGGAACTGGAATGCAGTCAACTGAATGGAGAGGACGAAGCGGAGCAAGCCAGGATTCTTGAGAACTACAAGAAGATCAATACGAAAAACAAGGCCCAGGCTTACGTCAAATACATGAGAGACAAAATTGAGGCGACGAAGCGAAGAGCCGGGTAGCCCGATAAAACGCTCTGATTAAGTATCTTCGACGCGTGCGAGAGCGGCGAGAATTTTCTTACCAACCTTACGCCACGGCGCGATCCCTGACGTGCCGTTTCAGACCAACTCCTAAGTCCAAACCAGCTATGGCCCAAAGTCAACATCGACTCGTATGTTCCATTTCTACATGCAGCGCCAGCCGATATGGTGTTTGTTGAAACGGTCATGGTGGAAACGGTTTCCTTTCGGCAAAATCGACGGCTTATGAGAGTGTTGGAGAGAACTCTTCAGGTTCGCTGTGTTCAATCATCGGCAACGAAAGTTTTGGCGAATTGCTTCGCGAGGTAGAGAAGTAGGCGGAGAAGAATAAGCTTGCGTGGCGCGAAGATCATCATTGTGTTATCCGGTTTAAGTTGGGCGTGTGGGAGTTAGCGCCTTTTTTCCTGTCGAAGTCTTTGAAGAATCCCCGTTTTTCATAATCCTGATGAATGCGTCGCTGTTCTTCCCAAAAGTCCGCGTTTGGGTCCTTTTCAGCGATCAGGACTGAAATCGTAGCGCCTGCTGGGTATGCGCTGCCGGCCCAGGGTTCCTATTGATCACGGTTCGTTGTTTCTCGCCGGAGTCAAAGTCTTTACCGGCAAGTTCTACCTGGAAACCGGCTTGATGGCTGGTTTTTTGTGCCGTTTCAATTTGGAGTCCTTTGAGGTTTGGAACTTGCGGCTGGGACGCTACGGGAGTATCAGCTGCTCGCAATCCGATAACTCCGAAGACTACGAGTGCGATTAGCGGAGGCACGAAGATCCACGCAATTGCGAGGATGATCACACGTTTCCAGAAGCGATGTCTTTTTTCTTCATCAGTCATAGCCTTGCTTTCCTTTCTTGGGGACCTGGTCTTGGGGATGGCGCGAGGCGCGAGCGTTCTCCTCTTGTTGTTGAGCAAGTGCCAATACTTCTTCTTCAAGGAAACGAAGTTAGCGGGTGCCGTTGCGAATTCTTGTGAGTTGAAGCGTTCCTGCGCCGCCGTTCTGGACAGTTTTTTCTGCGCAGCCGAGAATTTCGGCTACTTGCTTAGCGCTGATTCGGGTCTTTCGTCTTACTAAGCTTATCGTTTCGTTGAGAGGTAATTCGAAGGCTACTTGATCTGGAGCGAACGATGATCAACTTCGACACCATGTCTGCAGGACACCGCCGCTGCCTCATTAAGGCTCAGTGTTCATTTAGGAGGCCTTTCATCGACTGCAGAAGTTGTTGGTCGGAATCTCCCTCCGCAAGATTCGCTTTCAGCGTCCGAAGCATCTTCACAAGTTTGTCGTTGGACACGCTTCCATTGCCATTCCCGGAAGGCGGCTCGTCGTTAAGTGTTTTTGAGAGCCATGCCTTGGCGCGTTTTTCGCAGTCCTCATCAAGCAACATGGCATAACTCTTCAAGACAGTTTCGACCGTATCACCAAGCATGTAGGCCGCGTCGATGAAGTTTCTTGTTGCTTTAATGTATTCGGTTGCCCAGATTGTCCTGATCATGTGGGGATTCATGGCTACACTAGTGAACTTATAGGTCGCGCTCTCGAACGCCCAAGCCACTTGCTTCGACGTTAACGGAGCTCCCACAGAGTTAACAAAAACGAATTCTTGGCCGGACTCTACACATTCACTACCCCGATGACCACATTTCCGAAACGAAATGAGAATAGGCCTCCATTGTGAAAGCCACTCTTCCAACAAATCCACGATGTCATCGGGAAACGCATGTTCCACTCGATGCACTTCTCCTTTAACATGCGATATTTTCAACTCATTCCCAACAAACCTTATGCGCCATTTGCCTTCTCTCTTATATAGATTTCGCCCTTGTTCCGGTCTCTCTGGATTCCAAAGCATTTCTCTGAGGTTTCTCTGACGGAGCGGTAGTCTGATGGTTAACCTTACAAGGATAGACTGTAAGACCCTATAAGCATACATCTGATGTTTTTTGAAACCATCTTTCTTATCTCGTCGAAGCCTCCAGCGAGTGTTGTATGCCAGATCCGAAAGTCGCTGAGCATTAAGTGGATAGATTGACAGCCCCACACTTTCGAGCTTTCGCAGACTGATCCATCGCTTGCTTTTATCCGCCACTTTCACCGGCTTCCCCATAGTTGTTCTATACTTCCTCAACTCATCAACCCTCAGCTCCAAAGCTTTGCGCTGCTCGGTTGACTGCTCGACTATGCTTAAATACTTTCCCAGAACAATTAGCCGCGCAATGTTCTCCGCCGCAGTGGCAGTAAATCTTCCTTGCTGCTCTATGGACCAATCGATAAAGTTGATCGCATTCTCGGGTTCTGTAAGGGTTGATAGACTTATTGATTCGGGCTGCAGCCCGCTGTACTTCACTAAATAGCCCGCAGCCCGAAGTATTGTTCCTCGGTGATTAGCGAAGCTGACCGGGCGTTTTCTCAGATTATCAGGACGGTCGCGATTTACGATCCTAGTGCTCCACGTTTCGTAATTAGTGATTTCTTGTGCTAGCGAGTGAGGTACAGGGTCAAGAATATACTTGCTTGACTGTACGGACTCACACCGAAAGATTAGCCTTGACGGAATCTTGTTACAGTCTTTGGAACTCGGTAGCGGTCCTGGCACCTGACCAATTACTTCTCGGTCTATGGCGCTTCTAATTATATAGCTCACATTATTCTTGAGATTGCGGATAGCGTGAGGGCCCAAACGCGAAGCGGCGAATTTCCCGCGCCTTGAACCTTGCGCCCTTTCTTCGATTAGGCGGTTTCTTGTTTCGGCTGGTAGATGGTAAGCGGTCATGGGACACAGGGCGGGATCACTGTATCCAAGGATAATCGCATATTGCTTAAGCGCTGTTTTGATGGGGCCTAAGCGAGAGTGAGGGATGACTTGTCGCTCAATCAAAGCGTCCAGAACTTCCTGTAGTGTTTTGTCAGAGGTATGCATTGCTTTGTCCTATGCGCGCTGGAATCTCCCTGGAAAATGCAAATTAGTACCGTTCACCGCTTTTTTTTTGGTAAAGACCATGGTGGAAACTACTAAATCCGATAACCTTTAACTGAACCAACGAGGAACCTTAGAGCACTAGTGGGACAATAGAAGACATTAGAGACTACTAATCAATACTAAGCCATCTGTTATCAATGACTTAGCTTCGGGTAGGTCCTCCAACCGCTTTAGGCAATTTGATGAGGGATGTGCGCACAAATTCCTGGACGTCTTCACGCCTAAATCTGTAGCTACGACCCCAGCATACAGCTCTTAACCTACCGCTTGAGATCAATCGATAAACCGTCTTCCGGCTACAACGGAGGATTTGTGCGACTTGGCTCAGCGCGTAAAGATCTTCGATCACGGCTATACCTGGGTTGTTCTCGGTTCGTTGCATATGTCGTCCTATTCGGGTTTTGGCATTCTCCTTAAAGATCCGATTGAACTTCGCTCCTTGTGGCTTCGGCCCGCAGCAGCTGGGCGCCGGAGAGAAGGACGATCGTTAGGACTAAAAGTCCTATTACGGATTCGACCAGGCTCATTCCGCGTTGGCGGTGAAAACGATCAGAGGGATTTGGGTAGCTAGATTTCATCGGCACTTTGTTCACCCTGAGAATTCTTCCGGCATGTTTGGGAGCGATCAGGGAGGCGTTTATTCGAAACGCGGATGGTAGTTTGGCAAGCCGCGTTCCACGCCTTTAGACAGCCATTGCGTATATGCGTTTGCCATTTAGAGCGTCGTCAATGATTTCTTTGACTGCTCGATAGTCGGCTTGGATGTCATTGCGATCACACGCGGCGAGGTCGCGAATGATGCCTTCAATAGCGATATTTGTTGGGTGTTCCGGTGAGCTTGGAGTATCGCTAGGCTTCTTTTGGGCTCAGCCGTTTAATGCGCTCGTCAAGTGTTAACGATTCTGACACTGGGTCATTTACCTTTCGTGAGTGTTCCTTTGTTCCTCGCCTGTTACTGTTGGGCAGTTTTTGAAAGAGAAGGGGCGGGGCTTGCCGGCGGACCGGCTTGTCAGTCATGACTCGAAAGGAGAATCAAGAACGGAGTGATCGCCCTTAGCATCCGCCAACCGCACGCCGAGCAAATTCTGCGCGGCAAGAAGAAGATTGAATATCGGAACATGCCGACGAACAAACGCGAGCGGGTGTACATCTATGCGAGCAAGACGCCGGCGGACCAGGAGGCGTGGGATAAAGTCGGTTTAGAACCGGGCGATCTGCCAACTGGCGTGATTGTCGGGACGGTTGAAGTCGTAGGTAGCGGCAAAGTGCGCCTTGGAGTTATGAATGGGACCTGGCGAGGCCGGTCAGACTAAAGCGTCCACTCAAACCAAAGAATCATCCTCAGCCGGCGTGGTTCTATCCATTCTGAGAGAGCCGTTACAAAGGCAGGGAACTGATTTGATTGGTCCATTCCCCAGCTTCGGAAGCGACCCAAATCAAGAGTAGCTCTTCCGCTGCTTGTGAGACCGGCAAGCGCTGGGAGACGATTAACAATCCGGGGCTTGTTTGCTGCGCAATGAACGCTGCGAAGTGATGCGGCATGGTCTGCCGATCATGCGAAACCAGAAGGCGTCCCTCGCTTGATGCCAACGCCAAGACTGTCGGATCGTCCAAACCCATCAGCCCGGCTTCCGGAGCTGTTTGAAAATCCACGAGCGGCTCCCGACGCTTAACCGCGGCGATGATGTGTCGATTCAAGTCTGCGTCAGCTTGAAACCGAACTCTCATGAATGCTCGACCTGCATTTGCCGTCGGGCTTCTTCGAGCTTTTTGTAGAGCAGTGGATTTGCCTGCCGAGACTGTTGTCGCAGCTTCTCAAATTCAGCGTCGCCTCGCTCGAGGTAGGAGTCTATCTCAGCCTGGTGACCGAGATAGAAGGCGATGGCGCCATATACTTGTTCGAGCGTCAAAGCGGGGAAACTGTCGGCAATCGTTTCGGCGGACTCCCCACGCCAGTAAGCGTAGACGACAGAGTCCAACGACACTCGCGTTCCCGCGACCCGATAAGCTCCGTTTTCAAGTTTAATCACATAAGCGTCGTCCATCATTGGTCTCGCTCCTGGTGCGTTTCCTTCTGGATGTCCTCGTCAGTGATCTCTTTCGAAGTAGGCAGGTTCTGACTCTCCTCGCACAGACGCTGCCACGCAGCCACGCGTTCCGCGGCAGGCAGGCGCTGAGGGACTATGATCACATCGACTTCCTGGTTTTCCAGTTCTGGCGGTGCCTGGACCTTGAGCCAGCCGTCCGGCTCGACCTTGGTTTTTTTGGTAACGGTATTCATCGCTTTCCCTTGCCGGAGCTAGGATAGCACGTTTTTACGGATGAGGATGCGTGCCCAGATCCTGCTTTCTCGATCGACGGCAACGTGTCTTTCGTTGTTCGAAAACTGACCTTCCAAAGACCAACGCGACCATTGAAACCTTCGTTAACTTTGTTAACGTGATGTTTACAAATGTAAACGCCACAGCCCTGAATGTCAGGGGTGACGCGTCCCTAATTTTCAGGTGCGCAACACGTATTATGGTTCTCATGGAAGATTGAGTTGGGATCTGCCGAGTGGAGCGGCTCCCATTTGAATGCAAGCTGTGCAACTCGGCGGAATCAAGAATTAGCGAGCCTAAACTTCAACTTTAAGGCCGCTCGCCGCTACAGTTGTTGCAATCCAGCTTAACCCCTTTAGATCAACTCTGCGAAAAGTTAGAAACTTCTTGCGTTCGGACCGGGACTAGCGGTTTAATCTTGGCGTTAGGACACACTTCTGCTAGACCGCCCAAGTAACGCAATATCAGGCGACTAGAAATTTGGATTAAGTTGGCCGCTCGACTAGAACAGCGACAGCGCGCCTTGCAACAGATTCAGCACGATGTTCACGACCGGATCGGTCGCAATGGGCGCCGATTGGGTGGCGCTAGGCGGCGTGTCGGTTATTCCTGTGGCCAGAGCTGATTGCGGCGCCGGCGGAGTTTCAACTGTACCCGGCGGCGTCTCTACAGTCCCTGCGAAGGCATATGAACCAAGCATGAGTGTCAAAAGTACGGCCATGCTGAGTTTCCGAAAAGTTCTCATGGTTTTTCTCCTGTGGAGGTTAGGTTGAAGATTCAGACGGGAGGATATCACTCTCGACGCAAAGATTATTACCAACTTAAAGAAAGGGCATTCTCACATGCACTTAACAAACGCAATCCTACATGAGTTAGAAACACCCGGCCTCTCCTTGAATGAGCGCGCACTCCTGCGCTGCCAACTTGCCAGACAATTCGAGCGCAGCAGTAACTACGAGGCTGCGGAAGAGGCCATGAAGGAGCTATGGCAAGGCGTGGGCACGCGTCCGACTCTTGAGGGATTGAACGACGAAACGCAAGCTCAGGTGCTCTTGCGCGCTGGCTCACTCACAGGATGGATCGGAAGTGCCGACCAAATCGAAGGCTCTCAAGAAATGGCGAAAGATCTGATTAGTGAGAGTGCCAGGGCTTTTGAAAACTTGGGTCAGCGAAACAAGGTAGGAGAAGCGCGCAGCGAACTCGGGCTTTGCTATTGGCGTGAGGGCGCATTTGATGAAGCCCGGGTCACTCTACAACAGGCGTTAGATGAATTCCAGGAGCCTGATCTCGAACAGAGAGCGATAGGTTTACTGCGATGGGGAATCGTCGAAAGAACATCGGGTAGGCTTAATGAAGCTCTTCGCATATACAACGAAGCGGCCACACTATTCGATCAGGTGACAGACGACTTACTTACCGCGCAGTTTCATCATGCGTTTGCGAACGCGCTGAAGCATCTAGTCGAGTCAGAGAAGCGAGAAGATTACGCCGATCGCGCGTTCATGGAATACACGGCCGCGAGCTATCACTTTGAAAGGGCCGGACATATTCGCTATCAAGCCTGCGTCGAAAACAACATTGGATCATTGTTGGGGATCATCGGAAAGTATGAGGACGCACATGAGCATCTGGATCAGGCGCAAATGATAGTGACGCGGCTGAAAGATAATGTGCATCTGGCTCAATTTGGTGAAACACGCGCGCGGGTCTTGCTGGCCGAAGGGCGAAATGTAGAAGCGGAAAAGACTGCCCGCGCAGCGGTTCTCAGACTGGAAAAGGGCGAAGAGCTTTCATTGCTGGCCGAAGCTTTGACCACGCATGGAATCGCATTGGCGCGACTAGAACATTCCGATCAGGCGCGGGCGGCACTTGAGCGAGCGATTGACGTTGCGGAGCAAGTGGGCGACTTTGAGAGTGCAGGAGTGAGTGCTTTAACCATTATCGAGTTACTGGGTGCGAATCTATCTGACGACGAAGTGTCGGCCACAATTGAACATGCTGGCGTTCTATTAGAAAAGACGCAGGAAGCCAACACTCTTAGGCGGCTGGCTACGGCTTTCAGGTTGCTCGTAACTCGCGCTGTTTCGGCGGCGCCTGATTGGGAGCGCTTTTCCTTTAAGGAGGCAGTGCGTGGATACGAAGCGCGCCTTATTAGGTTGGCTCTGAAAGAGACTGGAGGTAAGGTGACGGCAGCGGCTCGTCTACTAGGATTTAGTCATCATCAGAGTTTGATTGCGTTGATAGACAGTCGGCACAAGGAGCTGCTTGAAATGAGGTCTCCTGTGCGCGCGCGAAGGCATCATCTCCTCGAGCACCCGAAGCGTAAGAGAAAACAGGCGCAGTGAGGCAGAAATGTGTTGGTGCATTTTGGAAAAATGAAGTTGATTTTTGGTGGGACCTTGACTCTATTTCAACAACGGCGCTTATGTGGACGGAGGTCGATCTCGTCACTCTCGGCTTCTGCTTCGATGGAATCGGCCTCTTCGTTCCAGATTGAGTCTCGCTCTTTGTCGCTTAAACTCTCGTAGCGGCGAGCTTCGGTTTCCGCAAGCAGGCGCTGTCCGTCGTCAAGGATCGCCGGGGTGCAAGCCGCGTTTCTGAATAACCTCAGGCGGGATCGTGATTTTTCCGTCTGCGTCAACAGTAAGTTCTTCCATTCTAGTAAGCCTGTGCGAGCGGATTTTTGCGTGCCAGTTGTGCGCCAACTCCGCCAAACTAACCTATACTCACCGGCACGCAGGCATTATAGCCCTACGCGAGGACTCTAATAAATACGAATGAATCAGAACTTAGGTATATGCTGTAACAACGAGTCTCCGCATGTAATAAGCCAACCCGAATTTTCGTTGACTGGGTTCGCAGCGTTGCGTAGGGGCTTCATCAATACGATACTCAGGACGAAGTCGAGTTCGAAGATGAGGTTTAGTGAGTGATGGGGGAACAGATTCCGTCTTTCACCTTTAGACTAGAGCTCGAATTGGGTCAGTGGATCGACCATCTTGATGATCTCGGGTTCTCAAAGGAACCTGTTGAACGCAAGGAGCTCAAACGTCCCTTTGATTTTGCTCAGGCCATGGAAAAGAGCGAGACTCAGTTGATGAAATTGGAGAAGGAAAGCGCGTCTGACACAACTGCAATTGACGTTTCTAACGAACCGAAGATCGCCTAATGGAAAGAGGGTTTTCTTTTGGTCTGAGTAAGTCTATAATGCCGGCATTAAGGAGTGATTGATCGGACTCGTGACCTACAAACGCTTATATAACGCGAAAGGCACACATCAGACGCCAGGGAACTGGGTCTTGAGGCGTGACCGGGGACTTATTTGATCTAACCGAAACAAAGAACGATAAGTTAGCCGTCGCGGGAACCAATCTTGCGGCGGCTTTCACTTGGGGTTTATGGAGGAGCTATGAGGCGAAACAAATTCTACAATGAGATCGAGAAGAAATTCCCGTGGATGCCGACGACCTTTTCCAAACTGGAAAAGAAGCTCCAGACGTTCGATGTGCGGCAGCCAATGACCACGTTGACGGAGTTCGAACGCGAGATAAACAGGGTGGCGGAACGTCTTCAACGCAAGCCTCAACTTTTGATTAAGGGCGTACGGTATCTCGCGATGCATCCGCGTTTCAAGAGGGCTATGACTGACACCATGCAACAATTATTTCGCAACCTCGATAATCAGGTCGCGGCCGATCCACGCGCCGGCGAATTGATTCGTTTCATTGGCGATGTTGATGCTGAGGTTCCATATCGATCATGGCTGGTTCTGCAGGAGCACGTCGATGTCCGAATACTGTTTCGGCCGCTTTGCATGGCCGGAATTACGGATTCGACCAGGATCATTCCGCGTTGGCGGTGAAACGATCGGAGGGATTTGGGAAGCTAGATTTCATCGTCACTCTGTTCAACCTGCGAATTCTCCTGGCATGTTTGGGAGCGATCAGGGGAGGCGTTTATTCGAAACGCGGATGGTAGTTTGGCAAGCCGCGTTCCACGCCTT
>Ga0070708_100003941_pt1 | contig 11652 bp, 11 predicted proteins | sample KBSK5503metaG_FD_65469 | JGI IMG/M metagenome (GOLD analysis project Ga0070708, IMG submission 65469) | Corn, switchgrass and miscanthus rhizosphere microbial communities from Kellogg Biological Station, Michigan, USA - KBS K5-50-3 metaG | ecosystem: Host-associated > Plants > Roots >...
GAGCCGGTGGATCTTGCATGGTACACTACGCGCGAACGTGATTACAGCGAGGTGCTTCCCTGGGATCACCTGGACGCGGGCCTCGACCGCGACTGGCTGTGGCAGGACTGGCTGGACTCCATCGCTCCCGAGGGCGCGGGCGAGGTGGAAGATTGCCGCTGGACTCCGTGTTATGAATGCGGGGTCTGTCCCGCCATGGGCACCGAAATCCAGGTGGGCCCGACGGGGGAGCGCCTCGACGGGAGGCGGCTGCTTCCCGTAGTGGGCGGGAGGTAGCGTGCCGCAGCCGGCAAACACCGGGTCGGCCAGCACTCAGCCGGCGAACACCGGGCCTGCGAACGTCGGCCCGGCCGCCACCAGGCCTGCGGTGCAGCATCTGGTGGTCCGGTATGCTAAGCGCGGAAAGATGCGTTTTGCCAGCCACAGGGACGTGGCTCGCGCCTTCGAGCGGGGAGTGCGCAGGGCAGGGCTGCCGATCGCTTATTCCGCCGGGTTCACGCCGCACCCGAAGATTTCCTACGCGGGTGGCGCGCCGACCGGCGTGGCGAGCGAGGCTGAGTACCTGACCCTGGCGCTAACCGCCCGGCAGGATGAGACGCAGGTGTGCCAGCGGCTGGACGCGGCACTGCCTGATGGGATTGATGTGATCGACGTCACGGAGGCCCTCGGAGGACCGGGGGGTAAGGCATCTCCCCTGGACCGGGCCCAGGACCGGGCCCAGGACCGGGCCCAGGACCGGGCCCAGGACCGGGGGAGTGCAGCGGGGTCGTCCCCCCGCGCCGACACCTCCTTCCGCCACCTCGAGGCGTCGCGGTGGCGGGTAGTTCTGCCGGGGGTGGAGCCGGTGGCGGCGCAACAAGCTGTCGCGGGCTTCCTCGCCCTTGGTGAGGCGCCGGTGGAGCGCCTCACGGACAAGGGCGTCCGGCGCCTGGATGCCCGCGCGGCCGTGATCGAGATGAACGTCGAGACGAACGTGGTTCAGATGGGGCCGGCCGTGGCTGGTCCCGACGGCGGCCAGCGTGCCGTCGTGACAGGCGATGAAGATTGTGCCATTCTTCGAATGGTTGTTCTGCATACGGCGCCTGCCGTGCGGCCCGAGGACATCGTGACCGCGCTGCGCGAACAGGCCGGCCTGGTACCGTCGTCGCCGCCCATGACCACCCGGCTGGCGCAGGGCCCGCGGGCCCTGCTGACCGGGGAGGGGTCATGACGGCGATGCGGCCTGGCCTGGGAGCCGTACCCGTGAAGACAGAGATAGGTTACGAGGCTCGGTGCTGCCGGGCTTGCGCGGGCACCGCGCGGGCTCAGTGCCGCCAGGGGAGGGGCCGCCTGCGCGGTTCCGCCCGGGCCTACGTTTACAACGTGCTCCCGTGCGGTGCGCGGATGCGCCGCGGAACACCGCCAGCAGGCGGAGCGCCGCGGTACCGCGCGCCCGGGAGCCTGACTGGAGATTGCCCGAATGCTCGAGAGCGAGCCGAACGACAGAGAATTCAATGACAGCGCGACGGGCGGGCGTGGTGCCGGAGAGCTGAACCCGGGAGTGCCCGCGGCGGTGTTCCAGCCGCCGCAGGTCCTGTTCCAGCCGCCGACGGTGCGGCCCGAGCCCGCACGCCCAGAGCCCGCACGCCCAGAGCCCGCACGCCCAGAGCCCGCGCGGAGCGAGCCCGCGTCACCGGGCCATGCGGCCGGGGGCCCAGCCCAGGGAGGCGGAGGCCCGGCGCCGTCCGGAACGGGGACCAGCCGGGCCGCCGACGCCGACGATGACGACGCCACCGGCCAGGCGCGCCGCCGCAGGCGGCGTTCCAGCCGCAGCCGCGGCCGCAACGGTGACCAGGACGTCGCGGCGGAGGCCGCCGACGGCCAGCCGGAGGCCCAGGGGGAGGAGGCGGACGCGGCGGACGGCGGCCAGCCTGAGCCCAGGCGGCCATCCACCCGCACGCGCAGCCGCCGGTCGGCCCAGGCCCAGGCCCAGGCCCGAGACGGCGCCCAGGCCCGAGACGGCGCCCAGGCCCAGGCCCGAGACGGCGCCCAGGCCCAGGGGCGAGACGGCGCCCAAGCCAGGGACGGCGGCGACGGGCCGGCCGACGGGGACATCAACGGGAACGGCGACGCCGACGCCGGCGAGGCGTCCGACGACGAGGCGGAGCCCGCCAGCGGCGCGCGCCGCCGCCGCCGCAAGCGCCGCCGCGGTTCGGCCGAGGGCCTGGCCGGTTCGGACACGCTGAGCTCCGACGACCCGCCGGACACCGTCGTGCACGTCCGCGAGCCGAACGGTACCGACGATGTCCGCTCGGTCAAGGGCTCGACCAGGCTCGAGGCCAAGAAGCAGCGGCGCCGCGAGGGCCGGGAGACCGGCCGCCGCCGCCCGCCGATCATCACCGAGTCGGAGTTCCTCGCCCGCCGCGAGTCGGTCGAGCGCTTCATGGTGGTCCGCCAGCGCAACGACCGCACCCAGATCGCGGTGCTCGAGGACAGCGTGCTGGTCGAGCACTACGTGAACCGGTCCAGCCACCAGTCCTACGTTGGCAACGCCTACCTGGGCAAGGTCCAGAACGTGCTGCCGTCGATGGAGGCCGCCTTCGTCGACATCGGCAAGGGCCGCAACGCGGTGCTTTACGCCGGCGAGGTGAACTTCGACGTCAGCGGGCTCGAGGGCCAGCCCAAGCGGATCGAGTCGGCGCTCAAGGCGGGCCAGTCGGTGATCGTGCAGGTCACCAAGGACCCGGTCGGCCACAAGGGCGCTCGGCTGACCAGCCAGGTCAGCCTGCCCGGGCGGTACCTGGTGTACGTGCCCGGCGCGTCCATGACCGGCATCAGCCGCAAGCTCCCCGACACCGAACGCAACCGGCTCAAGGCGATCCTCAAGAAGGTCATGCCCGAGAACGCCGGCGTCATCGTGCGCACCGCGGCCGAAGGGGCGGCCGAGGAGGAGCTGTCCCGCGACGTCGCCCGGCTCGCCGCCCAGTGGGAGGCGATCGAGAAGAAGGCCAAGACGGCCAGCGCGCCCTCGCTGCTCTACAGCGAGCCCGACCTGACCATCCGCGTGATCAGGGACGTCTTCAACGAAGACTTCAGCACGCTGGTGGTGTCCGGTGACGAGGCCTGGGACGTGGTGGACGAGTACGTCAACTATGTCGCGCCGCACCTGGCCGACCGGCTCACCCGCTGGCAGGGCGACAGGGACGTGTTCGCCGAGTTCCGCATCGACGAGCAGCTGGCCAAGGCGCTCGAGCGCAAGGTCTGGCTGCCCAGCGGCGGGTCGCTGGTCATCGACAAGACCGAGGCCATGACGGTCGTCGACGTGAACACCGGCAAGTTCACCGGGCAGGGCGGCAACCTGGAGGAGACCGTCACCCGGAACAACCTCGAGGCCGCCGAGGAGCTCGTCCGCCAGTTGCGGCTGCGTGACGTGGGCGGCATCGTCGTCATCGACTTCATCGACATGGTGCTGGAGAGCAACAGGGAACTCGTGCTGCGCAGGCTGCTCGAATGCCTGGCCCGGGACCGGACCAAGCACCAGGTCGCCGAGGTGACGTCGCTGGGCCTGGTGCAGATGACCAGGAAGCGGGTGGGCGCCGGCCTGCTCGAGGCGTTCTCGACGCCGTGCGAGTGCTGCAACGGCCGCGGCGTCATCCTCACTTTCGACCCCGACTCCGACAGCCAAGCCTCGCACCACGCGCACCAGCACTCCCGCGGTAGTGCCGGCCACAGCGGAGCAGGCAACGGCGGCAACGGCAACCGCGGCCCCAGCCCCGCCTCGGTCGCCGCCCGCGCCCGCCCCGCCGAACCCCCCGCCCCCGCCCCGGCCCTGGCCGATCCCGACGCCAGCGCCCCAGCCGACGCCACCTTCGCGACCGACGCCACCTTCGATGTGGCCCCGGCCTTCCCCGCGGCCCCGGCCCAGACCGACAACGGCCAGGCGCCGGCCGCCCACGCCGACCCCGCCCAGCCCGAGCCCGCCCGGTCCAGCGCCGGCACCGGGAGCGCCGGCCGCCGTCGGCGCCGCAAGCCCGCCGCCGCCGCTGCCACCGCCGCAGTCCCGGCCGCCACCGTTGCGCCCACCGCAGTCCCGGCCGCCACCGTTGCGCCCACTGCGGTCCCGGCGCCCACAGCCTCGGTCCCGGCGCCCACAGCCTCGGTCCCGGCAGCCACAGCCGCCCCTAACACCCCAGAGGCCCCAGCCCCCGAGCCACCCGAGCCCGCACCCATCCCCGCCGCCCAGGACGGCGCCGCCTAAACCCGCACCACCGAGCTCACGCGCCACCCACAGCACGGAATCTGGGCGGATTGGGGCTCCTGGGTGAGTTTTGTGCACCATAGACCCCTTGGGCTCACCCGGGAGCCCGAAAACACCCCGGAAAAGGTACAGGCCGCAACCGCCACGCCCACAACCCAAAACCAAGGGACCGAACGGGCCGGGTTCGTGCAGCCGCCGACGTCTGGTAGCCTTGGCGGTCGGGAGTAGCCCGCTGCGCGGGTACCCGTGTGCACGTTCAAGCGAGCCCGCCGTGGTGACACCGGAGTTCCGAGGCACGCTAGGAAGCGCAAGGAAAGAGAGAGTTCTCGGGTGTACGCGATTGTGCGCTGCGGCGGCAGGCAGGAAAAGGTCGCGCTGAACGACGTCGTCACCGTCGACAAGCTGCCCGGCGAGACCGGCTCGAGCATCACGCTCCCGGCCTTGCTGGTGGTAGACGGCGACCGGGTCATCAGCGACCCCGCCGAGGTCGGCCGGTATCAGGTCACGGCGGACATCGTCGGTGACGCGGCAGGCCCCAAGATCAACATGATCCACTACCGGAACAAGACCGGCTACCGGCGCCGTCTCGGCCACCGGCAGCGGTACACCCAGGTGCGGATCACCGGCATCGGCGCCGACACCAAGCCGAAGGCCAAGGCACAGGCGACCACGGCACAGGCGACCACGGCACAGGCGGCGAAGGCGGAGGAGGCCTGAGATGGCACACAAGAAGGGCGCGTCATCCAGCCGCAACGGCCGCGACTCGAAGGCCAAGCGCCTCGGCGTCAAGCGTTACGGCGGCCAGCTCGTGAATGCGGGCGAGATCATCGTCCGCCAGCACGGCACGCACTTCCACCCCGGCGAGGGCGTCGGCCGCGGCGGCGACGACACGCTGTTCGCGCTGGTCAGCGGGAACGTGGAGTTCGGCACGTTCCGCGGCCGCCGGGCCGTGAGCATCGTCCCGGCCGAGCCTCCGGCGTAGGGCTCGCCGGCAGGACGTAAGAAGCAGGACCAGAAGGCGGGCCGGGTGCACCTGGCCCGCCTTTCTCGTGCATTAAGGAGAGGGACACCGTGGCGGAGTTCGCCGACCGGGTCACGCTGCAGGTGCAGGCCGGCCACGGCGGAAACGGCTGCGCCTCGATTCACCGGGAGAAATTCAAGCCGCTCGGCGGCCCGGACGGGGGCAACGGCGGGCGCGGCGGCGACGTGATCCTCGAGGTGGACGCGAGCTCGGCCACCCTGCTCGACTTCCACCGGCGGCCGGTGCGCCGGGCCGGCAACGGGCGGCAGGGCGAGGGCTCCAACAGGACCGGCGCCAACGGCACGGACCTGATCATCCCGGTGCCGAACGGGACCGAGGTCAAGACCGCCGACGGCGACGTGCTGGCCGATCTGGTGGGTGTGGGCACCCGGTTCGTGGCGGCCGCGGGCGGCCGCGGCGGGCTCGGCAACGCGGCGCTGGCCTCGCCGCGCCGCAAGGCACCCGGGTTCGCCCTCAAGGGCGAGCCGGGGCAGCAGCGCGACCTCGTCCTCGAGCTGAAGACGGTGGCCGACGTCGGCCTGGTCGGCTTCCCCAACGCGGGCAAGTCCTCGCTTATCGCGGCGATGTCCGCGGCCCGGCCGAAGATCGCCGACTACCCGTTCACCACCCTGATCCCGAACCTCGGCGTGGTCGAGGCCGGCGACGTCCAGTTCGTCGTGGCCGACGTGCCCGGCCTGATCCCGGGCGCCAGCCAGGGCAGGGGCCTGGGCCACGACTTCCTGCGGCACGTGGAGCGCTGCTCCACCCTGGTCCACGTGCTCGACTGCGCGACCGAGGAACCTGGCCGCGACCCGATCGCCGACCTGGCCGCGGTCGAAGCCGAGCTACTGGCCTACGGCGACGCCACCGGCGCCGAACTCCTCACCCGGCCCCGCCTGATCGCGCTCAACAAGATCGACGTGCCGGCCGCCCGCGAGCTGGCCGACCTGGTCAAGCCCGAGTTCGAGGAGCGCGGCTTCGGTGTCTTCGAGATCTCCGCCGCCACCGGCGAGGGACTGCGCCCGCTGAGCTTCGCGATGGCCGCGCTGGTGGCCGCCGACCGGGCGGCGCGCCCGGCCGAGCAGCCCGCCGAGCGGGTGCGGGTCAAGGTCAGGGTGCAGGCCGCCGACGAGCCCGGCTTCGAGGTGGTGCGCCTGGGCGAGGACACCTTCCTCATCATGGGGGAGAAGCCGCGCCGCTGGGTCCAGCAGACCGACTTCGGCAACGACGAGGCGGTCGGCTACCTGGCCGACCGGCTGGCCCGCCTGGGCGTGGAGGAGGCCCTCGCCGAGGCGGGGGCCGAACCTGGCGCCGAGGTGCTCATCGGCGACCCGGACGACCCCGTGGTGTTCGACTGGGACCCGGCCGCGCCCATGGCCAGCGGCGCCAGCGGACACAGGAAACACGGCCGCCAGCACATGGGCCCGCGCGGCACCGACCCCCGGCTGTCACGATGACCGTGGCCCGGCCCGACATCGCCACGGCCTCCCGGGTGGTGGTCAAGGTCGGCTCCTCGTCGCTGACAACCGAGGACGGCGACATCGCCGACGACAGGATCGCCGCCCTGGTCGCTGCCCTGGCGGCCCGCAGGCAGGACGGCGCCCAGCTCGTCCTGGTCTCCTCGGGGGCGATCGTGTCCGGCCTGGCCCCGCTGGGCCTGGCCCGGCGTCCCCGCGACCTGGCCACCCAGCAGGCGGCGGCCAGTGTCGGCCAGGGGCTGCTCATCGCCAGGTACACCGCGGCCTTCGCCCGGCACGGCATCCGTACCGGGCAGGTCCTGCTCTCCGCTGACGACCTGATGCGCCGGACCCACTACCGCAACGCCCAGCGCACCCTGGACCGGCTGCTCGAGCTGGACGTGCTGCCCGTGGTCAACGAGAACGACACGGTGGCCACCGACGAGATCAGGTTCGGCGACAACGACCGGCTGGCCGCGCTGGTCGCGCACGTGACCCGGGCCGGCGCGCTGATCCTGCTCTCCGACGTGGACGGCCTCTACGACGACGACCCGCGCCGCGGCGAGGCGCAGCGGATCGCCGAGATACGCGAGCGAGCCGACCTGGCCGGGATCAAGCTGGGCCGCGGCAACAAGCCGGGCCAGGGGACCCAGGGAAATCAGAAGACCCAGGGCATCGGCGGCATGGCCACCAAGGTGGACGCGGCGATGATCGCCTCGGCGGCCGGCATCCCCACCGTGGTCGCGGACGCCGCCAGCGCCCCGGCCGCGCTGAGCGGCGAGCCGGTCGGCACCTACTTCGCCGCGGCCCGCGGCCGCCGCCGTGCGACCAGGCTGCTGTGGCTCGAGCACGCCGCGGTGGCCCGCGGCAGCCTGCGCCTGGACCAGGGAGCGGTGGAGGCCGTCGTCAAGAAGCGTGCCAGCCTGCTGCCGGCCGGCATCACCGGCGTCGAGGGCAGCTTCGACGCCGGCGACCCGGTCAACCTCTGCGACGAGCACGACACCGTCGTGGCCCGCGGCCTGGTGAACTACGACGCCACCGAGATCCCCGGCCTGATGGGCCGCTCGACCAGGTGGCTGGCGAGCAAGCTAGGCCCCGAATACGAACGCGAAGTGGTCCATCGCGACGACCTGGTGATTATGTAAAGGGCTAGTTGTCGTCGCTGCCGCTGCTGCCGCTGCTACCGCCGCCGCGGTTGGAGATGCGGTCGAACAGGCCGCCGCCGGCTCGCGCCGCGCTCTCCGCCACGCCGCGGAAGATGCCGATCAGCGGGTCCTCGGACCGGCTCCACGAGTCCTGGTAGGACTTGGCCGCGTTCTTGACCTCCTCGCTGAACGAGGCGCTGCTGTCGCTTTCCCGGCGCGGGTAGTCGCCGCCGAGGATGCGCTCGTACTCGCCGTGGGTGGCCCAGTAGTCGAGCTCGGCGAACCTGATCACCGCGAACGGGTGGGTGGTGCCCTGAAGCTGCAGGATCTTCAGGATGCTGTCCCGCAGGTCAGGCACCGCGTCGTACTCGTGCGCCTGCTCGCGGAACGCGTCCGGGTTCAGCTCGGACAGCTGCGCGCCGCCGGCCAGCTTCATCAGCGCCCGCCGGCCCGCGTCCAGGTCCTGCCCCGCCAGCAGCCCGGCCCGGTCACAGGACAGCTCGGACTTGCGGAACCACTCCTCCAGGCCCCAGATGATGCCCCGCAGGCCCAGGTACCCGATGGGCATCCAGGCGATCCGCGACGCCAGCCCGATCAGGATCAGCAACATGGTCCGGTAGACCGTGTGCCCGGACAGGATGTGGCCGAGCTCGTGCCCGATCACCCAGCGGAGTTCCTCCGGGTCGTACAGGTTGACCATGGCGGTGTTGATCACGATGAACGGCCGGTCCCGGCCCAGCGCCATCGCGTTCACCAGCGGGTCCTGGGTCACGTAAACGTCGGGCACCTCGGGCAGGTCCAGGATGTACGCCCCGTCCCTGACCATCTCGTGGATGTGCGGGAACTGGCGCTCGGAGACCCGAACACTTCCCGCGAGGTACGTCAGCCGGAAGGCCCGCTCGTTGAACAGGCCGAACAGCTTCCGCAACAGCGTGTCGAACCCGCTGAGCTTGCGCAGCGCCACGAGCGCGGAGCGGTCGGCGGGATGCTCGTAGGCGCGGGACGAGATGCCGGTGAGACGGACTCGCGCGCGATCTGGCACTGAAGTCATATCTCGTATGGTAACCCGCGCGTCGACCCGCCGTGCCGGTACGAGCCGGTAGCGGCCGGTACCATACGACGGCATGAGGGATAGCTAGCCATGCGGCGCATCGGAGTGATGGGCGGCACGTTCGACCCGGTCCACCACGGTCACCTGGTCGCCGCCAGCGAGGTGGCGCACGACTTCGCCCTGGACGAGGTCATCTTCGTGCCGACCGGCGAGCCTTACCAGAAGGACTACCGGGTGGTCTCGCCCGCCGAGGACCGGTACCTGATGACGGTCATCGCGACCGCGTCCAATCCCAAGTTCGGCGTCAGCCGCGTGGACATCGACCGGGGCGGCCCCACCTATACCATCGACACGCTGCGCGACCTGCGCGCCGCCGCGGGCCCGGACGACGATTTCTTCTTCATCACCGGCGCGGATGCGCTGGCGGAGATCCTGACCTGGCACGACGCGGACGAACTGTTCACTCTCGCGCATTTTGTAGGCTGTACCCGGCCGGGACACCGGCTGTCCGGGGCGGGCCTGCCGGACGGGAAGGTCAGCCTGGTGGAAATCCCGGCGCTGGCCATCTCCTCGACCGAGTGCCGCGCCAGGACCGGGGCGGGCCAGCCGGTCTGGTACCTGGTCCCGGACGGGGTGGTGCAGTACATCGCCAAGCGCGGACTTTACGCGAAGGCAAATGACGCCCCCGCATGAGACTCTAAGTAAAGACAGCGTTCCCTACCGAGGAGGCCGGCAAGCACTCGTGACTGCCACATCGAGGGCCGTCGAGCTTGTGGAGACCGCCGCGCTGGCCGCGGCGGACAAGCTGGCAGACGGCATAATCGCCTACGACGTCAGCGACCAGCTGGTCATCACCGACGCCTTCCTGCTCTGCTCGGCCGCCAACGACCGGCAGGTCAGGTCCATCGTCGACGAGATCGAGCTGAGAATGCGCCAGGCGGGCGCCGGGCTGGTCCGCCGCGAGGGCGAGCGGGAGGGCCGCTGGGTCCTCCTGGATTATCTCGACGTGGTGATCCACGTGCAGCACTCCGAGCAGCGCACGTACTACTCGCTCGAGCGCATCTGGAAGGACTGCCCCCCGATCCCGCTCCCCGAGCTGGTCGGCAGTGCTGGCCCGGGGGGACACTCTGCTCCCCCGGGGACACCCCGGACCCCATGGCCCCAGACCCCCCCGATTAACAGCAGGAGGACGCCCTGAGCGACCCGGTGCGGCTGGTGCTCTGGCGGCACGGTCAGACGGTGTGGAATGCCGAACGGCGCTTCCAGGGGCAAAGCGACATCCCCCTCGACGAGACGGGGCAGGCGCAGGCCGAACGGGCCGCGCGCCTGCTCGCGGCGCTGCGCCCTGACCTGATCGTGTCCTCCGACCTGAGCCGCGCGGCCGGCACCGCGGCCGCGCTGGCCCGGCTGACCGGGCTCGAGGTGGTGACGGACAAGGACCTGCGGGAGCGGCACGGCGGCCGCTGGGAGGGGCTGACGGACGAACAGATCCGTGCCCGCTACCCGGTCGAGCACGCGAACTGGGACCCGCCGGACGGCGAGCCGAGCGCGGTGGTCGCCGACCGGGTGGGCGGCGCGCTCCTGCGCTTCGCGGACGGGCTGGCCGAGGGCGGTCTTGCCGTCGTGGTCAGCCACGGTGCCGCGCTGCGGCTGGGCATGTCGCGGCTGCTCGGCATGCCCGAGGAGCTGTTCGGCGTGCTCGGCCCGCTGTCCAACTGCTCCTGGTCGGTGCTCGGCCGCCGCCGCGACCGGTGGCGGCTGATCGAGCACAACGCGGGCACCCTGCCCGAGCCGATCCTCAGCGACGACCGATAAAGATGACAGATCATGATCCCGAACGGGCCGGGCGGTCCTCCTCCCTCACCTGGTACGGCCAGGCAGGGTTCCGCCTGGCGGCGGGGGACAGCCGGATGCTAAGGCTCATGCCGACGTGAGCACCCCCGACCCGCACCGGGCCACCCCCGGCGGCAAACCGCGCGCCCGCGCGCTCGGCATCCCGTTCGCGGGCCGGCCCGGCCGGTGGAACGCGATCACCGACGTGCCGGGCGTCGAGGTCGGGTACGTCACGCTGATCGAGGGCGACGCCGTGCGGACCGGCGTCACCGCCATCCATCCCCGCGGCCCGGCCGGCGCCGGCGACCCGGTGGCGGCGGGCTTCCACTCCCAGAACGGCAACGGCGAGATGACCGGGGTCTCCTGGATCAACGAGTCGGGCACGTTCACCGGGCCGGTCGCGATCACGAACACGCACGCGGTCGGCGTCGCGCACGCCGGGATCGTGGCCTGGATGGTCAAGCACCATCCCGCGGTCACCGAGGCCTGGCTGCTCCCGGTCGCCGCCGAGACCTGGGACGGCTACCTGAACGACATCAACGGCCACCACGTCACCGAACCATCCGTGGTAACCGCCCTGGAGGCCGCCCGATCCGGCCCGGTCGAGGAGGGCTCGGTCGGCGGCGGCACCGGCATGAACTGCTACCAGCTCAAGGCCGGCTCGGGCACCGCCTCGCGGATCGTCGGCGACTACACCGTCGGCGTGTTAGCCGCCGTCGGCCGCCTCGCCTGACCCCGCGCTCGTCAGGTCGTGCGGCGGATCATCTGGGCCGGATCCACCTCGAGGGTGAATGGCCGGGTGATCCGCCCGGTCGTTCCCGCGATCAGCGTACTGCGGGTGACGTACCGGCCTCGGCTCAGGGACGACACGACGATCTTCGGCGGGTCCAGTTCCACGCGCCAGTAGG
>Ga0070708_100003943_pt1 | contig 11651 bp, 11 predicted proteins | sample KBSK5503metaG_FD_65469 | JGI IMG/M metagenome (GOLD analysis project Ga0070708, IMG submission 65469) | Corn, switchgrass and miscanthus rhizosphere microbial communities from Kellogg Biological Station, Michigan, USA - KBS K5-50-3 metaG | ecosystem: Host-associated > Plants > Roots >...
CCATCTGCGGCCTCGTTTTCCCGACTCTTCTCCAGCGTCTCAAACTGCGCGGCAGCCTGCAGAGCGCTCCGCTCATCGATCCCATCATTGCCGTGATTAGCTTGAGCATCTTCCTGGTGGTGGCCCTCTGGCTGATTGATATATTGCATGTATAGCGTAGCGTATCGGGTGATTTGTAGGGACGCAAGGAAGTAAAGCCGGCGAAAAATAGCTATTGACAAGTGTCACTACCTCTTGATATACTTCCTTGCGTAAGATGAGCGAAGCTTGAGGATGTAGCTCCATTCCTCGATAGCTCAACGGTAGAGCGGCCGGCTGTTAACCGGTAGGTTACAGGTTCGAATCCTGTTCGAGGAGCCGATTACACAGAAAAGCCATGAAACCCACTCCAATGGAGTCCCTGGAGTGGGTTTCATGGTTACCTCAACCCGGCATCACCGGTTAGAAAGGGGTGATGCCATACCCATAAGGGAATAGGGCGCCAGTGCAGCCATTATTCTGATTGCAGGGTTCCTGCGTCACCGAATTTGGCCAGGTATAGGTCAGTTTGCCCCGAAAGCCATAATCGCCAAACAACACGTCGGTGATGCCTTCGCCTTCAGTTGAGCCGATCCACGCGGCGACGAATGCGGAGGATTGATTCAACTGGGTGTTGATGATGATCGGACGCCCAGAGAACAACAACACAATGCACTTCGTTACCCGACTGCAAACGTCCGAGACTTCAGTCGCGTCGGTGCTGCTGAGTGCCAGGGTATTGGTATCACCATTGCCTTCGGCATAAGGCGTTTCCCCAACAGCGACGATCCCGACATCCCCACTGTAATGTCCTTTCGTGCGGGTACCGACAAAGTTGAGTTTCACCGAGGATGACAGTCCTGCTTGCTGAATAGCCTGCCAGAGTGTTGTTCCAATGGTGGTGGTCCCACTCCCTCCTTGCCAGGAGATCGACCAACCGCCCAACTGATAGCCCAGATTATTTGCGTGATCGCCCCCGACAACCAGGGTATAGCTACCAGTCTTAGATAAGGGCAGCACGCCGCTGTTCTTCAACAACACCAGCGACTCCCGCTCAGCCTGCCGCGCTACCGCGCGATGCGCCGCTGATCCCACGTTGGGGGTATAGCTGCGATCCGTGTAGGGTTGCGTAAACAAGCCTAACGCGAACTTTGCTGTCAAGATGCGCGTTACCGCATCATCGATGCGGGACATCGGAATGTTACCCGCCTTGATTTCGGTATCGAGGGTACTGATGAAGGTTTTGTAATCATCAGGTACCATAATCATATCTATGCCAGCGTTAATAGCTGTGCGGACGTCATAGTTGTAGTCCGAGGAGATCTGGTTGATGGCCCCCCAATCCGAGACCACGAAGCCCTGGAATCCCAGATCTGGTGTGCCGTAGCTGTCTGTTCCCGTGCCTTTCAGTTTGGTCGTGATCAGATATTGGTTGGCGTGATCTTTCAGTCCATTCCAACTGCTGTACGAAATCATGACCGAACCGACCTTGTTCGATACCGCCGACTGGTATGGCGGTAGGTCGATGGTATCCAACTGCTGCTCGGAAATCTGGGCATCACCCTCGTTGAGGTAAGGTGACCCGGTGCCCCAGGCGGTGTGACCATCGCCGATAAAGTGTTTTGCCGTCGCCAGGATATTGGTTGGTCCCAACGTGCCATTAGGCCCCTGGAACCCCACGATGGCAGCTGCGCCGTCAGTCGCATTATCAGATGGAACCTCGCTATAGCCCTCGTACGTGCGGCCCCAGCGAATATCCTGTGGCGTACACACACACGGAGCAAACGTCCACCGGACGCCAGTACCCAGAACCTCGTCACGGGTCGCCTGCTCTATTTGCGTGATCAGGGCAGGATCATGCATGGCTCCCAACCCGATTTCATGCGGAAAGAGCGTTGCGCCATACACGTTGTTGTGTCCGTGGACGGCGTCAGCGCCGTAGATGAGCGGAATTCCCAGGCGGGTCTGGAGCGCGTAGCTCTGGAAATTGTCCGTCATATCCGCCCACTGGGTGGCTGTGCCGCCCGCGCCATTAGGACCGCCGCCGCCGCCACTCAACACCGAACCGATGAAGTAGGTCGTAATATCCGTGATCGAGTTGCCAGACCTGGTGAATGCATTTTTCTCCACCTGGGTCATCTGCCCCTCTTTTTCAGGCAGGGTCATTTTCGAGACACAGTCACTGGGCGAAATGCACCCGGAGGATAGTGTCGCAGAGAGCGATGCTGTTCGAGCGTTTGCAGCGCAGGCTGGCAATACCGATTGCACTATCAGCAATATCAAAATAATAGGCAGAGCGCTTGAGGCGAAGAGTCCAGTGCGGCGGATTCCACGGGATTTCTGAAAGAAGTGTTTGTCAGTCAGCATACCTATCCCCTTTCCTTAGGAGAGCTGTTCCTTGACGTTTCACACGTACGTGCAGAAAGGTTTCCTTCCTCTGCTGCGAACAGATCGTTGTTCAGCGCGGAGAAGCAGAGAAAATCGGATCTCAAAAAGCGCACGACAGTGTACAATAACTCGATGCGGTGAAGAATGGATTCTTGCGGGAGCGGCTCGTCTTGAGCGCTTCAGTTCGATGCACCTCCTTTTCTTTCCCGGTTGATGGGTAAATAAGGACGTTATAATTGCACAGGTATAGCAGGCTACTGGATGCCATACCAAATGTTGTGTAATAGTGAGCAACAGAAAAGCCAGGAAGCCAGGTCTGGACTGGGTTCGCCGCCTTCTCGCTGCACATCATTACACAACATTTGGTATGGCATCTTAATATCGATAAGTGTTAAATACCTGTTTAAAGCAGAATGAAACTGTCTGAACATTATATCTCTTTCCTAATAGCTTTGCCAGGTAATGTTCTGTCATCCTTGTTTAGCCAGTACATATATGTTTATCCTGCTTGACGATGCTATTGTGTACTCTTATACTTGAGGAGTCCTTCAATCTTGAAGAATTGGGGAAGAAATGGATGCCATCCCGAATCCTCTGAAAACAAGTTTTTATGCAGGGTGGTGTGCCTGTGGCGCATGACGTTTGTTGTGTAACGGGAGAGAGCAGGAAAGCATGGAACGGTGCTTGGCTAATCTCTGCGCCTGAACGGACAGGAAAGCATCAAACTGAGCGTGAAGCGAGCCTCGTGCTTGCGAGAAACCATAGCATGAGAGCAGGAAAAAACTCAAGTCGGGATGAGAAAAGGCACAAAAGGACACCTGCTCCTGAACCACCCTTGCTGGTTGGTTGCTTTCTCATCAGCCGTTCTTAGTTCTTGAGCTTCATTGCAGCGAGATTTTGTGCAAGCGAATATCCTGCATGGTCGCCAAGACGATGCTCAGGCAACTGGTCTCCGTGGTGAACACGTCGATCTGATCGGTGCGTTGCCGCACATTACTGAACAAGCTTTCAATGGCATTGGTGGTCTGAATGTGTCGATGCATGGCCTCGGGAAAGGCATAAAAGGTCAAAAGGTGCTCTTCATCTTCCGCGATCTCTGGGGACTTTGAGATCCTCAAGCCGACCAGTGGATGTGACCAGATCACGGGTGTAGTGACCGTTGCGGTAGCCTCTGCCCAAGCGGCTCCGATGAACGCATCTAACTCTTCGCGCATGACGGCTTCTATCACCGTCCGAACGGCGCTCTGAGCAAGGGTGCAGAGGTACTGATGGAATTCAGGCTTTCTTGGCAGCATTGGGGTCGATGGTTCCAAGCTTGATGCCTCAGGGATTTGTGTGATACGCTTTTTCTGACTAGACACAGGCATAGTTCCCTCCTTGTTGGGATTTGAATCCATGGAACGGTCTCTTCCAAAGGAAGAGTCTATGCCTGTCGTATCAGCTCTGCAGATGCTAGCGGAAGGAGGGCGGGTGCGAAAGTCCTGCCGGTATTATTCCCACACAATGGCTACCTTGCCTGTCTTGCCGCTGTCGAAGGCTTCATATGCTTCCTTGGCCTGATTGAGCGCAAAGCGATGGGTCACCATCACTTGGAGATGAAGGCCCCAGCGCACAAGGTATTCGACCAGGTCCTCCATCTGGGGCACGCTACACACCCACGAGCCAAATAAGCTGAGTTGCTTGTGAATCAGCAGTGGACTGGGTTCAAAGGCGACTGTCCCTCCCTCGCCGACAAAGACGACCCGGCCCCATTCGCGCGCCAGCTCCAGGCACAGATGGCGTGCCTGAGCATTTCCTGAGCCGTCAATGGCCACCTCAAAGCCATGGCCACCTGTCTTCTCACGCAGGACGTCGACGACATGCTTCTCTGTTGGGCTGACAACATCCGTGATGCCAAGCTGTTGCGCCAATTCCAGGCGTTCCGGCACAGCCTCTACTCCCACGACACGCGCCCCCATCGCCCTGCACAAGAGCGCTGCGCCGATCCCAACCGGACCAAGACCGGTGATGAGGACGACATCCCGCCCCGACACGTTCGCCCGAGAACAGGCTGTGTAGGCGGTTCCCCCTCCACAGGCCACCATGGCCCCATCCAGGTAGGTCAGTTCATCGGGGAGGGCGACCAGGGTGCGCTCTTCAGCCAGCAAAAAATCGGCATGTCCTCCGTCTCGCTGCCACCCATAGGCCGCCCGCTCGGGACCGGAGCAACTGATCATCCACCCACCACGGCAATCATGGCATAAACCACAGCCCGCGATGTGATAGACGATCACTCTCTCGCCCTCGTGAAAGCGTCGCACGCCTGGACCGATACGTTCGATAACGCCGCATGGCTCATGGCCACCAATAACGCCGCGGTACGCTTCGGGACCCGTTCCCCAGTTACTGGTCCGGTAGATGGCGCGCAGGTCGCTCCCGCAGAGCGAGGACGCCTTCATGCGGATCAGCACTTGGCCATATCCCGGCTCTGGAACGGGAAACTCCCGCAGTTCAAGTCGCCGCTCTCCTAGAAAAACGACTCCGCTCATGGTTGCCATACTGTTAAGCTCCTTGCTCATGTGTCCATGCTCCTCTCTCGATTCTATGAGATTCTCTACAATTTGACAAGACCTTGAAGGTGAGGCAACCCTACGCATTTGGTAGTATCTGGGTTTTGACGCCTTGACCCTGTCGCACCATGTCGTCGCACTCGAAAAATCCTGCAAAGGAAGTGCGCCTGTCAGCATCGCCTCTGTAGTAATCACGCCACTACTGATAAGGTCGAGGGCGGCTTGAAATGAGAAGAGAACCCCATCGAACCGATGATGGTAATCTCATCATTATAAATGCGGAATGGAGAAAGCGAGATGCGCGCTTCGTGTGATGTAACCTCAAAGACCATCAACTTTCCACCACGTTTGACCGCCATAAATGCATGCTCAATGACTGCTGGAACCCCTGTAGCGTCAATGACACAATTGAATCCAAGCGGCACATCTGCTAACGCCTGCTGAATATCGCGGTAGGTGCGTGTGGCTCCAAGCTGTTCCGCACGCGCCAGGCGTTGCATGTTCACATCGACCATCGCGACACGTGACGCACGACCGTGTAGGGCGAGTTGCAGTAGCAGTAACCCCATGGTTCCCGCCCCCACAATCAAGATGGTATCGCCTGATTAAACATTGAGCCGGTGCATCCCATGTACGGCACAGGAAACAGGTTCGATCAGAGCCGCTTCGCGCAACGAGATATTCTCGAGCAGCACATAGGCATTGGCCGCAGGAACACGTACGTACTCAGCGAATGCTCCATTGACCGTTTCGCCAATTGCTCCCCAGTTGAGGCAGAGATTTCCATGGCCTGTCCGACAGAATTCACAGTGACCGCAAAACAGCGACGGATCAAGAGTAACCCTGGTACCGACAGTCAATTTAGTAGCCTTCGTGCCTATTCCTTGCGGAATATTACTGCCTATAGCAACGATCTCGCCTGCAAACTCATGACCAGGGATGATCGGATAGGGTGTTGGGGGAAATTCACCTGCCGCGATGTGCAGATCAGTTCCACAGATGCCACAGGCTCCAACCCGGGGTTGCGGTAGCAGTCAGACAGAAAACAACGTTAAGGACTGGCGGCATAGGATCAGCAACTGTTGTTGCTGCTCGCTGAGCACGAAAAAGCGTCGTCACAGCGGTTGAGACCATCAAACCCCGTGAAGAATGACTCTTCCTAGCAGCAATGGGCATCCGCTTTCCAGGCCAATTGAGAGCTTTAACGTTGGGAAATGTCCATCTGCTACGGGAACCCCTCTTTGACTACCTTCCCGTTACACAACAAACGTCATGCGCCACAGGCACACCACCCTGCATAAAAACTTGTTTTCAGAGGATTCGGGATGGCATCATGTTCATGCCATGAGGATGTTCTCACGATGCCGGGAGACCTGGTTATTATCAGCCCCGCCCTAAACAAAGCCTGATAAGGAACGCAAAGAGTACTGTGGTCATCCAGATCAATCTTTATTCAAAAGCATATCTAGGTTAAGAATCATGTGTCACCTCGCATTCATTCGCGGCCAATGCATGCTACTTTTTTTTGCGTGACGGCTTTTGGGCTGCCCCCTTCTGCATCTGCTCTATGCGTGCCAGTTCTTGCTTTCCACGCACTACTAATTTGTCCAGCCATTGAGCCTTGTAGGGACGCAGGGTGTGAACGAGGGTCCGTGCCACGAGCAAATTGCGATACCATTTCTCGTTCGCGGGTACGATATACCAGGGAGCTTCATCTGTACTACACCTGGAAAGTGCATCTTCATAGGCTTCTTGATAAGCGTCCCAGTATTTACGCTCAGCCCAATCGGCAGCGGAGAGTTTCCATGCATCAGTTCTATCCTTCTGACGAGCGAGTAAGCGTCTTTCCTGCTCCTCGTTGCTCATGTGCAAGTAGAACTTCAGGATAATCATGTCATTCTGGGTGAGCAAGTCCTCAAAGTCGTTAATGGCCGCGTAATATTGACTCCAAACCTCTTGTGGCACCAGGTTACGCACACGTACTATCAGCACATCCTCATAGTGTGAGCGATTGAAAATAGTTATGATACCCCTCCCTGGGGTCATCCGGTGGACACGCCAGAGGAAATCATGAGCCAGTTCCCTGAGTGTGGGTGCCTTGAATGAACGCACCTCGCATCCCTGCGGATTGACTTGCGAGAGGACCTGGAAAATCGTATCAGCCTTGCCGCTCGCATCCATCCCCTGCAGCACCACGAGCAGGCTATGATGCTGTGCCGCCGCCAACAATTCTTGTAACTCACCGAGCTCCGCGCCGAGTATTTCCAGCTCTGCCCTTGCCAATGCGGGATCGGTATGCTCATCAACATAGTTTGGATCATAGTCCTTCAACTTGACTTTACTGCCTGCTTCAACTTTCCAAGCGAGTTGCATCGTCCTTCCCCTTTCTCGATATCGTCTTCTTGTGCCGGCGATTGTTCTGGAGTGGTCATCCTGCCGGCTTCTGCATCTGCTCGATACGCGCCAGTTCTTGCTCCCCACGCACTACTAATTTGTCCAGCCATTGAGCCTTGTAGGGACGCAGGGTATGAACGAGGGTCCGTGCCACGAGCAAATCTCGGGACCATTTCTTGTTCGCGGGTACGATATACCAGGGAGCTTCATCTGTACTACACTTGGAGAGCGCATCTTCATAGGCTTCCTGATAAGCGTTCCAGTATTTACGCTCAGCCCAATCAGCAGCGGAGAGTTTCCATGCTTTGGTTTTATCCTTCTGACGGGCGAGTAAGCGTCTTTCCTGCTCCTCGTTGCTGATATGCAAGTAGAACTTCAGAATAATCATGCCATTCTGGGCGAGCAAGCGCTCAAAGTTGTTAATGGCTACGTAGCGTCGATTCCAGACCTTTTCTGGCACCAGGTTATGCACGCGTACGACTAGAACATCCTCATAGTGTGAGCGATTGAAAATAGTTATGATACCCCTCCCTGGGGTGCCCCGGTGGACACGCCAGAGGAAATCATGGCCCATTTCCCTGCCTGTGGGTGCTTTAAACGAACGCACATCGCATCCCTGCGGATTGACTTGCGAGAGAACACGGCGAATCGTGCCATCCTTGCCGCTCGTATCCATCCCCTGCAGCACCACGAGCAGGCTATGATGCTGTGCCGCCGCCAACAACTCCTGTAACTCACCGAGCTCCCTGGTGAGTATTTCCAGCTCTGCCCTCGCTGAGACAGGATCGGTATGCTCATCAACATAGTTTGCATCATAGTCCTTCAACTTGATTTTACTGCCTGCCTCAACCTTCCATGCCAGTTCCATTTTTCCTCTCCTTTCGAGTTGGCGTCTCCAACTGCTAAAACGCCTGGGGCATGAAATACCAGATACGTGTTAACCAGGGATATGACAACGATCGATGAAAAATCGTTCTATGTTTGCTTTTGAAGCAAATCACTACGAATTCAGCTAAGGTAAATTTTACTTGAATATTATACGTGATGATTGAAAAGCTTTCCAGCCCAGTTTATCCGCCACTATCTGCATTGATGTGTGAGAATTGTTATTACTCCGCTTTATGTGGTAAACTGCTGTGAGGTGATTGAGTTGGTTGAATCTGCTATTATCGATTATCAACATTTCTTCCAGGCGCTGCTCGAGGCCGTACCCTGGCCAATGTTGATCCTCGATCGGTCCTTGAGTGTCCACTACAATAATCAAGCTGCCGTCAAACTGCTGGAAGCAGAAGAGCCATTGCAGGGCAAAAAATTGGATCAACTCGTCCCCGGCATAGCGATTTTACAGCTAGTGCAGAAAAGTATAGAGGCCGAAACTGTTACTGAGGGAGAATTTACAAGAGGCAACCTGGGTACCGCCTGGAAAATCTCGGTCACACCACTGGAACATAACCCTCACAACATACAAAAGGCACAGCAGCATTCAGCCCTTAAAGTAAGACACCACTACTTCGCCCTCGTTATCGAAGACCTGACCGAATTGCGCCGCCTGGAGCGTGTACGGCGTGATTTTATCGCCAACATTTCGCATGAACTTCGCACCCCGCTGACTTCTGTTCGCCTGCTGGTGGAGACCCTGGAAGAAGCCATCGATACGGACCCCGAACAGGCGCAAACGTTCGTCGCGAAAATTGAAACGGAGGTGCAGCATCTCAACGCGCTCGTCGCGGAGATTCTTGAGTTGTCGCGTATCGAATCGGGACAGGTACCGATGACCATCGAGCCGGTAGAAGCCGAGCGACTGGTACGCGAAGTCATGGCACGCATGCTGCCGCTGGCACAACGACACCGTGTCACGCTGCGCACGGAGATCGAGCGGGGCAAGTCGCTGGTTGCCGCCGATAGTAAACAGATTGCGCGGGTACTGGTCAATCTTGTTCACAACGCTATTAAATTTACGCCCTCCGGCGGGGTAGTGGTAATCGGAACACACTTGCAGCCGGAAGGAAACATGCAAAGCTTTTTTGTGCGTGATACAGGCGTCGGCATCCGTCCAGAGAATTTGCCGCGCATCTTTGAGCGCTTCTACAAAGTAAATCAAGCTCGTTCCAGGGCCGATTTTATTGGTCCAGGTGGTGGAGGTAGCGGTTTAGGCCTGGCAATTGCCCGCCATGTAGTAGAAGCGCATGGAGGTCGTATTAAAGCCGAAAGTGTACTTGGACGGGGCAGCACCTTCACCTTTACCTTGCCTGTGACAGTTCGCACCTGAATAGAACTTCTTTGACATTGTTTGACCTGCACCGAATATTTTAATTACATTTTTACACAAATGTGTTGAACTTAGCAGGCATATATGTTACTATTTTCAAGGGATCAGTATTTCGGACTAACGTCCATGTTTCGTGCCCTACGGAAGCCGCATTTCACAAAACCGGACCAACGCTTAACTCGATTCGCGACTATTTACTGCTTCATTGAAACGCGATACCTTTGGGTCTCCGGGTTAAGAGCGGTCCTACCTGTGTGGGGCGTTATTTATTGCACCATGAGTAGGCTGAGGTGAGGATGCAAGTGGTAGAGTGGAGACAGAAAGGGGACGGCAGTTATGAGCAAACTGGTGATGATTATCGATGATTCTCTCACGGTACGTAAAATTATGGAAACCAGCCTGAAGCGCGAAGGTTTCGCATCCGTGAGCTATCCCGATGGTATCGAGGCGCTGCGCGCGCTAAACGAGCATCGACATCCCGTACCTGACCTGGTAATACTTGATATCGGCCTTCCTAAAATGGATGGCTATGAAGTAGCCCGCCATTTGAAAACAAAACAGCAGTTTGGTAATACTACAATTGTAATGCTCTCTAAACGAGATGGGGTGATCGATCGTCTCAAGGGTCGTCTTGTAGGTGCGAAAGACTATATTACCAAACCGTTCAGAACTCAAGATGTTATGTCTGTAGTACACTCGCACCTGAGTTCTCCCCCGATTAGTTAGTAATGTTGCCTCTTCACAGCTTACCAGCATATAGCCTTGAGCAAATAAGTGATGAAGAATTCTGGGACTACGCACGCGAGCGCGCAAATGTAGTTTCCAGCGATTCTTCTCGCGCAGAAAACGACCAGGATCAATACCTGGAACTCAAACTGAGTTCCGGAAGCTGTCTGTTTCCCCTGAACGCTATCCTTGAGGTTGTGCCTCCCCCACATCGTTTAGCTCGCCTGCCCGTCATTCCCACCTGGATGCATGGTGTTGCAGCCTGGCGTGGTGAAACCATAGCCGTAATTGATCTCGACTTGTATCTATCTGATACAAGCATCTCCTCGCCCGATGGCATACTGCTGGTAGCAAACCATGCTGAGTTAACAGTTGGGTTACTCGTTCCGGGTATTGGGCCGATCATCACCGTTCAGCTTGAACAAATGCTGCCATCTACTGCGCAAACAGGTATGGCGAAAGGCATATATGCCGGGGCATCCGTACTGGATATACCGGCACTACTCACCAGTATAGTACAACAGATTGAAAGGGCTGCCCTTTATGGATGATGAAAAACAGCCCTTTCAGCAGAACGAACTCACTCCAGAAGACCTGGAAGTGCTGCGAGCATTCCATATGCTGGAAGAGCCAGCATCCGATACTCCAACACTCCAGGAGGTGTCACAGCCGGCTTCTCCCTCGCATCAGCCGTACGAAACGCAGTCTGCCGCGACCATGACTGACGAGGATATGCTTGTCTTCTTCACCACTGAGGCCGATGAAGATATTGCATCCATGCGCCTGGCTCTCCAACAATTAGAGCAGGACGAACGTTTAGATTCCCCCGGCCTTGTGGCTCTGAAGCGTACTGCACATAAAGTGGCAGGAACAGCAGCAGCAATTGGCTGTGATTCGATGTCTACAATCGCGCGTCATATGGAGGCGATAATCAAGCTGCTGGAGGGAGGAGCTATCGTTTTCCTGACAGGTTTGATTGCCCTGACACATGCAGTACAAGCCCTCGAATTGACCCTGGAGAGTATTGCTACTCATGGATATGAAAGCAAAAATCCTCTACTGGAACTCGAGGAAGAATACATGGCAATCAATATCGATGTACATGCCAAAAGCACTCCCGAGCACCTTTTACTTGAAGACACAGCGGATGCGCTCTTTCACACTTCATCTCAACACATGCCCGGTACTTATCATAACTCGCCGCCTGTTAATCTGCGGCATCTGCATCAACTCGTACTGCATACCGAGAAATTGATAGAACTACATACTCCACTGGGCAATGCCCAGAAACAAGTCGAAACGGCGCT
>Ga0070708_100003947_pt1 | contig 11644 bp, 12 predicted proteins | sample KBSK5503metaG_FD_65469 | JGI IMG/M metagenome (GOLD analysis project Ga0070708, IMG submission 65469) | Corn, switchgrass and miscanthus rhizosphere microbial communities from Kellogg Biological Station, Michigan, USA - KBS K5-50-3 metaG | ecosystem: Host-associated > Plants > Roots >...
GTTTTCACGAACAGCGTTGCCGGGATTGCCAGCAGCGCGCCGATAAATCCGAACACCCAGCTCCAGAAGAGAAAGGAGAGAAAAACGAGCAGGACCGGCAAGTTCAACCCTTTGCCCATGATGCGTGGAGTGACAGCATTATCCATGGCTGCATTGAGAGCGATGCCGATAGCAAGGACGGCCAACGCTGTTCCCCACCCATAGAGAATGAGGGCGATGATGATCGCTGGCAGGCAGGCGATGATCAAGCCGACGTTGGGAATAAAGCCCAGGATGAATGCCAGGAATCCCCATAAAACGGCAAAGTCCACCCGGAAGAGCAACAACTCCACCGTGATGGCAACAGCACTCAAGAGGTTGCTCATGGCCTGGATACGATATTGCTTTTGAATTTGTTTGGTATAGTTGCCAAGTTGGAGCACGAAGTTATTCCCTGTCTGCAGGCTCGTCTGGAACTTGGTCGCGATGGGCTTCGACTCGACCAGCATGAGGAAAAGCAGGAACAAAAAGAAGACGATGGAGATACTATTGCCCAGTACTCCCAGGGTAACATTGATGGCTGTTTTGGCAAGTGCTACGCTGCTGTTCGTGACAAAGGAGTTGAGCGTGTCTTGTAAATCAATGCCGATGTTTGCCAGCGCAGTTCCCAGGGCATCGATACGCTGGTGGAGGAGTTCTTGATAGACTGGTAAACGCAGTGCAAGTCGTTTCAGTGAGACAGTGAGGATGATCACCATAATAACGATGAAGCAGCCCAGCCCCAGGACCATTACCAGCAGCGCCAGCCAGGCAGGCAACCCCTTCTTTTCAAGCCAGCGCAACAGCGGGCTAAAGAGGACGGCAAGGGTCGCAGCAAAGAAAATGGGAGCCAGAACGTCACTTGAGAATTTCAGACCGAAAACCACAATCACAATCGCAGCCGCACCAAGCAGGGAGCGAAGGATGGGTAATCCTCGTATAGTGATCATCTGCATACTCCGATTCTCCTGTTGATTGACCACCGGGAGCATCGTTGATGCCTCAACTCACACATTGCACAGGCGGAAGGAGTAGAAGATGGCCCCAATGCCGCCGGCAGCACCACCCACCAGGGGAACGCGAGTGCGCCTGTTCTGGATTCAGTCTTTTCTGCCATGATACTGTAAGTCCTCCTAACATGTTCCTCTCCTCGGCATGTCTTCATAGCGTTGAAAGGCAGGCCGGTGAAAAGCACTACACTACTCCTCCACGAGATGAAGCTGGAAGCAAGCAGGACCGCCACCGGGCCAGCCCGCAACGACCAACGTCGCTGGTTGCGGGCCAGGTGGACTGCCGGGTATGCGAGTGGGCCGAGGGTCATCACGTTTCTCCTTTCCTTTTTTGGCTTGGTGTCGTGATGCGCTATTCCTGACCAAAGGCGTCTTTCAGCTTTGCCTCGTTTTCTGCCGAGAGCGATGTGCGGACAATTTTGCCACCGAATGGCCGCAATTGCTCGACGACTTTATCGACGGTAACCTGCTGTACCAGCACGAAGATAGCAGAAGTTCCCGGCTGGATCGCATTGCCGACTTCCTTGATGAAGGTGTCATCGATGCCGTAGTCCCTCATCGAACCGGCAACCGCTCCAATGGCCGCGCCCACCGCCAGGCCAAAGAACGGCACGAAGAAGAGCAGGCCAATCAGCATGCCCCAAAAGGCCCCGCTCAGCGCCCCTGCACCCGCCAGGTTTGCCGCCTGCTTTACCTTGACTTTGCCATCCTGGCCGCGCACGACCACCACCGCGTCATCAACCTTGATGAGGTGGGCCTTCTGCAGCTCAACCAGCCGATCCCGCACCTGATCGGCGGTGTACTCGTTGCTAAATGTCATGACCACCATGTTGCTACTCATGGGTTCTTTCCTTTCCTGCAAATGAGACGATAAGCATTGAGCGGGTTTGGACCATTCTGCTCCCTCTGGTGCGCCTGTCCTTTTCCGGTTCTAGTAGACGGAGGAAGCGTCACGAAAGCGTTATGAGCACCAGTATGGAAAGTGGCTTGAGACTCAGCCACGCCATTGCTCGAAGCAGGACCGCGCTCACATACCGAAAGCCTGGCGGACGTTGTGATCGGCCAGGAAGTAGACAAGGATGATCACCGGAATCACCAGGCTAAAAAGAAAAAATCCAAAGCTGCTATAGTGCTGCATCCAGCTGGTCAGGAGCCCTGCAATGTTCAGGATCTCTAGAAAGACTGTTGCCCAGAATGCCCAGCGTTTCAATGTCCACAATCCCCAGGCAAAGAACAGTTGGAGCAAACCAATCAAGGCCGCGACCGTACCATACAAGATAGCGTATCCGCGAACGGAACCAGGGATGTGAAATCCAAAAAGGCCGACTCCAAAAAACCAGTAGATAGCGGCAATGAGGGGGATAATGCCTCCTAGCGCCACCAGTACTGCAATGATGCTGACGCCTATCGGACGTTTACGAGTCATGGTCACGTTGTCCATAACACCTCCTTTGATACTATTTCACTCCTTCTGACAGGAGCGACTGCCCCTAGTACTCTCTGGCATTAGTATAGAAGGAGAAGCGTCATGAAAACGCAATGAGATCGCCATGGGGAGCGGAAGTCTGGGAGCAAGTAATCCTCTCCTCCTGACGCCTGTGGCGAATAGCATCCCACGCGCTTCCGTTCTGGCGTAGAGGCGGCATGTATGGTGCGAGTCCGGTCCACACCCCGAGCGATGAAATATGATCAAAATGAAAAGCTGTAAATAACCGTTCTACTAGCAGCTTAGAGCTTGCTATTTCTCCAATAGGAGGGCTCTTCAAATGGTTCATGCTATTTTACGCATGACAAAAAGGAGTGGAATGCGGCTATTTCTTGGCCTTAACGTACTTTTCCGTTCCCTTACTCCTTTGAGATCTTTATTCCCACTCTTGCTTGCCGGAGCGCTCTTTGGAACCTGATTCCTGGCTGGTTTCCTTGTTGGGACTTGGAGGAACGACGCGCGAGTTTATCAGGCTCGCAACCGATGCCATAACGCTTGAGAAGCTTGAAAAGGGCATCTTGCGCCTTACAATCATCTGGTCACCTCTCATGGGCTTCATTTGGCCGGTGGAGAGCAGTACCAGGCCATATGACACGGCAATTATCCAACAGCGACCATTGCAGGTTTCTTGGTCACACGACTATATCCACGACGGAGTGTCTAACGATAACTACTGATCTGGATCGATAGATTGATCCTGCTCAGTGGTAACGATATACGCGGTTACCTGCGCTTCCGGGTTACTGGCATCGCTAGCATCTTCTGGCTCTTCGTTCTCGTGGGAAATTGAGACCTCCACTGGCACGGCCTTTTCACCGGTGGGCGAAGGGCTTGCTATTTTGTGCACCATTACGGCCAGGTTGTCCGGCATGGGTCCAATTCCCATAGCAAAGAAGGCATTGATCTCAGCTCCTGCCAGCACGATTACGGCAAAATAGTAAAAGAAAAACAGGAAAATAACTACCAAACCTGCTGTCCCTGTATAACTGCCTAAGAAGCGTGTCACGTAGAATGGGAAGAGTAAGAGATAAACCTGTACGGCTACTGCTGCTAGCAATGCTCCAAACCAGCTATTACGGAAACTGATACGCTGGTTCGGCACGACCAGGTAGATTACTTCAAACAGGACCCATGCGATAGACACTGAAGCAATTATGCCGATCGAGTCAAAAATCAAACCGCTATAAGGTACCTGGCTGATAGGAGTTGATTGCAGTACGGATTGTACCAGGGTCGGTATTGTGGAAGCAAATACCATGAGGGGTATCAGGACGACAAACACCAGGAGCATGCCAATGGCCACAATATACTGCTTTATCAGACCACGTGTAGGTGTACGAAAAATAATTGCAAAATGTCCTTGCATGGTTATGAAGAGCCCTGAGCCGCCGAAGATAGCGAGGAGGATGGCGAATAGCAGCAGGGCACCAGAGTTCTTCTTGAGTGAATCCAGAGCTAGCTCGAGAAAATTTGCTGATAATTGCTGTGGAACAATTTGTTTAAGATGGTTGATAAGGTCATTTAGTGCTGTGGGGTCCAGGCGGCCGATGGTAAGGCCAAAGATGCCTATGATGGCAATAAGGATCGGGAAGATTGCGATGATGAGATTGAAGGCAAGCGCTGCTGCAAAGCTCATGACCCAGTCATTATTAAATTTATTCACAAACTCCTGTAAGGATTTGACTCCCTTTCCAACAACCTGTACAACTTCTGGCGAGTCGAGATGTTCCGTAATTGCTGGTGCCTTTGGATGATCTGTCATACTAGTAATCCCTCAAAGCCAATTAGAGACCGGGCAAGTTGATGTACGACTTATAGTTTATAGTAAAAGCTTGAGGGGGTCAAATTCATGCTGTTTCTGTCTGTAACGACGTCGCTGGAAATCATATCTGTGCTTTGCCATAATTCCGTGGCAGCAACAGCGCATAAAATTGCCACTTTTGGGCGTGATTGGTAGGGTTTAAAAACGGAGCTTCGCCAGGATACTTTGCCGAAAGTGCAGCTTGCCACTTATGAGTGCCAACAGAATTATTCATCTTGGTAATTTACCCGAAGTTGTGAAGAGCCTTGAGAAAGGATTGACAACCACGCCAGCAGAGGTTATATTCTATTACGGAAGGGGTTGTTTGCTTTGTCTTCGGGTGCCTGCTTGGTCGTTTTTCTCGCGTGTCTTTGGTGATTAACTCTAGTGTAGCCGGTTGCGCCGTTGGTGCTCTCTTCCCACCAGCAGCCCAACCACCATAGGCGAGCATGTTAGGGAAGCCAACTCACCTGTGCCCGACTCCCGCACCTTGTTCCGGAACTCCCATAGGTGGCCCTTCCTGATGGTCTTGTAGCGCATCTCCTTAGGAGGAATGCAGGAGTGAAAAGCAGTGAGCGCGTGGTGGCGGCTGTGCTCCAGCCATCGTCTCAACCGGAAGCCTCACGCCCTCTCCTGGTTCTGCTGTGACAGCAGAGGAACTCCTCTCATGTGTCTGCAACCACTGTACTGGCTCCTCGGGCCGGCCTGGCACCGGGACGTGCGACCCGTTCCCTTCGGGTCAAAGTTCACTAGTAGGAGGTTTTCATGAGTCGCCTGAAGCATGTGAGGGTGCTAGCACCCCTCACGGTATTGCTGGTTGTACTGACTGTCGTGGCCACAATCGGTGGTGGCCTGGCACGCGCCGCTTCACTTGTCACTGTCTCCGGCGCAGACCCCTACGCAACCTGTTCGATCCCTGGCAATCCGGGCACCAACTCCGTGAATGCTGAGGTCGAGCCCCAGGTCTCCGTCAATCCGCATCTAGCAGGGAATATTGTGGGTGTCTGGCAGCAGGACCGCTGGAACAATGGCGGGGCGCAGGGCCTGGTCGCCGGGTTCTCACTCAACGGCGGCAAGAGCTGGAGCCAGAGCACACTGCCTTTCAGCGGGTGCGCCCCCGGGGCTATCAACGACCCGTTCACCGGGGCACCGTACGACCGAGCCTCGGATCCCTGGGTCTCCTTCGGGCCTGATGGGACTGCATACGCCATCGGCCTGCTGGCAACCAACAACACGATTAGCGGCAACAACGACACTGGCGTCGCGACCGTCACCTCGAGCGATGGCGGCAGAACCTGGGGCAACCAGCGCCTGATCAAGTCCGACCAGGGAACCAGCCCCGTCTTCGAGTTCACCCAATTCTTCAACGACAAGGAGTCCGTCACTGCGGATCCAGTTCATGGTGGCACGGCCTACGCCGTGTGGGACCGGCTCCAGGCCCCGAGCCACAGCCCGGATGCGGCCCTGCGCGCTCACGCGTTCCGGGGTCCTACCTGGTTCTCCAAGACCACTGACGGTGGCAAGACCTGGACGGGCACGCGGTCGATCTTCGATCCTGGGCAGAACAGCCAGACCATCGGCAACCTGATCGTGGTCGACCCCCGGACAGACGTCCTCTACGACTTCTTCGAGCAGTTCCAGACGACCGGCTCCCCCGACTTCACGCCGCGGGGCCTCAGCGTCGGCTTCATCTCATCGTCCGATGGCGGCAACACCTGGTCGCAGCCGACGGTCGTTTCGAACCAGCAGACGCCAAACGACTTCAGCACCACGGGTGCACTCCTTCGCACCGGCGCGGGCCTTCCCTCGGTCGCCATCGATGCGAGCACCGGACAGCTGTACGTGGTCTGGGAGGACGCTCGCTTCACAGGCGGAAGCGTCAATCAGGTCGTTCTCTCTACGTCCACCGACGGTGGCAAAACCTGGAGCGCGCCGGCTGTAGTCAGCAAGACCCCCACCAGCACGCCCGCTTTCACGACCACGGTAGCCGTCAACTCGGGGGGCGCGGTTGCCGTGACCTACTACGACATGCGCAACCCCAATGGTGTCACCACGGGGCTGCCGACCGATTACTGGCTCGTGAACTCAGCCGACCATGGTGCAAGCTTCGGCAACGAGGTACGCATCACCCCTACCTCCTTCGACATGTCGATAGCACCCAATGCGGGTGGCCTGTTCCTTGGGGATTACGAGGCCCTGGCCAATATTGGTACAACGTTCGAGCCCTTCTTCGTCAAGACAGTAACTCAAACTAATCCGACAGACGTGTTCACAACGTTTATCTAGCGGCATCTGGATGTGTCGAGTATTACAGCCGCGCCTGTGGTGGGCGCGGCTTCTTTCATAGCAGACAAGAGAGAGCATGTCAGGCTGGTTTGTTCTGAGAGAGGGCGTTTCGCCTGAAAATTCGCTGAAGCGCAATCGCCGCATCAAGCATTACCTGCATACGGCCATCCGTCGCATTATCGATCTGGTAGTGGAAGAAGGCATTGGCACGCTGATCATTGGCAAGAATTCCCTCTGGAAACAACGTGTGGAGTTGGGCAAGAAGCACAATCAGGAGTTTGTGCAAATCCCGCATGCCAGGTTTATTGATACGAAAGTACCTATTTCTTGCGACGCAGACGCAACAACTGAACAAGAAATGCGAGCGCTGTTCCTACTACTACCTCGACAATGGTTAATATCCTGGATGAGCTTGAAGGAGATGCGCTGCGTTTCTCTCTCCGGTGATTTGTATGAACGGATTGGGGCTGCTCAAGAGCTGCGCTTGTGCCTGGCTGTGCTCGCAGTTGATCGACCTCGCTCTTGGGGAGAATTTCCTTTGGTTCTGCATTCTTGTGCGAAACTGAAGCTTCCTCACGTATAGCCTGCTCGCTTGTTGGCAGATGGCTTGTCATTGTGTGAACCATAACGACCAGGTTATCAGGAGTGGCGTGGACACCCTCGGCATAGAAAGCGTTGATCTCGGCTCCTAGCAGCAAAATTACGGCGAAATAGTAAAAGAAAAACAGGAGAATAACTGCGAAACCGGCTGTCCCTGTATAGCTACCTAAAAAGTGTGTCACGTAGAACGGGAAGAGCACGAGATAGAGTTGCACGCCCACTGCTGCTACTAGCGCCCCAAGCCAACTGTTACGGAAGCTGATATGCTGATTTGGCACGACCAGGTAGATTGCTTCAAACAAGACCCAGGTGATAAGCACTGCAACAAGTATGCCGGCGAGTCCGTAAATGAAGGCGTTGCCAGCAATCGGGTTTAAGGGAGTTGTTTTCAGGATGGAGTGTACTATTGCAGGGATTGAGGAAGCAAATATCATGAGAGGTGTCAGAACGACAAATACCAGGAGCATGCTTACTGCCATGATGTTCTGTTTGATCGGGTCTCGCGGTCGTGTATGATAGATAATATCAAAATATCCCTCGATAGTCACAAAGAGCCGTGAACCGCCGAAGATAGCGAGGAGGATGGCGATTACTAACAGGAAGCCTGCACTCTTGTTAAGTGAATTTAGAGCCAGGGTAAGAAAATTGCTCTGTGATGATAGTTGTCCTGGAAAGAGGTGTTGGAGACTAGTTTTAAGCTCGGATTCTGCCGAAGGACTCAGTTGGCGGAGAGCCAGCCCGGCAATGCCTAAAATAGCAATGAGGATGGGGAAGATCGCGGTTATGAGGTTAAAGGCAAGCCCTGCTGCAAAGCTCATGACCCAGTCATTATTAAATTTGGTCCAAAATTCCTGTAAGGATTTGGCTCCCTTTTGAGCGGTCTGCACGACTTCTGGAGGGCGGTGCTCTGTGTGTACCTTTGTCTGAGTTGCCATAACCTTATCCCCATATTGTATTGCTCGATAGCCTGCTGTAGTAAAATCTTATGCTCTTGCCTCTGCTGGCTTGTATAATTAGAGAGGACAATGTACGCTACTCCTATATAGAATCACGTTTAAGCACGTTGCAGCGTTTCAATAGACCTGGATTGAAAAATAAGCATGAGTTCGCAACCGCCGCCTAAGCGGCAAAGCTTTGCCTCTTTAGTATGGGAGGTACTGCGCCTGGGAGCGCAGGCTCTGTGGGGAAGCCGCGCTAATCCTGTACGTCCTATGCTGGAGCGTCAACAGGCTCTGACTGTGCTGGGACTGCCGCCAAATGCTACCCGCCAGCAGATTAAACGCCGCTATCGTGTACTGGCGAAGCAGCATCACCCTGACCGGGGGGGAAATCCGCGACAGATGCAGCGTATAATAGCCGCTTATGAACTGCTGATGAAAGATCAATCGCCTCAATAGTGTGTCAGGGCAACCTGGCTCCACAATGATTGCAGAAGCGCTTGCCAGGGCGGACTGGCGCTCCGCATTGATCACAGAAAAATGTTTCGGAATTTTGCTCAGAAGCAGTATGCTGAGTAGGTGATACAGAAGCCGGTGGCGTTTGTACTGGGGCCTGAGCATGTGAAGATTGAGGCGCCCCCTGGTTTTGCTGGTAAGTACCCTGTGAGGGGGTACTAGAAGCCTGCCCTGGCTGTGCTCCTTGAGCAGTCTGTAGTGTATCCTGCACAGTCTTTGCTGCCTTTAGGGCTGCCCCACCGATAGTGCCTGCGATTTTCAGCCCCTTGGCTATATCTTCCATGTAGCTCTGCGTGCGCTGCGTAGGAGGCAGGAAGGTCGAATCTGAAACTTTTTCGAAGAAATCTTTGCCGATCTGAATGCCATTGGCGGAGAGTTGTCCCTGTTCTTGCGAGCCATCGTCAAAGAAGAACGAAATGCTTTCTCCCTGGTAGGTGTAGCTACCCTCGCGCCGTGTTTCTGGAGCATTTGTATCAACTTGCTGTCCGCTTAAAAGCGATTTAGCAGCATGGCCGATGCGACTACGTTCCTGCACGATCAGCGTAAAGCGGCCTTTGGATAACAAGGTCAAACGATCGAGCCGGGATGTGAAGTAGTCAAGCCCGATTCCAGAGGAATGAGAGCATTCATATTGACCGGTAATTGATTTCATCGAAAATGATCCTTCGCAAGGCGTTGCATATGGAACAATGGTACCCATTCATTTAACTGGTGACACTGATCGAAGTGTCTTACAACTAATACGGTGTTACCGTCAAGGCGGTTGCAAAGTTGCCGGGCGGCTTGAAGTCGTGAGAGCAAAGGAGCCAGCTACCCCAAAGAGTGCTGCTTGTAAAAATATAGGACAGCTCTTACCCATTTGGTGGAGTATCTTCAGCAGAAGTTGTAGCGCTAAATGGTGTGGCCAACTTAGCAAGACGCTGGGCTTTGTCCAATTCCCGGTCGCCTTCTTCTGACCTGCCCTGCTTGAGTAAGTAACGACCGAGCATGTCGTGGGCACGGATTTTTGCTGCGACGCGATCAGTAGGTTCCAGTTCTTTGATAGCAGCAAGAAAGGCTTCTTCCGCTTGCGGGTCGTGGATATCTCTGTCCGCGAGTATGCGTCCTTTCATCATATAGGCTTCGGCCCGCCTGAGGGTGTAGCTCTTTTTGCCAGCGTCGAGAGCCAGTTGGACATACACGAGCGCTTGTTCGCACTTGTTGTCGGCGTGTTCAACGCTAGCGAGATAACAGGCAGCGGCCGATACCAGGTTGGCCCGTTCCTTCAGGCTGTACTCGTGTATTTTGTTGTTCAATGGAGAAGGAGATGGAGGACTGGCCTCGTCTAGCGTGGGGGCCCAGGTATCCAGTACCCGCTGGAGTCGTACGCGTGCTGCGCCGAGGTTTCCCAATGATTGTTCGATGAGCGCAATCTGGCAGTCTAGGAGAGCGGCACGCAGCGTTTCATCGATAGCACTATACAGAATGCGGGCATTTTCAGCATGGTTCAGTGCGGTTTGCTTTTGTATCTGCACTTCGCCTGATTGATTGGCTCCGTTATTGCTGTAGTTGGATGCGTTATTTGCAAGCTCAAAGACAACCAGGGCCATCCCCCAGTGTGCCTCGGCGACGAAGCGGACAGGTGTGGAGTCGTTCATCATAGCAAGCGCATCCTGGTAGTGTGCGTATGCTACTTCAATCTGGCCAAGTTCCCGGGTGGCGGCAGCAAGGTGAAGCCGCAGTGCGGTGGCTTCGAGATGTTGGTCCTGTGGTATAGCCTCAGGGAGAATGGCGACAGCAGAGAGGAAGTCGCTTTGTGCCAGTTGAAACTGGCGCAGGCTGAAGTAGCACTGGCCGCGCAAAGCAACCATCCTCCAACGGAAAAAAGGTGGGATGCTGGACATGTTCAGATCCTGTAACTGCTCCAACGCTCGCCGTGGGCGATTATCTGCAAGCATTTGCGCGGCCTGCACCCTTTTTTCGTCAAGACTTTTGATTTTGCTTTCCTCGGCTCCTGTATCGCGAGACTGCTGTGCTAACAGCGTCAAGTCATCGAGCGGAAGCCTTAACTGCTCTGCCAGGTACTGCAGACTCTCGGCTGAGGGATCTATGCGATTTCGTTCAATTTGTGATATGAGACTGGTACTATATTTTTCCCCTGCCACTTCTGCCAGGGAGAGATGGAGATTCTGGCGAGCCGACCTGATTATCCCCCCCAAAGTGTTGGGAGAAACTCGTTTAGATGGACGTGGCATCGTTACATGCCAACCTTCCTAGGCATTTGTTCACTCTTTCTTTGCCATTTAAGGCTATGTATCGATACGGCATACCTGATGAATCATAAAAAATAATGAACACTAAATATTGTAATAAACGACGCTAAGAAACAGATCGGTAATAGGTAATAGTAGAACTTGGTCCTAATACTATATAATATCCCTCAACTAGTTGTCAAAACGACCTGGCAGTATACCTGGTATGTACGGTCACTCATTCACCGGTATTTCTCACCGGGGCAAGATATGAGAGGTCGAAAGAACTACATAGAAGTCTTTCCTGAACTTTCTCACGAAGCTGGTAGCTCTTCGGTGCTTTATAGTTTACGGTCTTTTCAAAACAGCTAGAAAGGCCTTTTCAAACTCCGGCGTGAAGCCTAATATCATAGTATATTTTTCATTTGAAAAGGTTACGTTTTTTATATTTTATAACATAATTGAATAGCCGGTCTAGCTTTTTATTCCGAGGATTTGCTGAAGGTCATGCTATATCACGTTTACATATTATATATTGAAAGAGGAAGAGATGGTCACCGGGGGGCATCATCACGATTCTCGAGCAGAACTTAGAACGAATGACCGAGTTTCCTATTGACTTTCGGAATAGAACACTGTATGCTGAAGCAATAAGGCTAATGTAAGAGAGGAATACAGGCTAATGGCTCGTTCCGCCAAAATATCTATACAAGATGAATTGGAATCACACGAACAGCTCTCACTTTTCGCGGCCAATA
>Ga0070708_100003948_pt1 | contig 11642 bp, 9 predicted proteins | sample KBSK5503metaG_FD_65469 | JGI IMG/M metagenome (GOLD analysis project Ga0070708, IMG submission 65469) | Corn, switchgrass and miscanthus rhizosphere microbial communities from Kellogg Biological Station, Michigan, USA - KBS K5-50-3 metaG | ecosystem: Host-associated > Plants > Roots >...
AACAGGTTGTGGCCCGGGCCGTGCCGGCCCGGCCCCCAGTCCAGCCGATAGCCGTTCTTGGCCAGGTGATCCACCAAGGTAATGACGTGGTTGGGATCGCGGCACTCGTAGGCGATATGGTGCATGCCTTCGAATCTGGTGCTTGCCATGAAGTTCGCGGCGTGATGGTCGGCTCCGCAACGCAGGAAAACGAAGAAATCACCGAGCGCGTCAGACCATTTGAAGCCGAGCAGGTCCTTATAGAATTTCTCGAGCGCGTCCAGGCCAGGCGTGAAGGACGCGACGTGGCCAAGCTTGGTCAGGCGCGGCATCGTCGGCCAGGCGCCACTGGGCTCTTGGGCTGTCATCAGGTGCATCGGTATGCCGGTGGTGGGCTCCGCCAGCACGAGCACGTCCGGCGTGCCCGGGCCGATATCGGTTCGCCGTTCCACCTCATATCCCGCGTCACGAAGACGGCGCTCGGCGTCGTCCAGCGGTTCTGAGATCTCGTATCCGGTCGCCGTCCGCCCCTTCGCGGCGGCGGCGCGTGCAATGACCACGCAGTGGTGGTCGAAGCCGGTGGTGAGGAAGGCACCTCCCGGCGACCTGTCCACGACCGTGAAGTCGAGGATTCTCGTGTAATACTCGACGAGTCGGTCCACATCCGGAGTCTCGAACGCGACATAACCGAGCTTGGTGACGTTGACAGCCGACTCCGTCTTGGGTCGCGGGACGTTCATGATGACCTCGCCTTCGATTTCTGGCTCGTTGTGTAAATCCTGCTCACCGGTGGTGAGCAAGTCTCTGTAGCCGACGGACAACGCGATCGGCGTCCCGGGCTCGCGACTCGTCCGTGGCGTCGCTGCGGAACGTGTGCCGCATACTGCCGATTCCCTCGATTTCGCTGACCAGTTCGTCTCCTGGCCGGAGGAAGCGCGGCGGTTTCCGGGCTAGCCCGACCCCGGCCGGAGTGCCGGTGAACACCACATCGCCGGGGAGCAACGGAAGCCACGCGGACAACTCCGCCACCAGTTGCGGTACCGAGAACGTGAGATCTCTGGTCCGCGCGACTTGCACCGTCTCACCATCGAGGGTGCAGCTGATGGCGAGATCGTCCGGGTTCCCGAACGAATCCGGCGTGACGAGGAACGGTCCGGTCGGGCTGAAGCCGGGCAACGACTTCCCCAAGCTCATCTGCGGAAATTCTCCCCGCAGCTGAAGGTCACGCTCCGAAAGGTCCTGGCCGATGGTGAGTCCCGCGACATGGTTCCATGCCTGCTGCGCAGGGACGTTCCTGGCGAGCTGCCCTATGACGGCGACCAGCTCCACCTCCCAGTCGACCGCACCGGTCGGCAGTTCGATCTCGCCGACGGGCCCGGTGAACGACGACACGTACTTGGCGAAGACCATCGGCCACTCGGGTGTGGCCAGGCCGCCCTCGTCAGCGTGGCTACGGTAGTTCGCGCCGACGGCGAAGACCTGTGCTGGCCGCGGCGCCGGAGGACCGAGTTCGTCCAGGCGGAACGGCGCGGCGTCGTCGGTACTGGCCGTGGCGGCCCATTCACGGAATTCGTGCCAGCGCTCATATACGGCCTGCGGATCCGCACCGAAGCGGCCCGCGCTGGACTTTTCCACGTCGATCCCCCCCTGGTCCGTGACCAGGACCAGACGATCTGACAGATTGCCGATTCGCACGGTGCGTGCCTCTTTCCTGGGCGACAGGATCTCTGTGATTACGCGGACCGCGTCCCACGTCAGCCATGCAGGTTGGTCACGGCCAGGATGGAATCCAACCCGGACGGATGGTCCAGCTCCAGGTCGAGAACCGTGCATATCCTGCCGAGCGCCCAGTAGAACCCGACCAGTTGCAGGACCTCGACGATCTGACGCGCAGACAGCTGCCTGCGGGCTCGCTCGAACACGTCATCGGCGACTCGCGGTGCCTCGACCACTGCTAGGACGAAGGCCAGCAGCGCTCGTTCTGCCGGGTCGTCGGGCGCAGTGAAGTCGCCGTTCCTGATTCGCTCGCGGAGGGCGGGAGGTATCCCCGCCGCTGCCGAGACAGGTATGTGCTGCGCGTACTCGTACTCGCAGTCGACGAGCCCGGCGACGGCCAAGATGACGAGTTCACGCTGGCGGACGCTGAGTTCCAGCGCGGTGAACTGGGCCTGAGCGAGCCGCAGGAACGGAATGGTGAGAGAGGTCGCGTGGGCGAACATCTCCGTGATGTTGTTCCGCGGCATGCTGCCGAGCAGCTCGGCAAGCTCGGCCGGCATGGAATCCCGGGCGGGATACGGTAGTCGGGCCATTGCGCTTCTCAGCGGTATTGACCGGAACGGCTGAACTGCGTGGCGAACCCACAGACGTCTCGGACCGTCGCCGCGTAGACGTCAGGTATTGCCTTCCGGAAGAAGACATCAGCGGAATGCACGGTGCCGTTCACCGTGCGCCCGACCGCACTGACGCCGGCCGTCACCAGCCGGCGTTGGTAGGTGAGCCCCTCGTCTCGCAACGGGTCAAGTTCGTTGACGGAGATCACGTGCGGGGGAAGCCCGGCCAGGTCGGTGTCGCTCGCGCAAGACGGCCAGCAGGTCGGCTCGTCAGCATGCGCACCTGCCGGGTCGTACAGGGCGCCCATGATCGACAGCAGAGCGCAGCTGATGAAGTAATCGTCATTTTCCCGCTGCGAAGGAAATTCCGGCTGCTTACGCCACGTTCCCGCGATCATCGGGCACATGGCGTACACGCCGTCGATCTCGTCCAGCCAGCCTCCCTGCTTTGCCTTGAGCGCCACGGCGAGCGCGAGGTTGCCACCGCCCGACTCTCCGGAGATCACCACCGTGTCAACCCCCAGTTCGCCTTTGTTGTCCGCCATCCAGCGGACTGCCGCGGTGCAGTCAGAAAGGCCCGCGGGGTATGGGTGCACTCCCAATGAAGCGGCCGCGTTACGAAACTCGACACCGGCGACAACGAGACCCGCCAGCGCCAGCTCGTCGCGCCAGCGGACGTAACAGCTGTCCGCCGCGCGGAGGATGACCCCGCCGCCGCCGTGGAAATGGAGGATTCCGGGCAGCACGCCCCTGGCACCCTCTGGGCGGTGGACGAATACCACTACCTCGTTTCCGTCAGGCCCCGGGATCGTGACGGTCCGGCGCTCCACGCCGGCCACGGGCGGCAGGTCGGCGAACAGCGCGGAGAAGACCGCTCAGAAGCCATCCTCGGCGCCCTGTCCGAAGGCCAGCAGTTGCTGCCTCGATTACGAAGGCGAAACGGGCGGAGCGGGCTGGTCTCCATCGAGGCCGAACGGGGCCAAGGCGGCGACGAGCCTCGGGTCGGCGCGCGGATCGTCCTTCAGCGCACGCGACGGGTCGCCGAGCCGGCCAGGCAGATCGGAGCGGATGGTTTCGCCGACTTCGGTGGTCATCGCGCATTCCCTCCAGTTGTCTCCCTGGCTGCGCACTCGAGCGTGAGGTCCTGTTCGAACGATCCGTTTCGCCATTTCTCGAGTACCGTGACGTACTCGACCGGCCCCCCGCCGTACGCGTTGGCGAATGCGTTCGGCTGCCCCGGCTCGTAGGAGCCGTCGTTGTTGGCCCACCCCGGCGTGCAGCTACGGGCAGCCTCGACGCTGAATCTGGACCGGGCGGTGATGACGTCACTCCAGGCCGCTACCGCCTCCGGAGTGACGTCCGCAACGCGAGTGCCCCGGTCAAGCAGGTTCTTCACGACGTTGGCCACATGGTGTGCCTGGTCATGGAAAACCAGCGGTGCGTTGATGGACACCGCGGCTTGATGCAGGCCCCCGATGACAAACAGGTTCGGAAACCCGCTGAATTGGATTCCGTGCAATGACCGCACCTCGTGAGCGCGGTACTCGGTTAGGGTCGTGCCGTTCGAGCCGTAGGCTTCGAAGCCGCCAGATCGCGTTGGTGCGACGCCGAATTCGAAACCGGTGGCATAAATGATCAGATCGACTGGATACTCCGTGCCGTCGAATACGATCCCGTTGCGGCTGATCCTGTCGAGGCCCCGGCCCTGTGTGTCGATCACCGTGACGTTCGCACGGTTGAAAGTAGGCAGGTAGTCGTCGCTGAAGCACGGCCGCTTGCAGAAGCGGCTGTAGTAGGGCTTGAGCGCGGCGGCGGTCTGCGGGTCACTGATCTGCTCGTCGATCCTGGCCCGAATCCGCCGCAGTTCCGCGAAGTCCATGTCGACCAGCTTGGCCATGGCGCCCTCGATCGTGCCTTCGGACATGGCCTCGGCTATTCCGCCCCAGATCGAGGTCCACTTGTCCCCGACCAGGTCCTCGTCCTGGCGCAGTCCCGCGAGGATCGAATCGAAGTTCTCCATCCTGTGGCGCTGCCACCCGGCCGGCTGGCTGGTGAACCAGTCCTGGTTGGTAGGAGCATTGTCGCGGCTGTCGACAATCGACGGGGTACGCTGCACCACGTACAGGTGCTCGGCGTCCCTGGCGACGGCGGGGATAATCTGTACCGCGCTGGTTCCGGTGCCGATCACGGCGACCCGCTTGTCCCGGAGCTTGGTCATCCCACCCTGTTCGGTACCGCCGGTGTAGTCGTAGTTCCACCGGCTGCTGTGAAACTGCGCGCCTTCGAACTCGTCGATGCCGGGTACGCCCGGCAGTTTCGGCCGGTTGAGCGGACCGCTGCCCAGCACCACGAAGCGAGCCCGGAGCTCATCCCCTCGATCGGTCCTGACCACCCAGCCAGTTTCGTTGGATGACCAGCGCACGCCGGTCACCTGCGTCTGGAGTAGCGCGTTGTCATACAGGTGGTACCGGTTTGCGATCGTACGGATGTACGCCTGGATCTCCGCGCCGCGGACATACTTCTCTGTCGGGACGTAGCCGGTTTCCTCAAGAAGCGGAAGGTATACGTAGGACTCGACATCGCAGCGGAGTCCCGGATAGCGGTTCCAGTACCAGGTACCGCCGAAATCTGCGCCCGCATCGACGATCCGGAAATCGTCAACGCCCGCGCGGCGAAGCTCGACCGCCGTCAACAGCCCAGAAAGCCCTCCGCCCACGACGACAACGTCTACTGGATCGTGCGATATAGGCCTCGGCTGAGGTTTGCCACCGCCCGGGTCCGCTGCGAATCGGGCGTAACGGCCATCGAGCGCTGTGTAATGGCCGAACCGGCCGGATTGGAGTCTCTTTTCGAGCTCCTCGCGATATTTCTGTGCCAGCCTTGTCCGGTCGCTCTTGCTGTCAGTTGACCCGATCTCCGTCAAGGCTCCTCCTCGATGTGCGCGGCACTGAGCTGTGCGCCGAGATTTACATCACACGAGCTGAACCTATGTCCAGTCCCGCCCGGCGGAAAAGCCGATTCACGCCGTAGGAGATCCACTTTCCGCTGACCACAGTGACTGCGCCGTACGCCAATCGGGTCGCTGAGATGCCTCGCGGCAACAAGGGCGCGAGGCCACTTCCTCGCCGCGGGGCGAGCACTAATACGCCGGGCGTCTTATTGGGCCGACTTGGACTTCAGGGATTCCGCTGGGGTGCTACCGTAGATCCGCTGGTATTCGGCGGCGAATCGACCGTAGTGTAGGAAGCCCCATTGGTGCGCTATGGCTGTAGCGGTGGTGATATCGGCGTCTGCTGCCAATAGCGCGTCGTGTGCCCGGGCGAACCGGACCCGGCGGAGGTACTTCATGGGCGGAATGCCGACGTGCCGGCGGAAGCCCGCATCGAGTGCCCGGACGCTCAGCGTCGCGGCCCGTGCGATGTCGGCTACGGTCTCGATGCCGGCGGGGTCCTTCTCGATGGCATCGATGGCTGCCTGGACTGTCCTTGGCCGGCCTTCGGCAGCGGGCTCGTGGAGTTCTGCGAAGTAGTTGTGCCGGTAAGACGTGAGCAATCCAGCCATCAGCAGCCGACCGAGCCTGGACGCCAGCATCGGCGCCCGAGCCAATCCGTCGGGGCGGTCGAGTTCGGCCGTGAGCAGGTCAATTGAGCGGCCGAATGCGTCGGCGGCGGAGCACCTGATACCGAAGTCGAACTGCAGGGGAGTGGTCACTGTCCGGCCGAGCATCATAGACAGTTCCGATTCCAGGCTGGACCGGTCGACAAGGACCGTGTACATCCGGCAGCGCTCGGAGAGGTATTCGACCAGAACCGGATCGCCGGGTGTGACGATCGCGCCCTGGTTGCCGGCCACGAGAGCGCTGGCCCTGTCGGTCGAGATACCGACCTTTCCGCTGCCGGGCAGACATATCGCGAACCAGGGGTAGCGGGCCGACCGGACGATCGAACGGGTCAGGTTGAGGTCTCCGAGGACGACGTTCGGGAGTGTGCGCGTGGTCAGCTGCATCCGAAGCCCGGAGCCGGTGGCCGGCAGCCGAACCGTCACGTCGCTGTACGCGTCACTGAGCGCCTCGACCGCACCGTCGACCGTCCGAGCGTAGACGACCTGTGTGGCGGAGGGCATCGCACGGACACCCGCGCCGACGCCCCAGTCGCTTGTGTTCCGTTGCACCGGTCCTCCTCGCCCAAACCGGCCGCGCAATACTCCTTACGTTAGTGTCGTTGATTCGTCAAGGGGAAGCTACGACGACAGACGACGACAGCCAGAAATGGCTCGCTCGCCGCCAGATCTGGCCTGTCGATGCCCCACGCGCGAGACCTGTTTCGTCTGGGCCAGGCCCAGTGGCTCGCCTTCGCCATCACCGGCCGTGGCGATCCAGATCTCCAGTTCCATGCCCGCCCGCAGGGCTTCGCCCGGGGCGGTCAGCACCCGGACGAGGAGCCATGGCCCTTCGGTGAGTTCAACGATTCCCGCTGTGTAGGGGGTTTGTTCCTCAAGGGCGGGTAGGGGGGAGCGGTGCACGACCGCCCATGACACCAGGCTCGCCGACCCCTGGGCGTGGGTCATCGTGTGCGCGGCAGCGTGGCAATGCGGGCAGAAGCGTTCCTGGGGGCCTCGCACCGCGCCGCAGCTGTCACACCGGCGCAGCAGGAGCTTGCCGAGGCGGGCGTAGTCGAAGAAGTCGGCGCTGTCCGGAGTGCGCAGGACCCGGGGAACGGCGATCATCGAGTTTTCGCCTCACTGCTGAGCACGAGGGTGGAGTGGTATTCGAGGATGCCGCCGTTGCCGCTGGCCAGAGCGATGTCATGCCGGGGCACCTGCCGGTCACGGCCGTGGCCGCGTATCTGGATGACAGCTTCGCTGAGCGGCGTGAAACCCCACATGTAGTAGCCGGACAACTGACCGCCGCCCGTGTTGCAGGCGAGGTCGCCGCCCGGGGCGAGGCGGCCGTTCTCGACGAACGCCCCGCCTTCTCCCTTGGCGCAGAAGCCGTAATCCTCGAGCGTCACGAGAACGGTGTAGGTGTAGCAGTCATAGAGCTCGACGAGGTCGACGTCCTGGAGTGTCAGCCCCGCCCGGCGCAGCGCCTGTCGGCTGGAGGGCCCTGCCGCGGTCTCCAGGCCCCACCGTGAGTCGCGTCCGAGTACCCGCGGTCGATGCGCTTGGCCGTAACCCCAGATGTGCACCGCTGGCTGGGCGAGATCGGCGGCCCGCTCGGCTGAGGTCACGATGATGGCGATCGCGCCGTTGCTCACCAGGCAGCAGTCGAGGCGGCGAAGCGGATCGGCGATCCAGGGTGAGACATGGTGATCTTCGATCGTGATGGGCGTGCGCATCTGGGCGTGCGAATTGCCCAGCGCCCATTGCCGCTGGGCAACCGCGATCGCGGCGAGCTGGTCGGTTGTGGTGCCGTACTCTTCCATATGACGCCGCGCCGCCAGCGCGTACAGCACGTTCGGGGTCACGGCGCCTCCCGCAGCCTGCCAGCCGCGGTAGCCGCGCAGAGTCGAGTCGCGCGCGCTCCACGCGGCGCCGGCTCGCCGGTCCGGCCGGAGCGGGGTATCGGCGAAAACGCACGCGATGGTCGTCGCGGTGCCGTCTGCGATGGCTCGCGCGCACTCGGCCACCATGGTGTTCGCCGTCGCCCCGTACGTGTTCATCGACGCGACGAGCGAGAGCTCGCGCAGTCCCAGGTCGCAGGCGAGCATGGGAGTCACGTCGTTACGCAATCCCGAGCTGACGAGCAGGCCGTCGAGCTGGCCGAGATTGAGGCCGGCGTCCTGGACCGCGCGCTCCACAGCCGTCGCCGCGAGCTGTGCGCTCGACACGCCGAAGACCTTGCCGAAGCGGGTCATGCCCAGCCCGACGATCGCGGTCATCGCACGCCCAAGACCGCGCGCGCGACGACTATCTTCATGATTTCTGTCGTGCCGCCGAAAATTGTCGTGATCCGCGTGTCCGCGTACGCAGGCGCAATCGGATACTCGAGCATGTAGCCATACCCGCCGAAGAGCTGGACACAACGATCGACGACGCGTTTGTGCATCTCGGTGGCCCACCATTTGGCCTTCGCTGCGTCCACCGGGTCCAGGGCGTTCCGGTTAAGGGCCAGCACCAGGTTGTCTACATAGGATTGCGTCACGTCGAGTTCGGTCACCATCTCGGCGACGGCGAACTGGGTGTTCTGGAACTGTGCGATCGGGCGGCCGAATGCCCTGCGTTCGCTGACGTAGTCCAGTGTCCAAGCCAGCGCCGCCCGCGCGCCTGCGCAGGCCGTCACCGCGATGCTCAGTCGTTCCAGCGGCAGATGTGACATCAGGGTGGGCAGGCCGCCACCCACCTGTCCAAGCAACTGCTCCTGACCAAGCCACACGTTGTCGAAGAAGAGCTCGGCCGTGTCCTGTGCCTTCAGGCCGACTTTGTCGAGTTTTCGGCCGCGGGTGAACCCGGCCGTTCCGTCTTCCACCATGAACAGGCTGAACGCGGAGCGCCCGCCGGTCTGGTTGCCGGCTGTCCTCGCGACGACCACGACCAGGTCGGCATGAATTCCGTTCGTGATGAACGTTTTCGCTCCGTTCAGCACCCAGCCGTCACCATACTGCTTGGCGGAGGTGGTGATGCCTTGGAGATCGGAACCGGTGCCGGGCTCGGTCATCGCGATAGCGCCGATGTACTCGCCCGTGGCCAGCTTCGGCAGCCAACGTGCGCTCTGTTCCGGTGTCGCGAGATGGATCACGTACGGCAGCACGATGTCGGTCTGTGTCGCCAAACCCGCCGCCAGGGACGTGGCCGGGACCCGCGCGCAAGTCTCGATCATGGCCACCCGGAAGCGGTAGTCCTCGGTTCCGCCCCCGCCGTACTGTTCGGGTACGTTGAGCCCCAGCAGGCCTTGCCTGCCCGCAGCGAGCCACACCTCGCGAGGTACGTCCGCCTGCCGATCCCAGTTCTCGACATGGTCCACGACCTGACGACTCAAGAATTGACGCACGGTTTCACGGAATGCCTCGTGCTCATCGTCGAACAGGTCACGGCGCCGCCAGAGGTCAACGGCCATGTGCCGGCTTCACCTCCAGAATTCCGCCATTGTGCCTGCCGCTTGCCGCGCCAGCCAGCAATCCATCATGTGCGCCCGCCGCGGGAATTTCTGTGGCCAGCGTCGTGACGAATCCGGAGTAGGCGGCGGGTGTCCGCACCACGTCGATCTCCCTGCCCTCCTGGCGCGCGCGCAGCCGCAGCCGCCGCCGGGCGAACAGCTCTGACTCGACCGCGTCACGCCAGCTCGCGACACGGGCCGCCATGAGCCCCGCCGAGCTGAAGAGCGCGACCCAGTCTTCCGTTGTTCTCGTGAGCAGGATCTCGGTGAGAGCGGTCCTCAACTCGGCGGCGTGACATGACCGCGCGGCCTGATCAGCGAACCGGGGGTCCGACGCGAGTTCCGGCCGACCAACGAGCGTGATCAGTCGCTTCCAGTGCACCGGGACGTACGCGGCCAGGACCAGTTCCCCGTCGCGGGTCGGGTAGATCCCGGAAGGCTGGACGGCAACCGGTCGGCGTGCCTCCGGGGCGGTGGTCGGCTCGGGTGCGGGCGTGTTCATCTGCAGCGTCAGGTAGTTCGACTGCAAGCTGCACGCGACGTCGTACATCGAGACCCGTACCTCGTTGACGACACCGAAGCGTTCCCGGTGCAGGATCGCGGCCAGCACGGCCTGCGCCACGACGTGACCGGTGGCTCCATCGACTATCTGGAAGGGGATCAGCCGCGGGGGCCGGCCGGCCGGCTGGCCGCTGAGGCAGCCAGCTTCCGCTTGGACGATCATGTCGATCCCCGGCCGGTCTTCGAGGTCGCTGCCGCCGCCATACGCCGAGATCGAGACGTACACGCAGCCCAGGTTAAGGTCGGCTATACGGGAAGGCCCGAGGCCGTGCCGCTCCATTGTGCCCGGACGCATGCCCTGCACCACGACGTCGGCGACGGCGACGAGCCGTTCGAGCTCCTCGGCATCTGCGGGTTCGCCGAGATCCAGCCGAACCGACTTCTTGCCCCGATTGTTCGGAGAGAAATAGGGGGTCACGTGTTCGAAGCCCGGTACCGTGGCGGTAATGCGCCGGGCCGCTTCCCCCATGGGAGGCTCGACCTTGATGACCTCGGCACCGAGATCGCACAGCACCTGGCAGGCAAGGGGGCCCGCGACGTTGGCCGTCAGGTCGACAACCCGGAGGCCGTCCATTGGACGGCTGCCACCCAGGGCGCTGTCAAACGCGAAACCGGGCACGGAGAGCTCCCTTCACGACCTTGCCCGACGCATTGCGAGGGAGCGCGTCGACGATCTCAAGCGTGGTGGGCAGCTTGTAGCGTGCGAGACTGAGTTCGGCCCAATCGCGCAGCGTCGCGATGTCAAGCGTGGCGCCGGGACGCAGGGCGGCGACCGCTACCGGTGTCTCGCCCCATGTGGGATGGGGTCGGCCGATGACGCTGACCTCGGCAATGGCGGGATGAGCCGCGAGCGCGTTTTCCACTTCGGCGCAGTACACGTTCTCTCCACCAGAGATGATCATGTCCTTCACTCGGTCGACGACGAATACGAAACCTTCCTCGTCGACCCGAACCAGGTCCCCGGAGTGGAACCAGCCGCCATGGAAGGCGTCCGCCGTCGCCGCCGGATCCCTCCAGTAGCCCGCCATCACGGTGGGCCCCTGATAAACCGCTTCACCGACCTCGCCGGGGCGTACATCAGCAAGTTTCGAATCGACGACGCGCATGGCGATGGTAGACACGGGCTTGCCGACCGAACCGAGCTTGCGGACCGCGTCATCGCCATCGAGCACGCAGGTGATGGGCGACATTTCCGTCTGGCCGAACACGGCGACGTTCAGCGTGTCCGGGAACACCTCGGCCATTCGGCGTAGCAACGTGTCGGTGGCTGGGGCTGCGCCCCAGCACGTGACACGGAGCGCCGCGAGGTCGCGTCGGGAGACACTCGGGTCGGAGCAGACGGCCTGCCATTGCGTCGGCACCAGGAATACCGTGGTCACCCGCTCGTTCTCCAGCACGTCAAGCAGGCGCGACGAATCGAAGGCCCCGCTGGGCAGGATAACGACCGTGCCGCCAATGAGCATCGTTGGCACGATTGAACCGACACCGGCGATGTGGAACATCGGCGCGGCGATCAGGTTGATCTCGCCGTCTCCCCACAGTCGGAAGGCGCGCACCACGGTGAGGGCCTGTGCCTGCAGATTCTGGTGAGTAAGCACCGCTCCCTTCGGCCTGCCGGTGGTGCCGGAGGTGTACATGATCAACGCGGCCGCTTCCTCCGGCACGTCCACCGGGGCGGC
>Ga0070708_100003949_pt1 | contig 11640 bp, 11 predicted proteins | sample KBSK5503metaG_FD_65469 | JGI IMG/M metagenome (GOLD analysis project Ga0070708, IMG submission 65469) | Corn, switchgrass and miscanthus rhizosphere microbial communities from Kellogg Biological Station, Michigan, USA - KBS K5-50-3 metaG | ecosystem: Host-associated > Plants > Roots >...
GGACGCGGCGACTCTGCTCTCGCACACCTGGGACGGGCGCCCGCGTCTGTCGCGACGTTCGAGCGCTACCTGGCTGTGCTGCAGGCGTACCTGCGCGGCGGCGAGATCGCGTTCGACGACCTCGGCTTCCACGAAAGCGTCGCGCCTCCCGTCGACACGCTCGGTCTGGCCAACGCGCCTACGGCGAGCCGTCTGCATTTCCTCCCGCCGGATTTGCCCAAGGTCTCGGTCGAGGTGGCCGCGACGGGACCGCGCGTTCTCGCCGTCGCCGCCCGTCACGCCGACCGGGTGCTGCTGGCGCTGGGTGCCGATCCCGACCGCGTGCGCTGGGGCATCGAGACCGTACGTGCCGCCGGCGGGACTTCGATCGGATCGTTCGTCAACGTGGTCGCCCACCCGGACGTCGACGTGGCGCGCGAGCTGGCCAGCGGCGGCGTGGCCACCTTCGCCCGATTCTCGGTGATGCACGGCTCCGTGAGCGGCCCGGTCGAGCCCGACGAGCGCGACATCTTTGATGCGGTCCACGACGCGTACGACATGACCCGCCATACCCAGGTCGGTTCGCCGCAGGCGGGCAAGCTCACGCCCGAGTTCATCGAGCGCTTCGGCGTCGTCGGCACCCCGGAGACGTGCGCGCAGCGGCTCGGCGAGCTCGTCGACCTGGGTCTCGACAAGCTGATCGTCACCGGGCCCACCCTCGGTGCCGACCCGACCGAGGCGCGCGCTGCCCTCGAACGATTCGCCACCGAGGTGCTGCCGGCGATCCGCTGATCGGCGCCGGTCGCACGCTCCTGAGCGCGCGCGACCAGCGCAGCCTACGATCGGCATCGTGGACTTTCCCGTGATCTCCGCCGATTCGCACATCACCGAGCCGCCCGACACCTACGTCGACCGCATCGACGCCAAGTGGCGCGATCAGGCGCCGCACCTCGAGTTCATGGGCGAGGACGTCGGCGACCTGTTCGTGATCCCGGGGATGAAGACGCCGGTGCCGATGGGCCTGGTGGCGGCGGCGGGCAAGCCCGCGGAGGAGATCCGGATCACCGGCGTGCGCTTCGAGAGCCTGCATCGGGGCGGATGGGACCCCGAAGCCCGCCTCGCCGACCAGCTCCGCGACGGCGTCGCGGCCGAGGTGCTGTACCCCACAGTCGGCATGCAGATCTGCAACCACAAGGACTTCGACTACAAGCGGGCGTGCTTCCAGGCGTACAACCGCTGGATCGCGGAGTACTCCTCACGTCATCCCGACCGGCTGCTCGGCTGCGGGCAGACCGCGATGCGTTCCCCTGAGGAGGGCGTCAAGGATCTCAAGTCGATCGCCGCGCTCGGTCTACGCGGCGTGATGATGCCCGGCAATCCCGCCGTCGAGGACTACGACTCCCCCGTGTACGACGCGTTCTGGGAGACGGCGATCGAGCTCGGGCTGCCGTTGTCGTTCCACATCCTGACCACACGTGACACGACGCCGACGCGTGGTCCGCGCCTGAACATGTTCCTGTCGGTAGTGCGCGGCTGCCAGGACATCATGGGCACGCTCGTGCTCGGCGGCGTCTTCGAGCGTCACCCCGGCCTCAAGGTCGTATGCGTCGAAGCCGACGCCGGGTGGGTGCCGCACTACATGTACCGGCTCGACCACGCGTACAAGCGCCACCGCTACTGGCTGCCGGCGGGTCAGGAGCTCTCGCGCCTGCCGTCCGAGTACTTCGCCGAGCACATCTACGTGACGTTCCAGGACGACTGGGTCGCGTTCAAGACCGCCGACCTGTTGAACTGGCACCGGCTCATGTGGGCGAACGACTTTCCCCACAGCGACTCGACCTGGCCGTGGTCACAGGAGATGCTCGCGGAGCACGCCGGCGACCTGTCGGACGAGCAACGCCGGGCGATCCTCTCCGAGAACGCCGCCTCGCTCTACGGGATCGACGCCGACGCGCTGGCAGTCGCCTCCTAGCCCGCTTGCTTTTCCTCGGCTCTGTCTGGCTCTCCACCCACTGCGTGCCCGACGGGGCGGCCGAGGAATCGGTTTCGCCACCTCGACGGCGCGGGTACCGAGAGAGCAAGAGATTTGTAACGCGTCATCGGGACACCCCCGTGAACCAACAGGCGACACTCGAGCTCGTCCCCGCGTTGCGCGCCCCGCGCGCGGCCCGGGCGTTCGTCGCTGAGACGCTCACCGCCTGGAATGTCCAGGCCGACAAGGTCGAAGCGGCGCAGCTCGTCGTGAGCGAGCTTGTGACCAACGCCGTGCTCCACGCCGCGGGCAACCCGACCATCACCTTGGACCTCCGCCGGACCGACGGCGCCGTGCGCGTCCTGGTCTCGGACGGCGGTCTCGGCGAGCCCGACCGCACACTTCATCCCGATCCGCGGACAGATGAGACCGGCCGCGGCGTCTGGCTCGTCGACGCGTTCGCCGACCGGCGGGGCACCGAGACGCATGGGCAGGACGGGAAGACGGTCTGGTGCGAGCTGAGGATCGAAGCGCCGACGAGCCGCTGATCAGGCCGGGACCCGGAGGACGACGAACGCGATGTCGTCGCGGGGCTTGCCACCGTGGAACTCGTTCAGGCTGCGGTCGATTGCCTTGACCACGTCGTCGGCGCTCGATCCGGCACACGACATCAGCGTGTCTCGCAGCCGATCGTCGCCGAAGAAGCCGTCCGCTTTCCGTGCATCGGTGACGCCGTCCGTGTACAGCAGGAGCGAGTCACCGGCATCGAGCTGCACGAGGCGATCGACCGACGCGAGATCGGCAAATGGACCGAGAACGCGGCCGCGAGCTTCGACGCTCTCGACTTCGCCTCCGGAGCGAAGGACGAGTGGGGGCGGGTGGCCGGCGCATGAGATCGTCAGGCGCGCGCCCTCGCCCTCGGGCCGGAGACGAACGTAGGCAGCGGTGCAGAACTGCTCCTCGCTCTGTCGCACCACCACCTCGTTGACCAGGCTCAGCACCAGTCGAGGTCGCCGTGTCTGGATGGCGGCGGCGCGGGTCGTGTACCGAACCAGGGCGGCGAGCGCCGCCGCCTCCGGGCCTTTGCCGCAGACGTCACCGATGACGACCGACCAGTCGTTGCGGGCGCTCTCGAACACGTCGTAGAAATCGCCGCCGACCTCACTCCCGTCTCGCGCCGCCTCGTAGTGCGCGGCGATCTCGATGCCCGCGATGTCGGGGAGGTGCGGAGGGAGCAGACTCTGCTGGAGCGTCTCGGCCAGCTGCGCGAGGCCGGCGCGGCTGGCGCGAAGCTCACGTTCCGTCTCGGTGCGCTCGATGAACTGACCGATCTGCGCGCCGGCGGCGTCCATCATGTCGAGCATCTCGTCGTCGGGCTCGCGACTCTCGGCGGCGAAGAACTCGATGACGCCGAGCACGTCGCGCCCGCGTCTGATTGGAACCCCGAAACCGCCGTGCAAGCCGTCCGCGGCAGCAACCCCTGATCGGGTGAAGTTGGCATCTTCGGTGACGTCCGGGATCCACGCCGGCGCTCCCTCGGCCCAGACGCGCCCGGGGAGCCCGGTGCCCTTCCGGAAGGTCATGCGCGCGCTGAGCTCTTCGAATGCGGCTGCGTTGCTGTCAGGTGCGCGCCACGTGGCCAGGCAGCGCAGCACCGATCGTTCGATGTCGAGCCCCCACAGCGCGCCCGTGTCCCAGCCGAGCGCTTCGCACACGGTTCGGAGGAGGTTCGGGCTCGCCTCCTCGATCGAGTGCGCTTCGCCGAGGGCGCGGGCAATCTCGTACTGGGCGCGGAGCCGGTTCTCGGCCCGCCTACGAGCCGTCAGGTCGAGCGACATCGAGGCCACGCCGACCAGGTGCCCCTGATCGTCGTGCACCGGCGAATCGACGACCAGGGCGGAGACGATCGCACCGTCCTTCCGCCTGATCGCGAACTCGCCCTGCCACGTGCGCCCGGCCCGGAGTGCTTCGTAGATCTCCCGCACGAGCTCCTCGGGAACGGGCTCGGCTGCGAAGTCGGCGGAGTCGCGCCCGATCAGCTCGGAGGCGGGACGACCGAAGAAGATCTCCGCGTACGGATTGCACGACCTGATCGTGCCGGCGAGGTCGGTGACGATGATGGCCGACTGCATCTCGCGAAGAAGCGGCGAGTCGAGGCGTGCCCACCGGGGAACCTCAGACCCTGGGGTGGCCATCGGGCCGCACACCTCCCCGGTCCCGCGAGAGGGAGCCGTTTCGACTGTAGCCCGCGCCCGTTCCTCCTACTCCTTGTCTCTCTGCGCGCTCCCGGGTGATACTCACGGGGCGCCGCCTCTGTGGGCCCCGTCCCGTGGGCACGGGCGACCGCAGGCTGCGAGAGCGCGACAGGGAGCGATGCCCGACCCCGACCTTCGGGTCGCTGTCCAAGCTGCCGAGGGTGGTATGAGGATCGAGCTCGCCGGCGAGCTCGACGTGGCGACCGCGCCCGAGCTCCGGAGCCGCGTCGACGAGATCACGTCTGCCGACGGCGACGCGTGGATCGACTGCACCGCGCTCACCTTCGCCGACTCGTCCGGGCTCGAGACCCTGACGCGCCTGGCGAAGGCGCTGCGCGCGCAGGATCGCAGACTCGTGTTGACCAACGTCCGCCCGATGGTGCGGCGGGCGATGGACGTGCTTCAGATCACCGAGCTCTTCGAGCTCGAAGAGGCGCCCTGATCACCGAACCGCGAATCTTTAGGCGCGCTCTCGGTCGCGAATCACGCTGATGAGGCTGCCGCGCGCCACGATCTCGACTTGGCGGGGGGTGAGGCGGTGCTGCATGACGTAGGTCTCGCCCTTGGTCTCGTTCACGACCTCGACGTGCGCGCCCCGCCGAAGCTGCTCGGCGGGCTCGTCGATCGCAAGGACGTCACCCTGGGCGATGCGGTCGTAGTCGCCGGAGTCGATGAACGTGAGCGGGAGGACCGCGAAGTTCACCAGATTCTGCCCATGGATGCGGGCGATGCTCTTGGCGAGCACGGCGCGCAGCCCGAGGTAACGCGGGACGATCGCCGCGTGCTCGCGGCTCGACCCCTGCCCGTAGTTGTCACCCCCGACCACGAAGTGGTCCCCCGTTTCGCGCGCTCGCTCCGGGTACGTCTCGTCGACGACGTCGAACGCGAAGTCGGCCATCGCCGGGATGTTGCTGCGATACGGGAGTACGCGGGCCCCGGCGGGCATGATCTCGTCGGTCGAGATGTCGTCGCCGAGCCTGAGCAGCACGGGACCCGCAACCCGATTCGGCAACGGCTCGAACTCGGGAAGCGAGACGATGTTCGGCCCCTTCTCGAGCAGCACATCGCGTCCGTCAACGGGCGGTACGAGCATCTCGGTGTTCACGTAGCTGCGCGTCGGCGGTTCGTAGTGCGGGTACGGGATGCCGAGGTCGCGAGGATCGGTGATCACGCCGGTGAGAGCGGCGGCGGTCGCGGTCTCGGGACTGCAGAGGTAGACCTCGTCCTCTTTCGTCCCCGAGCGTCCGGGGAAGTTGCGCGGGAACGTCCGCAGGCTCGCCCTACCCGTCGCGGGCGCCTGCCCCATCCCGATGCAGCCGTTGCAGCCGGCCTGGTGGAGCCGGGCACCCCCCGTGACCAACTCGAGCAGCCAGCCCTCACTGGTCAGCGCCTCCAGCGTCTGACGGGACGTCGGGTTGACATCGAACGACACGCGCTCGTGTGTCTGGCGGCCGCTCACCATCATCGCCGGGACGGCGAAGTCGCGGAGGCCCGGGTTGGCCGACGACCCGAGGACGACCTGGTACACGTCGCGTCCAGCAACCTCGCGCACGGGGACGACATTGCCCGGGCTCGAAGGGCAGGCGATGAGCGGCTCGAGCGCGGAAAGGTCGATCTCGTCGGTGTGCTCGTAGGTCGCGTCAGGGTCCGCGCGCAACTCCCGCCAGTCGCCCTCGCGACCTTCGGATGCGAGGAAGCGGCGCACCTCGTCGTCGGACGGGAAGACGCTCGTGGTGGCGCCGAGCTCGGCACCCATGTTCGCGATCACGTGGCGGTCCATCGCCGACAGCTGCTCGATGGCCGGGCCGTGATACTCGATGATCCTGCCGAAGCCGCCGTCCACGCCGTGGCGTCGCAGCATCTCGAGGATCACGTCCTTGGCGCTCACCCATTCGGGGAGCTCGCCGACCAGCCGGATGCCCCAGATCTCCGGCATCGTGAAGTGGAACGGCTCACCGGCGATCGCGAGCGCGACCTCGAGCCCGCCGGCACCGATCGCGAGCATGCCCAACGACCCGGCGGCGCAGGTGTGGCTGTCGGACCCGACCATGGTCTTGCCCGGGGCGCCGAAGCGTTGCATGTGAACCGGGTGGCTCACGCCGTTGCCCGGCTTGCTGAACCAGAGCCCGAACCGGCGGCACGCGCTCTGGAGGAACACGTGGTCGTCGGCGTTGCGAAAGTCGGTCTGGAGGACGTTGTGATCGATGTACTGGGCCGACAGCTCCGTGTGCGCCCGGTCGAGGTCCATCGCCTCCAGCTCGAGCATGACCATCGTGCCGGTGGCGTCCTGGGTGAGCGTCTGGTCGATCCGGACGCCGATCTCGGCGCCGGGGGTCATCTCGCCTTCGACGACGTGCTCGGCGATGAGCTTCTGCGCGACGTTTCGACCCATGGTCAATGCATCCTCGCAGACCCCGCGGCGGGAGGGAACCGGCCGCCGGTTTTCTCGGGATCTGACGAAGGGTACATAGAAGGTCAGCTATGAACCCGGTCGAGCGCGTCGTGCGGCGAGCCGATGCGTTCCAACAGCGTCATCGGGTCACGGGTTTCGCTTTCGGCGTCGTCAAGAAGTTCGGCGACGATCGAGCGGGCTCGCTCGCCGCCCTCATCGCGTACTACGCGTTCCTCGCCCTCTTCCCGCTGCTCCTGCTGCTCGTGACGATTCTGGGGTTCGTCGCGCAGCACAACACGGATTTCCAGCATCGACTCGTCCACTCGGCGCTGGCGGACTTCCCGATCATCGGCGATCAGATCGCGAGGAACGTCAAGTCGCTCCGCGCGAGCGGGCTCGGCCTTGCGATCAGCCTCATCGGGTTGGCTTGGGGGTCACTGGGGTTCACGCAAGCAGGGCAGCACGCGATGGCGCAGGTCTGGAACGTCCCGGGCGTCGATCGACCCGGGTTCCTCCCTCGACTCGGGCGGGGCGCCTCGATCATCGGCGTGCTCGGTCTCGGAGCCATCGCCACCACGATCTTCTCCGGGTTCAGCGTCTTCAACTCGACGGTGCCCGCGCTGCGAGGCCTGAGCATGCTCGTGTCCGTCCTCCTCAACGTGGCGATCTCGCTGGCAGCCTTCCGGCTGCTCACGCCGAGGGCGATTCCGTCGCGCGAGCTGGTGCCGGGGGCGGTGCTCGCCGGGTTGGCGTGGAGCGTCCTCCAGCTCATCGGCGGGTACCTCGTCAGCCAGCGGCTCCAACAGACCAGCGAGGTCTACGGGCTGTTCGCGATCGTCCTCGGGTTGCTGTTCTGGCTCTCGCTCGGCGCGCAGATCACGCTGTACGCCGCGGAGCTGAACGTCGTGCTCGCGCGCCGGTTGTACCCGCGCAGCATCGTGCAGCCGCCGCTCACCGGGCCCGACCGCCAGGCCCTCCGGCAGCTCGCCCAACAGGAGGAGCGTCGACCCGAAGAGCGTGTCCGCGTCGACTTCGTCGACGAGGCCGCCGACGGCCGGGACGGACAGGGGCGGGCGGGCGCGGGGTCTCCCCCGCGCGCGCCGAGCGCCCCTACGCCGGAACCTCGGTGGGACGAGCAATCAGATAGATGAACGTCCCGAGGAGCGGCAAGAAGATGATGACGATGAACCATCCCGCCTTCGCCAACCCGCCGTGGTCCTTGCGGCGGAAGTTGTCGACGAATGCCCAGAGGATCACGAAGAGGACCAGGACGAACAGCGAGAACATTGCCAGCGTCCAGAAGGCGCCGAGGAGCGGGTAGTCATACGCAAGCACAGGGCTCTCCCCTAGTCGGTTGTGTGATCGCGTCGAACCTACGGACCACGACCGGGACCGGCATCACCCGAACCGGGTGATCGGATCACGGTGTTGTCCGCATTTGCACGTCGATCGGGCGTTTGTACCGACGCGTCCGCGGAGATCGGTAGGGTCGGGCGATGGCGTGGTCACCCGATCGCATTGCACTGCGCGGGCGCGTCGCAGTCGTCGCGGGCGCGACCCGAGGCGCCGGGCGTGGCATCGCGGCAGCGTTGGGTGAAGCGGGGGCGACGGTCGTGTGCACCGGCCGCAGCTCGCGGACGGGATCAACGCGGTCCGACTACGACCGGGCCGAGACGATCGAAGAGACGGCCGAGCTCGTCACGGACCTCGGTGGCACCGGTGTCGCGGCGGTCGTCGATCATCTCGATCCCCACCAGGTGAAGAACCTCGCCGACGACATCCGGCGAGAGCACGGCCACATCGACGTACTCGTCAACGACATCTGGGGCGCCGAGCTGCTGAAGGGAGGCCCCACGGACTGGAACACTCCGATCTGGCAGCTCGATCTCGACGACGGCCTGCGCATCCTCCGCCTCGCCATCGATACCCACCTCATCACCTCCCATCACCTCCTCCCCCTACTCGTCGACGAGCCGGGCGGCCTGCTTGTCGAGGTGACGGACGCGACCGCCGAGCACAACGCATCGCGCTACCGGATCTCCGTCTTCTACGACCTGGCCAAGGTCGCCGTGAACCGGCTGGCCTTCTCCCAAGGGCACGAGCTCGAGCCCTTCGGAGCGACCGCGGTCGCGATCACTCCGGGATGGCTCCGCTCGGAGATGATGCTCGACAACTTCGGCGTCTCGGAAGCGAACTGGCGCGAGTCCGACTCCGCCCCGCCGGACTTCGCGCTCTCGGAGTCGCCGCGATACGTCGGCCGCGCCGTCGTCGCCCTTGCATCGGACCCCGACCGGGCGAGGTGGAACCAGCAGTCGGTCGACTCCGGCCGGCTCGCGCGCGAATACGGGTTCACCGATGTCGACGGCTCGCAGCCCGACATCTGGCGATTCATCGAGGAGGTCCGCGAGCCCGGGCTCGACGCCTCCCTCGACGATTACCGGTGATCCCTCCCTCGCGTCAGCCGAGCGCCGGACGCCTGTGGCGCCTCGCCGAGGAGCTCGAAGAGATCGGCCTCCCGAAGGGCGGCAGCGAGCCCCTCCGCGAGCTGCTGCTGGAAGAGATCGACAACGTCCTCCGGCCGGCCGTCCACGAGCGGCGCATCGTCAGCAGCGGCACGATCTTGGAACCGAAGGCCGACCCCGACAGCTGGGCGTCCGGAACGCAGCTCGACATCTCGCGCACACCGGTGGTGCGTCAGCCGCTCGGCGCGTCACGCCGGTTCGCGGACGGGCTGTCGAGCTGGCTCGTGCGCCGCACCGACGGCAACGACGAGTGGGTGCTGTTCGACCGGCCCGCGGCATCCGAACGAGATCTCGTGGTGCTCTCCAGCGTGCTCGATGCCACGATCGTGCAGCGGCATCCCTCGGGCGCGGTTCGAGTCGTCGGGAGCTTCGGCGTCCTGCGTTGGGTCGAGCTTGCGTGGCATTACGAGCCTCCCGTCTCGACGTGGATCGACACCGTCACCGCGTCCCCGTTCGTCGGCGAGCGAGACGTGCTCGAGGCGATGTTGGAGTTCGCCGTTCACGACCTCGGTTCGTGGGGCATCGGCTCGCTCCTCGTCTACCGGCCGAGCCCGAACCCCGGTCCCGCCGTCGAGGAGCGGCTCCCGACGCCGCCGCCGCTGCAGATCCGCACGGCCTCGCACCTCGCTCCGCTGCGGCATGCCCTCGCCCAAGTGGACGGCGCGGCCGTGTTCGACGCCGACGGCGTCCTCCGCCAGCTCGGCGTCCGCCTGGTGCCGAGCGCGACCGCGGAGGACGCGGTGGAAGCGTTGGGGGGTACCCGCCACACCTCCGGGCGCCGCTACAGCTTCGACGACCCGTCCGCCACGGTCATTGCGGTGAGCACGGATGGCCCCGTGACGGTGTTGCGCGAGGGCGTCGTCCTCGGCCGGTCACCCGACGGGACGGCCGCGCCGTGAGCGATCTGCTGCACGCGGTAGTTTGATGACGCGTCAATAAAACCTAAGGTGGCGGCGTGGCGAGACCGCAGCGACTCGACGAGCGTCAGAGACTCATGTGGAAGGCCTATCGCGACCTGTACCAGGAGCTGTCCACGGTGCTGGAAGACCAGCTGCTCCGCGACGCCGGCTTGTCGGGATCCGAGTACGCGGTCCTGGTGGAGCTGTCGCACTCCCCCGATGGCGTGCTGCGGGCACGGGAGCTCGGTTCGGAGCTCGGCTGGGACCGGAGCCGCCTCTCGCATCTCGTGAGAAGGATGGAGAAACGGCGCCTCGTCGCTCGGGAGGAGTGCGAGGAAGATGCGCGGGGCTCGATGGTGCGGCTGACCGACGCCGGCAGGGCCACCGTCGACGGCGTCGCCCCCGAGCACTCGGAGGCCGTCCGTCGCTACTTCTTCAATGCGTTGTCGAACGACGAGCTCGAGACGTTCGCGAGCGTGGTCGACCGGCTACGCGACAACCTCGCCCAACAGGGAGCGTCCGGTCGATGAGCGCGGGACCTGGAAGTGCGCTCGACGCGGTCCGATCCGACTCGGTGCAGATCGCGCACTCCGCAGTGGTGCTGGGAACGGCGCGCCTCGGCGAAGGAACGCTGCTCGCCCAAGGTGCGGTCATCCGCTCCTCGGGCACCGGTGTCGAAGTCGGGACCGGATCGGCCGTGATCGAAAACTCCGTCGTCGTCGGCACCTCGGAGATCCCGACAGTCATCGGCCGTCGCACGACGTTCGGGCACCGCTGCAAGGTGATGGGCGCGACCGTGGGCGACCTGTGCGAGATCGGAAACGCCTCGATCCTCATGCCCGGCGCCCGTGTCGGTGACCGCGTCTTCCTCGGCGAGGGCACCCTCGTCCCGGCCGGGACGACATTGCCGAGCGACGTCGTGGCGGTCGGGCGGCCGGCGCGCATCGTCCGATCCGCTTCGGGCGACGACATCCGCCGCCTCACCGCACTCCGCGACGGCGACCTCTCCATCCCTCCGCCGACGGCCATCACGATCGAGAACCGACAGGAGGCCATTCCGATGGGCCAGCTGTACGCGTACCGCGACATCCTGCCGACCATCGCCGCGTCGGCGACCTTGTTCCCCACGGCCGAGATCACGGGCGACGTCGTCGTGGGTGAACGCACGATCATCGGGGCCGGCGTGAAGATCATCGGCGACTCCCACGGCCCGGTGCGCATCGGCAACGACGTGCAGATCCTCGAGAACACCGTCTTGCACCTGCTGCCCGACAACGACCTCATCATCCACGACGGCGCGATCGTCGGCCCCGGGGCGATGATCCACGGCTGTCGGATCGGCGCCGGGTCCGTCATCGAACCGGGCGCAATCGTGTGTGACACCAGCGTCCTCGGCGCCGGCTGTGTCGTGCGCGCCGGAGCCGTCGTCAAGCAACGGTCGCAGTTCGCAGACGGCACGGACATCGACGGCTTCCCGGCCGTCGACGTCGGGCGGATCTCGGGGCAACCGCCGATGCCGAGCTGGGCGCTGCGGCCGGACGACCTTCCCGTCCCCGCCGCGGACGGGCCGGTCCAATGACGACCGTCCGCGACGACCGTCCGCACCACCGCTTCCTGTTCG
>Ga0070708_100003954_pt1 | contig 11634 bp, 12 predicted proteins | sample KBSK5503metaG_FD_65469 | JGI IMG/M metagenome (GOLD analysis project Ga0070708, IMG submission 65469) | Corn, switchgrass and miscanthus rhizosphere microbial communities from Kellogg Biological Station, Michigan, USA - KBS K5-50-3 metaG | ecosystem: Host-associated > Plants > Roots >...
TTCTTCACGATCAGCAGCCCGGGCGTCCCGATCGGCTGGACCGTCAGCGAGTCGCCCTCGGCGACCACGAGGCCCTGCTCGTCCCCGAACCGCCACGTCACCACGGCCGCGACGAGGAACAGGATCAGCCCGAGGTGGCTGATCAGCGTGGCGAGCTTCGTCCAGCGGTGGCGGTCGCCGTAGAGATAGCGCACGCCGTCGAGCTCGGCCTCGCGGACCGCGAACCGCTGGCGGCGGAGGGCGGCCCGCACGACGGCTGCGTCGACGCCGCTCATCGCGGCGCGATCGGGCAGCTCCGGGTCGTAGAACTCGTCGGGCTGGATGACCCGGATCTCGGCCGATTGGCGCCACAGCTTCGGCGTCCGGTCGAGCGTGCAGATGATGATCGAGATCACCAGGACGATCAGGCCGAGGGTGAACCAGGTCGAGGAGAAGATGTGGAACACCTGGAGCCGCTCCATCGCGGCGACGATGCCGGCCCCGAACACCGGGTCGTAGCGGGCGTGGAGGTCGGCCATCGCGTTGGCGTAATCGCCGGTCGAGCGGAACGCGAAGCCCGGCAGCTGCCGGATCGTCATGCCGACGACCGCGAGCAGCGAGAGGGCCATGATCTGGACGACCGCGAAGTTGACCGACGTGAACAGGTGCAGCACGGTCCGGCCGATCCGTTCGAAGACGTCGGGCTGTGGCGGCCGGGCCGATTCGACCCACGTCGTGGCGGGGCTGGCGATCGCGCGGTCCTCCCGGGTCAGACGGACGTCGCGGTGGTCGGAACTCCGGCCGGCGGGACCCCGGCCGCCGTGGCGTCGCCGGCGGCGCGCGCCGCCTCGAGCGCCTGCGTGAAGTCGGCGATGAGGTCCTCGAGATCCTCGAGCCCGACCGAGCAGCGGAGCAGCCCGGCGGTGATGCCCGCGGCCGCGAGGGCGGGATCGTCGAGCTGGCGGTGCGTCGTCGACGGCGGATGCGAAACGATCGAGAAGACGCTCCCGAGCGAAGCGGTCCTGGCGGGGATCCGGAGGCGATCGATGAACGCGCCGCCCGCCGCGCGGCCGCCGGCCAGCTCGAAGGCGAGCATACCGCCACCGAGGGGCATCTGCCGCCCGGCGATCTCGTGCTGAGGATGGCTCGCCAGCGACGGATACCAGACCCGCGTCACACCGGCCTGGCGCTCGAGCCACGCCGCCAGCGCCGCCGCCGTCGCCGAGTGGCGCTCGAGGCGGATCGCGAGCGTCGAAAGTCCGCGCATCGCGAGGAACGCCGCGTGCGGATCGAGGCTGCCGCCCGTGTCGACCTGGAAATCGCGGATCCGGTGAACGAGCTCGGTCGAGCCGCTGACGACCCCGGCCATGACGTCGCTGTGGCCCGAGAGGTACTTCGTGGCCGATTCGATCACGAGGTCGGCCCCCTGCTCGATCGGCCGGCAGAGATAGGGCGACGCGAAGGTGTTGTCGACCACGTACAGCGCGCCGTGGCGATGGGCGAGCCCGGCCAGGGCGACGTGGTCGGCGACCGTGATCGTCGGGTTGGCGATCGTCTCCGCGTACAGGATCCGGGTCGGCGCAGCGGCCAGGGCGGCCGCGACGGCTGGAAGATCGGTGATGTCGACGAATTCGACGAGCACGCCCATCCGCCGGAACGTGTTGTCGATGAGCGCCCGGGTCGTGCCGTACGAGGCAGTCGTCGCGACAATCCGGTCGCCGCTCGAGAGGAGGGTCCCGAGCGTGGCGTGGATCGCGGCCATCCCCGAGGCGAAGGCGAACCCGGCCTCGGCGCCCTCGAGCTCGGCCACCGCGTCGGCGAACGCGACGACCGTGGGGTTGTCCAGGCGGCCGTAGGCATAGCCCGGGACCTGGCGGTTGAGAACGGCCCCGAGCTCCTCGGCGTCGGCGGCCGCGAAGGTCACCGTCTGGTAGATCGGGACCGAGGTGGGCTGCTGGTCGACGACCGGGAGGCGATGGGCCGCCCGGATTGCCCGGGTCGTGAAGCCCCGCGGCGTGACGTCGCCGGCGCGCGTGCGCGGTTCCTCGTGATCGGCCATCCGGCCGATCCTACACCGACTTGTCGGCTCGCTCCCGTGACCTCCGGCGCGTGGCCGCCGGGAGCGCCGGCTCGACCACCGGGACCGGCTCGTCCCGGATCGGCTCGTCCGGGAGGGGCTCGTTTGGGGCCATGACGGGGACGCCGGTCACGCGGTTCTTGCCGGCGCGCTTCGAGTGGTACATCGAGGAGTCGGCCGTGATCATCAGCTCGTCGCTCGTCCGGCCGTCGTCGGGGAAGCTCACGACGCCGATCGACACCGACGGCTGGAGCACCGTGCCGGCGACGTCGACCTTGAGCTCGGCCACGCCGATCCGGATCTTCTCGGCGAGGACGTAGGCCCCGGTCGGGTCCGTCTCGGGCAGGAGGACGACGAACTCGTCACCGCCGTAGCGGGCGGCCGTGTCGATCCGCCGGCCACCGGCCCGGATGACCTCACCGACGCCGCGCAGGACCCGGTCGCCGAAGAAGTGGCCGTGGCGGTCGTTGATCAGCTTGAGCTCGTCGAGATCCATCATCAGGAGGCAGAAGCCGCGTCCCGACCGGGCGCTGCGGGCGATCTCGCGCTCGACGGCCGCGAAGAAGAACGTGCGGTTGAACAGCCCGGTGAGCGGGTCGATCGTCGACAGGCGGATCGCCGCATCCCGCGCCCGGCGCTGCTCTCGGGCGATGACCATCGCGACATAGGCGAGGAGGACCAGCGCGGTGATGTTGATCCCGACGATGGCGGCCGTCTGCGGCGGGATCCCGCCGGTGCCGGGCGGCGCGATCGCGACGATGTAGGCGAGGCACGCAGCGGACGCGAGGGCCAGGGTGACCCGCGGGCTCACGACGAGGGCGGCGCCGCCGACGATCAGCGGGAACGTGAAGAAGAACGGGCTCTGGTCGCGGCCGGTCAGCACGACCAGCAGCGTGGCGAACGTGATCGCGACGCTGCCCTCGAGCACGAACTTGGCCGTTCCGAGGGCCCTCGGCGGCAGCAGGTCGTGCACGACGAGGACGAAGATGCCCGCGGCGGCGAGCAGGGCGAAGATCGGCGCCTGGGAGTCCCGCCAGAGGCCGGTCACCGCGACGATCGTCGACGTCGCGAGGATGAACACCCAGGACACAATCCGGACGACGCGATCGTACGCACCGGGCGGGACCGTGCCGGTGTCGCCGAGATCGACGGTGGGATCGGTGACGAGGGCCGCGAGCTCCGCGGTCCGGCGATCCGCGGCGTCGTCGGGCGAGACCGACCCGGAGAGGGCGCTCCGCCGGCCGAGCAGCGGCGGGATCACCACGCCCGCCATGACGGCGAGGTTGGCGACGACCGCGAGCAGGATCAGCGATTGGACCGGTTCAACCGGCACGCTCGGACCTCATCAGGCGTGTCGGGACGGCGCGTCCCGCTGGCCAGATGGTAGTCCGTCACGGGCGGGATGGACGCATGGGGTACCCGCCGCGGCCAAAGGTACCGTTCGAAATCGGGTGCGGCCGTGCACCGGCCTGACGCTCCGCAGACGCCCTAGCGGGTGCCCCACTGGTACGACTGCTTGACCATCCGGAGGTACACGAACGTCTCGGTGTCACGGACACCCTCGATCGTCCGGAGGCGCTCGGCGAGGAATCGGAGGAGTCCCTCGTTGTCCTCGCAGACGGTCTCGATCAGGATGTCGTACGTCCCGGCGGTGATGACGACGTAGTCGACCTCCGGCATCTCGGCGCAGCGGGCGGCGACCTCCATCAGTCGGTCGGCCTCGCAGCGGATCCCGATCATCGCCATCTGCTGGAAGCCGAGCTTGAGCGGGTCGGTCACCCCGACGACCTGCAGGATCCCGCGCTCGACCAGGCGGTTCGTGCGCGCCCGGACCGCGGCCTCCGACACCCCGAGATCGGCCGCGATCTGGGTGAACGGCCGGCGGCCGTCCTGCTGGAGGTGCTCGATGATCCGCTTGTCGAGGTCGGAGACGTCCTCGCCCGGCCGGCCGCTCGGGCGCGTTCGCGGGGTCGTCATGGCTTCTTCGTCGGCTTCGGGCTCGGGGTCTTCGGCGGCTTGCTGGGGGCCGGCGTCGCCGACGGCGGCGGGATCGTTCGCGAAGCGATCGCCATGACCGAATGTTGCTCGATCGGCCAGAGCAGCGGATCGAGGATCCCCACGATCGTCGCCGCCGTCGCCTGGTGAGCCGAGTCGGGCTCGACCGGCATGGCGCCCGTGATTGGCCCGTACTCGATCGTGATGTTGAGAGCCTCGAAGGTGTACGGCGCCTCGCCCCGACCCGGCGCATCGCCGACCTTCCACGTCCGCGCCTTCAGGAGGTCCGCGACCGAGGCGTAGGCGGTGATCCGGAGGGGCCAGCCGTCGAGGTCCGCGTTGATCCGCTTCACGATCGTGCCCTGGTCGAGCAGGGCGTTGTTCGAGTAGAGGCTGAGATGCGCCGACGCGATTGCGAGGTAGATCTGGTCCGCCGTGACCGGGGCATGGAGATGGGGGTCCGGCGTCGGAACCGGGGTGGCGGCTGGCGCCGCCGACGGCGTCCCGACCGCGCTCGGACCGCAGCCGGCGATCAGCACCAGCAGCGCCAGGCCGACGAGCCCCACGATCGGACGACGCCGGCGGGCAGCCGCCTCCGGCTGCCCGTTCCCCCGGATCGCGTGATTCGAATGTCGCATCGCCGGCGGGATGCTAGCACGGTCTTCGCACCGATTGAACCCCTGACAGAAGTACCCCGGTGCGCCATTCGTGCTGCGTCACTCGCGATCCAGGATCGCGAGGACGGGTGCGAATCGCTCGATCGCGGCCCGATCGATCGGGTCGAGGACGAGCTGGACCTCGTCGATGCCGGCGGCCGCGTAGGCCCGCAGCTCCGCCGCCATCGTCTCGGGATCGCCCGCGAGCGGCCGAATCCGGTCGGCCGACGACCTGTCGCCGGCCGTCCGGCCGTGACCGCCCGGCAGTCGGACCTGGACCGCGACGCTGCGCTCGATCGCGGCGGGATCGCGACCCACGTCGCGGCAAGCGTCGTCGACCGTAGCCTGGAGCGGGACGACGCCGGCAGGCCGGTTCTCGGTGTCGGCGTACCAGCTGTTCCAGGCGTCGACGTGGGGTGCCGCGATCCGGAGCATCCTCGGTCCGTTCGAGCCGATCAGCAGCTTCGGGCCGCCCGGCCGCGGGCGCGGCAGGAGCTCGCAGTCGCGGGCCTGGTACCAGGTGCCTGCGAAGTCGATCGCTCCTTCCCGGAGGAGCGTCCGGATGATCGTGAAGGCCTCCTCGAACCGGGCGATCCGATGGTCGAACGGGAAGCCGAACGCCCGGAACTCCGTCTCGTTCCAGCCGGCCCCGAGACCGAGGACGAAGCGACCCGCGGCGATCTCGTCGATCGTGGCCGCCTGCTTGGCGAGGAGCGCCGGATTGTGGAACGCGGTGCAGGCGACGAGCGGCCCGATCGTCACCCGGCTGGTCGCCGCGGCGAGCGCCGCCATCAGCGTCCACGCCTCCCACGGACCGCGGGGCTCACGGTCCGGCGGGCGGTAGAGGAGGTGCTCGCCCACCCAGATCGCGTCGTAGCCGAGGTCCTCGATCGCCTTGGCCATGTCGAGGAGCTCCGGCCAGCGGACCTCGCGCTCGACCTCGGGCAGCTGGATGCCGACCCGGAGCGGCCGGGTCAGCGCGGGTCCTCCGCACCCGTCACGACGAGCGCGGCGGCGTTCAGGGCGATGAGCACAGCGAGAATCGCGGCCAGGAGCACGGGCCCGCTGATCGCGAGGGCGACGGCGGTGACCTCGAGCAGGATCGTGCCGACGACCAGCCGCGTCCGTGGCTCCTGCGGATAGATGGCCCGCGGCGCGACGAACAGGGCCCAGACCACGATCAGGACGACGGGCGCGCCGATCCCGAAGAGGATCGCGATCAACGCGTTGCCGCTCGCGTGGAACCCCCACCAGCCGAGCGCCACGACCCCGGCCAGCTCGAGCAGGAAGCGGAAGGCGAAGTTCAATCGGGCGATCACCCGGCCATTGTCCCCGACATCGGACGGCCGGGGGGCCTCCCGGCGACGGAGACACGCGCCGCGTCAAGCGCGCGTCGGGCTTCCGCGCGATCATGTCCCGATGGAGCAGCGCGCCCAGCCCTACCTGCCCGAGATCGAGAACGAGCGGATCCTCTGGGATGAGCTGCTGCGCCTGTGCCGGCTCCTGGACGCGGACGAGGTCCTGGTTCCCGGCTACTTCCGGGATCCCGACTGGACCGTCAAGGATCTGGTCGCCCACATCGGGACGTGGCTCGCCGAGGCCGAGATCCAGCTGTTCCGGATCGACGTCGGGACCTACGTCGACGAGCCGCTCGACGTCGACGCCATGAACGCAGAGTTCCTGGCGGCGATGCGCGACCAGACGTGGACGACGTGCTGGAACCAGATGCTCGCGGCCCGGCCGTTGATGCTCGGCGCGTGGATGCACCTCGCCGTCCGCTCCGAGCCGGCCGACCGCTGGGTCCGCAAGTCCGGCGCGGAGCATTACGCAGAGCATCTCCCGAGACTGCGCGAATGGGTCGCGGAGCTGCGTGGTGAAACGGTCCGCGGCGAGGCCGTCCCCGGCTAGCCGCTCCTCGCTGCGTCACCGGCGCGGCTCGTGGCGCGCCGGCGCCTACCCCACCTGCCGTGCGGTGACCTCCGGCCCGAGCGTCGTCGGCAGGCCGAAGTCCGGGAACTGGGCCGAACCGAAGGTCGTGATCTCGGCGATCCGCCCATCGACGATCCGCAGGACGTCGAGCTTGAAGCCCCGGAACTCGGTGTCGCCGGGCAGGCGCTGGTAGCTCGCCGCGGTCGGCATCCGGTTGGCCCGCGTCGGGAGGAGACGCCACTCGCTGCCGTCCGCGAACGCGCGCTCGAGGAGCGGGCCGATGACCTCGATCCCCTCGTAGAGATACGGGAACGGCGGCATCGTGATCCGGAGATCCTGGGCCGCGATCGCCACGGCGGCCGCGGCGTCGCCCCGCTCGTGGGCGTCGATGAACCCCGCGAGCAGGGCCCGCTCCTCGTCGGTCGGCTCGCCGGCGGACCAGTCGGCGCGTCGTGCGGGCAGGTGCTCCTGCATCGTCGAGCGTGCCCGCTGGAGGGCGCTGTTCGTGGCGGCGACGCTCGTCTCGAGGAGGGTCGCGGTGTCGCTGGCCGGCCAGCCGAGCACGTCCCGGGCGATCAGCGCGGCGCGCTGCCGGGGCGGCAGGACCTGCATCGCGGCGAGGAACGCCAGCTCGATCGTCTCGCGCTCGACGACCTGCGCGTCGGGCTGGTCGGCGCTGGGAGCCGCTTCGTCGAGGAGAACGTCGGGGTAGGGCTGGAGCCAGGGCACCTCGGGCCGGGCATGTACCACGGTCACCCGCCGGCTGCGGCTCCGGATCGCATCGAGGCAGACGTTCGTCGCGATCCGATAGAGCCAGGCCCGGAGCTGGGAGCCGCCGTCGAAGGTGTCGCGGCTGCGCCACGCCCGGAGCATCGTCTCCTGGACAGCATCCTCGGCCTCTTCGAATGACGCGAGCATCCGGTAGCAATGGATGTGGAGCTCTCGCCGGTGGCGCTCGGTGAGGCCGGCGAAGGCGGTCTCCGCACCGAGCGTGTCGGCGCCGAACCCCGCGACGTCCGCGACGTCCGCGACCTCCGCGATCTCCGCGACGCGATCGACCGTCGTCACGCTGCGGCTCGCTTCTCCTGGACCAGCCAGGTGTTCCCGTCGGGGTCGTTGAACGTCAGGAAGCTGTTGTAGCTCTGGCGCTGGGGATCCAGCCCGGGCTGCTGGCCGCCGTCGGTGAAGTGGAACGGCTCGCTCACGTCCACGCCCCGCTCGACGAGCTGGGCCCGGGCCGCCTCGATGTCGGCGACACAGAGGTGGAGGCCGTGCAGGGAGCCCGGCGCCATCTGCTGGTTCTTCAGGAGCGCGATCGAGCACGAGGAGCCCGGTGGGGTCATCTGGACGACCCGGAAGTCCTCACCGGCGCTGTGATCGACGTCGAGGCCGAACCCGACCTGGTCGACGTAGAACGCCTTAGCGCGATCGACATCGGCGACGGGAACGACGATGAGCTCGAGTGTCCAGTCCACGTTCGGAGCCTCCGTGTGGCGATCGGGCGGGATGTTGCCGACCGTCTGCGGTGTGTAACGTCGGGCGCCGCGAAACCTCATCGGTGAGGCGATGAGCCTCGCGGCTCATGGACGGATGGTACGGTGGCGGCATGAGCCGGTCCTCGCTGTCCGACGCCTTCGCCCACCACAGCTGGGCGACGATCCGCCTCATCGACGCTTGTATGCCGCTCTCCGAGGAGCAGCTGGCCAGCACCGTCCCCGGCACGTACGGCCCGATCCTCGACACGATGCGCCACCTCGTCGCCGCGGACCGCTCGTACCTGTCGCTGCTGAGCGGCGGCGCGCTGGACGACATCGACGAGGAGGGCCTCGACCTGGCCGCGATGCGGGCGGTGATGGAGGCGAATGGCCCTGCCTGGGAGGCGTTCGTGACGGGGGAGCTCGACGCTGACCGGATGGTCGTCCGCCGTCGGGACGACGGCTCCGAGAGCCACGCGCCGCTGGGGATCCGCATCGCGCAGGTGATCCACCACGGGACCGATCACCGCAGCCAGGTCTGTACCGCGCTCACGAACCTCGGCATCGAGCCGCCGGCGATCGACGCCTGGGACTTCGGTTGGGAGAACGGCCGCCTGCTCGAGGTCCTGCCGCAGACCTGAGGGGGTCGCGATCCATGAAACAGTCGCCCGGATCGTGCGTCACCCGGTCATGAAGACCGACAGCCACGATCGAACCCACCTCATCGCCGTCGTTGCGGCGGTCGTCCTCGTCGCCGCCTGCGGGTCAGGCGGGCCCGGCGGCGCCGGCGGGTCCGGTGGGCCATCGACCTCATCGACGTCGACGGCGCCGACGCCTTCGACTGTCTCCACCGGGTCGGTCGCCTCGACGCGGTCGATCACGGGCGAGATCCAGGATCACGCGATCGTCCTCTCCTCGCCGATCGGAGACCCGATCATCGAGCTGGAGCTCCACAACGTCGGGACGAAGACGTGCGATCTCGTTGTCGCCTTGACCTCGATGCCGATGGACTCGCTTCCCGTCAAGAACGGCCAGGTCCTGATCGACGCCGCCGGGGTTCCCGGCGCGCTCGAGCCCGAAGATGGCGGTCAGGTCGGGGCGCCGGCGGATGCCTACACGCTGGCCCGCGTGTCCCCAGGCGGAACCTTCAAGCGCGAACAGGCGCTGGAGAGCGCTCCGAAGGCCGGAGACCGAATCATCCTCTGCAACGGAGTGGGTGAGTACCAGGCCGGTCGCTACGCGGTGCTCCGCTTCCAGCGGTAGCTCCGAGGCATCGCTGCCGGGGCGGTCAGTCGGTGGTCGGGGTGGTCGGACTCGAACCGACGATCTCGTGCTCCCAAAGCACGTGCGTTGCCAACTACGCCACACCCCGCCCGATTCGTGCCCAGGGATCTGACTCCACCCACTGGCGGCCCAGATGATACGGCTTCATCCGAGCTGATCGGCTTGTTGGCCCGTTGGGAATGCGAGAATCGTGCTGCGATCCGGATCCGGGTGGTGGTCGCTCAAGCAGCCTCCGCGCACCATCCGGGCTTCCGTCCAACGACGGGTTATCGGCTGGCCACAATCGTTCGCCACAGGAATTTGTTGCCTGTCCCCATTGTCGGTGCTGACAACCGACTGTAGCGTCCGCCGCCAGGTGGCCGAGCGCCTGAGCGCAGCCTGGGAAATCGCGTTTCCGATCCACGGCGCCGACGGTCGAGGGAGTCAGGAGGACGACGATGAGCGAGGCCGTCGCGAGCCCGGCAGCCGGCACACAGGCTTCGGGGCAGATCTTCAGCCGAGAGTCTTCAGGATTCGTCCGCGTCGGGTCCCCGTGGCGGATGCTCCTCCTGAACGTCGCCAACGTCGGCGTCGTCTACATCATGTTCACGTACTGGGCGCATCCAGCGGTGTTTCCGCAGAGCAACCTGCTGATCGCCATTCCGATCGCCGCGGCGCTGGCCCTGCCCTTCAATCTGCTGTACGGGATGTTCGCGTCGATCATGCCGCGGACCGGAAGCGAATATGTCTTCCTCTCGAGGACCTTCCACCCCGCCATCGGGTTCATGGCCAGCTTCGCCGCCGCGATGAGCCAGTGTTTCTGGGTCGGCATCGGCGGCTACTGGATCGCCCAGTTCGTTCTGGGTCCGCTCCTCACCTCCTACGGCGCGGTGAGTGGCAACGAGACCGTCGCTTCAATCGGAGCCTGGGCGAGCGAACCCACGACGTGGTTCATTTTCGGCACGGTCTTCATCGTCCTGATGGCGGCCCTCAACATCCGAGGCCTGCGGGCGTATCTGCGCTTCCAGGACATCAACTGGGTGATCGGCGCCGCCACCGGAATCCTCCTGCTCGTGGTCTTCCTGTTTGCGACCACGACAGCATTCCAGTCCGGCTTCGACAGGTACGCCGCTGCGGTCGGGGTCCCGTCGTATCAAGCGACGCTCGACCTCGCCAAGACGAGCGGGATGCCAACGGGATTCACCATCGGCGACACCCTCGGAATCATCCCGATCATCTGGCTCATCGCCTGGGCGTCGACCTACATCGGCGGAGAGGTGCGAACGCCGACAGCCACCCAGCTCAGGGCCACGGTCGGCGGGATGCTCCTGTACGCAGGGATCGCATGGATCCTGTTCCTGGTGATGTCGAAAGCGGTCACGGTCGACTTCAACCAGGCCATCTCATGGCTGAGCTACAACCCACCGAGCGGGGTGACCGTCGAGGCGTATCCGGTCTTCATGCTCTACGCCGGCGTCCTGATCAACAACCTGCTGATCTTCCTGCTGGTCGGAGCGGGGCTGGTCCTCTGGAGCTATTTCTGGCTGCCGTCTGCCGTCCTCATCGCGACCCGGGCGATGTTCGCCTGGTCGTTCGATCGACTCGTCCCCGCGAAGCTCTCCGAGGTGCATCCACGCTACAACTCGCCATGGGTTGCCGTCGTCGTCGTCGCCGTCATCGCCGAAGTCTTCCTCGTCCTGTACCACATCCAGGTGTTCAAGTTCCTGACCCCAGCCCTCGCCTACTACTTCGTCTTCTGGCTGGTCTCCCTGTGCGGCCTGGTCTTCCCCTTCCTCTCGCGAACACGACCGCTGCTCGAGGCAAGTGCGGTCAATTGGCGGGTTGCCCGAATTCCGGTGATGGCAATCTGCGGAGCGTTCGGCTTGTTCTACTTCACCGTCGGTCTGTACCTCATGCTCACGAACGATCTGCTGTTCCTGAACAGCCCGCAGCAGCTGGTCACGACGGCGCTCCAGTTCATCGTTCCGCTCGTGATCTTCTTCGTGGCGCGCTCCTATCGGCGGCGGCAGGGCCTTCCGATCGACTCGGCCTTCCGCGAGATCCCGCCCGAGTGATCCGGTCGTCGCCGGTGCGGGCCGAGCGGCGGGCGCGATGGCCGATCTGACGATCTTCTACGTCGCCGACATCCACGGTTCCGACGTCTGCTTCCGCAAGTGGTTGAACGCTGCCGGCTTCTATGGCGCGGACGTTCTCATCATCGGCGGCGACCTGACCGGCAAGGTGCTCCTCCCGATCTATC
>Ga0070708_100003955_pt1 | contig 11633 bp, 17 predicted proteins | sample KBSK5503metaG_FD_65469 | JGI IMG/M metagenome (GOLD analysis project Ga0070708, IMG submission 65469) | Corn, switchgrass and miscanthus rhizosphere microbial communities from Kellogg Biological Station, Michigan, USA - KBS K5-50-3 metaG | ecosystem: Host-associated > Plants > Roots >...
CGGGGGAGGGTGTCCGGGAAGCGAAGGCCTTCTACAGAGCGGTGAACCGCGCCAGTCGTGGCGTGTCCTGGGCGGCCGATTGACCAGAGGTTCGTCGTGATGCGCCTCGGCTGGTGGTTGGTCCGCGTCCTGGCCCGCGCCCTGGAACCTGCTGAACGCGACGTGGTGCTGGGCGACTTGGCGGAATCCGGCGAGGGCTTTGGCGCAGCAATGCGAAATCTGCTGGGTTTGATCTTTCGCCGCCAGGTCGGCTTGTGGTTGTTTTGGCGGCCGTGGCTGGCCCTGTTCGGCGTCAGTTGTCTCGCGGGGTTTTCGTTGAGTCGAATCGCGTTCCGCCTCAACAACGACCTCCACAAGCACGCGCAGGGCTACGCGACCAGCTTGACTGCTGGCGAGGAAGTGGCCTTCTTGCTATGCCTGGCGGGTGCGCTGGTGGTCTGGTCATGGACGGGCGGGTTCGTACTGGGCTCGCTTTCCGGCCGAGCCGTGTGGCTCACCTGGTCCGCCTTCTATTTCGTGGTTCTGGATTCGGCATTTGCGCGATTCGTTCTGATGGGCAATATCGTCTTGCGCAACCCGCACACCCACGAAACCCCGCTGGACTCGATACAAGGGACTCTGCGACTCTTGATGGTCACCACACTTCCGCTCAGCATGGCCGCCCTCTTGTTCTTGTTTCCTGCTCTGTTTGGAGCGTTTGTCGGCCTCCGGCGGCGGATCCTGGCGGTGCGCCACGCATACCTGATTGGCTCAGTGAATGCCGCCCTCACGATTTTCACGACATGGTCGACCGGCTGGTATGACCCTGCGCACCTGCCCGCAGGCTGGCCCGGAGTTCCGTGGCCCGTGCGGCTGCTGCCGTTTCTGTTAGTGAGTTGGCCGGCCGCCTACCTGCTCGTCATCGCCTACCGGCAACACAATGAGGAGGAGGGAACGACATGAACGCTGTATCCATCCGGATTGCCGTGCTCACGATAATGGCTGCGGCGGGGAGCGCCGTCGCTCAGCCCACGGTCCGTGCCGCTTTGCAACCTGCTCTGAAGCGCAGGCCCGCAGCCGATTTCGCCCTACGCGACATCGACGGCAAGACGGCAACACTCGAGCAGTACCGGGGTAAGGTCGTGCTGTTGGATTTCTGGGCCACCTGGTGTACAGGATGCAAGCAGGAGATTCCGTGGTTCGTTGAGTTCCAGCGGAAGTTCGGGCCTAAACGTTTCGCCGTTGTGGGCGTATCTCTCGACGAGGGCGGCTGGGACGTCCTCAGGCCGTTCCTTGCCGAGACTCGTGTGCCCTACAGGATTTTGCTCGGAGACGATGCGACAAGGCAACAGTACGGAATTCAGGGCATGCCAGACACATTCCTCATAGACCGACAAGGGAAAGTGGCGGCATCTTATTTGGCAGCCTTGGTGGACAAGGACGACGTAGAAACCAACATTAACGCGCTGCTTTCGGAACGCTAGAGCCACGTGACGGCGCAGGTGATCATCTCGTTGTTACGCGGCCCTCGACCTTCAACTCATTGTTCTGCAGGGCGTCACTGCTGCTTGTCCAGGCGCGCGAGCATGGCCCGTGCGTTTGACGCAAGAGCAGCTTCCTTCTGGACCGAAGGTGCTTGGCCGTATTCGGCCAGCTGTTCGGCCAGAGAAACCATGCCCCTGCTTAGCGACCCCTCTTCCGGCGACCACGTTTCCCCTGACCTGAAGCCTACTCCTGTCTTCCAGCTTGCGACCAGATACGAAGTGCCATCCATTCCGATTTCAGGTTCCACCGGGTATCGCGTGCGCCCAAGCAGCCGCCACCAGACCTCCTGAAGGAGGTCGACCGTGTGATTGCCAATGGAGGCCGTTGATCGATCCAGATCAACCTTGACTTGTGCCAGGGCCATCTGCTGCGCCGGGGCTCCGACGGAGTAGCTCTTCTTGCGGCCATCGTCGCTAATGAGCCTCATCATCTCGCTCCAGAGGGGCTTCTTGAACCTCTTGAAGACCACTCTGTCTGGAGAGTGCTCGTCCCGCACGACATACACGACCCATTCCCGTTCAAAGGACGGCAGGACGACCATCTGACACATTCGATAGCGGTGCTCACCCACGAGCGCGGCGCGCAGCGTGGCATGGTAAGGGTCTGGCGGTTCGACCCAAGAGAAGAAGCCCTCGGAGGGTTGAAGATCCTGTGTTCGGCCGGGGCCAGCCCACCAGAAGAATCCGATGGCTAGGAGACCGGCCACCATGCTTGCTCGTCTCCTCACCACGCCTCCACGTCCGCAGAACACCCCGAGATCAGCTGCGAGGGCCGCGCCACTCGAGCGATCGCGGACCGCGTGATCATCTTTTGTTAGGCGGCCTTCAATTGGGCAGCGTCATGGCGCCGCGCGAGTCGATAGTGATTCAAGGCGAGACCAAGGCACGCCAGAACGCCACCGAGGACAAACAGGTGGTGTGTAACAAGGAAGATACAGACGTATAGACCACTGAAAAGCAGGAGCTCGAGCGTGGACGCACGAAGGAGGAGTCCTCGAGAGTACTCGAGCCTTCCAACGAGACCGCTTGGAGCAGTTGCCTTCCGAAACAGGAACCAGTTACGGAGGTGTCGGATATGTACGGTCAGCTGCGTAAGAATCAAGGCACCCAACGCAAGAGCGTAGGCGCCCTGCAAACCCCATTTAGCGCTCACGTACGAGAGCCAAGCAAGATAGGCGGTACTCGCTACGAGCATGGCAGTGAACCGGGGACTCATGGACCGCAAGGCATTCACGTCCGCTTGAAAAAAGGGTGTGATCTCGTAGCTTCCCTGAAAGACGATCTTGTCCTGTCGCCGATACAAGCGGGCGCACGTGATCGTCAGGAGGTTGTCCGAAACGTAGAGGCAGGCCCAGATGCCGGCTCCAAGCCAAAACGGCTCAGCAATCATTCGCTGCCGCTTCCTTCCTGAATCCGCCCAACACTTATTCTGCGGCGTCTCGCACCTATCGCGGTCCTAGAGATCACCGATCGGCGCCGGGCTGAACACGAAGGCAGCGAGCAAGATCAGGAGCAGGGCTGCAAGATAGTAAAGCGTGACGAGGAGCGCTTGCCAACCTTGTCCCTTCAAGGCTGAGCGAAAGACTGCCGTGAGGCCGATCAAAGCTGTCGGTACCCAGAGTAAGTTCAACGGAACCTCGGTAGCCCAGTAGCCGATGCGCAGCAAAGGCATACCTGCCTTGAGGAGGCGGCCGCGCATTGCCGAGCCGACGACATAGCTCCATCCAACACAGAGGAGGAATGCAACCCAGGGCGCCAGGACAACCACTCTCACCGCCAACGGGGACGGGACGTTGCGGTGTGGCTCCGGGTGAATGGTCGTGCTCACGTTCATGCTCCCGTACGTCCGCAGAACACCCTGAGATCAGCGGCGAGCCTCAATCCTGGTCGTGGCTCGTCCCCTGCATCTCATCGTTCGGCGGCACCGCCCTTCAGATTACCTCGCGACTGGGCTTGGCGATTTCGCGCCTCAATGCATTGCGCAGGAAGTTCTCGAGTGCCGCCACCGTCCGCTCCATCTCGCTGCCGGCGTCTTGGCCCATGATGACCAGAGCGAATCGCTCAGGGAGGCGAAGGGCCAGTGCCACATCCTTGACTCCAGCGTCGGCCGGGAGAAGCACCTTAACGCGCCCTTCCCACCAACGCCACGGTCCGTCCGTCTTGCGCTGTTCCACCCGATACTCAGTGAACTGGAGTAGCACGTCAGCATCGGTAAGATCATTGACTACGCGCACCGAGCGGCTCGTCTGTGCGACGGCGCGTGCCAAGGCCTTGGTTCGAACTTCGGTAGCCAAGTCTTGGGACGGTACGAACAGGACGCGGATCTCCTCGCCTGCCGCGGCCATCGGGCAAAAGAGCGTGGCGGCAATGACACAAGCGGGGCTGATTCGGTAGAGAGTTGTCGGAAGCCTCATCTCGCCTCCCAGCTCGACTATGTCCGCCGAACAGATCAGCGGCGAGGCTCCATTCTAATCGTGCCTCGTCCACTGCATTGTTTGTTCGACGGCCCCTACCTACTCGGAGAGCGGCTTGAGCGGTACCCCCAAATCTGGCAGAGGATGATCCGATGACTCATGCTTTGCGTGACGCCATGTTCGGCCTTCGGCTGCTCCGCCGGAACCCGGCCTCCAGCGTGATTGCCGTTGTCACCCTGGGCCTGGGCATCGCCGCGACCACGTCGATCTTCAGCGTCATCTACGCCACATACCTCGCGCCCCTCCCCTATCGCGATGCGGACCGGCTGGTGATGGTGTGGTCGCACTTCGACGGTGAGCGCAACAACGTGTCACCCGCGGACTTCCTCGACTGGAAGCGCCAGGCCACGGCCTTCGAGGACCTGAACGCCTGGAACGGCCGGGAGGTGAACCTCTCCGTCGACGAGCGGCCGGAGCGGATCCTGGCCGGCCCCGCCACGCCCGGCTTCTTGTCCATGCTGGGCTATGGCCATCCCCTCGCCCTCGGCCGCACCTTCGTCCCGGAGGAGGGCACGGCCGGCGGGGACCGGAAGGCTATCCTCTCGCATCGACTCTGGCAGCAGCGCTTCGCCGGCGATCCGGGGATCGTCGGCCGCCAGCTCCGCATCAATCAGAAGCCCTACACCGTCGTGGGAGTACTTGGCGCCGGCCCCGCCGACGAGAACATGATTCGGCTCTGGCTCCCGCTCGCGTTCACGCTCGAACAACGGGATCGTAGGACGGAGCGGTGGATGCTCGTGATGGGGCGGCTCAAGCCGGGCGTCACCCTCAAGCAGGCCAACGCCGATATGGCGGCGGTCACCCGCACGCTGGCCGCGACCTACCCGGAATCGAATGCGGGCTGGACTGCGAGTGTCGAGCCGTTCCGGAACAACTTCGTTCGCGACGACACGAAGACCTCACTGTGGCTGCTCCTGGGAGCGGTGGCTTTTGTGCTGCTGATCGCCTGTGCCAACGTCGCCAACCTGCTGCTCGCGCGCGGGAGGGCACGGCAGCGCGAGCTGGCCGTGCGCGCCTCGCTGGGTGCCTCGCGTGGCGTGATCGTGCGCCAGTTCCTCACGGAGAGCGTGGTCCTGGCCCTCGTCGGCGGCGCACTGGGAATCGTCCTGGCCTACGCGCTGGTCGACGTCATCGTGGCGCTGCTGCCGCCGTTCACCCTGCCCACAGAGGTGGACGTCCGCCTCAACGTGCCCGTGCTGCTTTTCACGGTGTTGGCCAGCGTCGTCTCTGCGGTCCTGTTCGGCTTCGCGCCGGCGTGGCAGGCCGGGCGAGCCGACCTCAGCGAAGCCTTGAAGCGGACGGGCCGCTCGGTGAGCGGTGGGGCTGACCACTTGCGGCGCACACTCGTCGTGGTCGAGTTCGCCCTGGCCTTAACGCTGCTCACAGGCGGGGGCCTCGCCATCCAGAGGTTCTTCGATCTGGCACGCGTCCACCTCGGCCTGCGAACCGAGCATCTCCTCACGTTCTCGCTCCCGGTGCCCGAAGGCCAGCTCATCGAGCCGGACCGCATCAACGCCTTCTACCGCGCGCTACTGGAGAGGGTGCAGGCGCTCCCAGGCGTGGCCTCCGCCAGCGTGTCCACGGGAGTGCCGCTCCGGTGGATGCCAGGCGCCGAATTCTTCATCGCCGGCCGGCCGAACGATCCAGAGCACCGGCGAGAGGCAGCGCTGAACAGGGTGACCCCGGAGTATTTCGGGACGCTCGGCATCCGCATCACGCGCGGCCGCGGCTTCGACGGACAGGACCGTGCCGGAGGCCGGCCCGTGGCCATCGTGAACGAGGCCTTCGTGAAGCAGTACCTGCCCCAGTCCGACCCGATCGCGCAGGCGGTCGTGCTCGTGGAAGGACAGGCGGGCGGCCCTCTGACGGGAGCCGTTGTCTTACGCCAGATCGTCGGCGTTTCCGCGGACGTCCGTGGCGGCGGACCGCACAACGACATCTGGCCGGCGATCGACATACCGTTCGAACAGAGCCCGCGGGCGGAGGCGAGCATGGCGGTGCGGACGGCGGGCGATGCTGCCGCGATGCAACAGGCCGTCGCCGGCGTGGTCGCGTCCCTGGATCGCGACCTGCCGCTGGGCAATCCGAAGACGATGGAACAGGTGGTGAGCGAGACGATGGCCGGCGATCGCTTCAACATGGCGCTCTTCGCGGCCTTCGCCGCCTTGGCGCTGGTACTGGCCGCCGTCGGCATCTATGGCGTCATGACCTTCGTGGTCGCCCAGCGGACCCGCGAGATCGGCGTGCGGATGGCCCTCGGCGCGCGCCGCGGGGAGGTCCTCCGCCAGGTCCTGAGGGACGGCATGCGGACGGCGGTGGCGGGCCTCGTCCTCGGGTCGGTGGGTGCGTACTTCGTGACGCAGGCGATGCGTGGGATGTTGGCCGGGGCCGCCGCCGTGAGGGGGAGTACGTTTGTCATCGTCGCCCTCACGCTGCTCGGCTCGGCATTCATCGCCTGCCTGGTGCCCGCGCAGCGCGCTGCATCGGTGGACCCGATGGTCGTGCTGAGGCAGGAGTAGCCGCCCGCCTCAGCTCCCGCCCGAGGGCGGTCGAACGTGACGCCATGCGTCTTTCGGTCCGCCCGAAGGTTCACTGCCACAAGTTGGGAAGCCCGCCTTCCGCGGCGACACGGCTGCCAAGTCCCTGTCGGCGCGGTCGCAGGCGAATGGGCGCGGCGGTTCGATACCGGTTCGACTGCGAGACTAGGTCGTGGGGGTCTCGGCGATATGGCGCCGCGGGAGCGTCTCTTCGCGACGCAGCCGAGCGCGATCACGTGAGCCGCGGGCCAGCGCGATAAGGTAGGCGCCGAGCAGGCACGGAAAGATCGCGGACCTTGCAACGGTGATCAAGTCAGCGAGCATGCGGCCCTCCGCCCCCACAACAGTCTACGACGATCCGTTCACGGCTCTTCCACCGTTGTTGGACGTCCTGGTCGTGCGGACTGAGCGGTTGCGTGCACCTCAGCTCGCTTCGTGTGCTCCCGTTGTTAGCGCGCCATGCGAAACACGCTCCCCTTTTTTATCAGGAGCTCGTGCGTGCGTTCGTCAACTGTTCTGGTCAGGGTGCGGTCCTGATAGGTTAACGCCACGGCGTCCAGGAACTCTATGGACTCCAGTTCGACGAGCCCGTCGACCGTCCGCAAGGACACCTTCAGACGGCCTGAACCCCTTCGTTTCGTGAACGTCGAGGTCGTCTCTCGATCGAACCAGTTCCAGCTGAACTCCTCCATGTTGGGCCTGGCGGTAACAACGAGCCCGAAGCCATCGATCTGTGCCTCGCGATACACGTTGGCCTCGAGCTTGAAGCCCTTGGCCAAAAGGATGCGCTTGGACCAGAAGCCGGCGGGGCTTCGCTCGATCTCAACATCGGCATCTGGCGAGTAGTTCTTGGTGCCCTCGGCGAGGAGCTCACGCGTGTCGCCACGAAGAGCGCTCAGGCGGTAAGAGATGGTATCGCCCATCGCGAAGACGGGCAGAACGCACAGCAGCACGACCGTGGGTGAAAGGTTCACCTCGCCTCCAAATGGCTGGGTCGCGCTGACACTGAGATCAGCGGCGAAGCTCGATTCTGTCCACGCTTCGTCCGCAGCATTGTTCGCCGGCGCGCTCGCTCCCCAGAGTGAGCCGAGCCGCCGGAAGTCGCGTCTCTAGATAGTCCACCAGCTGACGAAAGGTAAGAATGATCTGGGCGTCACCATCAGGGATCTCGATGCCAAAGCGCTGCTCGAGGCTCACAACCAACTCCACGGTCGACATGGAATCGAGCTCATCCATCCGTAGGTCCTGCACGAAGGCGTCATTGGGCTCAAGACCACCAAGGCTGTAGGGGACGTGCTCGGCGAGGACCTCGCGGAGCTGCGCCGCGAGCCAGGCACGACGGGCTGACTCCCCAAAGTATGTTCTACCGAACGCGGCCGGATCGAGCGCGGGCCGCGTTGCGAGAAGCCTCTTCGCTCGTCGCCTGTTGCTCCACTCATGGAGCAAGACACCGCCTCCAATGATGACCACTCCGCCACCGAGCAAGGCCAGCTTCAGGTAGTGGTCCACTGAACCCGTCCCCGTCCTTCCACTGAACGTCCGGCTAACACCCCGAGATCAGCTGCAAGGGCCGCGATCGTGAGTGTCCGGACCTTGTGATCATCTCGTTGTTATCCGGCGAGTGACAGGATGTCACGTCGGCGACCCCAGCGGGCCGTTTGTGCGCCCATTAGCGTCGTCCCCTGATGCCTCGAAGGTAGTCCCTAACAGGCTTTGCGACGGTTCGTTCGTTGATAGGAGTCGATCGGTCCAGGCAGTACCGGGTGCTGAACCACTCGCGATGCGTCTTCTTCCCCCTGCTGGAATTGCAACTACCGCAGCAGATGACAAGTCCGTCCGCCGTGAGGCCCACGACGCCGTCCTCCCAGTGGAACGGAGGTCGCTCATTAAGGTGTTGCGAGTACCTCTTTCCGCAATACACGCAACGCACATTCCGTGTCCGAAGCTTCTGGAGAATCGACTCCGGAATCCCAAACCGATTGGCCATAGCATTCCTCGCCGCTACGACGAGTCACAGCGATGTCCGAAGAGTGTGCCCGAGCTCGTCCGGATAACACCGCGTTAACCTGAGAGCGGCGCTCCAGCCTGCCGCGCGCCCCTCGTGATCTTCAACGCGTTGTTAGCCAGCAGCTTCGCGCACGAAGCGAACGCTGTTGCCATCGGGATCTTTAACGTACATCTCCCGGTTGCCCCACGTTTGGTCCGTCGGCGCAAGGTCGATGCTGACATTGCTTCCAAGTAGTTCCTCATGCAGACCGTCGACATCGTCCACGCCAAGAAATACGACACCACCGGCAACGCCGTCTCCTGAAAAGGAGGACACGTGCAGCCACGCATCGTCACGCGAAAGACCCATATAGCAAGGATCCGCTGAAGTGTCGTCAGTGCGGTAGGCAAACTGCCGACGGAAGCCCAGCTTCGCACAGTAGAACTCCTCCGCTGCGGCCGAGCTCTTCACATGCAGGACGGGGATCGCGAACTTGAACAAGTGCACCTCTCAGCTTGGTCTGGCTAACACCAAGATCAGCAGCGAGGCTCCATTCTAGCCGTCCCTTCGTCTGCTGCATCTTGTTGTTCTACGGCCTCTCGAGCGCGCCCCTTCACGCCAGTTCGATTTCGTCCGTAGCGAGCGCGAGAGCGTGACTCTCTTCACCGTCGGACGTGCGCAATACCTTCTCAACCCAGGCTGCCTGAGCCTCGATCTCGTAGACCTCGAAAACCTCGCCAATCATGGATGCGACCTGCTCCTGCTCCTGCGGCGGAAGAGCGTTCATCAAAGACGCTGGTACCGAGAGAACGCGGACCCGCGTCCCAACCCTGACCGCCCGGCCATGACGATCGAGGATCGATGGCTCCATGTTACCGGTGTGCCCTGTGACGTAGGCCACGCCGTATGGCGTAGGCGGGCGTCGCTGGCTACGTCCGTAGAACACCCTGAGATCAGCGGCGAAGCTCATCCTGACCGTGCTTCGCCGCTACTCACTGTTGGGTCGCGGCCTCTGCAGGCTTCTTTGTCGCGATCGTTTGTAACGGGGCGTCACGAACGATCCGATGAGTGTCGACCTCGATCTCGGCGGCCTTGATTACGGATGCTGCCGTATAGAGAACAAGGACTCGACCATTTCTCGTCAGCGTGATGCCATTGATCTCCTGTACGCCGGTCAGTAGACGAGTGAAGTGCGAACCGGCGGGGTCTGAGACGGCGACCGTCTTCGCGTCGCTCGCCGTTAGCTTCCCGTCACCGCTGGTGTCCGCTTCGACCAGCTCATAAACGACGACGGCAACAGGCTTCTCGGGCTTGGTGTACTCCCGTTCCGGCAGCTCTCGTGTCGAAAGGAACAGGAGGCCTTTGCTTCCCGGTACCAACCAGTGGGTGGTGCCATCGGCCGAGTCGTAGAAGAGGTAGTTCTGGACGGACGTGGCTTCTTTTGAACCTGAGCTGAAGCCGTAAACCTGTTCGAGCTGCAGTGGTGCCCGGAGAACATCGGTGCCCGTGATTGCCTCGAAGCGACCGAGCTCGACCTTAGATCGGTCGATTTGCTCTTCGGCAACGTTCAAGACGCCGGTAGCTTGCCGCGTACGAGTAGCCTCCCGGTAGATCTGCCACGCGCCGAACGAGAGTACGGCGCATGCCAGTACCGCGGTGAAGAGGATCATGATGGCGTTGGCACGCCACACGGTCGCGAAGAACCGCCTACTCGTCACCGCCCGCCTTCCTCCTGATGTCGACCCAGCACCAAGTTCAGCAGCGAGGTTCCATTCTGGCAGTGCCTCGTTTTCATTTGCTTGTTCGACGGCATGGCGCTCAAGCTCGATCTACTGTCCAGTAGCATCGGTGGCAGGGAAGTCACTTTGAGCGGAGAGCCTGCGCCGAAATGACGAAATCGCCGCACCGATCAAGGCGTACAGTGCCGCGTTTGCTGCTACGGACACTGCAACGATCACCCAGCCCTCTATCGTGTTCTCGGCGCCAGATGTTGCAAGGAGCCAAGACGAGGAGGGCCAGAGCACCTCGGTCACCTCGAGCACCATGAAGTGGGTCCTCAGCCCCCACCAATTCACCCCGACGTGGAGCAGGCCCAACAAGGCTACGGCGACAACTGCTCCGACAGCTCCGAGGCGAATTGTCCACCGGAGACTGGGGAGCCTCACGATCTCGACCTTGCTGCCACCTCGCGGGTAGCTGTGTGTCCGTCGAACACGGGGACGATGCCTCTACTTGTCACGACCAAGAATACTGCCTACGACAAGCGTCGGAAGAACTCCCGTGTATTGCTGGTGCCCAAGGTGATCCAGTAGGAGTCACCGTCGAAATGGATGTGAAAGAGCGACTGCGTGCGCCCAAGAAAGGGCGTCCGAGCCCAACTACGGATCATTACGGACTCGGCATCCTTGGCCAGCACCTGGTACCAGGCCACATCCTTGGCTCCGTCGAATAGAGACTCACAGCGCCAGCGCGCATAGGACAGCTCCAGCTTTCCGAACATGTTCGCGACCAAGGCGCGCTTCTCTTCTGGTGTCTCGGGATTGAAGCGCCACTCCGCTAGGGTGCGCTCCCGATCCGATCGCCACCGCCCGACGAGCCTTTTGTCGCCACGAAGCCACAGGAACATGACTCTGTACCAACCATCCCGCCGTACGTCAGCGTCTCTCGCTCAGTGTTACGTCCGCCGGACACTTAGTCAGCAGGACTCGCGAATTGTATCGCCCCGATCGAAGCTCCCCGAAGGACGGCGAGCGCAGCCACACCCCGGCCGTGGGCGTCGGATCCGCAAGACGGCGATCATGGGCAACCCCGACCCGGCCTCGGTCCGAGGTGGACCGAGCTATGCCGGAAGTGAACGACGGGAGATCCCAGAACGATTTCAGTTGATCGCCCATCGCTCACCCGAGCGTAAGATCGCCTGAGCCGCCGACCAGCGGCTACGAACTCGAGGTCGTGATTGGCTCAACGGTTCGCCTTGGATGCTCGACACGCTGTGCGGCTCCTCCGCCGCAACCCCGGTTTCGCCGCCGTGGCCGTCCTCGTCCTGGCCCTGGCGATCGGTGTCAATTCAGCAGCGTTCGGGCTGGTCGACGCACTGTTGTTCAAGCGCCTT
>Ga0070708_100003956_pt1 | contig 11631 bp, 10 predicted proteins | sample KBSK5503metaG_FD_65469 | JGI IMG/M metagenome (GOLD analysis project Ga0070708, IMG submission 65469) | Corn, switchgrass and miscanthus rhizosphere microbial communities from Kellogg Biological Station, Michigan, USA - KBS K5-50-3 metaG | ecosystem: Host-associated > Plants > Roots >...
AAAAAAATATAACACTAATGCTCAGCCATTTTGTCAGGGTTCCAGGCCAAAACATACTCTGCACATCTAGACGCGGATTACCGGGTATGTTACAGGGAGTCAACAGGGAGTGAGCCTTTTTTCTACTTGCGCAAATGGAATAAGACGCAGCTATTTGGGCCGATTGCCGCTCAAATGAGAACAAAGCTCCTCCCAGACTGCCATCACCAAGGGTCTTTCGCCCACAATAATTCTTGAGTTTATCTCACTCTAGATGCGTTGCCCGCAAAAAGGCTCACTCCCTGAAACCCTGCTGAGGCTATGCCGCAACTTCTGTGTTTCTCACCACCTCCATCTATGCTAACGTGTGCCAGCTTGTTCCTTTTGCTGCACTCGTCGTGTCACCTCTCTTTTGTGATACGTATTTCTACGGGTGCGCTTAGTGTATTTTTCGGGTATACTAGTTGATGGTATCCTCTCTTTCCAAGCATATTGTCTTTTTTTGTTAACTCCCATTGTCTCTCCGCAGCTTCATGCACGCGGCATGCGAGGAAGGAAGCGAGTTACAAAAAGGAGGACATCTCATGTCAAACGAAGAGAACAAGGCCATCGCCCGTCGTTGGAGTGAGGAGCTCTGGAGCAAGGGAGATCTCGCCGTCGCCGACGAGATTGTTGCTCCCAACTATGTTCGTCCGTCAGGACAGGCCAGCTAAATGCTTCCAAGAAGATCATGCGGCATGTCCTTGGGACTGAACTTGAGATGTGGCTGGCGTAAAAGGCCTCAATTCTTCTGTTTGTCGAGTGTTTTCCTCACGCTAGAGGGTACAATTGCTTCTTAACCACCGAGCGAGTGTGGTCTCAAAGTGAACGAAGTTAACAAGGAGGAATTCTATGATGCAAAGCATTGCTGCCCCCATCGTGCAGCGCAATTGGTGGGTCCTGGCGCTGAGAGGACTCTTCGCCGTCATCTTTGGTCTCATTGCACTCGTGGCTCCCAGTATTGCCCTGCTCGCCTTCATCTACGTGTTTGCGGCCTATGCACTGGTCGATGGGGGCATTGCCGTCATCACCGCGATACAAGAACGCGAACTCCTCTATCGGTGGGGATGGGTCCTGTTTGAGGGAATCCTGAGCATTCTCGCCGGGATTATTGCCTTTGCCAACCCTAGCTTAACAGCTCTGGTGCTCCTCTACATCATTGCCGCCTGGGCTATCGTGACGGGCATTATGGAGATCGTCGCGGCCTTCGCGATCCGGGAGTTTGTCTCCCGGGAGTGGGTGCTCGCATTGGCCGGCATTGTCTCCGTGGCGTTCGGTGTTATTCTGTTCTTCTCTCCAGGTGCGGGAATCTTATCCATTCTGTGGTTGGTTGGCATCTACGGGATCGTCTTCGGTCTCCTGTTCATCGTCCGCGCCTTCCAACTCAGGTCGTGGGCATCATCGGTCACCACCTAAATGCTTCCACGTGGAGTGGTGTACAATTAGGAATGGCATGCCAGACGCTTTCAAGATGATTGTTTTGGAAGGAGGATACTCATTGCTCTTTTTCGTGCTGGCTTGAGAGAACGGTATCCGCCCCAACCACCACCTGAAAATCCAGGTGGTTGGGACGGCTTGGAAAGGCCAGAAACCACTGATGTGTCATGCCTGGCGACCTATAAGGACTCCGCAAGCGGTGCCACGCTTCTTGCTGCATTGACGGGAGAACATGGGCATAAATGTTTGCCGTTGTACTGAAATTACTATGCCCAAGAAGCTCCTGTACAACCTTCACAGGAGCACCCATACTGAGCAAGAGCGTTGCTGCACTATGCCTCAAATCATGAAATCGTATATGAGGCAGCCCTATCTCTCTGAGCAACTGAGAAAAATGGTTGAAGAGCATGGTACACCCACTGAAGTGAGCATAATTTTCATGGTTTTTCACTTTTGACCACTCTTTAATGTTGATCTATCCAGCCAATACACTCTTGGCCGAAATTATTAAATATGTTAGACTAATAGTCAGTAATTGACACACACTTCTTTCATTCTCAAAAGTTACAATATCCGACTATGCTCTGATTGAGTATTAAGGAGAAGGCAATGAACACTGATGCTCAAAACCAACATCCAGTCGCTGAGCCATTGTCAGCCTTGATACCGGGGACACCGGCACCCGATTTTACTCTTCAAAGGGCGCCTGATGAGACTATCTCATTGCACGACTTTCGGGGTCAACCCGTCGTTCTCGCATTTTACCCGGCAGATTGGAGCCCTATTGGCAACGAGCAAATGGCGCTCTACAATGAGATGCTGCCCGAATTCTTCCGCCTTAAGGCCGAACTCATTGGGATATCGGTCGATGGTGTCTGGTGCCACCTGGCTTTTTCACGCGATCGATCGTTACGGTTCCCGCTGCTCTCCGATTTCGAGCCGAAAGGTGCGGTATCACACGCGTATGGAGTCTACTATGGCCGGGAAGGTACCAGCGCACAAGCGCTCTTCGTGATCGATGCCGAGGGTATTATTCGCTGGAGTCATGTTTTCCCGGCTGCCATCACCGCCGGTGTAGAGGATGTTCTTACCGCCCTTGAGGGGCTTCAAGGGATTCATAAGCCGGTGGGATCAGAGATGCCAATGCTTACCTTGCCGGTGAGCGAGCGTGACCATGTGAGGGGGCCGGCGACTGCCAGCGTGACACTCGTGGAATACGGAGATTTCGAGTGCCCCTATTGCGCTGCTGCCTATCCCGTCGTCAAAGAGATCCAAAGGCAGATAGGCTCCAGGTTGCGGTTTGCCTTTCGCCACTTTCCACTCACCAGTACCCACCCACATGCGAGACATGCTGCCGAGTGCGCGGAGGCCGCTGCCGCTCAAGGCAAGTTTTGGGAGATGCATGACTACCTGTACGAGCACCAGGACAAGCTAGATGATGCTCATCTTGCTGAGTACGCTGCACTCCTGGGTCTTGATACTGAGCGGTTCAACTGGGATATGGCCAAACATGTCTTTGCGAACCGCGTGAACGAAGATGTCGCGAGTGGGAGGCATAGCCGCGTTGCTGGCACCCCGACCTTCTTCATCAATGGGGTGCATCACGATGACACATACACAATGGACGTATTGCTGCCCGCGGTTAGGAGGGCATACGCCTTAAGTCAGACAGATAGATAAGCCGTTTGGCTCCTTCTAATGTACCTGGCAACAGGGTGGTCGGACACTCCTCGTGTGCCTCTTGCGCTGCTCGTTTCCACTCCTCCAGTTGCCGCCACAACGACGGATCAAGCTCACGCTTGCATGGCCTGCCACGCTCATCGGTGTAGAACGCATTGAGCACCAACGTATCCACCCTTGCGTTGACCACTTTTGCTTTATTCATAGGCCACCTCCTTCCACTAATCAGCCGCATCAGAAACCAACTGTTGAAAAAAGCGGCTCATGTCCAACTTTGGTGAATCGTAGAACTGATGAGTTAGTTCGATGCGCTGAAGAAGCACGGGTCTTGAGGCAAATCTGCTCGATAAGCTCATCTATTACCAAAGCTGGACATGAGCCTGATACAGTTTGCATTGCTAGCCCACTACAGATGATCAGCACAAACCATTCCTCACTACGCTTGCAAGGGCGCAGCCGGATGACAGCCATTGAACATTACCCGTTTGACACTCCGCCATAGGGTAATAGTGGGATCCTTTCTATCCGTGGGCACTACACGTGGCGGAAAAATGCTGCAGGCGTTTTCGCTTGTATGACTCTGCAAGCCATTGCTTTTTGTCAAAGGACGCTGTTCTTCCGCCATCAGAACGGCCCACTGTGCAAAGGATGTTGTGAGGTGAGGTGACCCGTTGCGCTTCACCCAAACAGCTGTCACCATGCTGCATTGTTGGTCGGCAGCAGACGGGAGTGAACAGAGATGAACATGTTCGGAATGACCTGGGTGGATATCGTTGCCCTCTTGCTCACTGCGATGGGGCCGGTCGGCATTACCATGAGCTACATGCCCATCGCCCAGGCTCTTCCCCCTGCTACGCAGCGTCAATTGGCCTGGCGGACGGTCCTGGTCGGCTTCATCATAGCTGTGGGGCTCATACTCCTTGGCGGTGGGGTCGTACGGCGATTCCACCTGAGCTTGGCGGTGCTGTTGATGGGAGTCGGTGTGACCTATTTCGTCCTGGCGATTCCCATGCTGTTGGCTGGGCCAAGCGAGCGCTCTGCACCGACGCAGATCAAAGAGCCGCTGCGGCTGGCCATTTCACCCCTGGCGGTGCCAGCGCTAATCTCCCCGCTAGCAGTGGCGTTGCTCTTTAGTATCTCGGCGTTCGTACCCAGCCTGAGTGCCGCGCTGATCTTTGTGGGCATAGTGGGAGCGGTTTTGAGCATTGACTTGGGGCTGATGCTGCTCTCCACATACGTTGCGCGCTACCTCACGCAGCCGATTCTGGAGGTGCTCCAGAAGATTTTTGGGTTCATCCTGCTGACCTTTGGCATCCAATTGGTGCTGCAAGCGCTGGCGAAGTTGGGCATCATGAAGGCGACAGGCTTCTAATCCCATTTGAGGTTGCCCAGGCGTACCTACGAGACTGCTTAGGTTGGATGTTTGCTACATAAAGAATATCCTGCTGGGACACTACCACGGTACTTCCCCTATCGATGGTGGATAATTCAGTCTTCTCTCTTAACTGCTTGACGCTTCCCAGGTTTTTTCTTCAATTCTTGTGTAGCCGTTGCGCCAGTTCCAGATTGCTTTGCAGTCAGTCGAGAAAGATGCAGCCACATCTTTCTCGACTGACTGCGTCCGGCCATTACACGCCCGTTTGGGTTTGCACGCGTCCTTCTTTGATAGCGGCAACCAGGGCAGCGTGATCGCGTTCGGCCTGGTCCGCGTACGCCTCGGCGAAGGAGGCAATGGCCTGGTCGAACGTATCCCCGTTGCCCAGGTAGCCGCTGATCTGTGCCGGGTCACTCGTACGCGCATGCGCCCGCGCCAGGGTGGCTGCGCACAACTCGACGTACAAGGTAAACACCGTCAGGTTCATCGTCTCGACCTCCGCCGAGAGCTTCATGTCCCGCAACTGGCGCACATAGTAGTCCCTCCCATCGATGGTCGACCAGCCCAGCAGGATGTCGCTGGCTGCCTGCATCATGCGCTGTCCCGCCACCACGCGCTCCCCGTGGTTGGGAAAGGGGCTCGCCCCCAGGTACGGCTCGAGCACCGAGGCCGACGCCTCCTTGATCTGCATGAACAGCGGATCATCGCCCTCTGCTCCTCCTAAGGCCAACACAATCGCACAGAGGGTGCCCACGCTGCCCACTCCCACCACTTTGTGCGCGAGGTCCAGCGTGCGGTAGCGGCTGATCACGATGCGTCGCTCCTGCGGCAAGGACACCAGGTATGCTGTCACAAACGCTCTCCACTTTTCGGTGTCCAAATCGTCATGCTCAGTGCCCCACTGGCCGTAGTGAAAGATCAACGGTGGCTCATCCTTGATGCGGTACTGCCCCTCCACGGCCTCAGCCAGCTTGGGAAAGGTTTCGATGCGTGTGCGCTTGCTTGCTCGTTCCGATACGCGCTCCAGGCCTTGTTTCAGCTTTTTGCCACGTGCGAGCGCGATCAAGGTCTCCACGTCGATGGGGAAGTACCACACATCCAGGTGGTTCATCTCTGCGAACTGCTGCATCTGCTCACGATAACGCTGCATGCATCTCAAGACCGCTTGTTTGCTTTCCTGGGCACTGTAGCCATTCTGCCTCCCTACCAGGATCACGCTGGCAGCCAGGCGCTTCACATCCCATTCCCAGGGTCCGGCGAGTGTCTCGTCGAAGTCGTTGACGTCGAAGACCTGGCGGCGTTCCGGGGAGGCATACACGCCGAAGTTGCTCAGATGCGCGTCACCGCAGAGCTGCGCGCTGATCCCTGAGACGGGGGTTTTCGCCAGGTCATAGGCCATGATATCTGCTGATCCTCGATAGAATGCGAACGGTGACATCGACATGCGTCCAAAGCGAAGAGGCACCAGTTGTTGCATCCGCGTGCGATTTGCCTCTTCCAAAAGGCTTAGAGGGTCTGGGCGTTCGGGGTCTGGTGCCCATGCTGCATGGCTGGAACGCGGTGCCTTGCTACGGAGCGCCTTGCCAGCAGCAGAGCGTTCAGCCCGTGAAGTCAAGCGCCGATCCCATTCACCTGGCACGCTGGATGGAATGGTCGTGGTCGTCATAAGACTGCTCCTCTTTCTGTTGCCGCGAAAGGAAGTACACGAATCACTGTTCCTAGTATACCTCCTAGCAAACAATAACACATCCTGCAAACACACATTTGGTACGTATGGCGATAACCGATCTCTACTGGCTACTTGATACATCCGTTCTTAAAAACGAGGAGAGAACAACCTTGTGAGATTGCAATCGTCTACAACTTCTGCAAGCTTATGCGTCCATTTTCAACTTTCTGCAACGTTATAAGCCCAAGTCGTCGAAAAGCTCTTCTTTTTACTTTCTGATTTTGGGCATGCAGATTGCTCTCTACTGCAATTTAATGCGTCCAGTTGGGTGCAAAGAAATGGGAATAATCACACTGGTGCCTGTTGAGAATGAGCGGGAATATTCCTCATGGGAGTGCTGTTTGAAAAGAGAGAAAGTGGTGATGGCTTCTGCCAGGAGTAGCTATGTTGCCTCTGCATGAGGTTCGCAAGAAAGGACTGATCAATGCTTCACGATCCAGAGTATCAGGTTCGCGTGAATGAGAGTAACCAACTCGTGTGTGAAAAGTGCGGAACCCCTCTTCCTTTAGAGCCCGAGTCATTCCGTCGCACCTTCCCTCGTTCAGAGCCTGCTGAATCCGGGTGGTTCGTTTGGCGTTGTCCCAATCCTTTGTGTCGTGCAAAGAACATTCGACGAGCTGACGATGTAGCGGACATTGAGCGAGAGTTTGATCTGATGTGTTGCTGAAAGCAAAACTGCTACCCTGATCGCTACTTCCAGTCGGAAGAGAACCAAGTTAGTTTTGTTCCCTACCGATAGCCATGTATGTACCTTGCTCTTGCTGGCTACAGCTTCAAGTACCGCTTGACCAACAGACAAGAGCTCTCAATGATTGCTACGCTTAGACAAAGATGTACCGCGTCACGCTCAACAACTCTCTTCGATACGGTGGCATACCCTAAATTGGCTCTTATTGAACCTCCATACTGACTCAAAAAGTATGCAACCTTGACAGCAGAACCGACAGTTTCAGGTGGATACCATTTGGACACGATTAGACAAAAAAGCTCCACACGCTCAATTCCTTGCTCAGGGAAGCCCCATACAACTCCGCTTTGGCCTTTTACGTAATCTATGGTAAGATAGGTATTGTGTATAATTGTCATACACAACAGACAGCCAGAATCGAGGCCATTGATGTCCTGGAACCCCAAGGATTTTTCAGAGTATGATGAGTCGTCGAATGAGATAGGCTATGCCGATCCCGCCTTTTACCGGCAGGACAGTCCCAGGACGCCTCGTTCTACTCGACCTGTTCAGCGCCTGGAGCCATATCCCGACAATACTCAAAAGTCTCCTGGTGGGTATCCTTACGACCCTGAGCTGATGACACCATACCATGGACCTTCTAACATCGAGGGATATACGACCGATATTGGCGCTGAGCAGCGTGAAGCTGCAAAGCGCGGTGATACCAATGGTGGTAGAAAACGCAAGGGCCTTGCTGGCCTCGGCGGCATTGGAGCGGCGCTGAGTGCCCTGCTGCTTAAGTTCCCGCTACTGGCCTCTTTCCTCAAAGTCGGCTGGCTGGGCTTCTCCGCTCTATTCTCGGTTGTCGTCTACTCGCTTATTTTCGGCTGGCCCTTTGCTATTGGCCTGGTGGTTATGCTCTTCATTCACGAGATGGGCCATGCGATTGTGATGAAGCTGAAAGGCATACCCATCGGCGGCATGATTTTTATCCCGTTGCTGGGTGCAGCAGTCATCATGCGGCAGATGCCAAGAAACGCGCGAGATGAAGCAGAGGTGGGGATAGCCGGGCCTATAGCGGGTGCCCTTGCTGCGTCGGTTTGCCTGGCCATAGCGCGCATCAATCCTGGTACGATATGGGCACCGCTTGCCTACTTTGGCTTTTTTATCAACTTGTTCAACCTCATCCCTATCGTGCCGTTTGACGGTGGGCGCGTGTTAGCTGCGATTGACCGGCGTGTCTGGATCGTGGGCTTTATAGGATTGGTCGCTTTCGAGATCTGGTCATGGCTTAATGGCAACTTTTCTATCTGGCTGCTCTTCTTTATTGTCATGGCTGCAACGCAACTCTGGTCGAGGCGCCGCGTTCCTGATACGCCGGAAGCGCAGGCTTACTATGCTGTCCCAAGAGGGGAGCGCATCGTCCTTGCGCTGGCGTACTTCGGCCTGGCGGCTGTCCTGGTCCTGGGCATGACCATCTCACATGGTATGATTTTTGGGTTGGGACAATAGCGCGATCTATTTGCTCCTGACCTCTACCCCTGCCATCTGCTCCAACACCTTGAGCAGCGAGGTATAATCCTCGTGCCCATAGCCTGCTGCGCGGGCCATTTCGTACATCTGGCGTGTAAGGGCCGTCATCGCTGTGGGTACTGTATTCTCAGCAGCCAGGTCGAGCGCAAGCCCCAGGTCTTTATGTAAAAGATCCGTCATAAAGCCGGGTTGAAAACTGCCGTTGAAAGCGCGCAGGGGGAACTGGTTAGCGAGTTGCCAGCTTGCGCCGGTGCTCACCCCAATGATCTTTGCCATTGTATCTACCTCTACTCCTGCTTTGACCCCCAGTACAAAAGACTCAGCTATAGCTGCTGCGATCGCGCCGCATAAAATGTTATTCACGATCTTGATGACTTCGCCTGCTCCATTGGGTCCGACGTAAAAAATATGCTCCTTCTCGCCCATCGCTTCCAGCACAGGCCTTGCCTGTTCAAAAATTTCGCGTTCGCCGCCGACCATGATAGTCAGCGTACCATTGACCGCGCCCTGCGATCCACCACTTACCGGCGCATCGAGCAAATGTACACCGCGAATCGAGGCCTCTTGCGCTAACTTGCGGCTGACAGCGGGCGCTATAGTGCTCATATCGACGATGATCAGGCCTTTGCGCGCACCCTCGAGTAGACCATTTGGACCGGCCACGACCGCTTCGACCTGTGGAGAGTTGGGCAACATCGTAATCACGATATCTGATGCCATCGCAACGGCGCGTGGAGAGGGAGCTAATTTAGCACCAGCGTTGAGCACCTCCTGCACCCCTGGCTTGTCGGGATGACGCGCATAAATAGTAACATGATGTTCTGCCTTTAACAGATTGAGCGTCATAGGACGCCCCATAACGCCAATACCAATAAAACCTACCTGCATGTCAAAATACCCTTTCCTGACTTTCACTCCATTTCGACAATTACGGCTCCGCCCTTAACGACATCGCCTTCCTGATAGTACACGTGTCGCACTTTGCCTGCATAGGGCGCAGCTATCGTGTGTTCCATTTTCATCGCGCTCAATATCACAAGTACCTGGCGGTGCTCCACGCTATCGCCATCGCGTGCCTGCACCTTCACAATCGTACCTGCCATAGGAGCGGTGAGTGCCTTCTGCGAGTGAGCAACGTTCCCACTCCGGGCGGCAGCATCTACATTGGGCGGCCGGCGTCGTTCGAAACGATAGGTTTGCCCATCAACAACTACCTGGGTCTCACCCTCATAGCGTTGCGCAAAGGTACGTATTTGTCTTGTTCCCCAACGCAGCAGCACAAGATCATCATTGCCAAAGATACAGCTTATTACCTCTACAGGGTGTGCATCAACTTGCACACTCCACGCGCCCGGTATATCGTGCGCCGGCGAGATAGCTACACTATGTTTTTCTCCCTGATAGCTATAGCTAACACTGCGCGATGCTCCGGCCATACGCCAGGGCCCAAGCGTATGCCAGGGATTCGGCGGGGTTTGACCATTCCAGAGGGCCGTATCCCCAGTATTGCTCGTCATATCGAGCAAAGCCGCCGCTGATAGCGCGACTAGGGATCCCTCTTGCAAAGCCTCCCGTTCCCTGGCTCTACTCGTTTCTCCGTCCAACCCATGCTCCTCGAGAAAACTGGTAAAGGTGCGGCCCTCGCGAAATGCGGGATGTTCCACAATAGCCGACAGCAAAGCGACGTTTGTCTTAACACCAAAAACCGCTGCCTGCCTGAGCGCAGCCTGCAAGCGATCGATTGCCGTCGTACGGTTCTCACCATAGACAATCAATTTAGCGATCATCGGGTCGTAATACTGCGTGATCTCATCGCCGCCCTCGATACCGCTATCGACGCGGATGCCAGGTCCTCCTGGCTTGACAAAGCGGGTGACCGTGCCGGTGGAAGGAGTAAAATTATTTTCAGGGTCTTCGGCATACAGGCGCACCTCAATAGCATGTCCGCGCGGGCTGATCTGTTCCTGGATTAAACCAAGCGGCTGGCCTGCAGCAATTTGCAGTTGATGACGCACCAGGTCTATGCCGGTGACCAGTTCTGTGACGGGATGTTCTACCTGCAAGCGTGTGTTCATCTCGAGAAAGTAGAAGCGCTTACCGGTATCGAGCATGAACTCGAGCGTACCTGCATTCACGTACCCAGCGGCCTTAGCTATGCGCACAGCAGCCGCTCCCATTTCCTCGCGTAGGGCGGGAGTCAGCGCGACAGAGGGACTCTCCTCGACAATTTTCTGGTAGCGGCGTTGGATGGAACATTCACGTTCGCCAAGGTGAATCAGGTTGCCGAACGTATCGCCCAGCACCTGGATCTCGACGTGCCGGGGCTGCTGGACGAATCGTTCAAGAAAGACGGTGGCATCGCCAAAAGCGGCCTGGGCCTCGCGCCGCGCGCCTGCCAACTGTTCTTTAAAGTCGGCCGCAGCGTGCACTTCACGCATGCCCTTGCCGCCGCCGCCCGCCGAGGCTTTGATAAGCAGCGGGAAACCGATACGCTGCGCCTCGCTCATCAGTACCATGTCGTCCTGGCTCTCTCCACTGTAGCCTGGGATCGTTGGTGCGCCGACGGATTGCGCCAATTGCTTGGCCGCGATCTTTGATCCCATCAGTCGCATGGCGGAGGCCGGTGGACCAATGAAAATGATTCCGGCTTTCTCACATGCCTCAACAAAGGCCGCATTTTCAGCGAGGAAGCCATAGCCCGGATGAATAGCCTCTGCTCCACTTTCTTTGGCTACATCAAGGATGGTACCTATACCCAGGTAGCTTTGAGAGGCCGGTGCAGGGCCTATATAATAGGCCTCGTCGGCCTCACGCGCGTGTTGTGCGTTGCGGTCGGCATCAGAGTAAACCGCCACGGTTCGTATACCCATCTCGCGGCAGGTTGCCATGATACGGATGGCTATCTCTCCCCGGTTGGCAATCAATATTTTCTTGAACATGGCGTGGTGCCTATATTTTTACTTTGATTATCAAACTGCCTGCGTCTAACCTGGCTTCAGTACTGTAGTCCCATCTTACTATAAATAAGCTGATTCTGACAAATGTGGAGAAATGCCAGGTCTCTTTCCTTTATTTGGGAGAGCGAGGTTCTCGGGGACGGTTGTCCTTAACTGGTGCCTTTCCAACCAGGTTTGTAGCGGGCCTCACCCCCTGGCCCCCTCTCCATCTTTGATGGAGAGGGGGAAGAGG
>Ga0070708_100003958_pt1 | contig 11628 bp, 11 predicted proteins | sample KBSK5503metaG_FD_65469 | JGI IMG/M metagenome (GOLD analysis project Ga0070708, IMG submission 65469) | Corn, switchgrass and miscanthus rhizosphere microbial communities from Kellogg Biological Station, Michigan, USA - KBS K5-50-3 metaG | ecosystem: Host-associated > Plants > Roots >...
GTTCCGGCGATATCGCGGCGATCTGCTGCGTGGGACACGGGCCCACGATGGCCCCCCTTGACGCCCTCGGGCGCGCGACCGCCGCGGCAGTCACCTGGATGGATCGCCGCCCCTCTGAAGAGGCACGGGCATTGACCGAAGCCACGGGGCAGACGGGCTGGAAACTCGGGATCCTGCCTCCGGCGCTCTGGTTCGAGCACCATCACCCTGCCGCGGCGGCTCGGACTCGGTGGTATCTCAACTCGTGGGAATGGGCACTCATGCGCCTGACCGGGCGAGCGGTCATGACGCACTGGCGTGGACAGGAGCTCGTCGACCCCGCTCTCGCAGCGGCGAGCGGACTGAGCGCGGATCGGCTCGCGCCTATCGTGGAGACGGGGGCGCTGGTCGGGATGCTCGGCGACCGAGCTGCTGCCGATCTGGGGCTGCCGGCCGGCGTGCCCGTCGTGGCAGGAACGGTGGACTCCTTCGCTTCCTTTCTTGGGGCCGGTGTGACTCGCGCGGGCGAGGGGGTCGACACAGGCGGCACCTCGGGCGGGCTCGCCGTCTATTGGGATTCGCCGCCCGAGATCGCAGGCGGCGTCGCCGAGGCACCGCTCCCCGGGCTGTGGGTGATTGGCGGCGCGATGACCGCGACGGGGAAGTCACTCGAGTGGTTCGCCGACGTCGTCCGTGGCTTGGAGTCCGGCACCGGATCAGCAACGGAGGACCTGATCAACGAGGCCGCATCGATCGCCCCTGGATCGGATGGCCTTATCTTCCTCCCCTACCTGGCGGGCGAGCGCTCGCCCATCTGGGACCCACTCGCCCGCGGGGCCTTCGTCGGCCTCACCCTGTCGCATGAGCGGGCGCACCTGGTACGTGCGATCCTCGAAGCAGCGGCCCTCGCGTTGCGTCACGTCGCCACGTCGATCGTGGCGGCCGGGGTGCGCATCGACGAGGTTCGGGTCTCCGGCGGCACCGCCCGATCCGACACCTGGAATCAGATCAAGGCCGACGTGCTGGGTGTGCCGGTAGCCGTTCCGGAGGTGGGCGAGACGGCGGTGCTCGGTGCCGCCATCATTGCGGCCCAGGGGATGGGCTGGCACGCCGGGACGCTGGATGCCGTCCGATCAATGGTTCGGATCGATCATCGGCTGGAGTCGAATCCGGCCAACCGAGCGGCGTACGACTCCCTCTTTGCCGCCTACGTCGACCTCTGGCCTGCGATCGCCCCGATCGTCCATCGGCTCCATGACCTGCAGGAAGGGCAGGCTGGCGACTGAGCTGACGCGGATTGAGCTGGCCACCTGCTAGACTCGTCGGGCCTTCGGGGCAGGGTGAGATTCCCGACCGGTGGTAAAGCCCCGCATGGCGGGGTCGAGCCCACGAGCGGCCCTGGGTCGACAGATCCCGAGCGTCAGCAGATCCGAGCGGCGGCCAGGGCCACCGCAACCGGAGCCGACGGTACAGTCCGGATGAGAGAAGGCAACGGCGGCGTGCCATGGGTACGCGGCCCGCACCGCGCGTGCCCCGAGGCGAATGAAGGAGCCTTGGGACGACGCTGCAGACCCCGCCGGCGAATGCGAGCACGGCGCATCAGGACCGACACGCGCCCGCGGCGCCGAGACCGGTGATCTCGGTCGCGGGCGTGGCGTACACGTACGGATCGGGCCGCACAGGGCGCCCCGCCCTCGCGGACATCTCGCTGAACGTCGCCCCGCGGGAGTTCGTGGGGATCATCGGCGCGAACGGGACCGGCAAGAGCACGCTCCTGAGGATCATGGCGGGTCTGATTCCGCCCATGCGCGGCACGATCACCATTGATTCGCGGCGCGTTGACGGGCCAGATCGAAGGGTCGGCCTCGTTTTCCAGGAGCCGCGCCTGCTGCCGTGGCGATCGGCCCTCGACAACGTAGCCTTCCCTCTCGAGCTTGCGGGCGTCCCGCGTGGGGTCCGCGAGGCGCGCGCGCGCGAGCTGCTCGGGCTGGTGGGACTCGCGGACGCGGGCGCTTTGCGACCGCACCAACTCTCGGGTGGAATGCGACAGCGGGCGGCGATTGCCCGTGCGCTCGCGCTCGAGCCCGCCGTGTTGCTTCTCGATGAGCCCTTCAGCGCCCTCGATGCGCTGACCCGTGAGCGGTTCAACCGTCAGCTCGAGGCGATCTGGCGCGAGACCGGGACGACGGTCGTCCTCGTCACCCATTCGATATCGGAAGCGATCTTCCTCGCGGATCGCGTCGCGGTCCTCGCTGGTCGGCCTGGCCGCATCGTTGCCGAGGTGCCGATCAGCCTCTCGCGGCCGAGAAGCGTGACCGATCTCGACACCGCCATCGTCTCCGAAGCCGCCGCTGCCCTCCGCGCCCCGCTCGAACTCGAGGCCGCCGAGCCCATCCTCAGCGAGGCCGTGGGTTGAGCATTCGACGAATCGCTCGCGATGCGCTTCCCGTCCTCGCCGGGGCCGCGATCTTCCTTGCCGCGTGGAAGCTCATCGTCCTCTTGGGTGGCTACCAGGCCTTCGTTCTCCCGGCGCCGGAGGTCGTCGCGGCTCGTCTCCTCCGAGCGTGGATGGACGGAACCATCGAACCGCACGTGGTGACGACTCTTCTCGAGATCGCGCTTGGATTCAGTGTCGCTGCTGGGCTGGCACTCCCTGTCGGTTACCTGCTGGCTCGCTCTCGGCTCGCCGAACGAGTGATCTCCCCGTACCTGGTCGCGGCGCAGGCGACGCCAATCCTGGCGCTGGCTCCGCTCATCGCACTCTGGTTTGGGACCGGTCTCGCCTCGAAGGTGATCATCTGTGCCCTGATCGTCTTCTTTCCTGTCGCCGTGGCGACGATGGTCGGCATCCGATCGGTCGATGGCGAGCTGCTCGAGATGGGTCGGGCGTTTCGCGCGTCGCCAGCCCAGGTCGTTACGTTGCTGGAGATCCCGGGTGCCCTGCCGTCCATCTTCGGCGGCATCCGGGTGGGGGCGACCCTGGCGGTCATTGGGGCGATCATCGGCGAATGGGCCGGCGGCGAGACGGGGCTCGGCGTCCTGATCAATCTCGCTCGGGGCAGCCTGTTTGACACCCCACTCCTATTTGCAACGCTTGTGACGATCGCCGCGGTGGGAGTCACGCTCTACCTGCTCGTCATCCTCACCGAACGTCGCCTCGTGGGCGACCGGGGATGAGCGTGATGAGGTTCGAAGGGACTCATGGCGAGTCGGTGGCCGGTCAGCCCGAAAAACGTCGACGTTGGATGCTCGCCGCGGGATGGATGCTGGCGTGCTCGCTCGCCGCCTGCAATCTCGGGACGTCACCCTCGGTCAGCGGGCCGCCGAGCGGGGCCTCAACCTCTTCGCCATCCGCGCCGACCAGGCTGAGCGTTGGGCTGGGATACATCCCGAGCGTGCAGTTCGCCCAGTTCTACCTCGCGCAGCAGGCCGGCTACTACCGGGAGGCTGGGCTCGACGTAACGTTCAACAACCAGACCGATACGGACGTGATCACGCTGGTCGGCCAGGGGAAGGTTCAGGTTGGGATCGCCGATGGCACGAGCGTCATACCGGCAGTCAGCCAGGGAATCCCGATCAAGTATGTCGCGACCATCTACGCCCGGTTCCCGAACGTCGTGTATGCAAAGGCATCGAGTGGAATCACGTCGGTGTCTGACCTGCGAGGCAAGAGGCTCGGGACGCCGGGGAGGTACGGCAGCAGCTGGATCATGTTGCAGGCCTTGCTCAGCTCCGCCGGGCTCACCACCTCGGACCTCGACATCCAGCTCTATCCGGACTATGGCCAGGGCGCTGCCCTCATCCAGGGTGCGGTGGCCGCCGCGACAGGCTTCATCAACAACGAGCCGGTCGTCCTTGAGCGTTCTGGGACGCCGGTCACGATCCTGCGGGTCGATCAGACGGTTCCGCTGCCGGGGAACGGCCTGGTTGCCGGCACCGACACGATCGCGACGCATCGCTCGGCCCTGCGGGCCTTCGTCGCCGCGACGCTGCGAGCCATGAGAGAGATCCAGGCCAATCCGCAGGCGGGACTCGATGCCGCGGTTGCGGCGGTGCCTGTCCTGGGGCAGGAACGCGCCACGCAGTTGGCGATTCTGAAGGCGACGATCGCCACCTGGTCGAGCGACTACACCGTCGCGAACGGGAGTGGTGCCATCGATCGGGCAGCCTGGACCTCCACGGTCCGCTTCATGGCTGGCCTACCGGGTGGCCCGATCACCGGCACGGCGCCCACGGTCGACCAGCTCATCGATGAGAGCCTGCTACCCGGATAGGCTCTCACGGCGCCTCGGTGCGCGCCGGGATCACGTAGCGGTCGAGCGCATCGTCGCGGGTTCGCGCCAGCAGCTCGGCGGCCTCGAGCGTCTGGGCCATCAGCATCATCGTGGTCACCGGCCCAACGCCGCCCGGGACGGGACTGATGGCGGCGACTACCGGACGGACGGCCTCGAAGTCCACGTCGCCGACGATCCCTTCACGCGTGGTGTTCACGCCGCAGTCGATGACGACGCACGAGCGGTTCACCATCTCCGCCCCCACGAGATGCGGCGCACCGGCAGCCACCACCAGGATCTCGGCTCGGCGCGTCTCACGGGCGAGATTGCGGGTGCGCCGATGGCAGATCTCGACGGTCGCGTCGGCCGCGACGAGCAGTGCGGCGACGGGCCGGCCAACGACGGTCGATCGACCGATGACCACCGCCCGACGCCCGGCGATGGGAACCTCGTAGCCCGCCAGGATGGCCATCACGGCAAGGGCCGTCGCGGGTACGAAGCCGGGCTCGCCGCGGGCCAGGCGCCCCGCGTTCAGGGGCGTCGCTCCGTCGACGTCCTTGGCCGGATCGATGAGCGCCAGCACCTCGGCCGCGTGGAGATGGGACGGTAAGGGCTGGGCGACGACGATCCCTGCGACCGTCGCGTCCCGGTTCAGCGCGCCGATCCGGGCGGCTATATCGCTGACCGGCGCACCGGCCGGCGGCACCACCTCGATCGCCTCGATCCCGACGCTGCGCGCGGCGCGAGCGAGGCTCGCCGCATAAACCACGACGGGGCCCCCATCATCGACACGCAGGATCGCAAGGCGAACTGCCTCGCCGGCAGCCTCGCGGAGCTCCTCGCTCCGCTGCGACAGGTCGCGCCACAGGCGCGAGGCAATCGCCTTGCCGTCGAGGATGCGGCCTCTCACCGCGCGCCCCTCCTGCTCACGCCATCCGCGCTGCCACGTCGGCCAGCGCCCGAGCCTCGCCCCGGGCCACATCAGCCTCGAGGCGGCCAAGCTCAATCCCCGCCACCTCGCGCAGTGGCGTGTCAGGCGCCAGGTCGGGCAGGTTGATGCGCACGTTGAGGGCGGCGCCGCGCGCAGCTGTCGCGGCCAGGAGCGCGGCCACCCCGGCATCGCTCACCGCGTTGCGATTGCCGATCGGTGCGATTCGGACGGCGAGCTGCAGCGTCTCTTCGGCGAGTCGCGCCGTCTCGAGTGGGACCTCGGTGGCGATCGTTCCGGCCGTCTCGACGGCGGCGGCGCGAACGGCGCGCTCCCCCGGCGACTCCTTGGGCAGCCGGCGCGCGGTGACGAGCGCCGAGTAGGCATCCGCGTCCTTCTCCGCGAGCGCCAGCAGCTCCTCGCGAAGGCGTTCGGCGTCCGCCAGGATCTCGAGCGCCTGCATCTCCTCGCCGGCGTTCGCGGGCCGTCCGACCGTCAGCCGCGCGACCATCGCGACCAGCGCGGCGGCCATGGCGCCGGCGAGGGCCGAGGCGCTGCCACCTCCCGGCACAGGGGTACCGCTGGCCAGCTGCGCAATGAAATCGGTCAGTGGGAGAGAGGTCAATTCGGATTCGCTCATCGGCGACGTGCCTCGCATCGCGTCGCCGCCGAGCGATCGGGCCGGCGGCGCCGCCTCCGATTGTACGGGCTACACTCGGCGCCTCATGTCCGAGTCCGGCTGGCGGGTGGTGATCATCACCACCGTGCCGCCCATCGCCCAGGCGCTCGCTTCATTCCTCCGCGATTACGGCCACCAGCCGGTCGCGGTGCTGAGTGCGCGTCGCCCGCAACCGGCCCCACCCGGACGCCTGATGCTCACCGACGAGAACGCTCCGCCCGGACTGGATCTGTTGTTGCCGGCTCGTCCGGCCTCGATCGAACCGTTGCTGCGCGCGGCACGTCCGGACCTCGTCCTGACCTTCGCCTTCCCGTGGAAGATCCCGAAGGCGGCGCTGGAAATTCCACGCCTCGGGGCCGTGAACTGTCACCCCGCCCTGCTGCCGCGGCATCGCGGGCCAATCCCGATGGCCTGGGCGGTCCGCGACGGTGATGCGACGTTCGGGGTGACCTGGCACCGCATGGATTCCGAACTCGACACTGGTCCGATCCTGGCGCAGGCGACCGTGCCGATGGAGGAGGACGACTTCGGCGTAGAACAGGTCGGGCCGCGCGTCGGCCAGGCAGCGATTGGACTGCTGCCGCACGTGCTCGGGCGCGTCGCGGCCGGCGACCCTGGTGAACCGCAGCCCGCCGGCGACGAGTACTGGGCCGGATACTTCGGCGAGGATTACGCAACGATCGACTGGTCACGCCCCGCGCGTTCGATCCATGACCAGGTGCGCGCCTGGGGCTTCGCGATGGGGAATCCCTCGGTCAATGGCCCCGTCGGGGTGGTCGACGGCCGTCGCATGCGACTGACGCGCACCAGCCTGAGCGATCCCGGCGGAGCAGCGCGTCGGATGGAGGCCGCCGACGGGCCGGTCTGGATCGTCGACGCCGAGCCCCTCGACTGAGGCCGCTCAGGCCGCCAGGTCGACCGCCTCCACGAACCAGCGGGCGCGACGCGCGTCATAGATAAGGACCGCCTGGCCCTCGGATCCGCCGACGACCATCGTCAGCCGCGGACCGCGGTTCGCTGGGTAGGCGTGGCGCTCGTCGCGGACCGCCCGTATGCCGCTGACGGCCAGCCGCTTGCCTCCCCATTCGATACGGCTGGGGCGCCCGGCGTGCCGGTCCCAGCGGACCCGCGCCGCTATCGGTGCTATCTGTACGAGTGCCATCGTCTTGTTGCTCCCTTGTCCGAGATGACCTGCTCAAGCACCGAACAGGCGTTCCATTCCACGGCGGGCCAGTATACGAACGGGTGTTCTAATCGTCAATACCCGGACGATCCGGTTTTTCGCCGAAGTCGAACCGACGGTGGGGACGGTCGTTGAGCAGCCGACCGCGAGTGATCGCCCGCTCTCCGAACCGCTTGCGAACCGCGTCGATCGACGCCGACACCCGGTCGGTGCGCTCGGGGGCATCGAAAAGAGTGAGCTGCTGGGCGTCGCTGAGGTTGATCGCGGTCAACCCGATAAGGCGCACGCCGCGGCCCGGCACCAGGGTCTGGCGCAGGAGGGCAATGGCTCCGGCGTAGAGCGGCTCGCTCTCGCGGGTCTGGCGCGGCAGGGGTGCCTGGCGGGTGAGCGTCTCGAAGCCTTCGTACCGAAGCTTGAGCTGTACCGCCCCTGCCGCCATCTTGTGGTGTCGGAGGCGACTGCCAACCGACTCGGCCAGGTCGAGGAGCGTGAGCTCGACCCGCGCCGGATCGACGACATCGCGATCGAAGGTGTGTTCATGACCGATGCTCTTGGGTGCCTGGCTGGGCACCACCGGCGAAGGGTCGACGCCGCGTGCTCGTTGGGCAAGCTCCGCGCCGTGTTGTCCAAAGCGCCGCCGGAGGGTCCCGGCCGGCATCGTCGCGAGCTGTCCGATGGTGCTCACACCGAAGTCTGCCAGCGCTTGACGGGTCCCCGGGCCGACACCCCATAGCCGTCCGACGGGGAGCGGGGCCAGGAAGGCTGCCTCCCCACCGGGAGGGACGACCACCAGGGCATCTGGCTTGCGCAGGTCCGAAGCCACCTTGGCGCACAGCTTGTTGCTGGCCACTCCCACGCTCACGACCAATCCCGCTTCGGCGAGGACCCGCTCCTTGATGAGCCGCCCGATCGACTCACCATCGCCGAAAGCCGCCTCGCTGCCGGAGACGTCCAGGAAGGCCTCGTCGAGGCTGATCGGCTCCACGAGTGGTGTGTAGCTGGCGAAGATGGCCATCACCTGGTGGCTCAGCTCGCGATAGCGATCGGGGTGACCAGCCACGAAGACCCCGTTGGGGCAGAGCCGCGACGCCGTCCGAAGGGGCATCGCGGAGTGGACGCCGAACCGTCGCGCCTCGTAGCTCGCAGCACTCACTACGCCGCGCGACCCGGGCTCGCCGCCGACGATCACCGGCTTGCCGCGAAGCGTCGGATCGTCGAGGACCTCGACGCTGGCGTAGAACGCATCGAGATCGGCGTGGAGGATCGTGCGCCTCATCGGCCGTTCCAGCTCAAAACCCCAGGGCGACCAGGGCTCGCGCGATTCAGCTCGGGCTGGCCGACGTGGAGATCGGCCGTCGCGCTACCGGCGGCGCCACGAGTTGGCGGCGCCATCGGTCTGCCTAAGGAAGCCTGCGGATGACCCCGACGACCTTGCCCTGGATCTGGACGTCGGTGGCGTAGATCGGCTCCATCTCGGTGTTCGCGGGCTGGAGGCGGATCCGGTCGTCCTCGCGGAAGAAGCGCTTGAGGGTGACCCCGTTGTCCTCCAGGAGGGCGACGACGATATCGCCGTCACGGGCCGTTGCCTGGGGCTGGACGATGACGTAGTCGCCGTCGTCGATGAGCGCGTCAATCATGCTCTTGCCCCGAACACGAAGGACGTACGAATCGTCGCGGGCCTGGATCGAGCGCGGCACGTCGAGCGACTCGGAAACATCGGCATACGCCTCGATGGGCTGACCGGCGGCGATCTCACCGAGGATCGGCAAGCTCACCACATCGCGCTCGACTCGCATCCGGAACGGGGTGACCCGCGAGGTGCTGCGTGTGACACGCTTCCCCTCGGCGCGCGGTGTCAGGCGCAGCGCGCGCGAGCTGTGGGTTCCTCGTTCGAGAAGGCCATCGCGCTCGAGGGCCAGAAGATGGTGGTGGACGGCCGATGTCGAGGCCAGGCCCACGCTGTCCGCGATCTCGCGTACCGACGGGGGGTAGCCGCGCTCAGCGACGGTGCGCGCGATGCATTCGACGATCTTCTGGCGACGCTCAGCGTCGTGGCGTGTCACCTGGGCCGGTCCCTCCGCTTGGATCTGAGTTCGGGTGACCATACCAGAACAGGTGTTCTATCGTCAACCAAGCTCCACCCCGCTTGCCGCACGGAGACCTCTGCTAGAATCGGGCGCCCATCCACCCACGGAGGCGGCATTTCGCGTGACCTCAACCGGCCGCTGGCGCTACCTACGTCTGGCCCAGCTCGTGTGGAAGCTTCCGACCTATGCCCGCGTGGTATGGGGCCTCTTCCGCGATCCGCGGACACCGCTTCACCTCAAGGCGATCCTCGCGGCGGGGCTCGTCTACCTGGTGACGCCGATTGACATCATCCCCGACGCGCTTCCGATCCTTGGCCAGGCTGACGATCTGACGGTCCTCCTGCTGGTGCTCGACCTCTTCGTCGCCAACGCGCCCGCCGCGGCCCGGGAGGAGCACACCGAACGCGCGCAAAACGGGACCGCGCTTCTTGACGAGGACCTTGCGCGGCTGCGGGCGATCCTCGGCGATCGCTACGATCGAATCCGGGACGCCCTGCCCCAGGTTCTGGAACGCTACGGTTCGCTCCGCGATCCGGAATGGATGCGAGCCATGATCGGCGCCTGGCGGTCGCGACGCACCGCGCTCGACACGGCACCAGCGACGGGACGCGGCGACGCGCGGCAGACGACACTCAATTGATGAGCAAAGGGCCGCGCGAGCGATGAAGGTCATCCTGCGGCGTGACGTGAAGGGCCTCGGCCATGAGGGCGACCTGAAGGAGGTCCGGGACGGCTATGCCCGCAACTTCCTGCTCCCGAGCGGCGCAGCCGCCCTCGCTGACAGCGGCGCCCTGAAGAACTGGGAGCGCCATCGCGGGGAACGCGAGGACAGGGCGCAGCAGATTCGCAACGAGGCTCAGGCGATCGCGGACCGATTGAGCGATACGAGGCTCGAGGTGGCCGTGAAGGCGGGCGAGAAGAATCGACTCTTCGGCTCGGTGACGAATCGCGAGATCGCCGAGCTGCTGGCGAAAGAGGGAATCGAGATCGACCGCCATCAGATCGTGGTGCGCGAACCGATCAAGACCGTGGGCGAGCACCGCGTCACCGTGAACCTCCACCACGGCATCGAGGCCCAGGTCGTCGTCACGGTCGTGCCACTGCACTAGGTTCGCGTCGGGCCTTGCGACACCCTAGGTGTCGCAAGGTCGCGCTTTGATAGCGCCACGCCCATCCTGGCGACCGCCCGAAGGGAATGGCGGATTTGAGCCTATCCACAGCGCGTCCCCAGCGATCTTGGCGGTTGGTGGATTACTCGGTGCACAACTCGCCATGCCCCGACGGACGGGACGGTAGGGTCGCCCGACGACGTCGAACGGCGCGGACGAGGGCCAGCGAGTGGGCGCATTGCGCGGAGTCTGTTCACAGCGGCCATGAGCATTGACAAGCTGGCCCCCCAGGCCCTCGAGTCCGAACAGAGCGTTCTCGGATCGATCCTCATCGATTCCGACGCGATCCTGAAGGTCGCCGACTTCCTGCGTCCGGCCGACTTCTATCGGCAGCAGCACGCCGACATCTTCGAGGCGATGCTCGCGCTGCATGGCCAGCGCGAGCCCATCGACCTGGTGACGCTCGCCGATGAGCTCGCCCGGCGCGAGCGGTTGGAGACGATCGGCGGACCGGCGTATCTCGCTGGGCTGATGAACGTGGTGCCGACCGCCGTGCACGTCGAGCACTACGGACGGATCGTCGAGCGCAAGGCGGTCTTGCGCAACATCATCGCCGCCGCCGGGAAGATCGCCGCGGTCGGGTACGAAGAGGCGAACGACGCGGAGGCGGCGATCGACCGGGCGGAGTCGATCCTGTTCGAGATCAGCCAGCACCGCGGCATCGCGGGCTTCGAGTCGCTCGCGACGCTCCTTGGCCAGGCGTACGACCGGCTCGAGTACCTGCACGATCATCGAGGCCAGCTGCTCGGCATCCCGTCCGGCCTTGCCCAGCTGGACGCACTGCTCGGCGGATTCCAACCGTCAGACCTGATCATCCTGGCGGCGCGGCCGAGCGTGGGCAAGACGAGCCTGGCGCTGAACATCGCCCAGCACGCATCGGTCCGAGAAGGGAAGAAGGTGGCCGTCTTCAGCCTCGAGATGAGCAAGGAGCAGCTCGCCCTCCGGCTTCTGTCATCCGAGACCGGGATCAACCCCCGGCCGCTGCAGACGGGGTTCATGGAGGAGACCGACTGGGGCAAGATCGCCACGGTGATGAACGATATGGCCGGTGCGCCGATGTGGATCGACGACTCCCCGGTCCTGTCGGTGATGGAGCTGCGCACCAAGGCACGCCGCCTTGAGCTCGAGCAGCGTGGCATAGACCTGGTGATCGTCGACTACCTCCAGCTGATGCAGGCCTCGACGCCCACTCGCGAGCCGAACCGTGTGCAGGAGGTGAGCGAGATCAGCCGCGGTCTCAAGCAGCTCGCTCGCGAGCTCAAGGTACCCGTGATCGCCCTTTCGCAGCTGTCCCGCGGCGTCGAACAGCGCGGGAGCGCGGAGCCCCGC
>Ga0070708_100003959_pt1 | contig 11627 bp, 13 predicted proteins | sample KBSK5503metaG_FD_65469 | JGI IMG/M metagenome (GOLD analysis project Ga0070708, IMG submission 65469) | Corn, switchgrass and miscanthus rhizosphere microbial communities from Kellogg Biological Station, Michigan, USA - KBS K5-50-3 metaG | ecosystem: Host-associated > Plants > Roots >...
GCGGCCAAGTACTTCCTCTGGTGGAGCGCGCGTTGAGGCCGTAGTCTTGAACCCCGGCATCTGCCGTCCCACGTCACGTCACTTTTCTGGAGAGAACCGTGGACCATCGCGCGCCGGGCGTCGCCCTCACCGTGTTCTTCGCGGCTACACTGCTCAACGTCGGAACCGCGCCCGCCCAAACTTCATCCCCCTCGGCACCCAACACGCTCACGCCGGCGGAGAGCGCGGCCGGCTGGAAGCTGCTCTTCGACGGAAAGACCACCGCGGGCTGGCGCGGGTTCAAGAAGGATTCGCTGCCGCCGGGCTGGAAGGTGGTGGGAGGCACGCTCGCGCGCATGGCCGCGGCCGGCGACATCATGACCCGGGAGAAGTTCCGCGACTTCGAGCTCACGCTCGAGTGGAACGTGGCGCCCGGTGGCAACAGCGGCATCTTCTATCGCGCGAGTGAGGACGACGACGCGATCTACTGGACCGCCCCGGAGATGCAAGTGCTGGACGACGCGAGGCACCCCGACGGGAAGTCCCGCCTCACCGCCGCCGGGGCCGACTACGGTCTGTATCCCGCGCCTCCGGGCGCGGTGAAGCCCGCCGGCCAGTGGAATCAGGTCCGCATCGTGGTCAAAGGGAATCACGTGGAGCACTGGCTGAACAGCGTGAAGGTGGTCGAGTACGAGCTGGGCAGTCCGGACTGGGAAGCCAAGGTCAAGGCGAGCAAGTTCGCCACGCACCCGCATTACGGCCGCAACGCCGAGGGCTACATCGGGCTGCAAGACCACGGCGATCGCGTCGCCTACCGCAACATCAAGATCCGGGTGTTGCCGTGAGCATCCGCGCCAGGCTGTCGACGATGATGTTCCTGCAGTTCTTCATCTGGGGCGCCTGGTACACGACGATCGCGGTGTACATGACCAACCATGGGATGGAGACGCTGACGCACTGGCCCTATACGGTGAACCCGATCGCGGCCATCGTCGCGCCGTTCTTCCTCGGGCTCGTCGCCGACCGTTACTTCGCGACCGAGAAGGTGCTGGGTGTGCTCCATCTGCTGGGCGGCGTGGTGATGTTCGCCGTCCCCCGGGCCGTGGGCGCGCCCGTCGTGTTCATCCTGCTCCTGCTGTTCTACAACCTGTGCTACATGCCGACCCTCGGCCTGGCGAACAGCCTGGCGTTCCACCACATCCACTCGCAGGAGAAGCAGTTTCCCCTGATCCGAGTGTTCGGCACCATCGGCTGGATCGTGGCCGGGTTGTTCATCAGCCTCGTGCTGGGCCCGCTGATCGGAGTCGTAGCGGAGCGCACGCCTCTGCCGGTCTACACGGCCGCCACCGCCAGCCTCCTGCTCGGGCTCTACAGCTTCACCCTGCCGCACACGCCGCCGCCGGGCGCCGGGCAGCGGGTCTCGCTGCGCAGCATCGCCGGCTTCGACGCCCTGGCGCAGCTCGGCGACCGCGCCTTCTACGTCTTCATTGCCGCCTCGCTGCTGTTGTGCATCCCGCTCGCGGCCTATTACAACTTCACTCAGATCTTCCTGGGCGATGCGGGCGTCACCAGGATCGCGGCGACGCAGTCGCTCGGTCAGATGTCCGAGGTCGGCTTCATGCTGCTCATGCCGCTGATGTTCGTCCGGCTCGGCGTCAAGCGGATGCTCATGGTGGGCATGGCCGCCTGGGTCCTGCGCTACGCTCTGTTTGCGATCGCCGCACCCAACGCGATCCTCTGGATGATTCTCATCGGCATCCTGCTGCACGGCGTCTGCTACGACTTCTTCTTCGTGACCGGCCAGATCTACGTGGACAAGAAATCGACGCCCGCGGTCCGCGGCCAGGCGCAGGGATTCCTCGTGCTGGTCACGTATGGCATCGGCATGTTCATCGGCGCGCAGGTGGCCGGCAACGTGTACAACCGGTTCCTGGGCGGCGCGGCCCACCTGACCCTCGAGCGTTGGCCCAGCTTCTGGGTGCTGCCGGCCGGGTTCGCCGCGGTCGTCCTGCTGTTTTTCGCGGCGCTGTTCCGCCCGGGAACCGCGCGCGCGCCGCAACCGGTGACGGCGGATTGAGGGATGACCGACCCAGACCACCTGTCGCGGCGGGAGTGGCTCAAGCTGCTCGGGGTCGGCGGCGCGGGCCTCGCGCTCGGCGAACTGCTCCCACTCGAGCTCGGCCGCCCGCTTCCCCAGCGGCAAGTCCCCAACGCCGCCTGGAACACGAGCGGCCCGCTCGTCCCCTATCCCCAAAAGCTGCCGTTGATCGTGCTCACCGACCGCCCGGTGCAACTCGAGACGCCGCGCGACTACTTCGCGTCCCCGTTCACCCCCAACGCCGCGTTTTTCGTGCGCTGGCACCTCGATCAACACCCCAACGCCATTGACCTCTCCAGGTGGCGTCTCGAGGTCGGTGGCCGGGTCCGCCGCGTGCTCTCACTCACCTTCGACGATCTCGTCAGCAAGTATCCCGCGGTCACCGTCGCCGCCGTGAACCAGTGCTCCGGCAACAGCCGAAGCCGGTTCCAGCCGCGCGTGCCGGGGGGCCAGTGGGGCAACGGCGCGATGGGGAGCGCCGTCTGGACTGGCGCGCGTCTCGCGAGTCTGCTCGAAGCCGCGGAGCCGCAGCCGGGCGCGGTCGCCGTGCAGTTCGAGGGGCTGGACCGGGGGCGAGGACCGATCGGGAAGGGCTCGCACAGCTTTCTCAAATCCCTGAACCTCGACGAGACCGCACTCCGTGACTCGGTCGTCGCCTACGCGATGAACGGCGACCCCCTCCCCATGCTGAACGGGTTTCCGGTCCGGCTCGTGGTGCCGGGCTGGTTCGCCACTTACTGGGTGAAGGCGCTCACCTGGATTCGCGTGCTCGACCAGCCCGACGACAACTTCTGGATGAAGAGCGCGTATCGGATCCCCGATACCCCGCGGGGCTCGACGACGCCCGACTCGGCGCGGGCAGGCGCCGTCCGGATGATCCCGATTCACCGGATGCCGGTGCGCTCGTTCCTCATCAGCCCCGATGGCAGCGCCAAGCTGCCGGCCGGCCTCCCGGTGACGGTACGGGGGATCGCCTTCAGCGGGTATGGCCGGATCGTCAAGGTCGAGATCTCGGAGGACGACGGGCACTCCTGGCGTGACGCGGAGCTGGGCACGGACCACGGGCCCTATGCGTTTCGGACCTGGGAAGCTCGATGGACGCCGCGCGAGACGGGCGTTGCGACCCTCGCGGTGCGCGCAACCGACGACGGGGGCAACACGCAGCCGGACGAGGGCGTTTGGAACCCGGGCGGTTACCTGTGGAACCGGATCGAGCGCCAGGCGATCGTGGTTGGCGCAGGAGGAGGGGGAGGGGAGCAGGGAGGCAGGTTGTGATCCGCCGGCCGTGGATGATGGTCCCCGCACTCGGTGCGGCCGCTGCGTTCGGCGGCGCTCCGATCACCCAGGGGGACAGCCTGCCCGGGCTGGTGAGCGCCGGGGAATACGCCGAGGCGCGTCCGGGCGCGTTTCGGAGGCCCTTGCCCCAAACCGGCGGCGTGTACTCCGCCGGACCATTCCCGCTCGCCACGCCCAGCCTCGCGCCGAGCGAAGGCCGCGAGTTGGTGCAGAGCTACTGTGCGACCTGCCACAGCCTGCGCTACATCACGATGCAGCCGCCGCTGTCGTCGGCGCAGTGGGAGGCGACGGTGAAGAAGATGATCGACGTGCATGGCGCGCAGATTCCGCAGCCGATCGCCTGGCGCATCACCGCCTACCTGCAGGCCAATTACGGAGGGCGCTGAGCGCCCCCTGATTCATTCAGGGAGGACGGACACTATGGCACGCAGACGCATCTCGAGACGGACATTCGTCGGCAGCGTCGGCACCGGCATGGCTTTCACGATCGTGCCGCGGCACGTCCTCGGCCGAGGGTTTCGCGCGCCGAGCGACACGCTCAACATCGCCTGCATCGGCGTCGGCGGACGAGGCCGCGAGGACGTGCGCGGCGTGAGCATCGAGAACGTCTACGCCTTGTGCGACGTGGACGACGTGAGCGCGGCCGACTCCTACGCGGCCTACCCCAAGGCGAAGCGCTACAAAGACTTCCGCGAGATGCTCGACAAGGAAGCGAAGCGGATCGACGCGGTCACGGTCGCGACGCCCGACCACACCCATGCCGCCGCCGCGATCCTGGCGATAAAGGCGGGCAAGCACGTGTACTGCGAGAAGCCGCTCGCGCGCACCATCGGCGAGGTGCGGGCCATGGCCGAGGCGGCAAAGAAGCACAAGGTGATCACGCAGATGGGGAACCAGGGACATGCGGCCGAGGGCACGCGCCAGATTCGCGAATGGGTCGAGGCCGGCGCGATCGGAACGGTGCGCGAGGTGCATCTCTGGACGAACCGCCCGATCTGGCCGCAGGCGATGGATCGCCCCCTGCAGGAGTACTACACGCCTGCCACGCTCGCCTGGGACCTGTGGCTCGGCCCCGCGCCCTCCCGGCCGTACAACCCCGCGTATGCCCCGTTCAAGTGGCGCGGCTGGTGGGACTTCGGCACCGGGGCCCTGGGCGACATGGCCTGTCACATCATGGACGCCGCGTTCTGGACGCTCAACCTCGGCTACCCGACGCGGATCGAGCCGGAATCGACCCAACTCTTCACGGAGACGGCGCCCGCGAGCTGCCGCATCACCTACTCCTTCGCGGCCCGCGCTGGCCGGCCCGAAGTGAAGGTGGTATGGCGAGACGGGAGCCTCTACCCGCCACGCCCGCCCGAGGTCGCCGACGATGTCCGTTGGCCGCCCGATACGAGCGGCCAGCTCTGGGTCGGGACGGACGGCAAGCTGCTCGCCGGCACCTACGGCGACGAGCCGCGGCTGCTCGATCCCGCGAAGCAGGCGGAGATCGTGGCGCATCCGCCCGCGCCGAAATACCCGCGGTCGCCGGGCGTCCACAAGGAGTGGATCGCCGCGTGCAAGGGCGAGGGTCAGACCAACTCGAGCTTCGCCGAGTACGCCGGGCCGCTCACGGAAATGGTGCTGCTCGGGGATCTCGCGGTGCGTACGGGGAGAGTGCTCGAGCTCAACCCCGAAACGGGGCAGGTGGCGAACGCCACGATCCCGGACGAGTACATCCGGCCGACCTACCGCTCGGGGTGGAGCGTATGACGGGATGGACCTGTCAGCGGCGCTGAGCCACCGCCCGCTCATAGCCGCCGCGGCGCTGTTCGGCGCCGGCGTCGTCACGAGCCTCACGCCCTGCATCTATCCGATGATCCCCATCACTATCGGGATCCTCTCCGGCTCGAGCACGGGGCCGACGTCCCGCGCCCGCACTGTCGGGCTCACGCTCACCTACGCCACGGGCCTCGCCCTGTTTTATGCGATCCTGGGCCTCATCGCCGGTCTCACCGGCTCGCTGTTCGGCACGGTGAGCTCGAGCGCCTGGGCGCGGCTCACGATCGGGAACCTCCTGCTCCTCTTCGGCCTTGCCATGCTGGAGGTGTTCCCCGTCTCGGCGCCCCGGCGCCTGCAGGAGTGGACGGCGGGGCTCACCGCGGGATCGTACCCCGCGGTGTTCGCGCTCGGCGCCACCTCGGGGGTCGTGGCTGCGCCGTGCGGTGCGCCGGCCTTCGCCGCCGTGCTGACCTGGGTGGCGAACACGCGGAGCGGTGTGCTGGGATTCGTGTACCTGTTCGTGTTTTCGCTCGGGATGACCGCCCTGCTGGTCGTGGTGGGCTTGTTTTCGGGCACGCTCGCGGCGCTGCCTCGGTCCGGGGCGTGGATGGTGTGGGTCAAGAAGGGGGCCGGCGTCGCGCTCCTGGCCATGGCGGAGTACTACTTCGTCGAGGCGGGAAAAGTCTGGTGAGGTCTCGTGATGAAGAAACAATCACCCCTGGTGTTCCTCGCGGCAGCAGTCGCGCTTCTAGTCCCGGTCGCGCTCTCCGGGCAGGACGTCGGCCTCCCCGTTGGAACCAGGGCTCCGGCGGTGACGGTGGAGGATCTCGACGGGAAACCGGTGGACCTGGGCCGCTACATCGGGGAGCGACCGGTGCTGCTCGAGTTCTGGGCGACGTGGTGCCCATTGTGCAAGGCACTGGAGCCCTCGCTCAAGCAGGCGCACGCGCAGTACGGCGGGACGGTGCAGTTCGTCGCCATCGGGGTGGGCGTGAACGAGACGCGAGGCTCCATCAAGCGTCACCTCGCGAACGACCCGCTACCGTTTCCCGTGCTCTTCGATGCGGACGGCGCAGCGGTGCGCGCCTACCAGGCGCCCACGACCTCGTACATCGTCGTGCTGGACAAGGCCGGGAAGGTGACCTACACCGGAGCCGGATCCGAGCAGGACGTGGCGGCAGCGCTCCAAAAAACGGTGAGCGGTAAGCGGTGAGCGGTACTGCAGGCCGCTTACCGCTCACCGCTCACCGCTTACCGCTCACTCCCCTTCGGCCGCTTTCGGCGTGACCCGGTCGATCGCGGCTCCCAGCTCCTTGTAGGACTGCGGATCGATCTCCCGGAACGGCGCCATGCGATACGCGATCTTTCCGTCCGGCCCGACGACGAACAGGTTCCGGACGTTGAGCCCGTATTTCGGGTTGTAGGCGCCGTACGTCTTCCCGATCACGCCCCCGGTGTCGCTCGCGAACAAGAAGGGGAACTCGTCATCACGGGCCCAGGCGGCGAGCGTGTCCGCGGGGTCCACGCTGATGGCGATGAGCACGATGTTGCGTCCGTCGTGGAAGAGCTGTGCGTACTGATCACGGTACGCATGCATTTGGATCGTTCAGCCCTTGGTGCGCGCCTTGTAGAAGAACGCGACTACGACGGTCTTCCCCCGGAAATCGCTCAGGTGGATGGGGCTTTTCAATACTCCGTAGCGCGTGGCGCCGGGAAGCGCGAAGTCGGGCGCGGCCGCTCCGACTTGGAGTGGCTCGGCGGGCTGCGGCTGCGCTTGAGCGCGCGCCGCCGACGGGGCGGCGAGCGCGGCGACGAGCGGGACGGCGAGCGTGACTGGCAGGCATCGCATACCATGCTCTCCTTTGTGCGTGGGCGGAAACTACCCCGTCGATCCGGGTGGCGTCAGGGGGCGGAGGTGCCCGCGCCGTCAGCGCCCTGCGTTCACGTCGAGAATCGCGAGCCGCCGCCGGTGGACCGCCACGCGCGCGAGAAAGTCCGCATAGTCCCTCTCCTCCCGGGGCGTCCACAGCACCTCGGCGAGCGCGCACGCCCTCGGGAACGCCATGTACTCGACCTGCTTCGGGTCGGCCATGTACTCGGTCCAGAGCTGTCCCTGCGCTCCCAGGACGTGACGCGCCTCGGCGGGAGAGAGCGCCCCCGGCACGGGCTCGTAGGCGTAGACCGAGTCGAGCGGCAAGAACCCGCCGATCGCGAGCGGCTCACTCACCGTATCCTGAGATTGGTAGTGGTCGAAGTAGGTGTACGCGCCGGGCGTCATGACGACGTCGTGTCCCGCCTGCGCCGCCGCGATCCCGCCATCCGTCCCGCGCCACGACATCACCACCGCGTTGGGCGCGAGCCCACCCTCCAGGATCTCGTCCCACCCGACGAGCGATCGGCCGCGTGAGGTGAGGAACTCGTCCATCCGTCGGATGAACCAGCTCTGCAGCTCGTGCTCGTCTTTCAGCCCGAGCTCCCTGATTCGGGCCTGCGCCCGCGGGCTCGCTCGCCACTGGGTCTTCACCGCCTCGTCGCCGCCGACGTGGATCCAGCGTCCGGGGAAGAGCCCCATCACTTCGGTGAGCACGTTCTGGTAGAAGCGGGTGGTCGCGTCTTCGGGATTGAGGATGTTCTCCGATACCCCCCACCTCGTCCACACCGGTACGGCACCGCCGGTGTTGCCGAGCTCGGGGTAGGCGGCGATCGCGGCCTGGGAGTGGCCCGGCATCTCGATTTCGGGCACGATCGTGATGAAGCGCGCCCGGGCGTACGCGACGATCTCACGGATATCGTCCTGCGTGTAGAAGCCGCCGTGGGGCCGGCCGTCGAAGCGCCATTTGGTCGAGTCCTGGTCCGGCCGGCCGATGATCGTCTCGCGGCGCCAGCCGCCGACCTCGGTGAGGCGCGGGTATTGCTTGATCTCGATGCGCCACCCCTGGTCGTCGGTGAGGTGCCAGTGAAAGCGGTTCAGCTTATGGAGCGCCAACAGATCGATGAACTTCTTCACGAACTCCTTGGGCATGAAGTGACGCGCCACGTCGAGGTGAGCGCCGCGCCAGGCGAACCGGGGAGCGTCCTCGATCGAGACGGCGGGTGCGGTCCACGCGACCCCCTCCACCTTCGCTTGGCGCATGATCTCCGCGGGCAGGAGCTGCCGGAGCGTCTGGATCGCATAGAACGCGCCCGCGGGCCGATAGGCGCGGATCGACACACGCGCCGTCCCGACCTCGAGCCGATACCCCTCGTCCCCCAGCTGCTTCAGGCTCGAGTCCAGGCCGAACGAGATGACGCGGGCCCCGGCCGGCGCCCGCGACCCCACGGCGAGCCGGAAGCCGGTCGCGGGGAAGAGGTAGTCGCCCAGCATCGCGCCGAGCTCGCGCGTCGCGCGGTCGGCGACGATCACCGTGGACGCGGTCAGGGTGAAGGCTCCCCTGTGGGGGGTGAGGTGGGCCGGGCGCGGAACGACGGCGATCGAGGAGTCCAGGGCCAGAACGAAGGCCAGCGCAGCCGCGATCATGCCGCGGAGTCGCGCCGCGCGCGACGGGCGAGGGCCAGCATGGTGAGACCAAAGCCGAGCAGCACGAGCCCCCAGACGAGATCGATCGGGATTCCCGTCGGCGCCGTGCCCGGTTGGCCGAGCGTGGCGGCGCCGTAGCCGGCGAGCAGCGCGCCCACCATGCCGAACAGCGCGCCCAACGGAGTTCGCAGGTCGAGTCTCACGTCTCCTGCCTCTCTAGAAGAAGACCAGGTTCAAGAGAACCGTCAGCGTCAGCACGACCACCGCGAGCGGTGCGGGTCGCTCGTACCACCGCCTCGCTCGATCCTCAGGCTTTGGCGTCAGCCCGTACACGAGCCCCCGCAGCTCGTCTGCGGGCCGCGGTCGCGTGACTAGGCTCACGACGATCGTCACCACGAAGCACGTCACCCAGGCGACGATCGCGGTCCAGAACGTCTGCGCCAGCTCGCTCGGATACGTCGTCACGACGCCGAGGTAGCCGCCCTTCACGCCGACGGCGGCCCCTGCCGGCAGGGACAGCCCGTGGTGCGCGGCCGCGGCGAGCGTACCCGCGCCGAGGCCCGTGAACGCCCCGTGCCCGGTGGCCCGGCGCCAGAACATGCCCAGCGCGAACGTGGCGAACAGGGGCGCGTTCACGAACGCGAACACGAGCTGAAGAAAATCCATGATGTTGTTGAACGACGCCGCCACGTACGCCGCCGCGACGGAGATCGCGACCCCGAAGACCGTGGCATACCGCCCCATCGCGAGATAGTGGGCGTCCGGCGCGCCCGGCCGGACGTAGCTCTGGTAGAGGTCGTACGTCCACACCGTGTTGAACGCGGTCACGTTGCCCGCCATGCCCGACATGAACGACGCGAGCAGCGCCGTGAGGCCGAGCCCGAGGAGGCCTGCGGGGAAGAAGTGCACCAGCATCATGGGAGTGGCGAGGTCGTAGTCCAGCACCACGCGGCCGCGCGCGTCGCGCAGCGGCTCGCCCGTGCGCGGGTCCAGCTTCGCCGGCACGATGCCTCCCCCGCCGCCGGGCGCCGGCGCGTCCGACCCGATGGCCGGGGCGGCGGGCGCGACGAGCGCTCCGGGGGCGGGGCCCGTTGCCTGGGCGGAGGCGATCGCCGGCCGCACCGCGCTCCTGGAAGTCACCACCATGGCGAGCATCCCGGGGATGATCACGAGGAACGGGAACAGCATCTTCGGGAGCGCGGCGATGAGCGGGGTGCGGCGCGCGGCGGTCATCGAGTTCGCGGCCATGGCGCGCTGCACCACCAGGAAGTCCGTGCACCAGTATCCGAACGACAGCACGAACCCGAGGCCCATCACCAGCCCGAACCACTCGACCCCCACGGGGTTCTGGGAGGCGTGCCCCATGAAGGCCCAGCTCCGCGTGTAGGCGCCCGGCGCATAGCCGTTGACGGCCGCGACGCCCGCGAGGCGCTGCGCGAGACCGGCCCAGCCGCCGACGTCGCGCAGCCCTAGAAACACGAGCGGCGCGAAGCCGAACACGATGAGGAAGAACTGCAGGACCTCGTTGTAGATCGCGCTCGTGAGCCCGCCGAGAAAGATGTAGGCGAGCACGATCCCGGCGGCGACCAGGATGCTGGCGTCGAAGCTCCACCCCAACAGCAGGTTGAGAAGCTTCCCCATCGCATACAGCGAGATGCCGGAAGAGAACACGGTCATCGTGGCGAAGGAGATCGCGTTCAGGCCCCGCGTCTTCTCGTCGAACCGCAGCTTCAGATATTCCGGGACCGAGCGCGCGCGCGAGCCGTAGTAGAACGGCATCATGAACAGCCCGACGAACACCATCGCCGGGATGGCGCCCACCCAGTAGAAGTGGCTCGTCGCGATGCCGTACTTCGCGCCCGAGGCGCCCATCCCGATCACCTCTTGCGCGCCCAGGTTCGCCGAGATGAACGCCAGGCCCGTCACCCACGCCGGGATCGAGCGCCCGGAGAGGAAGAAGTCCTCGCTGGTCCGCACGTAGCGTCGCAGCGCCGCGCCGATGCCGATGACGAACGCGAAGTACGCCAGCATCACCGCATAGTCGATCCAGCGCAGCGTCGTCATGCGCTCACGGCCTTCCGGCACCCAGCTCGCGGATCCAGATGTCGCGATACCGGACCGGGTTGCCGTGATCCTGCAGCAGCAGCGGCAGTTGGTCCGCGTGCGGCTCGTAATGCGCCCGGGCGCCGTGGACCGTTCGACCCGTGATGATCGTGTTGTCCTGTACCAGGACGCCGTTGTGGAACACCGTCACCCGCGCGGAGTCCCGCACCGAGCCGTCGGGCGCGAACCGCGGCCGATGGAACACGATGTTGTAGCTCTGCCATTGGCCGGGCGGGCGGCTCGCGTTGACCAGCGGCGGCGTCTGCCCGTAGACGGCCCCTACCTGTCCGTCCGCGTACGTGATGTTCTGGTAGGAGTCGAGCACCTGGATCTCGTAGTAGCCCATCAGGAACACACCGCTGTTGCCGCGCTCCTGGCCCTCCCCGTGCGGCGGCGCGGGGGTCGCCCATTCGATGTGGAGCTGGACGTCCCCGAAGCCGCGCTTCGTCAGGATCGGCCCTGCGCCGGGCGCGACCTCGACGTAGCCGTCCCGGACGACCCACTTCGCCGGCGAGCCATCCTGCGACTGCCACTGTGAAAGGCTCTTTCCGTCGAACAGCACGATCGCGTCCGACGGGGGTTGCACCGGCGGGCGCTCCGGGCCGGGATCGACAACCGGAGGCCGCGGGCGGTCGAGTGAATGGACGGGCCATTGCTGCGCCCCCGAGGGCGCGGGAGAAGCCATCGTCATGAGCGCCAACATGTTAAGTGCGGAGTGCGGAATGCGGAATGCGGAATGTTCGAAATGCGGAATGCGGAGTGCAGAGTGCGGAATTGGCGCGGCGAGTTCGATCCCCAACGCAGGCTGTCGGGCTCGACCTCCCCGCGATCCATTCCGCATTCCACATTCCGCACTCCGCATTGCCGTTATGG